>OBHX01001326.1_pt1 | contig 21596 bp, 13 predicted proteins | sample 1519331 | NCBI WGS metagenome assembly OBHX01 (sample SAMEA2602897, study PRJEB22501) | metagenome
GGACCCTCTGATTAACAGTCAGATGCTCTAACCGACTGAGCTAAGGAAGAATGTTGTTTTTTCTCAAATGCGCTGCAAAAGTAATAGGATATTTTGAAATATGCAATATCTTTGCAAAAAAAATATCGAAGATGGATAAAATAATTGGGTTGGGCAATGCTTTGGTTGATGCACTGGCAATCATTGAGGATGATAATATTTTGACGGAGATGCAGCTCCCGAAAGGAAGTATGACTCTGATTGATGAAGATAAGTTCTTGAAAATTAGTGAGTATTTCAGCCGGATGGAGACGCATCTGGCTAACGGAGGTTCTGCCGGAAACGCAATTCGGGCAATGGCATGCCTTGGTGCGGGTACGGGATTCATCGGAAAAGTAAGCAATGACTTTTACGGTAACTTTTTCCGGGATAGCCTGCTGGAACGTGGGACAGAGGCGAATTTATTGCTTTCCACTACCCTTCCGTCCGGTGTAGCCTCTACTTTCATTTCTCCTGATGGGGAGCGTACTTTCGGCACTTATTTGGGGGCGGCTTCTACATTGAAGGCGGAAGATCTTTCGCTGGATATGTTCAAAGGATATGCTTACCTATTTATAGAGGGGTATCTGGTGCAAGACCATGATATGATTCTCCGTGCCATTGAGCTGGCTAAAGAGGCCGGCTTACAAGTATGTTTGGACATGGCGAGCTACAATATAGTAGAAGGAGACCTTGAATTTTTCTCTCTGTTGGTCAACAAATATGTGGATATTGTTTTTGCCAATGAGGAAGAGGCAAAGGCCTTTACGGGTAAGGAACCGGAGGAAGCATTGGACATCATTGCCAAAATGTGTAGCATAGCCATTGTAAAGGTGGGTGCCCGTGGTTCTCTGATTCGCAAAGGTACAGAGATGGTGCAGGTACAAGCGGCTCCGGTAGAGAAAGTGGTGGACACTACAGGAGCTGGCGACTATTTTGCGGCAGGTTTCTTGTATGGACTGACGTGTGGCTACTCGCTGGAGAAATGTGGCAAGATAGGCTCCCTTCTCTCCAAAGATGTGATACAAGTGGTGGGTACGGAGCTTCAGGCAGCACAATGGGAAAAAATCAAGGAAGAAATTTTATTAATTAATTAATGTGCTGATGTGCCAATGTGTTAATTGGCTGCGCAATATTTGTTTCGCTATTACGCTGCAGGTTATTAGCACATTGGCACATTGGCATATTAGCACATTATCATAATTATGAGAAGAATTTTAAAGATACGCTGGATGGTTGCCTTGCTGATTGTAGCGGGAGCCGTTTGTTTTTGGGGGTTTAAGAGTGGTGATAGCCGTAGTTTCCAAATAGCAAAGAATCTGGATATATTCAATTCCATTGTGAAAGAGTTGGATATGTTTTACGTGGATACGATTGATCCGAACAAGACTATCCGTGAAGGCATTGATGCCATGCTCTACTCGCTGGACCCCTACACGGAGTATTATCCGGAAGATGACCAAAGCGAATTGGAGCAGATGCTGAAGAATTCCTATGGTGGTATAGGTTCTGTGATTACTTGGAATCCGAAACTGAAACGTTCCATGATATCTGAGCCATACGAGAATATGCCTGCTGCCGATGTAGGCCTGAAAGCCGGAGATATTTTGATGGAAATTGACGGAAAAGACCTTGCCGGAAAGAACAACCAGGAAGTCAGCGAGATGCTTCGCGGACAAGTGGGTACCAGCTTCAAGCTGAAAGTGCAACGTCCCGGTACAGAGAAACCGTTGGATTTCGACATTGTGCGCCGTTCCATCCAATTGCCGTTCATACCTTATTATACGGTGCTGGATAATAATATAGGTTATATCAATCTCAGCACCTTCTCGGGGAATCCTTCCAAGGAGTTCAAGCAGGCTTTTCTGGACTTGAAGAAGCGGGGGATGACTTCGTTGGTGATTGACTTGCGGAACAATGGGGGGGGCTTGCTGGATGAGTCTATAGAGATAGCCAACTTCTTTCTGCCTCGCGGAAAAACACTTGTGACGACAAAGGGTAAGATTAAGCAAGCCAGCAATACCTACAAGACATTGCGTGAACCGTTGGATCTGGAAATTCCTTTGGCTGTTCTGGTCAATGGCGGAACGGCTTCTTCGTCAGAAATCCTTGCGGGCTCTTTGCAGGACCTTGACCGTGCGGTCATTATCGGTAACCGTACTTTCGGTAAGGGATTGGTGCAGACCACCCGTCCGTTACCATACGGTGGTACCATGAAGCTGACGACTTCCAAATATTATATTCCCAGCGGCCGTTGTGTGCAGGCTATCGACTACAAGCACCGGAATGAGGACGGCAGTGTGGGACGTATTCCGGACAGCCTTACTACCGTGTTCCATACGGCTGCCGGACGTGAAGTGCGGGATGGTGGAGGCGTGACTCCGGACATTGCGGTGAAGCAGGAGAAGCTGCCCAACATTCTGTTCTATCTTGTCAATGACAATCTTATTTTCAATTATGCCACGGACTATTGCCTGAAACATCCTACCATCCCTTCAGCAGAGAAGTTTGAAATTACAGATGCCGATTATGCGGACTTCAAGACGATGGTGAAAAAGGCGGACTTCAAATACGACCAGCAGACAGAGAAGATGCTGAAGAACCTGAAGGAGATGGCCGAATTTGAGGGCTATCTGACTGATGCTTCGAAAGAGTTTGAAGCGCTGGAGAAAAAATTGTCGCATAATCTGGACCGTGACCTTGACCATTTCTCCAAGGACATCAAGAGCATGATTGCGGTAGAAATCATCAAACGTTATTATTTCCAGCGTGGAAGCATTATCCAGCAGTTGAAAGATGATGATGATTTGAAAGAGGCTGTAAAGATACTGACTGCTCCGGAAAAATACAAGGAAATGTTGAGTGCTCCGGCAGTGACGTCAATGTCTCTGCAACAAAGAAAGGAGACAGCCCCGGTTTTTCTGAGTACCGCTACGAGAGCAAATGAACATGTTTATGATGAAATAGTATAAGGACATTCTTAAGAGGATTCTTTTATTTGCTCCTTAATTTATACCGGATAGTCTCTGTATAAGCCTTTTATGAGCGACTATCCGGTTAAGTTGTTTGTAAGGTATTAACTTGTTTTATATTTTTGCAGGTGAAAATGAAAACATTGACAAGGTTATGAAACAATTGAATTCTCTGAAAGTATGGCTGTCTGTGGTATTGTTGCTTTGCTTCTCTCTTTCCGGACAAGCCCAGTTCCTGCGCACTTCCTACTTTATGGAAGGAAGTAACCAGCGTATGCAGCTCAATCCGGCCTTGATGCCGGGACGCGGTTATCTGAATATTCCCGTGATAGGTTCGTTGAATGCTACCGTCAACTCCAGTTCCCTGGGGTATAGGGATATTATGGACATTATTGAGAACAGTGATGATAGCGACTATTTCATGAGCAATGACTTTATGAACCGACTGGATGCTACCAATAACTTGAATGTGAATTTGAGTACCGACATTCTGTCTGCCGGGTGGTATAAAGGAAAGAACTTCTGGTCAGTCAATGTGGGGTTACGTAATGATATCGGTGCTGCCATACCGAAAACCATGTTCCAGTTTATGAATAACATGAGCAGCCGGGAGTTTGGTGACAATATTTCTGACTATTTGGGTATTAACGAAACCATTAATGGACAGAAGCTTGAGATAAATTCCTATGCGGAAGTCGGCCTTGGTTTTGCAAGGAATATAACAGACCGGCTGGCTGTAGGCGGTAAGGTGAAGATGCTGTTGGGTATTGGTAACTTAAAGCTGAACATCAACCGGATTCATGTGGAAACTCCTTCTGTCGGTTCTTCAGGAATGACGAGTAAAGCTTCCATTCAAGTGGATGCAACTTTGGAGAACTCGTCAAAGCTGTTAGAACTTCCCGAGAATGAGAGTGGCGATTATATCGATGAAATCGATTTTGGCAGTTTCGGTTTTGCCGGATATGGTGGGGCTATTGATTTGGGAGTATCTTACAAGTTACTGGATAAATTGACACTTTCTGCTTCAGTTCTTGATTTGGGTTTTATCAAATGGTCTAAATCGAATACCAGTATAGCGCGAGCCAATGCAGAGCAGACTTATGATCTTCTTGACCCGGCCTCGCAGCAGGAGTTCATGAATATTGTGAACAGCGGCGAGATTCTTAACTATGACATGTTGAAGCTCAAGACGGAGGAGGCTTCTGAGAAGAGCCGTACCCGTGGATTGACTTCTACAATGGTTCTTGGCGCTGAATATGCCTTATTGAATGATTGGCTGGTAGTGGGTGCCTTGTATACCGGTCGTTTTGCCAAACCGAAAACTTTGAATGAGTTGACTTTCTCTGCCTGCATCCGTCCGACGAATGCTTTCAATGTAGCTGCCAGCTATTCCGTACTTCAAGGAGCTGGTAAAACCTTCGGTCTGGCATTGAAGCTGGGTTCCTTCTTTGCAGGAACAGATTATATGTTCTTTGGCAAGAATACGAAGAATGTCAATGCTTACTTGGGGGTTTCTATTCCTTTGGGAAAACAGAAAACGGCTGAAAATTAATAAAGTGAGTTATCAGTTGTCGCGGGTTATCTTTCTATAAAAGAGGATAATCTGCGATTTTGTTTTTACGAAAACGCAAAAAGCTTTATCTTTGCTGGTAAATACCTATAAACAGTACTCATGAGAATTGCAATAACGTTTCTCTTGTCTTTGGTTTTCAGTAGTTTGCTGCAAGCTTCACCCATACCTTTTTCTCCTATAGTGAGGAGCTATTCGGTGTCGGATTATAATGCCGGTATTCAGAATTGGTCTATTGCACAAGATGAAAGAGGGGTGATGTATTTTGGCAATAATAATGGACTGCTGGAATTTGATGGAAGTGCTTGGCGGCTGTATGAATTACCGACAAAAGGAATTGTGCGTGCTATATATATCAGTGAAGATGGAAGAATTTATGTAGGCTCTTACGAAGAATTCGGTTATTTTGTCCGTACTCCTTATGACACTCTTGAATATCATTCATTGAAAAATAAGGTGAAAGATTTTGCGTTTCATAATGACGAAATCTGGGATATTGCTTGCGTTCAAGGAGAAATTGTATTTCAATCATTCGGTTCTCTCTTTTTTTATAATGGAAATTCGGTAGAAGGTATTCGAATGAAGAACCTTCCACTGAATTTGTTCCAGGTTGGAAATACTTTTTATTCTCAAAGAATAAACGGTGGACTTTATGTCTTTGCCGGTAGGGAAATGAAAGAACTTATTCCCAGAAAAGCATTTGGAGATAGTGATGTCCTGGCCGGGCTCCCTTATGATGATGCGGTTTTAATGTTTACCCGTAATCAGGGAGGTTTCCTGTATCGAGATGGGAGGGTAGAAAAATGGGAAACTGAATGTGATGATATATTCAAGAAGCATACCATTAATCGTGCGGTGATGACCAAAGATAGTTGCTACGTTGTTGGCACAATATCCGATGGCATATATGCGTTGGATAAAAAGGGAAAGCTGATTTGGAAGGTCAATACGGATAATAAACTACAGAACAATACTGTTTTGAGATTGTATTGTGATGATGACAACAATATATGGACAGCTTTGGATGAAGGTATTGCCTATATACACAACAATTCTTTAATCTATTATTATGAACCTCCATTTCGTAAAATAGGCATGGTATATGATGTTTTGGTAAGGGAAAATGAAGCTTATATTGCTTCTAATCAAGGACTTTATTGGCTTAGGGATGGAAAGACTGAATTAGTTCCGGGTTTGGAAGAACAAGCGTGGTTCGTCGATGAATGGGGAAAACAGATTTTCTGCGGGCACAACAAGGGAACTTTCCTTATATCAGGACTGAAATCAAAGCTGGCATCTGATGTAAAAGGAGGGATGTGTATGGAAAAAATTGAATTGAAGGAACAATCTTTTTTGTTGGAGGGAGCTTATGCGCTTCTGAATTTATATACGGAGACTGCTTCGGGAGAGTATTGCTTTACTCGGTCCTTACGTGGGTTCAGTCACATGATTCGTCATATAGAAGTGGACCATCAAGGGAATATTTGGGCGAAACATTTAAGGAATGGTTTGTATCGCTTTCGGATTGATTCGGATATGAAGCAGGTAAAGGATGTGCGGAAGTATGAGAGTTTGGGAGAAGTGAAAGGTGGGAGTTTTACTTTGTTCAAAATCAATGGTCGGGTAGTTTTTTCTAATGGGGAATATTTCTATACTTACGAAGATATGACTGATTCGATTGTTCCCTATGAAACAATGAATGAACAATTGATGGAATTGAAGGGAATCAAGACTGTGAGTCATGCGAACGGAGATTACTATTGGTTTGTGGGCGACAGGACTGTGTATTTGGTGAAGTGTGCGATAAATACTTTCAATATCGAACTTCGGATTCCATATTCTTTGTTTGACGGTCTGGCTGTGGAAGAACGAGGAAGCGTGGTTTATGACAAGAGAAATAATCATTCCTATCTTTGCTTGAATAATGCTATTGCCCGTATTGAAACAGATAGTTCCTCGTTATATAAATCTCAGACTAGGCGTTCTTTATGGATTTCAGAGATGCAGGTTACTGAGGAATTCAGTGATAAACGGAAAACATTGGTCGTGCAGTCGGGAGTCAAGGTCGAACATGAGTTTAATACAGTGAGTTTTACATTGTGCTATCCGGTTTATAACGATTATACTTATAAAGTAAGATACCGGTTGGAAGGGTATTCTGATCAGTGGATACCCGATGGACGCAATTTGCAGAAAAAGTATGCCCGTCTTCCTTATGGAAGTTATGTTTTTCGGGCGGAGATATATGATACTGGTAGAGTTTTGGCATCGGTAGAGTTTCCCTTTGAGATTTTGTCTCCGTGGTATTTGTCTTATTGGGCTGTGGGAAGCTACATTCTGATAGGGTTGTGCCTGCTGGCCTTGCTGCAATATATTGTTTATCGTTTTGTGAAGAAAAAGAAGGATCGTGTGATTGAGCAGCAGCGTGTAGCCCATCAGGCAGAGCTTGAACGGCAAGAGAAGAAAATTATCGAGTTGGAAAAGGAACAGCTTGAGGCCGATTTGCGTTTTAAAAGCAAAGAATTGTCCAGCGTGGTAATGATGAATATCGCTCATCAGGAGTTTTTGAATTCATTGAAAGAGGAGATACAGAAGCAAAAGTTGTCGGGACAGCATAGTCGTAAGAATTTGGATAAGCTTCTCGCTTTGGTTAACAATAATATAGTGTCTGATGAAGAGAGCTGGATAATGTTTCAAGCTAATTTTGACCGTATACATGAAAATTTCTTCCGGAATCTGAAACTTCAATATACTGATTTGACTTCAGGAGATTTACGCTTTTGTGCATTGCTCCGCTTGAATATGCCGACAAAGGAGATAGCGAAGTTGCTCAACATTTCTACACGTGGGGTTGATGCTGCGAGATACCGGTTACGTAAGAAATTCAATTTGCTTCCGGAAGAAAGTTTGACTGATTTCCTTATAAATTTTAAATGACTGTTTTACAGTAAAATATTAATGGAGGAAGTACTAATATTGTACTTCCTCTTTTGTTTTTTAGTGATGGGTGTACTTTTGTTGTAGTGCGGGATGTGGAGGTTGTCGCATGCTTTTCTTTTATTTGCAGCAAAATAATATTTCTATAAATTAAAAGCATGAAAGACATGAAGCATTTACTTTTCAAGTTACAATCATTTTTAGTCTTGTTGGTGTTTACTGCCGCTAGTGCGTATGCGCAGAAATCTCCGGTCGATATGAATCGTTTCATCGACGATTTAATGAAGAAGATGACCCTGGAAGAGAAAATAGGTCAGTTGAATCTGCCGGTTACCGGTGAGATTACGACCGGTCAGGCTAAAAGTAGTAATGTGGCCAAACGTATTCGTGGCGGTGAAGTGGGGGGGCTTTTCAATCTGAAAGGCGTGGAACGTATCCGCGATGTACAGAAGCAGGCGGTTGAAGAAAGTCGGTTGGGTATTTCTCTCTTATTTGGTATGGATGTTATTCATGGATATGAAACGGTGTTTTCCATTCCTTTTGGATTTTCGTGTACATGGGGTATTAAGGCGGTTGAAGAATCGGCACGCATTTCAGGCCTTTAGGCCAGTGCTGACGGGAATTGCTTGGCATTCAGTCCGATGGTGGATATTTGCCGTGATGCCCGTTGGGGGCGTGTGTCCGAGGGCAACGGTGAAGACCCGTTTCTGGGAGCAGCCATTGCGCAGGCCATGGTACGTGGTTATCAGGGAAAGGATATGAGCCGTAATGATGAGATTATGGCTTGTGTAAAGCATTTTGCCTTGTATGGTGCCGGTGAGGCAGGACGTGACTATAATACAGTAGATATGAGTCATCAGCGCATGTTCAATGAATACATGTTGCCCTATCAGGCGGCGGTTGATGCCGGTGTGGGCAGTGCGATGGCCTCTTTCAATGAGGTCGATGGCATTCCTGCCACTGGAAACAAGTGGTTGATGACGGATATACTGCGTAAGCAGTGGGGATTTGACGGCTTTGTGGTGACAGACTATACTGGAATTGCTGAGATGACCGACCACGGTATGGGCGATACGCAGACTGTTGCCGCCTTGGCACTGAATGCAGGTGTGGATATGGATATGGTGAGCGATGCATTTGTAGGTACGCTCAAGAAGTCATTGACAGAAGGAAAAGTGACAGAAGAAGCAATTAATGCGGCTTGTCGCCGTATTTTGGAAGCTAAGTACAAGTTGGGCTTGTTCGATAATCCTTATAAATACTGTGATGTGAAGCGTGCCAAGAAGCAAATCTTTACCAAAGAGCATCGTGCTGTTGCGCGTAAGATTGCTTCGGAGAGCTTGGTGTTGCTGAAGAACGAGGGTAATGTGCTTCCGCTGGCCAAGAAGGGCACTATTGCTGTGGTAGGTCCGTTGGCAGACAGCCGCAGTAATATGCCGGGTACTTGGAGTGTGGCTGCTGTATTGAAGAATGCAACTTCTTTGGCTGAAGGTTTGAAGGCGGTAGCAGGCGATAAAGCCGAAATATTGACTGCGAAAGGCTGTAATTTGATGAGTGATGCCGAATATGAGAAACGTGCCACTATGTTCGGACGTTCTTTACACCGTGACAATCGTTCGGACAAGGAGTTGCTGGACGAGGCTCTTGCCGTGGCTGCCAAATCGGATGTTATTGTGGCTGCGCTCGGTGAGTCTTCGGAAATGAGTGGAGAGAGCAGTTGCCGCACGAATCTTGAAATGACCGACACCCAACGCATGCTGTTACAAGAATTATTGAAAACAGGAAAACCAGTGGTACTGGTACTGTTTACCGGTCGTCCGCTGGTACTGAACTGGGAGCAGGCAAACGTGCCGGCCATTCTGAATGTATGGTTTGCGGGCAGTGAGGCAGGTTTTGCCATCGGTGATGTACTGTTTGGTGATGTGAATCCGAGTGGGAAGCTGACTACGACTTTCCCGAAGAGCGTGGGACAGATTCCTTTGTTCTACAACCACAAGAACACGGGCCGCCCTCTTGCCGACGGTGCATGGTTCCAGAAATTCCGCAGCAACTATATAGACATAGACAATGAACCGCTTTATCCTTTTGGTTTCGGCTTGAGCTATACCACATTCTCTTATAGCGACGTGTCTTTGGACAAGACTAGCATGACGGATAAGGGCGAACTGACTGCTACCGTGACTGTGACCAATACGGGCAAGAGAGACGGTGCAGAAGTGGTTCAACTTTATATTCGTGACCTTGTGGGAAGTGTAACCCGTCCGGTGAAAGAGTTGAAAGGCTTTGAGAAGATTTTCCTGAAAGCCGGTGAATCTAAAAAAGTATCTTTCAAGATTACTCCCGAATTGCTGAAGTTCTACAACTACAATCTTGATTTTGTATGCGAGTCCGGTGACTTTGAGGTGATGATTGGCAGAAATAGCCAGGACGTAAAGAAAGCAGCGTTCAAGTTACTCTAACTGATTCTCAAGACGGCAATATGCAGCATTCGAGCCACTGCGTTGAGATGGCATTGTTGCTGCATATTGTCTACATCTTCACTGCAAACGTTTTGCAGTATTTGCTTGGTATATAATCTATCGTATAATGGCAATCGGTTATGGAAATCTTATGGTCGGCTTTGAGGCAGTGAAAGGTATGACGTTCTTGAATATGGGATAAAAAACTTCAGAATAGGATAAAAGCCCCCTTTGCTTTTCTATCTTCTTGCTCTATATATATGAATAGTACCTAAATATTTATTGTACTTTTATATTCCTTATAATCTGTCGTTTATGTTATACAGTAGTAGTAATGATGTACCCCTCCGGTGAACTGTGGTACTCTTGTGGTAGCTTGTTTTTTGACATACATCAACTTCTCCGGTATGTTTGCAAAAGAATTTTAAATCAATACAAAATGAAGAAAAATCTACTAATTACATGTGTGATGTTATTGTTTGCCATTACTTCGATGGCACAGAACAAAATTACGATTTCGGGTGTCGTTACGGACAAGACAGGCGAAACTGTTATCGGTGCTTCTGTTCGTGTGAAAGGGCAGGAGAGTAAAGGTAGTATTACTGATATAAATGGTAAATATCAGATTGTTGATGTGGCATCTAATGCTACCTTGATTTTTAGTTATATAGGTATGCGTGAGCAGGAGATTGCCGTAAATGGGCGTTCAACTATCAATGTGAAGATGGAAGAGGACAGCCAGCTCATTGATGAGGTGGTTGTAGTTGGTTATGGTAGTGCCAAGAAACGCGACTTGACCGGTTCTATCGTTACTGTGAAAGCGGACGAGATTGCCTCTAAGCCTTCTACCAATCCACTGGCATCCATACAGGGTAAGGTTGCCGGTGTACAGGTGGTGAATACGGGTCGTGCAGGACAAGACCCTGAAATCCGTGTTCGCGGTACGAACTCCATTAACGGTTTCAAACCCCTTTATGTGGTAGATGGACTGTTCACGGACAATATCAATTATCTGAACACTGCGGATATTGAATCTATGGAAATCTTGAAAGACCCTTCTTCTTTGGCTATTTTCGGTGTGCGTGGTGCCAATGGTGTAATCATCATTACTACTAAAAGGGCAAAAATAGGGAAGACGATGGTCAACATCAACTCTTCAGTGGGTTGGAAGGTTATTTATGACCGTGTAGGTGTGACGAATGCCGAAGAGTTTAAGATGCTGTACAACGAGCAGTTGATATCTCAAGGAAGCGACCCTTATGATTATACTCAATGGACTGGTAATACTGATTGGCAGAATGAGATATTCCAGACAGGTTTTCTGACCAATAACAATGTGAGCATTACGGGTGCAACGGATAAGAGTAAGTTTTATTTGGGTTTGGGTTACGTCATGGAAGAAGGTTCCATTAAAACGGAAAAGCTCAATAAGTTTACCGTAAACTTGAACAGTGAATATAGCGTAACCGATTTCCTGCGTTTTGGTTTCCAGCTTAATGGAGTTCGTGCCAAGTATCCTGATGCAAAGGGTGTGGATGGTGCTTTGAAGGCTGCTCCTATTGCTCCTACTCATGACCTTGAATCGGGACTGATACATACGCTGCCCGACTTCCAGCGTGCACAAGTGTGGAATCCTCTTATTGAAACAGAGCTGCGCGGTGCTCACAACAAGTCTGAAAACTATCGCGTGGCAGGTAATGTGTTCGGAGAGATAGATATTCTGAAGAACCTTACGTTCAAAGCAACTTTCTCTATGGACTATGCTTCCAGTCAGGGACGTTCATATTCTCCGCTGATTTATGTTTATAATCCCGATGTGGAGGGGGGGAAAGAACGGTTGACTGAAAGAGAAAGTGTGAACCAAAGCAAGTCTACCTCTCTTGCTGCACAGTCTGACTATGTGTTGACTTATCTCGGACAGTTTGGCAATCATGGATTGACATTGACTGCCGGTCTTACAACCAATTACAATGAGTCTTCCAGTTTGAGTGGTGGACGCAGCCAGCTTGCGGGCTACGGCATTTTGGTGGGCGACGACCCGGACAGATGGTGGCTCTCTACCATCGACGATGTATCTACGGCAACTAATGGCGGTTCTCAGAGTGACAGATTTACCATGTCTTATTTGTTCAGAGCATTGTATAACTACAAGAATCGTTATTTACTTAATGCTTCTTTCCGTAGGGACGGTTCATCTGTTTTCTATAAGACAGGTAATACTTGGGACAACTTTTACTCTTTCGGTGCCGGTTGGGTAATGACCGAAGAGAAGTTTATGCAGAACCAGAATGTAATTAACTTCTTGAAGTTGAAAGGCTCTTGGGGTGTGTTGGGTAGCCAGAATACTGGTTCCAGTTATCCGGCATATGCCACCATTGTTAGTTCGGGTTCAGCTGTGTTCGGTGACAATATCATTGCGGGTAAAGGCCCCAACAAACTGATTTCACCTACTTTGGGATGGGAACGTAATTATTCATGGGAAGTAGGTTTTGACATGCATATGTTCAATGATCGTTTGCAGCTTTCTCCGGTTTATTATAACAAAACAACAAAAGATATGTTGACTTCCATTCCGGGTATTGCAGGTACTGTTCCCGGATTACAGAATGTGGGTGAGATTCGCAATCGCGGTTTTGAACTTAGTGCTTCTTGGAACGACAAGATTGGGGAAGATTGGAGATATGGATTAGGTGCTAATTTGAGCACTATTGATAACAAGGTGCTTTCACTGGTAAACAAAGACTATAATATTATCAGTGGTCCCTCACGTGTTTCCGAAGGTTATCCGATTGGCTATTTCTATGGTTACAAGGTTGAGGGTGTATATCAGAACGAAGACGACATCCGTTTCTCTCCGATTAACTCGGTTGGCTCGGTAACACCGGGTGACTTGAAATTTGCTGATGTTGACGGTAATGGCAAAATTACTGATAATGACCGTACAATGATAGGTAATCCAACTCCTGATTTTACTTACGGTTTTAATGTTAATTTGGGATGGAAGAATCTGGACCTGACTGTTGACATGATGGGTGTTTATGGAAATGAAATTTACCGTAATTGGGGAAGCAGTAGCTATGCACAACTGAATTATCGCACAGAGCAATTGAATCGTTGGCATGGAGAGGGCACTTCCAATTGGGAGCCCTTGCTCGACCCTTCACACAAAATAAATCAGGAGGCTTCCACGTATTTCATCGAAGATGGCAGTTTCTTCAGAATCCGTAATATCGAATTGGGGTATAACTTTGACAAACGACTGTTGAATCGTATCAAGGTACAGTCACTGCGTCTTTATACCAATGTGCAGAATCCCAAGACCTGGAGCCGTAATGGAGGATATACTCCGGAAGTGGGCGGAAGTGCTATTTCGTTTGGTATTGATGGTGGAGGCTATCCTATGCCTACAGTTTATACGATTGGTTTTAATTTGACTTTCTAAAATTATATAGAGACAGACTATGAAGAAGATATTTTATTATATAGCATTTTTAGCAGTAAGCTTTGCACTAACTTCGTGTGAGGATATGTTTGATAGAAAACCGCTTGGACAACAGACAGAGGATGATTTGACTGGTGGTACTTATGAAACACAGGTTTTTAATATGTATGCCAAGTTGCGCGGTTTTCATTTGACAAGCGGCAATACTGCATTGGCAATCCACGGTATGCGTTCTGAGGACGCAGAGAAAGGAAGTACATTGTCCGATGGAGCTGCTACCGGCAAGATGTTCGATGACTTTGAATATTTGGCAAGTAATGGGATGATTAAGAGTTATTGGAATGATAACTATTCATTGATACATAAGGTAAATGATTTGCTTGATGAGATGAGCCAAAATCCGTCATTGACAGAAGGTGACCTCGTCAATAAGGGGGAAGCTTTGTTTGTACGTGCTTTCTGTTATTTCAACCTTGTACGCGCTTTTGGTGAAGTGCCTTTGATTGACTTTAAAGTTTATGATGCAGCTGAGGCAAATGTTCCAAAGTCTTCTGTGGCAAAGATATATGAATTAATAGATTCTGACCTTACGGAAGCCGAAAACAGTCTGCCCAGAACGTGGGAGCAACTTTATGTAGGTCGTCTCACTTGGGGAGCTGCTCGTTCTCTTCATGCACGCACATACATGATGCGTAATGACTGGGGGAATATGAAGGCTGCCGCTGAAGAAGTGATTAACTCCGGTTTATATAATCTGAAAACACCTTATGAAGACATATTCCGAGAAAAAGGTGAAAACTGTAGTGAATCTGTTTTTGAATTGCAATGTACGGCAACAGAATCACAACCAGGTTCTAATGACATAGGAAGCCAGTTTGCTTCCGTTCAGGGTGTACGTGGCGCAGGCGAGTGGAATCTCGGTTGGGGGCAACACACCGCTACTCAAGAATTGGCAGATGCTTTTGAAGAGGGAGATCCGAGAAAAGACGAAACTTTGCTTTATTTTATACGCAACGGCAAGGACGATCCAGAGTCCATACCTGCTAACAAGCCTTATGGTGAGAAACCTATTTCGAATGCTGATGTTATAGCTAAATACTTTAACAAGAAGGCATATACGGACCCGGCGATGCGTTTGAAATTCACAAAGGGAGGATATTGGGTAAATATTCGTCTGATACGTTATGCTGATGTGGTATTAATGGCTTCCGAAGCTGCTTGTGAATTGGGTGATTTATCTTCTGCCCGTAACTATTTGGAGATGGTGCGCGCTCGTGCTCGTGGCAATAATATCGGAATTCTACCGGAAGTGACGACCAACAACCAGAATGAACTGCGTGAGGCCATTCGTCATGAAAGACGTGTTGAGTTAGGTATGGAGTTCGACCGTTTCTACGACTTGGTTCGTTGGGGTATTGCTAAAGAGGTACTTCATGCGGTAGGCAAGACCGGTTATCAAGACAGACATGCTTTGTTGCCCATTCCGCAAGACGAAATTGACAAGTCGAATGGTGTATTGGTTCAAAATCCCAATTATTAATCTATAAATGTACTAACTACTTATGAAAAAATATATAGTATCTGTGGCTTCTTGCCTGTTTGCATTGTGTATGCAGTCTTGTTTTCAGGATATGGATCATCCTGCTTTCGACTACCCTGAGAGTACAGGTGAAGTACCTACTACCCCTTTGAAGATGTATCTTCCTTTTGATGAAGAGGACATTCGGGATAAAGGTGAATGGGGATTTTTGGTAGCAGATAACGGTAATGCCAAGTTTGCGGAAGACGGAATCGCTGGCATGGCCTATCAAGGTGCTGAGAATGCTTACATTTTGGCCAAGACTCCTTCTATATTGGAAAATAACATGCCCACTATCGGTGATTTGACTGTAGCTTTCTGGATGAGAACCACTAAGAATACTTCTGCGCAAGGTTTGTTCTCTATCCCTAACTCTATTAAATTCTGGGGCAACTTCGACATCTTCTTGGAGAATAATAATAGCGAGACTCAGGCATTTTTCAAGGTTCATATCTTCAATCAGACAGCAAAAGAGAATGATGAAAGATGGGTTGAGGCAAAAATAGATGATATTTTTGGTAGCGAATGGGTGCATCTGGCTTTTGTGTATGATGGCAATACTTCTACCATTACTGTTTATCGTAATGGTGAGGGTGTCTTTACCAAAGAATTGCCAGATTGTGGGAAATTGAAGTTTAATAATGTAGGCGCTTCTTTGGCTGTTGGTGCATTTCAGTTCAGCACTACTCCGAGTCTTACTTCGGGTGCAGGAGCACAAACCTGGGCAAAGAACTTTCCCGGTCAGCTTGATCAGTTCCGCTTATATGACAAGGTGTTGACGGCAACCGAAATTCAGAGTATTTACTCTGGAAAAGAATGAAGCTACACTTTAATCTGATGATAGGATGAAAGTATTATATTTCATAGTATGTCTTTTGTTGGTTGCGTGCAGTGGTGATAATCAACCTGAAGTGAATCAGCCTTTCGAGTTGAAGAATATCATTGTGGGTGACCAACAAAACCAACAGACATTTGAGAATGTTGCTCCCAATGTAGCCATTGTTTTGGAGTTCTCGGATGCTGTAGATGAGGCTTCAGCCCGTAACAATATTGCTTTGAAACATGAGGAGCTTCCTGTAAGCTGCGATTATGAGTTCCTGCAAGAGAAAAAAGTATCGGTGACTCCTAAGGGAGGCTTTAAAGTCTTGTCATCGTATAAATTGATTGTCAATCCGGGGGTGAAATCCACTTCCGGGACACTGCTTTCCAATGGCAAGGTTTGTATGATTAAGACAGGAATGGATGATACAGACAAGTTTGAGCGTATCCCTGATGAGGACTTGTTGACATTGGTACAGAAGCAGACCTTTAAGTACTTCTGGGACTTTGGGCATGAATATTCCGGAATGGCGCGCGAACGTACTACTTCGGGCGATGTCGTTACTACCGGTGGTACCGGCTTTGGCGTGATGGCCATGCTGGTAGCTGCTGAACGGGGCTTTATTACCCGTCAGCAAGCTGTTGAACGAGTGCAGAAGATAGTTACTTTTCTTGATAAGGAATGTACGGCTTATCATGGTGCTTATGCACATTGGATAAATGGCGCAACGGGAGCAACCAAACCTTTCAGTGAGAAAGACAACGGTGCCGATTTGGTTGAGACATCCTTGTTATTTCAAGGTTTGCTTGCCGCTCGAGCCTATTTCAAGGAAAATACGGAAGTAGAAAGCAGGTTGCGTGCCGACATAACCCGTCTTTGGGAAGCTATTGACTGGACTTGGTTCCGGAAAAATGGTGAAGATGTACTATATTGGCATTGGAGTCCCGATTACGGTTTTGAGAAGAACCTGGCAATAAGAGGATGGAATGAGTGTCTGATTACTTATATACTTGCTGCTTCGTCTCCAACACATGCTATCGATAAAGTTGTATATGAAGCGGGCTGGGCTAAAAATGGAGGAATCAGGAATGGAAAATCTTATTATGGCATCACTCTTCCTTTAGGTTCGGATAAAGGGGGACCGCTGTTCTTATCTCAATATTCTTTTCTAGGCATTAACCCACAAGGACTGGAAGACCAATATGCCGATTACTGGATGCAAAATCGCAATCATACGTTGATTAATTACAATTATTGTAAGGAAAATCCTAAAGGATATACGGGTTATAGCGCTTCTTGTTGGGGGTTGACGGCAAGTGACGGCGATACGGGATATTCAGCTCATTCACCTACTAATGATAAAGGGGTCATTGCTCCAACAGCTGCTTTGTCTGCATTTCCTTATACTCCGGAGGAGTCAATGGAAGCGCTGCATTTCTTCTATTATAAGATAGGAGACAAACTTTGGAAAGATTATGGTTTTATAGATGCCTTTAATTTGACGGCAGATTGGTACGATACTCAGTACATAGCCATTGACCAAGGGCCGATAATCTGTATGATAGAGAATTATAGAACAAGTCTCCTTTGGAATTTATTTATGTCTATACCGGAAATCCAACAAGGACTGAAGAAGCTTGGCTTTCAGAGTCCGTGCTTAAACTAAAAGAATGATTATGATGAGAATATTAATATATTTGATACTTTTGCTATACCCTTTTAATTTGATTTCGGGACAGAAAAAGCAGAAGCGGCTTTCTGACGACGAACTTATGACCCTCGTTCAGAAGCAAACTTTCCGTTACTTTTGGGATTTTGCCCATCCTGAATCCGGATTGGCGCATGAACGGAGTAACGGTGGTGCCGAGACAGCTACCATTGGTGGGTCGGGATTCGGAGTGATGGCTATCATTGTCGGCATAGAACGCGGGTTTATCACCCGTGAACAAGGTGCTGAACGTATACTGAAGATTGTTCGTTTCTTGAGCGACAAGAATACCGACAGTTATCACGGCATGTGGGCACATTGGATGAACGGTAAAACCGGTAAGACCATTCCTTTCAGCCGTAAGGATGATGGAGCCGATATTGTAGAATCCGCTTTCATGTTCGAAGGTTTGTTGGCTGCCCATCAGTATTTTATAAAGGATAATCCGACGGAAAACCGTATCCGGGGAATGATTAATAATCTGTGGCGCCAAGCAGAGTGGAATTTTTTCACTCAGGGGCAAGATGTGATGTATTGGCATTGGTCACCCTATAACGGGTGGGCGATGAACCATCAGATTAAAGGTCATAACGAGTGCCACATTATTTATATTTTAGGTGCGTCTTCTCCTACTTATCCGATTGCCGAGAGTGTTTATCATAAAGGCTGGGTCAATGCGAATACTTTTCTGAATGGTCGGGAGTATTATGGCATCAGGCTTCCTCTCGGAAACGATAACGGTAAGGGCGGTCCTTTGTTCTTTACTCATTACTCTTACATGGGGCTTGATCCGCATGGCTTGAAGGACCGCTATGCTGACTACGAGGAACAAATGAAGGCCCATACCTTGATTAACCGTGCCTATTGTATCGACAATCCGAAGGGATATAAGGGTTACGGTGAGAAATGCTGGGGATTGACAGCCAGTGACGGTGATAAAGGCTATTCGGCCCATAGCCCCGGAAATGATCGCGGCGTGATTACGCCTACTGCGGCCCTTTCATCCATCCCTTATACACCGGAATATTCTTTGGAGGCCATGCGCTATTTCTATGAAGAACTGGGTGACCGTCTTTGGGGTGAATATGGGTTCAAAGATGCATTTAATCTGACTGAGGATTGGTTTGCGCCTTCGTATCTTGCCATTGACCAGGGACCGATTATTGTGATGATAGAGAACTATCGCACCGGTTTAATTTGGAAGCTTTTCATGAGTCATCCCGATGTACAGAAGGGATTGAAGAGATTAGGCTTTACGTCTCCTTATTTGAATAAGGCTGATTAGGTTTGGCAGGATTTGATTTTGGTAAATTTTATATAGATTAAAAAGGATTATAACCATGAAAAACGTGCTTTTCAATAGTGTATTGGTTGCTTTCGTATTGCTTGTCGCCTCGTGCGGCAAGCAACCGGAAGCTAAGGTGGAGGTGATGTCGTTTAATATCCGTCTGGATCATGTAGCGGACAGTATGAATAACTGGAAATACCGTAAGGATAATGCAGCACAGATGATTGCTTATTATGCTCCGGACATTGTGGGCATGCAGGAGGTGGTAAAGAATCAACTCAATGACTTGAAGGAGCGTCTTCCTCAATATACTGCCCTTGGCGTAGGTCGTGCAGATGGAAAAGAGAAAGGCGAATATTGCTCCCTTTTTTATAAGACAGAGCGTTTTGAGCTTTTAAAGAACGGAGATTTCGGACTGAGTGAGACTCCCGATTCCATCGGAAAGAAAGGCTGGGATGCGGCATGCGAGCGTATCGTGACTTGGGCTGTGTTGAAAGACAAGGTGAGTGGCAGGAAAGTAGCTGCTTTCAACACCCACTTTGACCATGTAGGTGAGGTGGCACGTCGAGAAAGCGCTAAGTTAATACTCGAGAAGATAAAGCAAATAGCGGGAGAGCTTCCGGTAATTATCACTGGAGACTTTAATGGAACGGTAGACTCCGAGCCGGTCACTATATTGACGGAAGGTGGAATGAGGAACGCTTGTTCCACGGCAAAGGTCGTTTACGGACCGACATGGAGCTTTCATGACTTCGGACGTATTCCGGTGGAGAAGCGCAGGCTGATAGATTTTATATTCGTAAATGCTTCTGTAGAGGTGGAGCGTTACCGCACAGTTGGCGATAAGCCGGACAATGGCTATCTTTCCGACCATGCTCCCGTATTGGTTACTTTGAAACTGTAAAGAGGCACTCGTCTAATTCTATTCTGCATTATTTACAAATCATAAGGGCTCAAGAAACACTTGTATACTGAACTTGATTCAGTCGTATAGTGAATGCCATTCAGTCGTATACTGAATAGGGTTCAGTCGTATACTGAATGCACTGTATTCTAACTGTACTGATAATCAGTAAATTATAAAACGGTGTTACGCCTTTGATAAATTACAACAAATAATGAATACATGAAAAATAAACTATCCTGGGGAATTGCCTTGTTGCCCTTTGTTCCTTCGGTTTGGATGCAAGGACAAGAACAGAAACAAGGAATAGGAAACAGGCGTCCTAACATTATTTTTATCATGAGTGATGACCATGCCCGACAAGCAATGAGTATATATGGACATCCCATAGGTAAAATAGCTCCTACTCCCCATATTGACCGTATTGGGCATGAAGGGGCGGTATTTCAGAATAATTACTGTTGCAATTCCATTTCCGGTCCCAGTCGTGCAGCCATACTGACTGGTAAGCATAGTCATAAGAATGGTTTTATGAGGAATGGAAATAAAGGATTTGACGGTTCGCAGCAGACACTGCCGAAGATATTGCAAGCAAACGGTTATGAAACAGCCATTATCGGCAAGTGGCATCTTGTTTCAAAGCCTACCGGGTTTGACCATTGGATGATTTTGAATGATCAGGGAGATTATTATAATCCGTATTTTATTACCGAGGGAGATACCACTCGGCATAAAGGATATGTAACTGACCTCATCACTCAATATTGTGAAGACTGGATGAGTGGGCGCGAGGATAAGAATAAACCTTTTTTCCTGATGATGCATCACAAAGCCATTCACCGTAATTGGGTGCCTGCCGAACGGCATTATCATTTGTACGAACACACGCAGTTCCCTTTACCCGACAATTATTATGATGCATACGAAGGACGTTATGCGGCACAAATGCAGAAGATGAATATATACCGTGATATGTACGAAGGTCACGACTTGAAGATGGTTGCGGGTATGAATAGCGACAGTCTGCTATTCGACCCGTGGCCTCATGCTTTTCTTGGTACGATGGAGCCGGATGAGCGCCGCCGTTTTATGGATGCCTATCGTGAACGGAACAATGAATTTTATTCGAAACAGCGTACTTTCAAAGAGGTGGCAGAATGGAAATATCAGCGTTATTTGCAGGATTATATGGCTTGTGTGGCAAGCGTGGACGAGAGTGTAGGAGAAATATTGGATTATTTGAAGCGTACCGGATTGGATAAAAATACGATTGTCGTTTATACTACAGACCAGGGGTTCTATCTGGGCGAGCACGGTTGGTTTGATAAACGTTTTATGTACGAGGAGTCTTTCGGTATGCCGATGGTAATGAGCTGGCCGGGACATATTAAGCCTGGAACGCAGGTAACAGGATTAACTCAAAATATTGATTTCGCTCCCACTTTTCTCGATATGTGTGGAATTGAGATTCCTGAAGACATGCAGGGAGTGTCATTTCGTCGGTTGGTAGAGGGAGAAAATACTCCACGAAACTGGAGGAAGTCACTTTACTATCACTATTATGAATTCCCCGGTTTTCATAGTGTCCGTGCACATTACGGTGTCAAGATGGAGCGCTATAAATTGATGCATTTTTATGTGGATGACAAGTGGGAACTTTATGATTTGAAGGAGGACCCGGCAGAAATGCATAATTTGTATGGTGAAAAAGGGATGGAGAAGGTTGCTGCAGAATTGAAAGCGGAACTTGCCCGCCTGCAGGAAGAATATGATGTTCCTGAATCTCTGTGCAAATAATAGTGCATATTTCGTGATGTATAAATGAATATTTAGAAATATAAATGTGGATAATATGATGAAAAGATTAAGTGGTCTGGTGCTGCTGTTGTGTTTGGCGAA
>OBHX01001351.1_pt1 | contig 21408 bp, 20 predicted proteins | sample 1519331 | NCBI WGS metagenome assembly OBHX01 (sample SAMEA2602897, study PRJEB22501) | metagenome
CTTACACTTACATGCACTCCTGCTATTATCTACTCTCTTTTTTTTTTTTAAATGACCCGCCCCCCACCGAGACCTACCCTCTTCCCCTACCCGCCCCTCTCCCGTCATGTCCCGCTGCCGCACCGGACGCCAACGCAAGATCAATTGGAACCCCCGCCGCATAAAGCCCCCGGGCTGCCACCATCGCAACATAGTGGACACCCGCGATATGTCCCAGCGTCTCGAACGGAGTCGCCTCACGGTTTAACCGCATCATCTCATATATGTACTGATCACGGAATTCACGGATAAAGTGGGCATACTCACCGGCACGTTCAAAACCGGCATATTCTTCTTCTGTCAGAAAGCGGAAATCATCATATGGATCGAACGGCAGAACCTTCCGTTCTTCATCAAAGAAGTACTGGAGAACATTCAGGAAATAGAGCGCAGACGGCGCATAAGGAGCTGCGGACACAGCGAAATCCGTATCCGGGTACAGAATGTGGGTCGAATATTTATAAGCGAAGGAAAGCCATCCCTCCCCCGGTTCGTTGCTGAGTTTTTCCATATCTACGCGGCAGAATTCCAGAATCTCCGCGCAGGAAAAACGTCTTGTCACCGGGAATGCCTTCTCGAAGATCACTTCCCAGCGGTCTTTATCAAAGAGCTGCTGCATGCTGCGGCGGCTGAGACCGATCTTTTTTAAAAATTCTTTGTCTGACAGACGGTTTCCAAGCTCTGTCACAAGATGGCGGATGTGTCTGTTATACATGGATATACCTCCATTTCGAGGATGTTAAGGACGGGATGCGCGGAAATTTCTGTCCTGCCGCCATATCAGTTTCCGGATCAATCCGGGAACATCGGACGGGCTGAGGAGAGTTTTCCGGCTGTCCACAATTATAAGACCAGTATAAACATTTCCCAAAGCGTTTTCAAGGAATTTTCTTTTCGGATCGTGCATCGATGGTTTTTCCTTTCAGATCGTACTCGGATCGCGAATGATAAAAGAATTTGTCACTTTGTACTTGACAGGATATGCATCTGATGGTATTATTTCAGTAATAATTATCATTATTATTGTTTATTTGATCTCTATACTCCGGAAAGGAGGTGCACCATGAAAGCATTAAAATTCAGCCGCCAGCGTGAATCTATCCGGGAATGTCTGAAAAACCGCAAGGATCATCCTACCGCGGATGCCGTCTATGTGACGATCAGCAAAGAATACCCGAAGATCAGTCTGGGAACTGTATACCGCAACTTAAATCTTCTGGCAGATATGGGCGAGATCCAGCGTTTTTCCAGCGGAGACGGATCGGAACATTTCGATTACAACACAGATCCGCATTACCACTTTGTGTGCAAGGCCTGCGGGGCGATCATCGATATGCCTCTGGATCTGGTTTGTGACACCTCGGACCTTCTCACCGCTCCGTTCCCCGGACGGGTTGATTCCCACACGGTTTTCTTTTACGGTGAATGCGAAGACTGCCTGAAAAAGAAAAACGAAAAAGTTTAAAATTCTATTGACATTCGTTGTCAATTAGAATATAATAACGATAACAGTTACTATTATTTATTTAGATCCACTGACTTGCTTTTGATCCGTCAGTGATCCTCTTTCAAAAGAACTGTGATCTATGTTACAACCGTCAATTGATCAGGGATCTCTATATTTCAAGATCCCTGACCCCTGATAAAATTTTAAAAAGGAGAAAAATACTATGAAGAAATTTGTATGTTCTGTATGTGGTTATGTATACGAGGGCGAGGCTGCTCCGGAGAAATGTCCGCAGTGCGGCGCACCGGCTTCCAAATTCGTTGAGCAGAGCGGCGAGATGAACTGGGCTGCTGAGCACGTAGTTGGTGTTGCACAGGGCGTTAGCGAAGATATCCTTGCTGATTTAAGAGCTAATTTCCAGGGTGAATGTTCTGAGGTTGGTATGTACCTCGCTATGGCAAGAGTTGCTCACAGAGAAGGTTATCCGGAGATCGGTCTTTACTGGGAGAAAGCAGCTTACGAAGAGGCTGAGCACGCTGCTAAATTTGCAGAGCTCCTCGGTGAAGTTGTTACAGACAGCACAAAGAAGAACCTCGAGATGAGAGTTGAGGCTGAGAACGGCGCTACTGCCGGTAAGACAGACCTCGCTAAGAGAGCAAAAGCTGCTGGCCTTGATGCGATCCATGACACGGTTCACGAGATGGCAAGAGACGAGGCTAGACATGGTAAGGCATTTGCTGGTCTCTTAAAGAGATATTTTGGCTAATTTCTGAATAAAATAGTTAAAATTAAACTGGAGCGGCTTGTTTTTTCAGGCCGCTCCAGTTATAATGAAGTCAGAAAGGTACTCGGATATACGTCCGATGCCCTCAGTATGTTATAGTATAAAAAGAACTAGCAAGTTACTGTGGTAGGTAGGATGCTAGTTCTTTTTGTCTCTATGGTTATCGATGTATGACAATGCTGAAAATATAACTAGTAATAATGTTAGGACTTCCATTGTATTCATACGCCATCACCCCCTTTACGATCAGAGGGCACCAGACATCAGAAACGCATCCTCGCTTTCCGCTCCATTACAGGATAATTTTACCATATAAGTCGACGGATGTCGATTGAACTATTTGGTCACTTTCTAATCGCGTTCTTCTTGCGCATATTTCACATAATCTTCAAAGAATTCCCTCACATGTCCATTTTGATTCTCTTTATGGCATAAGGCATAAAAACATCTGGAGATATACGGCGGAGCAAATTCTTTCATCTTAATTTTCTCATATCGCACCAGACGCACAAATGCCGGTACAAGTCCAAATCCGAGATTTGCGTTAACCATCATAAGCTTTGTATTATAAGAATTCACATGAATGATATCCCTGAATTTAAACGCTGTTCGGAAATGATCCGCAATCTGTGAAACACTTCCCTCGTACATGGTGATCATAATCTCATTCTTCAGATCTTCCGATGTTACAGCAGTTCGTTCTGCCAACGGATGTTCACGATTCAAAATAATCTTCCATGGCTTATCATAAATCAACTCCATGTCAACATTTTCCACCGGATATCCCGACAGGAACTGATCACTTGTCACAATAATATCGAGCAGTCCCTGCTCAAACCGTTTCAGCAATTCCCGATAACTATACTGCAGACAGGTAATCCGCACATCCGGATGTGCCATAACATACTGGCCAAGAAATGTATCTAAAAGCTCATCTTCATAGATTCCAACACCAATTTTCAATGATCTCGCATATCCCTGCTCCACATTCTGCACCAACCGCACCGTCGATTCATAAACATCCAGAAGTTTCTGCGCCTGAACATAGAACTCACTTCCCGCATCTGTAAGAATTACCTGATGATTGTCGCGATAAAAGAGCCGTACCCCGAGTTCTTCCTCAAGTCCACTAATCTTCCGGCTCATGGATGTCTGCGTCATGTGCTCTTTTTCAGCAGCTTTCGTAAAATTCAGGCATTCCGCCAGACTGATAAAGCATTTTACATTGTCTAAATTCAAACTTCCACCTCCGTTAGACAAACTTTTTTTGCATAACGCGACACTTTTCTTTCATTTCCATTTTGTGCACTCTGATGCTACAATAATTTCATCGAAAGCCGGCCGGTTTGCAAGTGAAAACATATGTATTTGTAAAGGAGACTGAATTTATGACAAATTATATCAGAAAAATGAATGGAAAGCAATATATGAAGCGCCTTGCCGAGAACCCAACCGTCATCATCCCGACTGGTGCATGTGAGATCTATGGACCGCAGCTCCCAATGGGAAGTGACCTGATCGCAGCTAAAAGAATCGCTGAACTTGTGGCTGAAAAGACCGGTGCGCTGATTGCTCCGACGATTGAAGCCGGCGAATCCTCCGCACTCGCTTCTTTCCCATGCACATTCGCAATGCCAAGAAAGATCCTGGAAGACTGGCTTGACTGGCTTGTCGGAAAACTGATCAAAGACGGGGCCAAGAATTTCGTTTTCATCACAGGCCATGCAGGAAATGTTGATACTGTAAACTACATCGGTAAGAAATATATGAATAAGCATGATATCAAGCTCGTCCAGATCGACTGGTGGAGATTTACAAATGCAAACGGAAATGATATCTTCCAGTATAGCGGACAGATGGCTCACGGACACGCAAGCGAGTGCGGCACATCCGTATTCATGTATCTTTTCCCAGAATTAGTAGATATGGACGAACTCTCCAGAGTAGAACCGCTTCCGGCAAGCGAATTCCCGGATTTCATCGGTTTCCAGAGATTCACTGAAAAAACACCAAACGGAACCATCGGCGATGCTACCGTCGCGACAAAAGAAAAAGGTAAAAAAATTGTCAACCGCTGTGTAGACCGAATCGTTTCCTATATGGAGAAAAAATTCTAAGCTTACCCAAAATCACACACCTTTCCTTACAAGGGGGATACTACTATGGCAGAAACCATGACTCTTACAACTGTTTTAATCGATATTTCGACTATCAGTGCTCTGCTTTTTGTGGGCTTCTTGATCCGTCAGAAAATACCATTCTTTTACAAATACTATATCCCAACTTCTTTAATCGCTGGTATTTTAGGACTGCTCCTCGGACCTCAGGTCCTCGGACAGTTCTCCCCGATCCACCTGCACTTCAGCCAGTGGATCTCACAGTGGACAAATTTCCTGTTCGCATTTATCTTTACGACATCGTTCCTCGGAACTTCCACCGGAAAATTCGGACGTGATGTGCTTTCTACCACCTGTGTAACTGGCGCTGTATTTATGGCACAGGTTCTCGCAGGACTTGGAATCGCATTTCTCCTCTCCAAGTTCATGAGCAATGTTCCTTACGCAATGGGATTCCTTCCGGTATCCGGCTTCTATGGTGGACACGGTTCTGCCGGTATCATGGGCGGTTGCTTCGCTACTGAAGGTTGGGAAGATGCTACCGGTATCGCTCTTACATACGCAACCATCGGTATGTTCATGGCCGTGATCGGCGGTATGTGGATAATCAACTGGGGCGCTAAAAAAGGCTATACCCGAAAGCAGATGAGTTCCGTCAACCTCGACCAGAAAGATATCACCGGTATCATGCCGAAGGAAGAGCGCAAATCCATGGCAACTGCAATTTCCAGTTCCTCCGTTATCGATCCGCTGGCTTTCCAGATGATGATCGTCGGAACAATTATTGCAATTTCCCATATTCTCCGCGAGGCGATCATTAAAGTATTCCCGTTCTGGAGCAAAATCCCGCTCTACACCATGTGCCTGATCATGGGTGCAATCATTGGTATTGTTTTAAGCAAGACAAAATATAACCAGTACATTGACCGTGGAAGCATGAAACGTATTTCCGGTGTCGCTCTTGAATACGTAATCGCTATGAATGTTGCGACCATCAAATTAAGTGTTCTGGCTTCCTTCCTGGTTCCAATCCTCGTTACTTCTATCGCAATCACCATTCTCACAGCGGTCATCTGTATCATTCTTGCCAAGAAGTGGTATGGAAAGGACTGGTTTGAAATGGCAATGGGCGCTTACGGACAGTGTACAGGAAGTCTGGCTACCGGTCTTCTCTTAATCAAGGTTCTTGACCCGAACGGTGATACACTTGCCGCAGAGAGTGTTTCCGGTTCCAGTACTCTCGGTTCCTTCTGGCAGCAGCCGTATAACACGATCGGACCTATGCTGATCCTCTCCAGCCCGCTGCTCACGACTCTCGGAACCGCTGGATTCCTCATCGCATTTCTGATCGTCGGCACCGTATTATTTGGACGCACTGTAAAGAAGGCATAATTTATGAGTAAAGTAAACGAACTGATCCAACAATATACAGATGATGCCATTGAGATCCGGCGTCATATCCACCGCCATCCAGAGCTGTCCATGGAGGAAAAAAACACAACGGAATTCATAAGTCAGCAGCTTCTCAAATATGGCATTGAAATTTCCGATATCCCGTTTAAATCTGGTGTTCTCGGTATTTTAAAAGGCGGGGAGGATGGACATACCATTCTTCTCCGTGCCGACATTGATGCACTTCCGATGGTCGAAAAATCAGGACTTCCCTTTGCTTCAGAAAATACCGGCGTCTGCCACAGCTGCGGACATGACATCCATACGACCGCCCTGCTGTTGGCTGCACGGGTTTTAAGTTCCCTTCGCGATGAACTCAAAGGAACGGTTCTGTTCCTGTTCCAGCCTGCCGAAGAACGTTTAAGCGGATCTCAGATGGTCATTGATTCCGGCGTTTTTGAAAAATATCACCCGGATTTCGCTGTCGGTCTTCATTGCTGGCCGGATATTCCGGCGGGAACCATCGGCATTCGCCGTGGCTCCTTTATGGCTTCCTCTGACACAGTAAAGCTCACGATCCGTGGAAAAGGCGGACACGGCGCTCATCCCCACAAGAGCATCGATCCGGTCATGACATCCGCATACATTTTAACCGAATTACAGACCATTATTTCGAGGACGATCGCGCCTCTCGATTCCGCAGTCCTCACCATCGGAAAGATCACAGGCGGTACTGCAGCCAACATTATTCCTGACGAAGTCGTTATGGAAGGAACTGTGCGAACTGTCAGTAACAAGACCCGTGCCCTGATGGAAGAAAAAATCCGGCAGATCGTTTCCCACGGCGCTGCAGCCATGGGGGCAGAATATGACATTGATTACCAGAAAGGCGTCCCTGCCGTTGTCTGCGAAAGCCATGTTGTGGATCTTATTGAACAGGCAGCTGCTGAAGAACTCGGTGTTGACCATGTAGTCGCTCTCGCCACTCCATCCATGGGATCTGAGGATTTTGCCAGATACCTCGAAAAAGTTCCTGGTGCTATGTTCCGGATTGGAACAAGAAATGATGATCCGGCATCTTCCCGCCCACTGCACAATGCCGGAATCGTGTTTGATGAACAGGCGATTACCTCAGGTGCATCCGTTTTCGCGGGACTTGCGCTGAGATACCTGCATTGATACACCATCTCATACCCCTCTTTCCTCCGGGGGCACAGGTGTACGCCAGAAGTTCAGAATTATCCGGACTTTACCTAATGCCCCTATATATGAAGAAGAGCGATCCGCCAAGGCCGCTCTTCTTCGTCTTATTGTGTTCTATTTACCAATCAGTTTTTTCACATCTTCTAACGACATCCCCTGCTCTCTCGCGATCTTTGCAATATCTTCGTACTCTAATTTTCCTCGGCACACACCGTATCCTTCGGAGACCTTCTCCCGGATCACACCGTATGGTGTTTCATGTTCCTTTATCGTTCTTGTCAGGGTGTAGCGTTTGCTGATACTCTCACGGATGCCAAGCGTTGTTGTGTGTTTGAAGAGCAGGGAAACCATCTTTTCTTTGTCATTACAGCGGCACATACAGGTTAAAAGGATTCCCGGGCGGCTCTTCTTCATACCGATCGGGATCGTGTAGACCTCAAGGGCACCTGCAGCAAAGAGGATCTCCTGAACGAAGCCGATGGCTTCCGGTGTCATATCGTCGAGGTTGCAGAAAAGCTCTGTCACTTCACTTCCATTCTCCTCTGTCTCGCCTAAGAGGACGCGCACGCAGTTTGCGCGCTCAAAATCTTTCTTTCCCATACCGTAGCCAATGGCAGCGGTCCGCATGACCGGCATTTCCTTAAATTCTGTCACAAAGTGCTTTAACAATGCCGCTCCGGTCGGGGTGCAGAGTTCGCCTCTGATATCTCCGCTGTAAATTGGGAGTCCCTGTAAAATATATGCTGTCGCAGGTGCCGGAACCGGAAGGATTCCGTGGGCACAATGGACATTTCCGCTTCCGACATGGATCGGAGATGCGATGACCTTCTTTGGAGCGATCATGTGCATTAAGAGGCAGACTCCGGCGATATCTGCGATGGCATCTGCAGTGCCCACCTCGTGGAAATGGATCTCCTCGACGGTCTTTCCATGGACATGGGATTCCGCCTCAGCGATCAGCTGATAAACTGCTATAACATCTGCTTTAACCTCTTCCGGGAGATCTAAGTGCCCGATGATGTGAGTGATGCCGGACATGCTGGCGTGATGGTGGTGGGTATGACCATGATCGTGGGTATGGTCATGGTCGCAATCATGATCGTGGTCATGGGTGTGGGTGTGCTCGTGAATGGTCTGCTCTGCTGCTAATTCTGCCAGTTCATGGGAATGGTGATGTTCTTCATGGCTATGGTCATGATGGTCACCTTCATGGCCGTGGTGATGATGGTGATCTTCATCATGATCGTGATGGTGGTCATGTCCTTGCAGATCAACATCCACGCTCTCCTCTTCTTCCCCATGAATCGTCACTTTCATATGCGTCCCGGTGATCCCACACTTTACTGACGGTTCTGCCTCAACAGAAAGCCCCGGCAGGCCCATTTCGTTCATCATCTTCAAAAATCTCTCTTTATCCGGGCAGATTTCGTAAAGAGATGCCATCAGCATATCTCCGGCAGCGCCCATTCCACAGTCAAAATATAATGTCTTCATATCATTTCCACCTCATTTAAAAATTACGCAAATTATTTTCTTGCATTTCACCCGCTGCTGGCATCTTCCTCCAGATGCACAACAGATCGGACTGATTTTCGAGTTTTTATCCACGCATATGGTTCATCATGCTCGCCAGATACCCGGCTCCAAAGCCGTTATCGATATTCACAACGCTGACACCGCTGGCGCAGGAATTCAACATGGAGAGCAGTGCTGACACGCCGCCGAAGGACGCTCCGTATCCGATGCTGGTCGGCACCGCGATCACCGGGCAATCGGCGAGACCACCGATGACGCTGGCAAGGGCGCCTTCCATACCCGCGATCGCGATGATCACGCGGGCGTTCATGATGGAGTCCATGTGGGAAATCAGGCGATGAAGTCCTGCGACACCCACATCATAAAGACGTTCCACCTGATTACCCAGAGCCTCCGCCGTGAGTGCCGCCTCCTCCGCAACCGGAATATCACTGGTTCCGCCGGTCGCCACCACGATCGTCCCAACGCCGTCTTTTTCCGGGAAGCTTCCGCAGATTGCAACCTTCGCTTCCTTAAAATATTGATATCCGCTGCCGGTCGGATACAGTTCTGCCAACAGGCGCTCCGTCTCCCGGCTCTTTTCCTCATCAACACGCGTGATCAGGATCGTCTCCTGCTTCCGCTTTTTCATTGCCTCCACGATTCCGGTGATCTGTTCCGGAGTTTTTCCCGCGCCGTAGATCACTTCCGCCGCACCCTGACGCAGCTTCCGGTGGGTATCCAGCTTCGCGAATCCCAGATCATCGTATCCTGCTGCCGTAAACGGCTCTTTCTTCAGCTCCAGAACGGCGTTATCCACAGACAACTCACCCGACGCTACCTTTTTCAACATTTCCCGTATATTTTCCATGTATAATTTCCTCACGTTTTTTGTGCGACAGGGACTTCCTCAGCATTTTCTGTTGCACAAAAAAGCCATGAAAAGAGCAGCCCGTCGTTCTGACCGGCTTTCTGCTCCCTTCATGGCAACTATTCTCCTCTTAATTTTTATGATGCATGTCTTCCACGACGCGTGAGCACACCGACCCGGCATCTACTCACCAACCGTATTCCGGAGTGTACCGATTCCTTCAATTATGCACTCTACAACGTCCCCGGTCTCAAGGAATTTCGGCGGAACGAATCCCATGCCGACTCCTGCCGGCGTTCCTGTTGCGATGATCGTTCCTGCTTTTAATGTCATACCCTGTGTAAGTTCACAGATCACTTCCTCGATTCCATGGATAAAGAGTCCTGTATTGGAATTCTGGCGGAGTTCTCCGTTTACCTTAGACTGGATCTTTAACACCGGCGGAAACGCAGTAGAATCCGCAGTCATGATACACGGACCGAGCGGTGTAAATCCGTCCAGACTCTTTCCGAAATACCACTGTTTATGCTCAGTCTGAACCTCTCTGGCGCTGACATCATTCATGATCGTATAGCCGAAAATATAGTCCTTCACTTCGCCCGGTTTTACGTCCTTCGCATCTTTCTTGATAATAACGGCAAGCTCTGCCTCGTAATCCAGCTGATTTGTCAGGTTTTTATGTGCCGGAATGATTCCGTCCGGATCATTTGTGCGATTTACGCGCTTGGAGAAATAAATTGCTTTCTCCGGCTTTGAGAATTCCTCTTTCTTAAATCTCGCGGACTCTTTCGCATGATCCATGTAGTTGATTCCCAGACAGATAATATCCTGATCCGGCTCCGCGATCGGAGATACGACCCGGATCTCATCCACCGGTGCCGCTCCCATAACATCACCCGGGGCTTTCTTTGAAATATAATCCAGCATTTCCATCTCGGACGGTCCCGCTTCGCGGATCAGCTCCTTCATGGACCGATATTCCATTCCCGCAGCAGAAACCGGATAAACCCAGGTTTCATCCTCATTCAATACACCTAAAAAAGATCTTTTGTCTACTTCATATGCCAGTAATTTCATAGCCACTCCTTATGGGATATGTTTCAGTTCAAAAATCCCGTTACACGTTATTATAGTACAAATCAGAAAGTGAGACAAGAATAAATTGACAATTGAAGTGCGTATGAAGTGCGTAGATCTGCTGAACAGGCACTGACAATTTACAAATTCCATCTTGTAACCACACTGTATCCCCTTTATAATAAAAGTTGATACAGTCAGACGGCATCTGCCTCTGTATTATACAGAATTTTCAGTTCGGAAAATTCCAACCTGTCTACAACAATAAACAGCAAAACTCACGAAAGGGTGTATCTGATTATGGAAAAGATCACAAGCTTCACTGTCAATCATCTGAAACTGATTCCCGGTGTTTACGTTTCCCGAAGGGATATTGCCGGAGACTGCCATATTACGACCTTCGATATCCGTATGACCCGTCCGAACTTTGAGCCGGTTATGAACACTGCTGAGGTCCATACGATCGAACATCTCGGCGCAACCTTCTTAAGAAATCATCGTCTTTACAAAGATAAAGTTCTCTACTTCGGCCCGATGGGATGCCGCACCGGATTCTACCTGCTTCTCGCCGGCGATTATGAGTCTGCGGACATTATCCCGCTGCTTCAGGAGATGTTCCTCTTTATCCGCGATTACGAGGGCGAAGTTCCGGGTGCCGCTGCCCGCGACTGCGGAAACTACCTCGACATGAACCTCCCGATGGCAAAATATCTTGCCGGAAAGTTCTATGATGAGGTACTTGAGGATATCCGCGAGGAACAGCTTGTTTATCCGGAATAAGCAACACCGGGTGCAGATTCCGACAAGCGCAGATTCTGGCAGGCCCTGATTCCGACAGGCCCTGATTCCGACAGGCACAAAACAAATATGTGCAATTTTCTTATATCATGCAAAAATCCCCATCCTTCAGGCCGATGTCTCTATCTTCTGACCTGTGATGGGGATTTTTTTCAGCTATTTTTCCGCAAAACTCTCAAGAATCACGATCCCGCGCGGCGGTACCGCCAGCATCATCTGGTTTTTCGGGACTTCACCGGTTCCATCCGTTGGAAGGTCGGCCGCATCCGGGTCGCCCGTATTGCAGATCACACGCCACTTTGCTCCCTTCGGGAGATGCGGAAGTCCAAACATATGCGGCTCCCAGTGCATGTTATAGGCTACATAGAAGTTCGCATCATCGGTTCCGTCCGGGCGTTTCGCGTAGGCACCCCAGTAGAGGATCCCGAACTGGCGGCGGAAATTTTCAAACTCCGGCTTCCAGGCGTTTTCCCCGTGATAGGACACGTCCGGTCGTCCACAGGACTTATAATCCATGATCCGTGGTTCCCGGTCCATATGGAACATCTTGTGGGCTTTCCGGAAGGCAATGAGGCGTTTCACAAAGTCTACCTGATCCTTGTGGGTCTCCAGAAGCTTCCAGTTTAACCAGGAAATCGCATTGTCCTGACAGTAGGCATTGTTGTTTCCGTCCTGACTGTTCCCGAACTCGTCGCCCGCCAGAAGAAGCGGAACACCCTGACTTAAAAACAGGAGCAGATACGCATTCTTTAAGAGCTGTTTCCTCAGCTCCACGATTTTTTTCTTTCTCGTCGGGCCTTCCGCGCCGCAGTTCCAGGAATAGTTGTAGTCGCTTCCGTCCCGGTTCTCCTCGCCGTTTTTTTCGTTGTGCTTCCGGTCATAGGAGACGGTATCCATCAACGTAAAGCCGTTGGTGTTCGCCATATAATTGATCACGGCATACTCCATCGGATTTCTGCGGTTCCGGAGCTCAAATGCCGATAACATCCCCTCATCACCCTTTAGGAACCGGCGCATGTCCTCCATGAACTGCATATTGTATTCCGCGAGATTCTTTTCCTCCACCGATACCGCGCCATCTCCCGGAGTCACATAGCCCTGTTTCGGCCGGCGGTTCATGACATCGTTCCAGTTTTCCGCAAAAAGCTTCGTCCGCTTTAAAAACGGATCCTCCGCTGCCAGAGAAAGATCCGGGAATCCGGTCAGATGGAAACCATCCACATGATACTCTTCCACCCAGTACCGGAGCACGGAAAGGATCTCCCCCGGAAGTTCTTTTCCTGTAAAGTACATCTCCGGGATGCACTCGATTCCGGCCTTATGCAATTCTTTGACTAATGTTTTAAACTCACCTTCCGCCGACATTGTCTCACGGGAAGCATACGCCGTCTTCACCGCGTAGAGATAGGACGGACCATATCCCCAGTAATTTACGTATCCTGTCGGCTCCTGTTTCGCGTTATGGAAGCCGCTTCCGGAGGATGACATCATGATCTCGTCGAACTCTGTCACCGGCATCAGCTCCACCGCCGTGATCCCAAGCTCTTTTAAATATGGGATTTTCTCCACGACACCGGCATACGTTCCGCGAGCAGATACCCCGGAGGACACATGCACCGTAAATCCCCTGACATGGAGCTTGTAGAGGATCGTTTCTGCATAAGGGGTTTCCGGTTTTACATCATCTTCCCAGTCAAACTCCTCCGACAGTATCCTGCTACGCACCGGTTTTCCGGCACGTTTCCGGTCTGCCCATTTCTCCCGGCCTGTGATGACGCGCGCATTAGGATCTGTCACAATTTTCCCATCTATCATGAAATTGTATTCAAATGATGCAAAATCTGTCCGATCCAGTGCCAGCTCCCACACATCTCCCATCCGGTATTTCGGATCAAACGGGATCTCCTCGCATGGCTTTTTCTCTCCTGGCCTGTACAAGAGCAACCGAACCTCCCCGGCACGTCCCTGTACAAGGATGTGGACGCCGTTCTCTTCCTGCGTGACACCAAGTGGATACAGGATTCTGTTTCTGTTTCGATATTCTGCCATTCTAAAATCCCCCGTTTTCCCTGACATATTCTATTTTACTGATTTCAGCAACGGTTATCTGCGGTCCAGTTATCATATTACTTGTTCTTCTGCGCCTCGATCTGCTCCGCCAGATCGTTTAAATATACCCAGCGGTCCATCTTCTCCTCGAGCTGCGCTTCCTTCTCTTCTTTTTCCTTCATCAGCTCATTGAGCTTTGTAAAGTTTGTCGCGGACGCCTCGATCTCCTTCTCGAGATTCTCTACTGCCGCTTCAAGCTGCGCGATATCATCCTCGATGGTGTCCCACTCTCTCTGCTCTTTGTAGCTGAATTTCAGTTTTTTCTCCCTTGGTTTCGCGTTTCCGCGGGACACGCTGTCTGTCTCAGCCGTGTCATTTCCCTTATCCGCAGACTTCTTCGCTGCCGCCGGATTCTCCGCCGCGCTCTCCGCAAGCTTCGCTTCCCGCTCCGCCTTCGCCGCCTGATAGTCTGTAAATCCGCCCTCGTACTGTTGGAGCTTTCCGCCTCCCTCAAAAGCGAAAATCCTGCCGACCACGCGGTCCAGAAAATACCGGTCATGAGATACCGTGATGACGATCCCCTGAAAGCTGTCAAGATAGTCTTCCAGGATCATCAGCGTCTGGATATCAAGGTCATTCGTCGGCTCGTCCAGGATCAGGACATTCGGTGCACTCATGAGGATCTTCAAAAGGTAAAGGCGTCTTCTCTCGCCGCCGGACAGTTTCTCGATCACGGTGTACTGGACAGACGGCGGGAATAAAAACCGCTCCAGCATCTGGGACGCGCTGATGCTGCCGTCCTTTGTCTTTACATACTCCGCAACATTCTTAATATAGTCGATGACCTTGAGGCTCGTGTCCATGTCCTCATTCTCCTGGGAGAAATAGCCGAGCTTTACGGTCTGTCCGATCTCAATTGTTCCGGAATCCGGTTTGACCCAGCCGGCGATCATCTTCATCAACGTCGATTTTCCACTTCCGTTGGGACCAATATAGCCGATGCGGTCATCCTTTAAGAAAAAGTAGGTGTAATCCTTTACAAGGACCTTGTCCCCGTAGGATTTGCAGAGATCCGAGATCTCGATGGTGGTACGGCCGAGGCGGCTGGAGATGGACTCCATCTCGACTTTTCCGTCCTCCACCGGTCCCTTTTTATCCCGCAGTGCCTCAAATCGCTGAATTCTGCCTTTCTGCTTTGTAGAGCGGGCACGGGCGCCTCTCTGCATCCATGCGAGTTCTGTCCGCAGGATCGACTGACGTTTGCGCTCAGAGGCCTTTTCCATATCCATGCGCTCTGCCTTCAGCTCCAGAAAACCTTCATAGTTTGCCTGATAGCTGTAAAGCTTTCCGTTATCTAGCTCCACGATCCGGTTTGTCACGCTGTCAAGGAAATACCGGTCATGGGTGATCATAAGGAGTGCGCCCTTGAATTTCTTTAAATAATCTTCCAGCCAGTCCGCCATCTCACTGTCCAGATGGTTTGTCGGCTCGTCTAAGATCAGAAGCTCCGCCGTCGATAATAGCACGGATGCCAACGCCGCACGTTTCTTCTGTCCGCCGGATAAATGCTCCACCTTCTCGTTGAAATCCGGGATTCCGAGACGGTTTAACATGGATTTCGCCTGACTTTCGATATCCCAGACGTGTTCATGTCCCTCATTTTCCCTTAAAACGCTCTCCAGCACCGTCTCGCCCGGATGGAATACCGGGTTCTGAGGGAGATATCGGATATCCAGATTCCGTCCACGGACGATCCGGCCGGAGTCCGGCTCCTCAAGTCCCGCCACAAGCTTCAACAGGGTCGATTTCCCTGTTCCGTTGATTCCGATGAGACCGATCTTGTCACCTTCGTTGATGGAAAAGTCGGTGTCATCAAAGAGCAGCCGCTCCGTATATGATTTTGTCCGATGTTCTGCCGTCACTAAATTCATGTTATGTCAACCCACTATCACTTTCTCAATCAAAACTTTTTACCTTCATTTACGTTTTTCAATATCTGCACAAAATTCTTTAATCTGTAAATTGTGTATTCTTTCGCAGATACTTGTACACAGCTTTTATCGCTACATACCGCTATACCTTGAGTCAGGTACTGTACCAAATCTATTCTATTGAATATCCAGCTCCACCGGACAGTGATCGCTTCCCATCACTTCCGTATGGATCTTCGCGTCCACAAGCCTGTCCTTCAGACTTTCTGAGACACAGAAGTAGTCGATCCGCCACCCCGCATTCTTCGCCCTCGCTGAGAACCGGTAAGACCACCAGGAATAGATTCCCTCCTGATCCGGGTAAAAATATCGGAACGTATCAACAAATCCAGCCTCTAAAAGCTCCGTAAATTTCGCTCTTTCCTCATCAGAGAAACCTGCATTCTTCCGGTTCGTCTTCGGATTCTTTAAGTCGATCTCCTGATGTGCCACGTTCAGATCACCGCAGAAAATTACCGGTTTCTTCGTCTCCAGTTCCTTTAAGTACGCCCGGAATGCGTCCTCCCACTGCATCCGGTAATCGAGGCGCTTTAAGCCGTCCTGGGAATTCGGGGTATAGCAGGTGACCACATAGTATTCCGGAAATTCTGCCGTGATCACCCGGCCCTCATGATCATGTTCCTCGATTCCAAGTCCATAGGTCACCGCGATCGGCTCTTCCTTCGTAAACATCGCCGTTCCGGAATATCCCTTTTTCTCCGCGTAATTCCAGTACTGGTGATACCCCGGAAACTCCAGCTCCACCTGTCCTTCCTGCAGCTTACTCTCCTGGATACAGAAAATATCTGCATCCGACTCCTTCAAATATTCTAAAAATCCCTTTCCCAGGCAGGCACGCAGCCCGTTTACATTCCAGGAAATCATTTTTTTCATAGACAACTTCTCCGTTTCTATCGCACTTTTTCGGCCACCGGACTGCTCCGGATTTTCTTCGATAAATGTCGGAACATTCAGAAAATGTGTGGCCTGCATATAGGTTCAGTATAACATTATTCCTAATGTTTTACCATCGAAAAAATAAACCCACATAATATTAAAAGAATGTGCCTTGGCACATTCTCGCGCCTCGCGCGGTCGCTTGCGACAAAATTCCCCGGAATTTCCTGTTACAAAAAACAGGTCCCCACACAGCATACCGCCACATGAGGACCTGTCTATTTTCAGCCTACCACACTCTTATCGATCACTTTCCAGTAAAGCGCCTTTTTCTCGATCAACTCCGAGATCAGGTAAAGCGCCAGACCGATCACACTTAAAAGAATGACCGCATTCAGGATCATCTTGATATCGTATGTCTCACTGCCCAGCGTAAGCAGATATCCAAGACCTGCTTTCGCTCCGATCATCTCACCGATGACCGCGCCTGTCATCGCCTGCGTTAAGGCAAGCTTAATTCCAGATAACATCATCTCGATCGAATACGGAACTTCGATCTTACAGAAGGTCTGCCATTTGCTGGCCTTTAACACCTTCATCAGATTGTATACATTATCCTCTATGGAGCGGATCGCCGATACCTCATTGATCATGATCGGGAACGATACGACCAGAATAACTAACGCCGCCTTGGATTCGATTCCGAGTCCCATCCAGAGGATGAAAAGCGGTGCCAGAGAGATCTTCGGGGCTGTCTGGATAATGATGACGAACGGCATGATCAGACGCTCAATAAAGCGGATCTTCGCCATAATATAGCCGAGGACCAGTCCGATCACGATACCGATCACCGTTCCCACCAGGATCTCTTCCATTGTAACGCGGATATGTTTCATCACATCACCGCTCACAAACAGCTTTACCATCGAGTTCGCCAGCTCTGCCGGACCGGGAAGCAGGTAGTTCGGTACATGAAAGATCCGGATATACAGTTCCCACACGATCAGAAACAGCGGCAGAAACAGTGCCGGAAGAATGGTTTTTCTATATTTTCTGTAAAACATCTCTCACCTCATAGCTCTTCCCGTCCGAAGCGGGGAAAATTCTTTATTTTGCCGGTGTGTAAAGGAGTTCAGATGCATCGAAGGTCTCGTCGATATTGCCGATCTCCTTGGAATCATCGATCAGTGCCTGCCACTTCTCCGGGTTGGACGCGCCGATTCCGTTTTCCTTCGTGTAATCACTCTGCCATAAGGTCTTTACGAATACATCGTTTAAGATCTGGACAACAACATCTCTCTTCTCAGCGAAGGTCGGTGCATATTTCTCGATGGACATATCAACAGCTTCCTCAACGTGACCGTCGATGATGTACTCAATCGCTTTGTTTAACGCGCGGCAGAATCCGTCAACAGTCTCCGGATCCTCTGCTACTAACTTGTCGCCTGCAACTAATACGTTGCCGAAGGACGGAAGGAACTGGTCGCATGTGATCTCGCTTGCCGCGTAACCGGAGTTGTTTAACTCGATGGTTCTGAGTTTTGAGAACACGATCGCGTCAACCTGACCCTCTGTGAGTGCTGTCAGAATTGCGCCTGTACCAACGATCTCAACCTGTACATCGTCGATTGTAAGGCCTGCAGACTCCATAGCTGCCTGGAGCTGGAAGTAGTTTGCGCTTCCAAGGCTTGTAACTGCTACTTTTTTGCCCTTTAAGTCAGCCGGTGTGCTGATTCCGGAATCGCTTCCGAAGATGATCGCGCCGAGGCCTTCCTGATAGGTTGTATGAACAACTTTAACCGGGATACCCTGTGCCTTTGCCGCTACAACTGCATCTGCGTTCGGGAAACCGAACTCAACATTTCCTGCTGCAACGTTCTTTACGATATCGGCTGCTGCTGCATAATAGAATTCAACATTCAGTCCCTCTTCCGCAAAATATCCGTTCTCCTGCGCAAGGTATAACGGTGCGTAATACGGAACTGCGGAACCATCGATCTGAATGGAAACCGTCTTTAAATCGCCTGTGTCCTTTGCTTCTGCCGCCGTTGTCTCCTCAGCCTTTGTCTCCTCTGCGGCTGTCGTTGCCTCTGCGGTCGTTGCTGCTGCTTCGCTTGCTTTGCTTGCGCTCTCAGAGCTGCATCCTGCGAGCATGGACACTGCCATTGCCGCTGTCAGTACGGTTGCAAGAATTTTTTTCTTCATGGTACTCTCCTTCTCCTTTTTATAAATACATTGGTTCTTTGTCTTACCGGAACTGCATTTCCGGCATCTATAATTTCCCTCGCCATTTTTGGCCGGGTCATTATCTATATTTTATTTGATCGCGGTCAGCGGGCGGGCCCGCAGGCCTTACAATCCGTTACTTTCTGTGCAGATATTCCTTATAAAGCTTTTCTCCCGCGGCAAGAGCCGTTCTGCACATCTCCTTCTGGGCCGGTTCAAAATCCACCAGCCACTGGTCCGTGATCCGGTTGCAGTGTACTGCACAGATACTTCCGGAAAGAACATTGTTTAACGATGCCAGCGTAAAGATCGTCTCCGCCTCCATCTCCATGTTCAGAATGTTCCATTTTTCATACTGTTCCAGAACAGCATTTTCATCATATCCTGTCTCAAACGGCATCTGACGTCCCTGTCCGTGATAGAAGGAACCGACCGACATACAGATTCCCATGGAATATTCGTTCTTTCTCTCCTCACACGCGCGCTTTAAGCAATCCAGCACTTCAAATGAGGCTAATGCCGGATACTCAGACGGAGCGTAGAAGCAGGAAGCACCGCCTTTCCGGACAGCACCCGTGTTCAAGACCATCGCCCCGCACGGTACATCTTCTTTCAGCACGCCGGTCCCGCCGATGCGGATCAGAGCTTTCGCGCCGAGAGCAATCAGCTGGAGCACAGCGATCTCTGTTGACGGACCACCGATTCCAGTCGAGCACACTGTAACTTTGATTCCGTTGTAATATCCGGTTCCAACCACATATTCCCGGTAGTTGCTGACGATCTTATAATCCTCTAAAAGATCCTCGAACATGGCAACGCGCCCCGGATCACCCGGAAGCAGTACGATCTCTCCGATCTCCTCAGCCGTACACTGGATATGCGGCATTTTTCCATTCATCGTCGGTGATGAAGCCGATGTAAAATTCACACTCATTTCCTCCCAAAATCTTTCTCTCATTCAGCACACCGCATTTTGTCAGAAGCGGCAAGCTGAGCACTAATTTTTCGATTCGTGCCAGTACAGGAACTTATCCTCCAGCACACTGATCACCTGATACGTCGCGATTCCCAGAATGATCGTGACGATGATGCCCGCGAGCAGCATCGGGGTGTCATAGGTCGATGACGCGTAAGTCAGGATATATCCGAGACCCTGTTTTCCGGACATCCATTCGGCAACGATCGCACCGATGACTGCCTGAACGATACCGACCTTCAGACTTGCAAACAGCGCCGGTAATGAATACTGCATTTCAACCTGTGAAAACACCTGCCATTTTGACGCTTTTAAGATCTTCATCAGGTTTCTGACATCCGGCGGGATCGATTCCAGACCCAGCATCATTCCCGACAATACCGGGAACAGGACCATGGATATGATCAAAACAACCTTTGACACGAGTCCGATTCCAAACCATACGACGAATAACGGGACAAGTGCGATCTTCGGTGCCGTCTGAAGGAAGATCAGGTACGGCATCAGCATCGTTTTTAAGGCATCGATCTTGATAAACACATATCCCAGAACAATTCCTAAAAAGGCGCCGATCACAAATCCGAGAATGACCTCATAAGTCGTCGTCCAGAGATGTGCGTATACAGTTCCTTTTACAAACATTTTGACAAGGCTGCTCCAGACCTTCGGCGGAGACGGCAGGATGTACGCCGGGACATGCTTTACCGCAACGTAGATCCACCAGAGCGCGATAAACACGCCGACGGAAAGCGCGTATTCCCCGATGGTTCTCAGGAGTCCCTGAAGTTTTCCGTTCTTTTTCATCCGATGATCCCCCTCAGATACTTATTGTATTCCGTGAACTTCGGATCATTTCTCGTTGCCTCTCCCCTTGGACGCGGCAGATCGATCTCCACCATCTCCTTGACTCTTCCCGGTCTCGCAGACATGACGAGAACGCGGTCCGACAGGAAGGTGGCTTCCTCGATGCTGTGGGTAACGAAAATAACCGTCTTTTTCGTCTTCTGCCAGATCTTTAAAAGCTCCTCATTCAAGTGGTCACGGGTCAGGGCATCCAAAGCTCCGAAGGGCTCATCCATCAGAAGTAACGGAGCGTCATAGGAAAGCGCCCGGACGATGGACACACGCTGTTTCATACCGCCGGAAAGCTCTCTCGGAAGCGCAGTCTTAAACTCCGAAAGCCCTGCAAGTTCCAGGAGCTCGTCAAGTTTCTCTTCATTCTCTTTCGTCTGCTTTTTCTGGATCACTAACGGAAATTCTGCATTCTGTCGCACATTTTTCCACGGGAGAAGAACGGAATCCTGAAATACGAATCCCATCTGCTGGTCTGCCCCGTCGCGGTACTCGATCGTACCGGAGGTCGGTTTATCAAGGTTTCCAATGATCCGCAAAAGTGTCGATTTTCCACAGCCGGACGGGCCGATGATAGAAATAAACTCCCCCGGACGGATCTGGAGGTTGATATCCTTCAGTGCGATCGTATCCTCTTTTAGCAGGTTACTGTACACCTTATTTAAGCCCTTTAACTCTACACTATACTCGCTCATAACAAATCTCCTTTTTTCTATCGGATTGCCTCGGAAATTTCTTTCGCACATTCCTTAAGCTGACAGATCCTCTGGAACATTTTTTCCGTATCCCCATCCTTCATGGACGTAAACGCGATCGCAGCCGCCAGATCTCCGTTTCTGTCAAATACCGGGCACGCTGCGCCGAGGATCCCCATCTGTAATTCCTCGTCAATGACCGCATACCCCTGATTATGAATGCGGTCCAGCTCTTCATTCAGCTCCTTCAGATCCGTTTTCGTATTCGGCGTCGTTTTCGTGCGTTTCTCACGATCAAGAATATCCAATGCCTCGCTCCGGTTCATGTAAGCCATAAAAACACGGCCGGCCGACGTGGAATAGAACGGGATCTCATGTCCGATCTTAACCATATACATATTGGAATCGCCGCGTTCGCTGCATGCCACATTCATCACTGCTCCATGCTCCATGATGCAGAGGACCACATTCCGGTCGATCTTTTCCGCCAGTCTCCGCAT
>OBHX01001352.1_pt1 | contig 21390 bp, 18 predicted proteins | sample 1519331 | NCBI WGS metagenome assembly OBHX01 (sample SAMEA2602897, study PRJEB22501) | metagenome
TGCGGTCGGCACAGTTTTTATCCGCGTAACGGATCAGCTTGATAAACGCGAAGGACAGAAACAGGGACGTGAGAAAATCAAAGGTACTGTCCTGATCGGATGTGATACAGAAATAGGCACAGGGCTGCTTGCCCGGCAGCTCCATGTCAATTTCATCATGGCTGGTGATCTGGCAGATGGGCCGATTCTGAAACACCTGCAAGCGGCTGCCCAGCCCAATGATAACGCCGCTGCGCACCGTATCTGAGGATTGGCTGAACAGCGCATAGGGTGCTCTGGCAGGATGGCTGGCAGGCAGCATGGAAAAACGGTTGTCCAGCTCCTTCTCCGCGTTCAGCACCAGCAGCTTATAGACCTCACCGATGTTCCGGCTCTCCGGTGGATAACCCAGCGCCACATACAGTACCAGCGCTTTCAGCAGGTTCATCTCCGCGGCGTTCCAGAAATGGTCGCCCTTTTCGCTGCCGGTATTCCTGATGATAATGTCGCAGAAGATCTGCGCCATCAGCTCATCACCCTCAATCTCCGCCAGGCAGTTCCATGAATCAGAGTTCTCCGGCTGGATCAGGTTGAACACCTTTACCACGTAGCCCTTGCTGCGCAGATATTCGCTGGTCTTTTCGTAAAGCTCCGATTTCGGGTCGGTGATGATCAAGGACTCCTTGTGGCCGTTGTGGGTCTCGGACGCGCTTTGCAAAATGCGATTGATGCAGTAGGCTCGCGTTTTCATGGAGCCGCTGGCGCCGAACACGGCGATATTGCCGTTAAGCCGGGAGTTCTCGGGAATACACACCACCTGATTGTCCAGCTTGCCCAGTATGACGCCGCTGTGTTTGCGGATATCGGGCACCAGATCAAGGACGCCCTTCATCTCCGCTTTCTCCATGAAACCAGCCGTTCCGTAGGTGCCTTTGTTGGAGTAGGTCAGGTTGCGCTCCGCGTCATACTCCCCAACATCGGAATAGCCCATGCGCATCACCATGACGATCAGCAGGCCCAGCAGCAACAGGCAAAGCCCTACGCCGATGAGCCCGCTCTTACTGAACAGTGCTTCGCAGCAGGCGGAGAAGGACAGCACCGGCGCGGCCGGGGAGCTTCCGTCGCCTGGCGTTCCGCCCGCGTCCTTCCACTGTTGATAGTTCCGGACGAATTGCGATAGATAGCCGCCGCCAAACAGCAGTCCTGATAGAAATAGCGGGAGTGCGAATAGCAGATTTCGCAGTTTCTTTTTTTCTACGGAAAAAACCTCCTCTCGAACGCAGCAAAGTCAATGGCCTGCACAACAGCCCTGTCGCCGCAGTAGCGGCGCAGCACTTCGGCCTGATGGTCGAAGCAGATCAGGATGCCATAGCGATCCTGAAGCCGCAGTGCCGTATCGAACCGTCTGATCCGCGGCAGGTCACAGTCATAGGCGAACAGCACCGGCGCACCATCCGGCGTCATGGCGTCATTCTCCACTGTTTCACTCAGCTGCCGGGGCTCCAGATCAAGGAGCAGCAGCTCGCGCAGGTCATTGTCTAGTTCTTTATCACAGAGGAGGCGCAGCAGCACCTCTCCATGATGGTCGTTGGTCAAGAAGCAGAACCGCTCATAGCTGCCATCCAGAACGAAATAGTTTTTGCCACCCTGATCAGTCAGCAGCTCATAGGCCAGTTCCATGCTATCACCCAGCAGGAGACCCCGCACCGCATCCGGGTGATACTGGTGCGGCATTCGTTCACGGCACAGCACCGTCTGCATGAGTGCCTTTGTCCGCATCTCAGCTTTATAGCTCCATTTCATCAGCGCGTTGCCCATGTTGTAAACCACGTGGATATGCTGCGGTGTCAGTAAAACGCCCACGGACCGGGCACCACGGATTTTAACAAAGGTTGTCCCCATCTCCTTGATCTCACGGGAGGTGTAGAAGGCAGGTGTGCAGATGCTACCAATCGCTGTTTCACCGGGACGGAATACGCCTAGCTTTTCATCGCGGAAGATACTAACGTTGGCGTTACGCATGGTGATCAATGTCTGAGAGACACGGTGGAGTCGAAGCCTCTGCTCCGGCTCACTCCTGATGTGGTTGGTGGCGCAGGCTCCGGACAGGTAGAAAGAAAACCTCTCCGGGTTGTGCTCCAGCAGCAGTTTTTTCGCCGCGGCGGTGAGCCGGTATCCACGCAGTCCGTTCTTATAGTAGGACAGCAAAAGCCGCTGACGCTTCAGCAACTTGACCACGTTCTCTTTGTAGCTGGTGCCACCGGCGAGCCTGCTCAGTTGGCTAGCCGGCAGTTCACCGGACAGGGCGACCAACCCCAATAGCTGATAGGCTTGTGATAGGCTACCGGGAGCTTTCTGTGGTAGGGTACTCATACTGACCACCTCCTTCTGGTGTGCAGTACCCAGGCTGCCATGACCACGGTATTTTTCGCCCGCACCGGTCATGTGAAAATGCCCGGAAATACAGGCTTTGCCGTACCATCGTCATGTGTACTGTTTTTGACACGGTCGAAACACTATAAATCGGATATAGATCTGAGCCTATTCTCGCGGTCCGAAAGCCAGCCCTGAAAACGCTCCTTATCCATCACCGACACGCGGGTACAGTCACTGTCGCCGATCTCCGTCGTGTTATAGGCATCGCACAGCAGACCCGTATCATCCTCCATAACGAAGGTGGCAATCGCATCCAAAAGCTGCTTGAGCTCCAGATTGTCATAGTCACGCACCCGGTTAGGGGACAGCTCGCGGCTGTAGATATGAGAAAAGCAGACAACACAGTGCCGGAACTTGGGCAGCGTGTGTGTCTGCGCATACTTACTAAGCGTGTAGTAGATGGGGTCTGTCAGATACTCGCAGCTATGCTTCTTGCTCTTCTTAGGCAGTAGGCAGGGGAGCGTGATTTCCAGTATGCCATCTTTCTCTATAGCAGAGATGCCCTGCATGACACCAGCCGATGTCAGATACTCGGCTTTTCGGATGGTGGTCGTCTCATAGATCAGGTGCCGCAGCCGGCAGGCAATGACCTCACCCCGCAGTGCGGCCTCTGCGGACAGCATTTCATAGTTATCTGAATGCAGCTGGATATTCGTGTTGTCCATAGCGTAGAGTGTGTTGGACAGGCGGGTGATCTCATTCAAAATGCTCTCTATCCGCTGCGAGAGGGTGGCTCTGTCCACAAGGTTCCTCCTTCCTGAAGTACTGTACGCAGCCCTGCTCATCCACCATGCAGTAGGCGGCGATATGAGGGATGTGCAGGTGCTGCATTTGGTCTTCTTCCTCAATGATAACGAGCCGTCGCCCGGAATCATCTTCCGCGACCAGTGCGTGCTGCAGCAACGCTTCCTTACCCGGGCCTACATAGACGACCTCATATACCTCTCCATCAGCGAAGAATACCAGCTTTGCCGGCATATTGTCGGGGCTGTGATACTCCACCTTTTCGATAAAGTCCAGCAGCACCCATAGTGCCGCTGTCAGTTCTCTGTCCTCGCGGCAGTCAGGGACATCTCCGTAGCAATCCCGGTCAGTGTTATAAAATATCCGCTGCTGCTTGACCAGATAGCGCAGCAGGTTTTCAATCACGCCCTCCTTGCCCGGATACAGGCGTAGAAGCTGGTCACGGCGCATGCAGTGATAGACGGTTATGTTCCGCAGCAGCCCTGCGGCCTCCTGTCCATAGATCTGTTCTCTGTTTCTCATAGGCGGCATCACCTCCGTAATGCGTATTAACTCCGTATTATATGCGTATTGATTTTATAATGCGTGTTATCTCCGTATAAACGCCGTATTAGGCTTCCTGTCGCTTCCTGCGGCGCAGCAGGTCGAGCAGCTCGCGGCGGTCTGTGGTGATAAGGTCGCGTTCCAGTGGGCTGGCCTTGATTTCCACCGTGATATTGTTGTTATTGCTGCTGATCAGGCCATTGCCCCGCTCAAAGTGGGTGATCTCCATGACCTCCGCTTCGGAGAGGTGCAATACCTGCTGAACGCGCTGGGCTTCCTCGTCCTCAAGATTCAAGATGACTTTGGTGCGGCAGTTGTTGATGATGCCCTTGCCGTACTTGCCGTTGTCCAGGGAGAAGAAGTCGTTCAGATCCTGCGTCGCGCAAATGCCGCTGCCGGAATAGGCGCGGATGGTCTTGAAGATCTCCAGCACCATCTCGGCCGCAAGACGGTTGCCGACGCCGAAGGTGCCGGAGCCGCCGCCAATGAGCTGCCAGCATTCGTCGATGAAGATGGCCTTTTCCTCCGTGCGGTTGGCTTTGGCTTTATCCCACACGAAATCCAGAGCTACGAACATGCCGATAGGCAGCAGATCGCCGCTGAGTTCCGAGATGTCCAGCACCGTGAACTTGTTATCTAGATTCACATTGGTCTGCTGGTTGAAGGTGCTGGCCGAGCCGTGTACAAAGCGGTTGATGATGTTGGAAAGGCGTTTGGTATCGCTCTCCTCCCGCAGTACATCGTAGAGGTCGCCCAGCACAGGCATCTGGCGGTAAACGTTGGGGTTATTCGGATCACTGAGAGAAGCGTTATCATGGGTGATACCTTTCCGTGCGTAGGTACGAATCAGGGCATCGTCCAAAAGCTGTTTTTCCTCATAGGACATATCGGGGATCAGCAGGGCAAAGAAGATATGAAGCCGCTGAATTTTTGCTGCCAGCTCAGAGCGTTCGATACCGGGGCCATCCAGCGTTTCCTCCACGGACTTGTCTATCTTGCGTATCTCCAGCACGTTGATGCAACTTTTGGAGGCGGGGGAGATACTGATAAACTCGCCGCCTGTATTGACGCAGGCACGGTGGAACTCATGACCTTTCAAGGGTGCCAGCATGAAAACCTGTATGCCCTTACGCCGCATACGGAGTGCCATCAGCAGGATCAGGAAGGTCTTGCCCGCGCCGCTGGTGCCGCATACGGCAATATTGGCGTTTTTATAAACCTTGGAATCAAAGATGTCGATGATGACCGGAGAGTTGTTGTACTTGTTCAGGCCGAACAGGATGCCGTTTTCGTCGCTCAGCTCGTAGGACGTAAAGGGGTAGCAGCTTGCCACGCCGGTGGTCAGCGCATTGCGCTTGGAGCGTTCAAAGAGGTGCTTTTCCATGCTGACCAGCGGCAGCGACGATAGAAACGCCTGCTCCTCATGAAAGGCGCAGCTGCACACGTCCATATCACGGGACACGAGCAGCTTTTTCAGTTCATTGACCTTCCATTCCAGTTCATCCACTGTGGGAGCTGTCACTGCGATCAGCAGATTCAGGTAATAAAAGTCCTCGTTGTTGCCCAGCCCTTCCTTCAGGAAGTAGCCGCTGCGAATGGCCCCATCCAGATCATCAAAGTCTGTGTTTGTATCGCTGGCGTCCTTGATCTTACTGCGATTGATACGAAGCTGCTGTCCCAGCCGCTGCACCATGCGGGCTTTCGGCTGGCGGCTGATGAACATATCCAGATCAATGCCATCCCCGGCGTTAACGATAAGGGACAGCCAGCCGGCCGGCACCTGCGCCTTATAGCCAGTGGAGGGCACCAGCAGATAGGCATAGTAGAGTCCGTCAATACAGATATGCCGCCCGTTGGTGAAGTCGATGCTGTCAGGGGCGAAAAACTCTGTACAGGGAATGGCGTCGATCTCAGATTCCAGTCCTTTCTCCTGATACTGGGCAACGATCCGGCGAACTCGATCCGGCAGCGACGTGGTGGTGTTGCGGCACAGCAAATGGTAGAGGGTATCGATCATAAACTCATCGTCGTTTTCCGGGATCAACACCTCATTGCCGCATTGCTTGAGATAATTGACTGCGGTGCGGGCTGCCGTTTGCAGGGAGGCGATGGCCTCCGCTTCCTCGTTATCCCGTTTCCGGCCTGCCCATGCCTCATATTCAAATACCATGAAGAACCGGCGCGAGGTGGCTTCCCGTGCACCGATCCGGTCAATGAGCGTCAGGTAGTCCTGCTGCAGCAGGCGACAGTTTTCATCGGTTTCTCGCGCCATCTCCCGCTGCACGATCTCTCTGTGCCGGTTCAGGTCGGCACGCTTGGCAATGACCTTGATCTGCATTTTGACCGGGCTGATCTTCAGAAACGAAATAAACGAATAGATGATGTTTCGCTGCTCTCTGGCACTGCGCAGCAGGAAGTTGATAGGTATAACTTCGACAATCTTCAGGTAACGGCGATCCCGTGTGTAGATGATGCCGTTTTCGATCTTCTCCACAGGCAGGTATTCTGCCACTGGATTGATGTACTTGGGCGCGTCGTCACCGCTCTTAGCTTTTCGCTTCCTGCGTTTTTTCCGCTTGTCCTGTTCCTCTTCATTGCGTGTAATAACACGGCGGTTGCAGAGATATTTCAGAACAAGGAAGATAAATGACGAGAGGCTTTCGCCGTTGATGCCAATCAACGCGATGATGCCAAGAGGCAGTGCGGTTAGGCACAGAATGATGATCTTGGCAGTCAGTGTCAGTGCGGACACCGAAAACACCGGCATGCCGATAGCCAGCACGATAACCAGTGCCTCGGCTGTATTGCGGAGCTTCAGCAGTCCGCCGAAAAAGGTCCCGCCCTCAATAAAATTGGGTGGGATGATATAGGTGTCATATTCATTTGGTTTACTCACATTTAGTTCTCCTTCCTACCCTATAATCCAGAAAGGCCCACCAGCACCGGCACGGCCGCTGGCTTCATTCAGGATGATAGACAGATCCCATGCCTGTTGGCTTCGGGTATAGTTGGCAGGGTCGGCCACCCGTATCTTTCCGTTCTCCACACCGCGCAGCACGATGAAGTGTCCTGAGCTGGTGAAATGACCTTTCAGCATGATTGCCACCACCAGCTTGCCTTGAGAGAGCGCATCCACAATGCGCTGCCCTTCTGTTTTCCCGCAGCCCTGTACCGGAAGCCCCCACGCTTTGGCAGCACCGGGGATCAGCGAATGGTAGGAACCGCTTCTACTGCACCAGTAACCGTTTTTATAGGCCCAACGTGCCATCTCAACGGGATCGACCATCTCGCTGGTCAGAGAAGATACCACCATTGCCATACAGGTAGGCCCGCAGCCGTAGGTGCCGATGTCGTCGGTGCCGTAGGGCTTGCTCGCATACCGCTTGTCCAACTGATTATAGTAGACCACCTGCGTCGCGCCATCCGAGAAACGAATGTCGCCCAGAGATACAAGGCCGGTGGACTCGGCAGGCAGCAAGCCCTGCATCATACCATCGCCCAGGAATACGCTCAGGTTCTGGGCGTAGTTTTCCGCCAGTCCCTTTTGTTCATCCGACAGAGCGAATATCTTATCCTCAAAATAGGCCTCTCCGTTGTAGACGATGGTATATATCTTCCATATCTCTGTTACTTCCGTTTCCGTCACCGTGACCTTACCGGTTTTGGGATCTGTATTCGTTTCCGTTACCGTAGTCGTGCGAGACTCCTCCGTGCTCGTGAAGGTATAGAGGGCATCCTTGGCCTTACGGATTACGTCCTCCATATCCTTGAGGGAGATAGATGCGTAGTCCTGATTTTTGGCGGCACAGTACATGGCAATGAAGCGGTTGGCATTGTAGGCCGGGGAGCTTTCGTATGGATTGATGATCTCCTTCTGGTCGGCACCGGAAGCGGTAAAATCCATGTCAATCCGGGTGCGAACATCCTCCTGCCCTTCCTCCAGCAAGTCGCTGATTGCCTGCGAGATCTGATTGATGTTCTCCACAATGGCGGCGTTGTCGTTGAGGATCGGTGTGTCTGGACTTTCTTCAACCCCTGCCTTGGTCAACCCGCCGAAGATCAGGGAGGGCAGCAGCATGATGAACAGGACGGGAAGCACCAGCAACCCGGCAATGATGGCAGCAACCGCCTTGCGATGTGTCCAGAGTGCCGCTGCCGCCGCGCCGTAAGGGCCTGCGGCAGCGGTGCCTTTTGCCGCGCCGCTTACCGCTTTTCCGGTTTTGATGGCGCCGCGCACGGCACCGGCAGCGTGTGCGCTGATCTCAGCGGCTTCGTTCAGACCGTTGCGTTCTTGCTGGGTCATATCAGGTCTTGTCCTTTCTGCGAGGCGGGTCAGGCAGACGCCGGATCAGGCTCTCACGATAGGAAATGCCGCCATCCGGATTCTGATAGGGTTTTTTCTCCACTACATCCTGTGCGTACTGCCTATACCATTTTGCGCCATCCACAGTGGTGACGGTGGTGTATTCCCGTTTTGGCTCCATATACTGTTCAGTGCTGTACATGGCAAAGGCACGACCGTCAGGTTCTTCCTCAGAGGTCTCCGTGCCGGTGATATGCCCACCGCCGATCTCCACATTGGAGAAGGTCGGAATATCCGCCGCGCCTTCACCAAGAGCCGTATAGCCCATATAGGACATGAGAGCGTCCGCTGCCATATTGCCGGACATGACATCCCCTGATCCCGCGCTGCCGGTGGCAATCCGGCTGATAACGTTATTGGCAATATCGCCGCCCTTGGTCATAGAGGCACGGAACGCCATGCCGCCAACGCCGCCGCTGCCTGTGCCGGTGGCGTTTCGGTATGCGCCGTTATAGAAGCTGCGATTGGCAACACCGGCCAGACCGCCTTGCAGGAAGGTATTGCTGTCACCGCCACTGCCACCGGTGCTTCCGGCTCGCCCTGCATTACCGCCTCGACCTCGTCCGGCGACGCCACGGGCGACAGCGATGCTCCGCGCGGCCAGCATCGCTTCTGCCAGCATAGAGCCACCTGTATGGCCCACATTGATGCCAAGGCCCTGCATGAAGCTGTCGATTTTCTGTGAGATCTTCAAAAATGCCACTGCGCACAGAAACCAGATGAACAGGTTTCCGGCCACGCCTTCTTTACCGGAGGCTGAGACCTGAGACTGCACATCTGATTCCGTCAGAGCAAAGGCCGGGATTGTGAGCGCACATATAACCAGTACGGACAACACGATCCCTGTGATGTATTTCGTTTTTTGATTCATGATCGTCTCCTATAGGGATAAGGGGTTTGCCAGGAAGGTTCCCACCATGGTGATGAACAGGCGAAGGCACCATGCGTTCATCAGCAGCAGAAATATCTGGCCGCCGAACATCCGGCACCACGCCTTGAAGATGTTGGAGGTGCTCTGCGCCGCGCCCGTAGCAAAAGCCACCGGTGCCGTGAATACCAGAACGCCCAGGAGCACATAACGCTCCGCCGCCTCAAATAGCAGCTTGATATAGTTCCACGCCAATATGAGCACGAGGATCAGGGCGATTAGAGCCACCGCGCCGTTGGCGCAAACCCCAAGGATGGTAAGTATGACCGAATTGAAGTCGGCAAAATTCAGTGTGGGCAGCTCAGACGACATGATCCACGCGTAGGGTGTCCCGCCGATTTTCAGTATCAGCTCCACGATTTCATCTGCGAAATAGGCCAGCAGGATAAACAGCACGGAGCGGATCGTCAGTTTTACCGGGTCTTCTGCCTCTACGCCTGCTATAAGGCCGTAGTTCTTGAATAGCTGCCAGATCAGGTTCAGCAGGATCATGCCGATAGCCAGTGCCACGAAGATGTTGTACATCGTCTCCGCGGCAGGGAAGTAGCGCAGGAAGGTGGTCATGTCGCAGCCCAGAGCCCCCAGCACAGAGGTGTTGATAAGGTCAAGACCGTACATGACCTGTTCCGCGATCCATTCTACAATGCCATCTAATATGCCCATAGCACTTCTCCTTTCTCAGCCGGGCAGTTTGGCGTTATCCGTTCCATCTGCCATCTGCGAAGAAGGGCGTCACGTAGGACATGATGAAGCCCAAACCGTTAAGGATCGCCCATGTGATGATGATACGCTTGAGCCATGCGCGGCTCTCGTCCACAGTGCGGCCGCTGCGGGAGAAGTTCATCATCAGCAGTGCCACCGACGCGGTGACAATGGCGGCAATGGTGGAGATAAGAAGAATCTGGTTATAGACATCCTTCATGATCTCATTGGCCTTCTCCCAGACGGTGGCGGCAAAGACAGGCTGGCAAAGCATTGCGGCCATGGTCACGCCCGCGAAGGCCGCATATAGTGCCATGCCGGGACTTGCCCTGTGGAGATGTGTCTTGGTCAGGTCATGTTTTTTCACTCGTGATACCTCCTGTGATAGAAAAGATGTGGAGGGGCCGCTTCCTAAAAGCCGCCCCTCTTGGACTGCCCAAATACCCGGAAACAAAATAACACCACCCCGTAGGATGGTGTTACTCGTATCGCCTTGGCATAGTTTTGAGCATACACAGTATAGCACACTTGGATTTACGCCGAAATCGCAAAACCGTGCCAATGTTGTGGCGGGTTTGAGACAATAGCTGAGCCTGTTGGCCTCCTTGCGCTTAAATTTAATAGGAAGTACAGCCTACAGAAGTTTAGTGAAGCTAAGCCTACATTTTATTGAATAATCTGTCTAACTGTGATAAAATGATAAAAATACAATTTGACGAAATGGGGAACTATAAAATGGATAAGGCTTCGAAGCCTATGCTTGATGTCGACGGGCAAATTCAACATCTTCTTTCCAAAGGAGTCCGTTTTGAGATAACATCTGAAGCAGATGCAAGGGAATATCTCCGAAAAAATAACAATTACTTTAAGCTTCGTGCCTATCGAAAGAATTTTCCGAAACATCCGGGCGGCCAGTTTGCCGGGCAATACATCAATCTCGATTTTGCTATGCTAAAAGATCTGGCAATTATTGATATGCGTCTGCGGTATACGTTGCTGCAAATGGTTCTTGATGTAGAACACTTCGCAAAAATCAAATTACTCCGCGCCGTTGAAGATAGCGATAATGATGGCTACGAAATTGTAGAGGGCTTTTTCTTGTATTTGCAAGAATCCGACAAGAAAAACAACACCTCTCGATACAACTCTCTTATCCATGAACTTGATCGGAATAAGAACAACCCCTACTGCGGTGGTATCATTTCCAAATATGAGGGGTGTTATCCCGTGTGGGCGTTTATTGAAATTGTACCACTTGGATCCTTGATAAACTTTATAATGTTCACTGCCGATATGCTCAACCGAGAAGACCTTCGAGACGATGCATACTTATTGCTCACCATTCGAACACTTAGAAACGCCGCCGCACACAGCAACTGCATCCTCCACAATATGGGAGCTAAGGACTCAGCACATGCTGTAAATTATGGTTTGCTGCGGGAATTGATGAGTCGTTCCCAAGCAGCAGACATTGGAATCACGAAGGCAACCAGAAAGAACCAACTGAAAAATGCCCGCATGTCACAAATTGCAACCCTGCTTTATGCTCACTCGATAATGATAACAAGTGAGGGTGTCTACACGCGAACTCGCCAGCTTCTTTTTGAATTGGTCGATCGGATGTATCATCATATTGATTACTATGAGGATAACAAAACGATTCTAAGTAGTTTTGATTTTTTTCAAAAAATGGTTGACATTTTCTTTGGAGACTCATATAATGGTGGCACAAGGAAAAAATGATATTTCATTTTTGCGGAGTACAATTGTGTATGCGATTGTGCTCTATTTTTTTACTCAAAGGGATGTGTGTGGTCGTCAGCATCTTAATCACACACAGGGGCGCAAAGAGGCAAGTGCAGAACGCAGTCTTTTAATAACGATTTTGACCTCTCTCCCTACATGAGGTTTGGGTGCTTTTATACCATCCGTTTTTCAAATATGTCTATAAGAATGAGCCTGCTTTCTGTGTTCGAAAGCAGGCTCATTTTACTGCAGTCACATGTTCACCCCTCCGGCACAAACTTTTCCAACAGCGCCAGACTTTCCTTGGATGAATATCCCCACAGCACCGAGCTCAGAGCGTCAATGGCCATCTGGCGCTTGCGGAAGTAGGTGCGGTAGCTGATGTCCCGGATGTGCGGCTCCAGCTTGTCGATGATCTCCTGCGTGTTCGCCAACTGCTGCGGTGACAGATAGGTGTAGTACAGCAGCCAGTAATAGCTCTCGCCATACTTGTGCTTCGTCCGCAGCAGCTCCACGGAGGTATCCAGCAGCTTCAGCATCTTGTAGCTGCGCTCGATGCAGCGGGCGTGATCCTCAATCGATGACCCTTCAAAGGTGACACCGGCCACATAGAGCGATTCCAAAAACTCCTCAATGCTGCTGCCGTATTCGATTTGGAACTGCCGACGTACCTGCTGCACGGACAGCTCCAGGCTCCACACCACGTCCCGATACTTGCGTAGCAGCATCCATGTGTCATGGTACAAGGGGTTCTCGGTCACTTTGGGTTCTTGTGCAGTCTTTTTCATCGTTCGACCTCCTTATCGCCGCGCATCCCGGTCGGGTGCAATCTCAGTTCAAAGTGGTATACTTCCTGTGCGCCGCCGCAGGTGACTACCAGCTGAAGCCACCTGTGCAGTGGAGGTACTCCTTCTATCGTAACCTCGCAGTCGTCGGATAATGGTAATAACATATATTGGGATTTAGGGCACGAAGCGCACGCCAACCCTTGTGCTGCAAGGATCTCCCGGACCTTGCGCTCGATTCGATGGCAGTTCATTTCTGAAACGCTATCGGCCTCATTTGAGCCGCTGGGCGTCGCTGCGGTCAGAGCGGTTTCCTCCTGCAGCTCCAGCTTGATGCCAAGGCTCATGGCGATCTCCTCCTTGTCCACCACGATGTCAGAAATTTGGAACATGGTGGAGAGATAGTTTTGGAGATAGATCGTGGTGCCGTGCGTACCGGGGAAAGTTGTCAGTTGCAGATAGCCACGTTCAGCCATGCGCTTGAGGTATCGGCCAGCGGTGGTCTTGGAAATTCCCCAGCGGGAAGCCAGCTCCGCATAGCTGACCAGCGGGCAGCCTGTACCGTTGCGGAGATAGACCACCGGCCCGACGTCTGAACCGAGGACTTGCGGATCGTTATAGACCGTGTTCAGCCATAGATCCAATACGGCGTCCATCTCCGAGCAGTGACCGGCACTGACCAGTTCTGTGGCAGTGGATACAGGGAAGAAGAAAAAGCCGGTATCCTTCTGACAGGGCGCATTGTAGTCGAGAATCGTGTTGTGACGCCGCCAGCCGCGAATCTTGAATTTGACCAGCTTACCATGTCCGAGAACAAGAAAACTGATAAGCCCTTTCTTTTGCAGTCCCTCCAAAGCGGCCAAGGTCTGGCGGCGGAAGCGAGTGCGGAAATACCGGGACAATTCCTCCACAGACATGATCCATTCGCTGGGGTAGATGGTGTAACTAATGCCATCAATGCGCTTGTATGAGGTGCGGAAATTGGCATAGGCGCAGAGCACGACAAAATAAAAAAGACCGGAGCCTCCGCTCACGCGAATGCTCCGGTCTGCTATCAAGGATTGTACGAACTGCCGGTAGATCCGGCATCGTGGATAGTCTACGATCTGTTTGATCTCAAGTGTATATTCGTGCATATTTATTACCTCGCTTTTTGTAAACAACTTGATTCCGAAAAGCGAAGAGATTGTGTTTGCCAAAAAAGATGCGCATAATTGAGAAAGGAACCTTTCCAATCATGCACATCCTTATTTTGCTGCCGCGCTGGGTTTTCTCGTTTTTCTTCGCACCATATCCGCACCATTTTGACATTGAGATATGGCGTTTTGCATCGATTTACATTCTTCTGAAAAATGTGGAAGCCCTTATATTACAACGATTTGTGGAGATTTATAGAGATACATAAAGATGCATAAAAAGGTCAATTTATATCAATACCTAATTTCATAGTTTTTCGCTCTCCTTAAAAAGTCTTGATTTTCAAGGGTTTCCGGAATCCGGCGCATTTGGCTTACGCCATTTTTACACCATTTTCGCATGGACTTATATGCCAGGAAACCCTGCCTGATTCAAATTGCCGCACAGCCTGATCCAAGGATTCAGATGTGACATGGACGTATCTGTCCATCGTTGTTTTTATACTTGCGTGACCCAGCAGCTTTTGCAGCACCTTCGGCTGCATCCCGCTTTCGATCGCTCTTGTGGCGTAGGTATGGCGTAAAGCGTGCATACAGAATTTTTCAATTCCTGCTTCGTCGCATAGCTTGTAAAGGTGGGTATCATAGGAACTGTTTTTCGCCGGTTCCCCGGTACGCCAGTTGATAAAGACAAGATCACGCATGACCAGCCGGGAGACTTGCCGCATTCTTTGCCTTTTAAGTTTTTGCCCATTGTATACTCCTTTCCCGCAGAGAGAAAAGAGCCTACTGCAACGACATAATTATAGCAGATAGGTTCTTTTCTCTCAAGCTGTTTTTACAAATTATCTTTTGCCGTCAGATCACCAGTTTTGGCTGATGTACTCTTCAAACTCCCGGCGCTTGACCAGCTTTTTGTCCCGACGAACAAAACGAAGGGGCAGTTGGGCGAGCGGAGCATACTGTCGATCTTGTTGATGCCGATGTTGCTGTATTCTGCCGCTTCTCTGGCGGTCAGCGTCATTTTGAGGTGGATGGGGACGGTGAGGATGTTGTCCATGGAAATGTCTCCTTTCGTGGTGCTTAACCAACAGACACATTTTCCGGTTTTGTCCGGAAAAAGATGCGCGATATTTTCAAAAAGCCTTCTACTATACAACGGACATTTTTCTGCCGTTTTTTAAGTATCGGAGAAGAAAAAATGTCCCCGCTTTCGAAAAAGCGGGGACATCACGATCTGCGGATATTAAGATTTGAGAGAATAGCAAGCACAGCCGCTGTCCGTACACGGCGATTTTGGGAGTATCCCAAGCCCTTTGCATTTGGCGTACAGCCCAATGCTCAGAAGGTATCCGATTATGAATCATTCAGTGCCGGGCGCTTGCTTTCTTCATGAACTCCAGATAAAGACTGTACAGCACGGCGCAGACGGGAACGCTGAACAGCATCCCTAAGATGCCGAATGCTTCGCCGCCGATCGTAACAGCCATCAGCACAAGCAATCCAGGAAGTCCGACAGACTTGCCGACTACCTTTGGGTAAATCAGATTTCCCTCAACCTGCTGTAAAATGAGTAAAAAGAGGATGAACCACAGCGCCTTGCCGGGTTCTGCCAGCAGAATCAAAAACGCACCAAGACCGCCGCCGATCCATGCGCCGAAAATCGGCACCAGCGCAGTAACAGCCACAAACGCCGAGACCGCACCGGCATACGGGATCCCAAGGATCAGCATTCCAAAGAAGCACAGAACGCCGATGATGACCGCTTCGGTAAGCTGACCGCTGACAAAATTTGTGAAGGTCTGGTTGGTCAGAGAGGCGATACTCAGCAGCCGCTGCGCCTTCTTTTGCGGAAGGACTGTCACAACGAGCTTTTTCAAATGTGCCGCAACGACTTCCTTCCTTGCAAGCAGATACAGCGCAAAGACAAGTCCCAAGAGAACATCCACCAAAACCGACAGGACAGAGGTTGCCGCACCCCACGTCACGGTGAGGATGCCGCTTCCCTCGTCGCTGATCAAGGCGGTGAGCTTCTCGATCAACAGGTCAGAGTCTATGGTGTATTCGGGCAGGACAATATTATATTTTGCGGCAAACTGGACAACGCCTGTCCACCACCGCCCGATCTCCTCCACATAGAGCGGAATGTTTTGGACAAACTCTTCGCCGGATTCCCGCAGGCTGGGGATCATCATAAACACCACGGCAAACAGAATTCCAAGGACAAGTACGGTGCTTGCTGTCAGGCACACAGGGCGGACCAGCTTTGCAGGAGCTTTGCGGCACACCTTGTTCCAGCAGCATTCCAACGGCCGAAGGACTACGTTGATCAAAAAAGCAATCGCGCCGCCGATCAGAAACGGAGTGAACAGCGCAAGCACCTTGCCGAGAAAACGCAAAACAGCGTCAAGGTTTACCAGTGCCCATGCGAATACGATCAGCAGCACCAGTGCGCGGACAATATAGCGAATGATCGTCTTGTCCGGCCACTTGCCTCCCTGCGGCGTGGGATCCTCGTTTCTGTCACCGGCTGTGTTTTGTGGCTTTTTCTCCATGCATTTCCTTTCCGTCGGTATGGGAAACCCCGTCAAATCCGAAAGCACTTTTGCAGGGCTTTATACTCACCCAACGCCAAAATCGTAATGTCATCGGACAATATGGTGTCCGGCGTAACGGAAACATCCGTTTTTCCGGCTCGTTTGATGCCAAGAATGTTGATGCCAAACTTTCTGCGGATATCCAGTTCGCCAACGCTTTTCCCGATCCACGCCTCCGGCACCTGCACTTCAAAGATGGCGTGCTGCTCGTCGATCTCTATGTAGTCGAAAATATGGTCGGCAGTGAATCGGATCGCTGCCCATTTTGCCACCTGTTTTTCCGGGTAGACTATGTGGTCTGCACCGTTGCGAAGCAGAAACTTTGCCTGCACATCACGCTCGGCACGGGACACCACGCATTTGGCACCCAGCTCCTTCAGCAGCGAGGTGGTTTCCAGCGAGTTCTGAAAATTACCGCTGATGGTCACAAAACAAACATCAAAATTTCCGATACCCAGCGAACGCAGAAACTCCGCATTGGTGCTGTCGCCGATCTGTGCGTTGGTGACAAACGGAAGCACATCGTTGATCCGTTCCTCATTGGTATCGACTGCCATGACCTGATGCCCCAGTTGAGAGAGCTGCATGGCGATATGCCGCCCGAAGCGGCCTGCTCCGATCAATAAAACATTTTTCATGGGATAGATGCTCCTTTGCTTATCCAATCGTGATGCTTTCCTGCGGCAGCTTTGCGCTGCCGGCTTTCTTGGTGGACACCGCCGCATAAACGAGTGTAAGCCCGCCGACTCTGCCCAGATACATCAGCGCGATCAATACCATTTGCGAGGGAATATGCAGCTGCGGCGTAATACCCAATGTCAGTCCAACCGTGCCTACCGCCGACGCTGCTTCATACAGGCAGGAGGACAGCGGGAGATCCTCGTATACGCTGATAAAAACGCCTCCGCTAAAGAACAGCGCAAGGTACATCGTCAGGATGGTCGCAGCGGTTTTGACGGCGCTGCCATCGACTCTGCGCCCAAAGAACTGGGCGCTGTCCCGCTGGCGGAAGGTCGCAGCAGCATTGGAAAGCAGAACTGCCAGCGTGGTGGTTTTCATGCCGCCTGCCGTAGACCCCGGAGAGCCGCCAATGAGCATCAGAAGGATCATCACGCCCAGCGATGCGCCGGACATGGCGGGTAGATCGACTGTGTTGAAGCCCGCCGTTCTCGGCGTGACGGACTGAAAAAAGGATGCCAGCAGCCGGTTTTCGGCGGGAAGCGCAGAAAAGTCTGAAAAGAAGAAAAACACAGCAGGCAGAAAAATCAAAAGACCTGTCGTGACGAGAATCACCTTGCTCTGCATTCGGTAGCGATGAAACCGCCACTTGTTTTCAAAGATGTCATCCCACGTCAGAAATCCAATGCCGCCAATCACGATCAACAGCATAATCGTGATATTGATTACCGGACTGCCCGCATAGCCGGTAAGAGATGGATAGCGGTTGCTTTCTGTCCCAAGAATGTCAAACCCGGCGTTGCAAAAGGCGGAGATGGAGTGAAATACCGCCATCCAGACGCCACGCCATCCATAGTCACGGCAGAACACCGGCAGCATGGCGAGCGCACCGAGCAGTTCGATCAGAAATGTCCCTCGCAGGATGAACCGTGTCAGCCGGACGATCCCTCCGACCTTCGGCGCTGAGATGGCGTCCTGCATGGTGCTGCGCTGCATCAGAGAGATCCTTCGCCCGGACAGCAGCGCAAACAATGCCGCCACAGTGACAACACCGAGCCCGCCTATCTGAATCAGCGTCAGGATCACCGTCTGGCCAAAGACCGACCAATAGCTGCCGGTATCCTGCACCACAAGACCCGTCACACAAACAGCGGAGGTCGCAGTGAAAAGCGCTTCATGAAATGGCGTTACGCACCCGGCTGTTGTGGAAAGCGGCAGCATCAGCAGCAACGCACCCAACAGAATGACCCCGGCAAAGCCCAATATGATAATTTGAAAAGACGAAAGGCGGCGCTTTCTGCAAACCATTTCTTCCGACATCATCCTCACTCCTTATGAATCGCGCGATTGCTTTATTGTTCGCAGGTCAAACAGACGCCACATTGCCTGACTGTGATGAAGGATACCCTGTACGCACTCAGATCGGAGACCGTGATCTCCAAATTCTGAGCGGTAAAGGAATCGCCCTTACTGGGGACTCTATTCAGCTGCTCCATGACCCAGCCGCCGACGGAAACACTGTCCGATTCCAGCTTGACGTCAAAGAATTCCATAAAATCCTCCAAGCTGACGGAGCAGTCCACGCGGTAGGTATTCTCGTCCAGCTTTTCAAAATCTTCTTCCACCTCGTCGTGTTCGTCCCAAATTTCACCAACCAGTTCTTCCAGAATATCCTCCATCGTAACAATACCAAGCGTTCCGCCGAAATCATCTACGACCACGGCGATATGGGACTTCTGATGCTGGAGCATTTTCAAAATATCCCGGATTTTTGTGTACTGATAGACAAACAACGGTTTCGTCATGATCTCCGCAATGGGCTGATCCGTCATCTTGCCGTTGATATAGAAATCCTTCTGATGAAGAACGCCGACGATCTGATCAATGGTATCCCGGTAGACCAGCAGACGGGAAAAGCGGGACTGGGTAAAGGCTCTGGAAATTTCCTCATGACTCTTGTCGATGTCCACGGCTTCCAGGTCAATTCGATGGGTCAAAATTTCTGCCGCCGTCAGGTCACGGAATTCAAGGGCATTGCGCAGCAGCTCGCCTTCGTTTTCGTCAATTCCGCCGTCCTGCTCCACGTCCTCCATAAAAAGGAGCAGTTCCTCGTGGGACATTTTTGCATCGTCATCCGTCTTGAAGAAGCGGGAAACCAGCTTTTTCCACTGAGAAAAGAGAAAATTCAACGGTGTCAGCACCCAAATCCAAAGGCGGATAAAGGGCGCACTGAACAAAGCAAAGCGTTCAGGGGCGTCCTTTGCAATACTCTTGGGGGTGATCTCACCAAAAATCAAAACAACGATCGTTACGACGACCGTAGAAACCGTTGCGCCGATGTCGCCGTAAAGTCCGACGAACAGAAGTGTGCCGATGGACGCCACCATGATATTGACGATATTGTTGCCGATCAGGATGGTGGAGATCAGCTTGTCATAATCTTGGGACAGCTTGAGCGCCAGCGCTGCCCGCTTGTTTCCGTTGTCCGCCAACACCTTGAGGCGGGTCTTATTCAGAGACGAGAACGCCGTTTCTGTGGCGCTGAAATAGGCGGACATGACGATGCAGGCCACCATTGCGAAAATGCTTCCAAAATAATTCACTTCAAACTCCTTTATGTTCTGTTCATACGATCATTTCATGCAAAAAAGACACACCTATACCCGATACCGCAGCAAAGGGCGTAGATATGCCACATACGAACAGATCATATAAGAGCAGTTACCGTTATCGTCGCTACTGTCATTTTCCACGGATTTCTTTCTCCTTTTTGCTGTGTGCTTATTGTGTGCCTATATTATAGCATTTTTCCGGTGTAGATTCGGTAAAGAAACGAGTGCGCCGCAATCTCCTCCTGTGAGAAATCTTGAAGCGCTTCCGCTTATGCGATATAATAACTGCTGGCAGTTATTTATACCACTGGATCTAAGCCGTTTTTCTCCTGGGCTTCGCCCGAAACCGAAAAACATGGCGTATGATACCGCAATAAATTTCAGGAGAAGCATGATGAAGAATCGACAGCGACAAAAGGATACTCTATTTTCGATCCTTATTTTTTGCAGTGCCTTTGCCGTCAATTTGCTGATTCAGAAGCTCTTTACCACGCAGACGCTGGTACCCATGATCTTTGTGTTCGGCGTGTTTCTGATCTCGCTGAAAACCCACGGGTATTGCTATGGCATCACTTCGGCAATCGTCAGCGTATTTGCGGTGAATTTTGCCTTTACCTATCCCTATTATGTCTTCGACTTTTTCGTGGGGGAAAGCATCTTATCTGCCGTCATTATGCTGGCAGTTGCCGTTTTCACCAGTACGCTGAACAGCCGCATTCGGGATCAGGAAAAGCTGCGGGCAGAGAATGAAAAAGAGCGAATGCGGGGCAATTTGCTGCGGGCGATCTCCCATGATCTGCGCACACCACTCACCTCTATATACGGGTCCTCCTCCACGCTGATCTCCAAGTATGATGCGCTGCCAAAGGAGCAGCAGCTCAAGCTGTTGGGAGAAATTCAGGAGGACAGCGAGTGGCTCATCCGCATGGTTGAAAATCTTCTGTCGGTTACAAGAATCGACGGCGCGAAAGTGGAAGTCGTGAAGACACCCACGGTTCTGGATGAGCTGATCGACTCGGTTCTCATGAAGTTTTCCAAAAAGTATCCGAATCAGAAGGTCATCACACAGATACCGGAGGAATTTGTGGACATTCCCATGGATTCGCTCCTTATTGAACAGGTACTGCTGAATCTTCTGGAAAATGCCGTATTCCACGCAAAAGGCATGACGGAGCTGACGCTTTCCGTTTCTCTTGTGGGGGATAAGGCGGTATTTGAGGTTGCCGACAACGGCTGCGGCATCCCGGAGGATGCACTTCAAAAGATTTTCACCGGAAGTTATGAAAAGTCCGCCGCACCGGTGGACGGGACCCGCAGCAATATGGGGATCGGACTATCCGTGTGCGCCGCCATCGTCAAGGCGCACGGCAGCGAGATCACTGCGGAAAATAGGAAGGGCGGCGGCGCGGTATTCCGCTTTGCTCTGGAAAGAGGGGGTGAGGACGATGGGCAATAACAAGTACAAAATCCTGATCGTAGAGGACGAGGCCAACATCCGAAGCTTTATCAAAGCCAATCTGGAAACCAGCGACTATCAGGTGCTCTGTGCGGAAACCTGCGAGCTTGGCATGATGATGTATGCCTCCCATCATCCGGACCTCATCCTTTTGGATCTTGGTCTGCCGGATCGAGACGGTATGAGCTTGATTCAAGAAGTTCGGGAGACAGACACCGTGCCCATCATTGTGCTTTCCGCCCGTTCCAACGAGAGGGACAAGGTGGAGGCGTTGGATCTGGGGGCGAATGATTATATCACCAAGCCCTTTGGCACGGAGGAATTGCTGGCTCGTATCCGTGCCGTTCTCCGCAGCCATCGGCACAGCGAAGAGAAGGAAAGCAGTCCCGGCGGGAAATTCCGCCTTCAGGACTTGCTGATCGATTATGATACACGGCAGGTTTTTGTAGGGAAAGAGGAGATCGACCTGACCCAGACGGAATACAACATCATGGCGTTTCTCTCCGTTCACGCCGGAAAGGTGCTGACGTATGCCGCCATCATTCGGGCGGTCTGGGGGTATTCGGACTATGGCAGCGTCAAAAAGCTGCAAGTCAACATGAAGAACATCCGCAAGAAAATGGGCGTGACGCCCGGCGAAAAACGCTACATCATCAACGAGCTTGGCGTCGGATACCGTATGCTG
>OBHX01001356.1_pt1 | contig 21261 bp, 20 predicted proteins | sample 1519331 | NCBI WGS metagenome assembly OBHX01 (sample SAMEA2602897, study PRJEB22501) | metagenome
GGGCCCGTTGCTGCGGTTTTTGGCGGGCCAAGGCGGTTGCAACTGTGCGCGGGGGCTGGTAGCGTGGGAGAAAGGGGGGGGGGCTGATGAAACCCATCACGGGGAAACTAAATGGGGGGGGGGGGCGCCCCCGGGCGGAGGAGCCTCGGCGGCGGCGGGGGGGGGGGTGGGAGGCGGCCCGCCATATGAACACACCGCTGCTGAAGCTGATCCACGGGTACGGTTCCTCCGGCAAGGGCGGGCGCATCCGCACCGCCAGCCGAAAGTATCTGCTGGCCCAGCAGGAGAAGGGGCGCATCGCCGCTGTGGTGCCGGGGGAACGGTTTACCATCTTCGATGAGACCACCCGCCGGGCCTTGCAGCAGTATCCCCATCTGCGGCAGGACCGGGATCTGGAACGGGAGAACATGGGCGTGACCTTCGTGTTCATGCGCCGCTTCTGAGGAAAAACCGCTATACCACATATATTTAATACGGAGGAATGGATCATGGAACGTACCTATGCAGAATACGCCGCCCGGCAGGCCATGGAGCTGCTGGCCATCGATAGCCCCACGGGCTTTACGGCCCGTGCGGCAGATTGGGTGCAGCGGGCCTTTGAAGAGCTGGGCTATACCGCCCGGCGCACCGCCAAGGGCGGCGTGCTGGTGGATCTGGGCGGTCGGGGCGAGGGCCTGCTGCTGGAGGCTCACGCCGACACGCTGGGCGGCATGGTGGCGGAGGTGAAGAATAGTGGCCGCCTGCGCCTGACGCCCTTGGGTGGGATGCGGGCGGAAAACGGCGAGGCGGAGAACGTCCGGGTCTATACCCGTGGCGGGCGGGTGCTGGAGGGAACCTTCCAGCTGTGCAACGCCTCCATCCACGTCAACGGCCAGTACGGCGACACCAAGCGCACCTTCGACAGCTGCGAGGTGGTGCTGGACGAGGACGTGAAGTCCGCCGAGGAGACCCGCACGCTGGGGGTCGAGGTGGGGGACGTGGTGTGCTTCGAACCCCGCACCCACCTCACCGCCTCCGGCTATATCAAGAGCCGCTTTCTGGACGACAAGCTGTCGGTGGGCATCCTGCTGGGTCTGGCCAAGTACCTTAAGGACACCGGCACAGTCCCCCAGCGCCATGTGTACCTCCATGTGACGGTGTACGAGGAGGTGGGCCACGGCGGCGCCGCCAATGTCCCGCAGGGGGTGACGGAGGCCATCAGCGTGGATATGGGCTGCGTGGGCGAGGGGCTGCAATGCACCGAGCGGCAGGTATCCATCTGCGCCAAGGACTCCGGCGGCCCGTACAGCTATGAGGTGGTGGGCAAGCTCATTGATGCTGCCCGCCGCACCGGGGCGGACTATGCGGTGGACGTGTACCCCCACTACGGCTCCGATGTGGAGGCTACCCTGTCGGCGGGCCATGACCTGCGCCACGGCCTCATCGGCGCCGGGGTCTACGCCAGCCACGGCTATGAGCGCAGCCATTTGGACGGCGTGTGGAACACCCTGAAGGTGCTGGCGGGCTATCTGGAGGCGGACGGTGTCCGGTAACGCCTTCCCGCCCCGGCCCCACCTTACCACCCCACGCCTGACACTGAATGCCCTGACCCCGGCAGACTGCGGAGACTACGCCGCCCTGTGCCGGGATACCCGGCGCAACCGCTGGTGGGGCTACGACTACCGGGAGGAGCAGCCCCATCCCCCGGAGGAGTGGTTCCTGCAGGCGTCGGAGGAGGACTACGCCGCCGGGCGGGAGCTGGGCCTTGCGGTGCGGCTCCGGGGCCGGTGCATCGGGGAGGTGGTGTTCACCCACTTCGACGGCCACGGCACGGCGGAGCTGGGCTGCCGCATTGCTGCCGCCTATGCTGGTCACGGCTACGGCACCGAGGCCTTTGCCGCCGCTCTGGCGTGGGGCCTGAAGGGCTGGGATCTGCGGCGGGTGACGGCCAAATGCTTCCGGGAGAATCATCCCTCCCGGCATATGCTGGCCGCCTGTATGGACCCCACCGGTGAGGACGAGACGTACTTCTATTTTGAGAAATGTATACAAAATGAGAATGATATGCATATGGATATTTTATCAGAATGAAAAAAATATATAATTAGATAAAAGCGTTGACAAATATAGACGATATGTGATATGCTCCGAGTACACCAATATGTACCTTAGCGGAGTAAGGAGAACCCTATGACAAACAAAAGCGCACTTGGTTTGGGCCTCATTATAGCTGCTGCCTACGCATTTGGACTGGGAGCGGGCCTTATAATTCATGTCGGGTATGCATTTGTACTGATAGGACTGTTTATCCTGCTGTTGGAGGCTATTAAAGAGTAACAGCATTACATGAAGACGGATCGGAGAACGCTCACCTCGTGAGGTGGGCGCTCTCCTTTTGCATATTCCCCGGCAGAAATTCCCATACTACCTCCAAACGCAAGGCGGAGGAGACGGCATGAAACGGGTGAAGGACGCATTTGACGAAAGGGCGGCGGCGCTGGACGGCCTGCTGGGGGTGGGGCGCAGCTTCGACATGATCGGGCGGACCTTGCGGATCGGCGGCCGCCGGGCCAGGCTATGGGTGGTCAACGGCTACGCCGACGACACAGTGCTGGAGCGGGCTATCTCCGCATGGCTGCCCATCCCGTCGCTGGAGGACGTGGGGACATTGCAGGCCTTTGCCGACCGCTACGTCAGCGTCTGCGACGCAGCAGTGGAGACGGACCGGCTGAAGGCGGTGACGGCGGTATTCGCCGGCAAGACCCTGCTCGTCATCGACGGCTTTTCCGGCGGCGTGGTGCTGGATGCCAAGCAGTTCCCCCTGCGCTCCGTGGAGGAGCCGGATACCAGCAAGGTGCTGCGGGGCAGCCACGACGGCTTCGGGGAGAGCGTCATGAAGAACGCCGCCCTGCTGCGCCGCCGCATCCGGGACTCGCAGCTGACGCTGGAGTCTTTGCAGGTGGGGACCCGCTCCCGGACGGACGTGGTGCTGTGTTACATGGAAAACCGGGTGGACCGGAAGCTGCTGGATCAGCTGCGGAAAAAGCTGGAGGCCATGGACGTGGGCTCCATCGCCATGAGTCAGGAGAGCGTGGCGGAGGCCATCGCCCCGCCCCAATGGTGGAACCCCTTCCCCAAGACCCGCTATACCGAGCGGCCGGACGTGGCGGCGGCCTCGGTGCTGGAGGGGGATATCCTGCTGATGATCGACAATACCCCGGCGGTGATGCTGCTGCCGTGCAGCCTGTTCCGGTTTCTGGAGGAGGTCAACGACTACTATTTCCCACCGCTGGTGGGGACGTATCTGCGGATCGTCCGGGTCATCGTGCTGTTTCTCACGCTGTTTGTAACGCCCCTGTGGTATCTGCTGGTGAAGTCACCGGATACCCTCCACGAGAGCCTGCACTTCCTCCTGATCGAGGACGAGTACTATGTGCCGCTGATCTTGCAGCTGCTGCTGGTGGAGTTCATTATCGACGTGCTGAAGCTGGCCTCCCTCAACACGCCGGACGTGCTCAGCAACTCCTTCAGTATGCTGGGAGCACTGATTTTAGGAGACTTTGCGGTGCAGGCCCGGTGGCTGGTGCCGGAGGTGCTGGTGTATATGGCCTTCGTGGCCATCGCCAACTACGCCCAGCACAGCTACGAGATGGGCTACGCCGTGAAGCTGTGCCGCATGGCGCTGCTGCTGCTCATCTGGCTGTTTGACTGGTGGGGCTTCATCGGCGGTATTCTGGGTATCCTGACCCTTATTGCCAGCACCCGTCCCCTCATCGGAAAGGGCTATCTTTACCCCTTCATTCCCTTCAACGGCAAGGACCTGTGGGCCCTGCTGCATCACCGCCCCATTGACCGGAATAACAGCTGAGGGTTGCAAAATTTCCAAAAACAAGGCCGTCCCACTTGTCAGCGGGGCGGCTTTGTGCTATTCTTAGCATGGTTTTTTGCGTAATGACGCATTTCTGCAAAGAGGGGAGAGGATATCGTGGCGCAGCTGAGCGAAAAGCGACTGTTCCTGCTGGACATGGACGGCACCATCTATCTGGATGAGCGGCTCTTCGACGGCGTGCCGGAGTTTCTGAGGTATGTCCGGCGTGTGGGAGGGCGGTATCTGTTCCTCACCAACAACTCCTCCCGTGGCGTGGAGGGGTACATAGAAAAGATGCACCGGCTGGGCATCGACACCTGCCGGGAGGATTATCTGACCTCCGTGGATGCCACCATCCGTTATCTGCGGGCGAGCCTGCCGGGAAGGATCTGCTATGTGGCGGGAACTGTGTCCTTTATGGACCAGCTGGCGCAGGCGGGCATCCCTGTGACCCGTGACCGGGAGCAGGCGGAGGTGCTGCTGTGCGGCTTCGACACGGAGCTGACCTTTCAGAAGCTGGAGGACGCCTGCATCCTGCTGAACCGGGGCGTCCCCTTCATCGCCACCAATCCGGACTGGGTCTGCCCTACATGGTACGGCTCCGTGCCGGACTGCGGCAGCGTGTGCCGGATGCTCACCACCGCCACCGGGCGGGAGCCCACCTTCATCGGCAAGCCCCAGCCGGAGATGGCGAGGCTGGCCATGGAGCGGACGGGCTTTTCCCCGGAGCAGACGGTGCTGCTGGGGGACCGGCTCTATACCGACATCGCCTGCGGCGTTAACGCAGGCATTGACACCGTGTTCGTCCTGTCTGGCGAAGGCACGCAGGCGGATATCGCCGCCTATCAGATCCACCCCACCTGGGTGTATCCCGACATCGGTACCCTGTACCGGGAACTGGAGGAGACTGTATGAAACTCAACTACAAGCGGATCATTCTGGTGGGCTTTGCCTTCTTCCTGATCCAGGCCTTCTGGCAGGCGTATGACAATACCATCCCCATGATCCTCACCAACAAGTTCGGCATGAGTCAGGCATGGTCCGGCGCCATTATGGCGCTGGATAACGTGCTGGCCCTGTTCATGCTGCCGCTGTTCGGCGCCATCTCCGACAAGCACCACAGCAAGTGGGGCCGCCGGACGCCCTTCATCGTGGTGGGTACCCTCATTGCCGCCGTGATGCTCATTGCCCTGTCTTTCGTGGATAACGCCCAGCTGCACCACATCTCCGATGTGGCCGCCATCGATGACCCGGCGGCGCTGGAGACCATCTACGACCGGGAGGCGGATGAGACGCTGCTGACCCCCGGCGGCCAGAAGTTCGTGCTCAGCCGCCAGTTCACCAAGGAGGAGTTCACCCAGATCCGCAGCCAGATCACTGTGGACGGTGTCGCCGTCACCAACCCCGACTACACCAACTACGTGATGCCGGCCCGGCAGGCCTGCGCTTGGGACGCCACCGCCAAAAGCCCGGTGACGCTGGTGTTTTTCATCGCTCTGCTGCTGGTGATCCTGGTGTCCATGGCGGTGTTCCGCTCCCCGGCAGTGGCGCTGATGCCGGATGTGACCTTAAAGCCTCTGCGCTCCAAGGCCAATGCCGTCATCAACCTCATGGGCTCCGCCGGCGGGATCCTGGTGCTGGTGCTGGGCATGGTGTTCGCCACCTCTGCCGTCCGCAACTCCCTGATGAGCTATATCGGCTATTTCGCCGTCATTGCCGCCATCATGCTGGCGGCGCTGGTGGTGTTCATGCTGACGGTGCGGGAGAACGAGTGGGCCGCCGAGATGCAGCAGCAGTCGGTGGAGCTGGGGCTGGAGGATAAGGAGGAGGCCGCCACCGGCGAACGGAAGCTGTCGGTGGACGAGGTGAGATCCCTGATCTTCCTGCTGCTGTCCATTGTGCTGTGGTTCTTTGGCTACAACGCCGTGACCAGCAAATATTCCGTCTACGCCAGCAATATCCTCCACAAGGATTATAACCTGACCCTGATCATCGCTCAGGCGGCGGCCATCATTTCCTATCTGCCGGTGGGCTTCATCGCCTCCAGGGTGGGCCGGAAAAAGACCATTCTGGCGGGCGTCGTCATGCTGACCGCCGCCTTCACCACCGCCTCCTTCATGAGCGCCGAGAGTCCCACCATGCTCATGAACGCCATGTTCGCTCTGGCGGGCATCGCATGGGCCACCATCAACGTCAACTCCTTCCCTATGGTGGTGGAGATGTGCTCCGGCGGCAACGTGGGCAAGTACACCGGCTTTTACTACACCGCCTCCATGGCGGCGCAGGTAGCCACGCCCATGCTCTCCGGCCTGCTGATGGACCGCATGGGGATGCACGTGCTGTTCCCCTATGCCGCCGTGTTCACGGCGCTGGCCTTTGTGACCATGCTGTTCGTCCGCCACGGCGACAGCAGGCCGGAGGCCAAATGGGGGCTGGAAGCTCTGGATGAAATGGAGGACTGACGCCAAATGCCTGTTGTCATTGTACTGCTGGTACTGATCATTCTGGCGGAACTGTTTCTGCTGATGCTGCGCTGCCGCCGGGAGCATCCCGGCTGGAAGCTGCTGCGGCAGTACCGCTACGCCCACCGGGGCTACCACGACAAGCCCCATATTCCGGAAAACTCCATGGCGGCCTTCCGCCGTGCCATTGAACACGGCTACGGTGCTGAGCTGGACGTCCATCTGATGAAGGACGGCCGCTTGGCGGTGATCCACGACGCCAGTCTCAAGCGCACCGCCGGGGCGGACGTTCTGGTGGAGGACCTGACGGCGGAGGAGCTGAAGCAGTACCGTCTGGAGGGGACGCAGGAGCAGATCCCCCTTCTGGAGGAGGTGCTGCCCCTGTTTCAGGGGAAAACGCCCCTCATCATCGAGCTGAAGGCGGAGCGGGGCAACCATGCCCAGCTGGCGGAGGCCACCTGCACCATGTTGGATCGGTTCCGGGTGAATTACTGCATCGAGTCCTTCGACCCCCGGTGCATCCTGTGGCTGAAAAAGCATCGGCCCCTGATCATCCGGGGCCAGCTGTCGGAGCAGTTCCTGCGCCACGGGGAGTCCGGCGGCGGACACGGAAGGCTTACCATGTGGCTGCTGGGGAATCTGCTGACCAACGTGGCTACCCAGCCGGATTTCATCGCCTATCGGTTCTCCGATCGGGAGAATCTGTGCCTGCGGCTGTGCCATAAAGTATATCATGTACAGGAGGTCAACTGGACCATCCGAGCGAAGGAAGAAATGGAAGCTGCGGAGCAGGCGGGGAACCTCGTCATCTTCGAGTGCTTCGATCCGGAGGTGTAAGCCATGCGAGTCATCACAGGAACGGCCAGAGGTCGGCGGCTCAAGGAGCTGCAGGGGATGGAGACCCGTCCCACCACCGACAAGGTCAAGGAGAGCCTGTTCTCCATCATCCAATTTGACATCGAGGGCCGCCGGGTGCTGGATCTCTTTGCCGGCACCGGCCAGCTGGGCATCGAGGCCCTGAGCCGTGGAGCGGCGGAGGCAGTGTTCGTGGACCGGCGTCCGGATGCCGTGCGCCTGGTGCAGGAGAATCTGGCCCTGTGCGGCTTTACCGATCGGGCCAGAGTGAAGTCCGGGGATGCGCTGGCGTATCTCAAAAGCGGGGAGAAGTTCGACCTGATCTTTCTGGATCCGCCCTACGCCGCCGACTTGCTGGAGCAGGCCCTTACCGCCATCGCTTCGTTTGACATTTGCCGGGAGCATGGTATAATTGTGGCGGAGAGCGCTGCCGATAAGGTGCTGCCGGAGCTTCCGGCGCCCTATCGCCTGTATCGGGAATACCGCTACGGAAAGATCAGACTGTCGGTGTATCACCGCAGCGGAAACGAGGACGAGACCACATGAAAACAGCCATCTATCCCGGTAGCTTTGACCCCATCACGCTGGGACATCTGGATATCATCCGCCGCAGCGCCCCCTGCTTTGACCGGCTCTTTGTCTGTGTCATGGTGAACTGCGACAAAAAGCCCATGTTCTCCCCGGAGCAGCGGCTGGAGCTGATCCGCCGCTCGGTGGCGGACCTGCCCAATGTGGAGGCGGAGCTTTACAGCGGCCTGCTGGCGGATTACGCCCGGCAGAAGGGAGCGGGCATTCTGGTGAAGGGCGTCCGCAACACCACGGATTTTGATTTGGAGTATCAACAGGCGGCCATCAACCGGGGCATCTGTCCGGAGCTGGAGACGCTGCTGCTGCCGGCCAGTCCGGCCTATCAGCACTTCAGCAGCACTATGGTGCGGGAGATGATCCGGTACGGCCAGCCTTTGGAAAAATATGTTCCCGCCCCGGTGGCGGAGGAACTGAAAGGGAGGTAAACCTTATGGAAGAGAAGGATGTGCAGCGACTGCTGGATATGCTTTACAGCATGATCGACGAGGCCAAGAGTGCGGCCTTCAGCTCGGATAAGTGCGTCATCAGCCGTGATGAGGCACTGGATCTGCTGGACGATATCCGGGCCAAGCTGCCGTTGGAGATCAAGAAGGCGCAGGAGCTGGTGCGGGCGCGGGAGGAGTATGTGTCCTCCGCCAAGAAGGAAGTGGAGAAGATGCTGCGTCAGGCGGAGCTGGACGCCAAGGTCATCGTCTCCGAGAGCGAGACCCTGCAGCAGGCCCGCCGCAAGAGTTCCGAGATCATTCGTCGGGCCGAGGAACGCAGCAAGGAGCTGTACCACGTGGCCAACACCTACACCGAGGACGCTCTGCGCCGGACGGAGGAGGCCATTCAGGCGGCGCTGGACGAGGTGAAGGAGTCCCGTGTCCGGTTCCGGGCCACCTCCAACGAGCAGATGCAGGCCAATCAGGAGAAGCTGCGGGAGCGGAGACCCGCCTCGGAGCAACCCCAGAGCGATGAGAATGCTTGACGAAATTTTCGGCTGATTTTTGTGCAATTTTATTGAAAAACAACATAACGCAAGAAGGGGCAGGTGAGAGCTTGTCCCTTCTGTCATTTGCGGAAGAAAACGGGCGAATATCTTGTAGTGATAAAAAACGGCGGGGACTATATATAGATAACGCCGGTTTTTTCTCTTTTTGGGGTGGAACGAATGTTTCCGAAAAAAGGGAGAAAGCTGGGGATAATTAAAAAAAAAAAGGGGGATGTTGTTTCAAAACAGGAAAAAGGGACATGCCATAGGCGGGGGGATACGCTGTATTCAACACAGGTTGCGGTTTATTTTTGTACATTTTTATAAAAAACCAACAAAACGAAAGAGGGGAAAGGTGAGAGCTTTCCCTTTCTGTCGTTTGCGAAAGAAAGCGGGCAAATTTTTTGTAGTAAAAAAAGGGGGGGGGTACTATATATAGTCCCCGCCGTTTTTGCCTCTTTCGGCACTGAAACGAATGTTCTGGAAAACGGAGAAAATGATGGAAATAATGAAAAAAACCACGGGTTTTGCTTACAAAAGCCGGGAAAATGGTACTTGCAATCGGCGGAGAAATCCTGTATACTCAACGTAGCGGTGGGGAATTATGGTGCGTTTGCCCATGATTGTGGTGCAAAAGCCCACAAAGTGGAGGGCGATTCCCTAAAGTGGGGCAGCTGCCCACAACGCTGAGATTTGCCGAAAAAGTTGCGGGAAAGGGGTGAAACAGGCATGACGGGCCAGTATTTTCACAATATTGATGCCAAGGGCCGCCTGTTTATCCCTGCCAAGCTGCGGGAGCAGCTGGGAGATACCCTCCACGTGACGGTGGGGCAGGACGGCTGCCTGTCCGTTTATTCCGACACCGAGTGGGAGAAGTTCCAGCAAAAGCTGGACGAGCGCAACTTTACCGACGTGAAAAAGCTCCGGCTGATGTTTGCGTACATGGCGGACTGCGAGCCGGATGCACAGGGCCGCATCCTCATCCCCAACCACCTGCGCCAGCGGGCGAAGCTGGAAAAGGAAGTGGTGGTGGCCGGTATCTTCAACCGTGTGGAGATCTGGAACGCCCAGCGCTGGGCCGAGCTGGAGGAGGAGGCCTTTTCCTCCGGTTCACTGGAGCAGGCGATGGAAGAAATGGGGCTGTAAGAGATGGCATTTGACCGCAATGCCGAGGCCGATCAGGCCTACGGCCACAAGCCGGTGCTGCTGGACGAGTGTCTGGAGGCGCTGGCCATCCGCCCCGACGGCGTCTATCTGGACGGCACACTGGGCCGGGCCGGTCACTCACTGGAGATCCTCCGCCGCCTGACGGCAGGGGGAAGGCTCATCGGTCTGGACCGGGACGGGACGGCGCTGGAGGCCGCCCGTGTCCGTTTGGCGGAGTACGCCGACCGGGTGACGCTGGTCCACAGCAACTTCAGCCGTCTGGCGGAGGTGCTGGACGACCTGCACATCGACGCCGTGGACGGGATGCTCTTTGACTTGGGTGTCTCCTCCCCACAGTTGGACGATGCAGAGCGTGGGTTTTCCTATATGCACGACGCCCCGCTGGATATGCGGATGGACCGCACGGCGGGTCTGACGGCACGGGACGTGGTCAACGGCTGGAGTTATGAGGAGCTGCGGCGCATCCTGTTTGAATACGGCGAGGAACGCTATGCCCCCGCCATCGCCCGGCACATCGTGGAGCGCCGGGAAAAGGCCCCCATCGAGACTACGGGGCAGCTGGTGGAGGTGATCCGCTCCGCCATGCCTCCGGCGGCGCTGCGGGAGAAGCAGCACCCCGCCAAGCGGAGCTTTCAGGCCATCCGCATCGCTGTCAACGGCGAGCTGGAGGAGCTGCCGCCCATGCTGCGTGCAGCGGCGCAGCGGCTGCATCCCGGCGGACGGCTGGCGGTGATCTCCTTCCACTCGCTGGAGGACCGCATCATTAAGAAAACCATGCAGGAGTTGGCCACCGGCTGCACCTGCCCGCCGAATTTCCCGGTGTGTGTCTGCGGCAAGAAGCCGCAGATGAAGCTGGTGAGCCGCAAGCCCATCGTGGCCACGGAGGCGGAGCTGACCTACAATCCCCGTGCCCGGAGCGCCAAGCTGCGGGTGGCGGAGAAGCTATAAACGAGAGAACGGGGGCCTGTCCCCCTGACCATACAGAGGATACGGAAAGGAGCTGCCGTCATGGCACAACAGAAGAGACGACCCAACACAATGGTATATGGGAATCTGGCCTACGATCTGGATACACTGGCCAGCCAGCGGCAGCTGGAGGAGGCGGCCCGCCCGGAGCGGCAGTCCCAGCCCCAGCAGGCGCCCCGTCACCGGACGGCGGCCCGTCCCCGGCAGCGGGTGTCCCCCTTGGCCCTGTGTGCCGTGGGTGCGCTGGCAGCCATGGCGGTGGTGCTGGTCATGGGCTACATCCAGCTGACGGCGGTCACCGGATCCATCAGCGACCTGCAGGCGCAGGTCAGCCAGCTGGAGGATCAGCGGGTGAGTCTGGTGATGGACTATGAGCGCACCTTCGATATGGCCAAGATCAAGGAGGCCGCCGAGGCGGCGGGCATGAAGAAGCCCACCGCCGGACAGGTGGAATACGTGGAGCTGGGCGGCGGCAGCAAGGCAGAGGTCTATCAGGCCGAGAGCGACAGCCTGCTGAGCCGGCTGACCCGCAGCGTGAAAAACGGTGTCGGCGCTCTGGTGGAATATTTCCGCTGAGCGACGCCATATAGTGGACCATACGCAAGGAGTAAGAAGGTGACTTCTTGCTCCTTGCCTGACATTGCGGCGGCGCAGACCGCAGGGAGCAGAGCATGGCAGAAAGCAGAAGGAAAAGTGAAAACATCCGGCGGGCCAACCGGGTCATCCAGACCCGTACCTTTGTGCTGATGCTGGTGCTGGGCGTGGCGGTGTTTCTGGTGCTGGCCCTGAAGCTGTATCAGCTGCAGATCAAGCAGCACGACTACTACCAGAGCAAGGCGCTGGATCAGCAGACCCGCAGCACTGTGGTGACGGCCTCACGAGGCACCATCTACGACCGCAACGGCAACGAGCTGGCGGTATCGGCCACGGCGGAGACGGTGTTCCTCTCTCCCAAGGAACTGGCGGAGGAGCTGGAAAAGCCTGAGACCAAGTGGACCAAGGAGAGTCTCTCCGCCGGCCTGAGTCAGCTGCTGGGTGTGACGCAGGAGAGTATTCTGGAGCAGATGGAGCGCACCTACTCCCAGTACGAGGTGGTGAAACTCCGGGTGGACGAGGACACGGCCAACGCCGTCCGGGAGTTCCTCAATGATAACGAGGTCCACGGCGTGTATCTGGAGACCGATGCCAAGCGCTACTATCCCTATGGCTCGCTGGCGGCCCACGTCATCGGCTTCGTGGGAACGGACAACACCGGCCTCTACGGGCTGGAGGCCCAGTATGAGGAGGAACTGCAGGGCCAGACGGGTCTGGTGGTCAGCGCCAAGGACAACGGCGGCAACGCCCTGCCCTATGAATACGAGCAGTACTACGCCTCCCACAACGGCGACGATCTGGTGCTGACGCTGGATACCAACGTCCAGTACTATCTGGAGAAATACGTCAAGGAGATGGCGGACCAGTTCGAGGCTGCCAACGGCGCCACCGGCATCGTCATGGACGTCAAGACCGGCGGCGTGCTGGGCATGGTGTCCTACCCCAACTACGATCTGAACAACTACTCCGAGGTGTCGGACGCCCGCCTGAAGGCGGCCATCGAGGACGGCAGCGCCTCACTGGCGGATCAGCAGCTGCGCCAGTGGCGCAACAAGGCCCTCAACGACACCTATGAGCCCGGCTCCACCTTCAAGATCCTGACGCTGTCGGCAGCGCTGGAGGAGGGCGTGGTGGATATGAGCTCCACCTTTGAATGCTCCGGCTCCATCACCGTCATGGGCCAGACCATCCACTGCAGCAACACCAGCGGCCACGGGCATCAGACCCTGAAGGAGGCCACCGGTAACTCCTGTAACCCCGCCTTCATCAACTGTGGCCTGGGGTTGGGAACGGATACCTTCTACGAGTATATGCGCTCCTTCGGTCTGCTGGATGGCTCCGGCATCGATCTGGCCGGTGAGGCCACCGGCATCTTCATGGCCCAGAGCGACTTCTCTCAGCTGGATCTGGCCTGCTACGCCTTCGGCCAGAACTTCAACGTGACCCCCATCTCCCTCATCGCCGCACAGGCCGCCTGCATCAACGGCGGCTACCTGTACCAGCCCCATGTGGTGGAACAGATCCGGGACAGCAGCGGCGCTGTGGTGTATCAGCACGACAACACCCCCCTGCGTCAGGTAGTCAGCCGGCAGACCTCCGCCATGGCCCGTGAGTGCCTGGAGTATGTGGTCTCCGATGGCGGCGGCCGCAACGGACAGGTGAAGGGCTACCGCATCGGCGGCAAGACCGGTACGGCGGATAAGGGCAAGACCGGCGACGTGGTGGTGTCCTTCGTGGCCTTTGCCCCGGCGGACGATCCACAGATCATCATGCTCATCGCCATGGACTCCCCCGCCCGTGACACCGGCACCTACCCCTCCGGCGGCGCCATGGTGGCTCCGGTGGCCAGCAAGATCATGGCGGAGATCCTCCCCTATCTGGGCATCGAGCCCACTTACACCGCTGCGGAGCTCATGGGTGCCGACACCACCGTCCCCTATGTGGTGGGCATGACCCGTGAGGAAGCCCAGCAGCGGGTGAAGGATCGTGGCTTCGGCTGCCAGATCGTCGGTGACGGCGATACCATCACCGACCAGACCCCCGCCGGCGGGGCCATCATCCCCGGCAACGCCACGGTGATCCTCTATGCCGGGGCGGAGAAAGCCACAGAGCTGTGTACTGTCCCCAACCTGCTGGGCCGGACGGCGTCGGAGGCCAATTCGCTGGCCAGCAACGCCGGACTGATCCTGCGCTTCACCGGCGCCACCAACAGCACCTCCGGCAGCATCGTGGTGCTGAATCAGGATGTAGAGGCCGGTGCTCAGGTGGAGCCCGGCACCGTCATCAGCGTGCAGCTGGGCGATACCAGCCTCAACGACTGAGCTAAAACAGAGCAGAAAGGAAGTCTTTTCGTGGATCTCAGGGCGCTGCTGGCGGGGCTCACCTCCGCCGCCGTGCCGCAGGTGCCGGAGGTCACCGGTGTCTGCTGCGATTCACAGAGGATACGCCCCGGCGACGTGTTCGTAGCCATTCCCGGCTTCCGGGAGGATGGCCGCTGCCACATCGCCGAGGCCAAGGCACGAGGGGCCGTGTGCGTCCTGAGCCGGGAGCCGGTGCAGGAGCTGCCATGGGCCGCCGTGCAGGACCCCCGCCGTGCGCTGGCGGAGGTCAGCGCACGCCTCTACCGCCATCCGGACCGGGAACTGGCGGTGGTGGGCGTCACCGGCACCAACGGCAAAACCACCACCACCTGTCTGGTGCGCCACATCCTCCGACAGACGCTGGGGGTGCGGGTGGGCCTGATAGGCACCATCCGGAACCTGATCGACGAGACGGAGCTGGAGACGGAGCGCACCACCCCGGAGTCCTGCGACGTCTACCGCCTGCTGCGGCAGATGGCTGATGCCGGATGCCGCTATGGGGTGATGGAGGTGTCCTCCCATGCGCTGGCGCTGGAGCGGGTACGGGGCATCACCTTCCGGGTGGGGGCCTTTACCAACCTCACACGGGACCATCTGGACTTTCACCGCACCATGGAGGACTACTGCGGCGCCAAGGCGCAGCTGTTCCGCCAGTGCGAGGCCGCCGTCTGCAACGGCGACGACCCGTGGACGCCCCGGCTGCTGCGTGAATGTGCCTGCCCCGTGCTGCGCTACGGCACCGGGGATAGCAGCCGCCTGCGGGGGGAGAACCTCCGCCTGACGGCCCGGAGCGTGGCCTTTGACGCCCTTCTGGATGGGCGGCGCATCCCAGTGACCGTCCCCATTCCCGGCCGCTTCACCGTGTATAACGCACTGGCGGCGCTGGGCATCTGCCATATGCTGGGCGTTCCGCCGGAGCAGGGGGCAGCAGCGCTGCAAACGGCCTCCGGCATCAAGGGACGCATGGAGGTGGTTCCCACGCCGGGCCTGCCGTGTACCGTCCTCATCGACTACGCCCATACGCCGGATGCACTGGAAAACGTGCTGACGGCGGTGCGGGGCTTTGCCGAGGGCCGGGTGGTGGCGGTGTTCGGCTGCGGCGGCGACCGGGACCGGGAGAAGCGCCCGCAGATGGGCCGCATCGTCTCCCGGTTGGCGGATGTGGCGGTGGTCACCTCCGACACCCCCCGCTGGGAGCAGCCGGAGAAGATCATCGAGGATATCCTGCCGGGCCTGACCGGCCCCGCTGAGAGCGTCGTCATCTGCGACCGGCGGGAGGCCATCGGCTGGGCACTGAAAAACAGCCGCCCCGGGGACGTTATCGTCCTGTGCGGCAAGGGCCACGAGACGTATCAGGAGGTGTGCGGCGAAAAGCGGCACATGGACGAGCGGGAACTGGTGGCGGCATACACCAACGGATAACACCGCCCTGCGGGGCGAGAGGGAGAGAAGAATATGTATATTATACTGGCAGGCGTTATCAGCCTTATCGTGACACTCATCGCAGGAAAGCTGCTGATCCCGGCACTGGTGAAGCTGAAGGCGGGGCAGAGCATCAAGGAGATCGGTCCCACCTGGCACATGAACAAGCAGGGGACCCCCACCATGGGCGGCCTCATGTTCATCATCGGCATCGGCGTGGCCATTCTGGCGGCGGGCTGGCCGGAGATGCTGGAGGGCCGCTTCACCCACCTGTATGTCTACGCCTTTGCACTGGTGTTCGGCGTCATCGGCTACATCGACGACTATCAGAAGGTGAAGCACCATCAGAATACCGGCCTGACGGCCCCTCAGAAGTTCATTCTCCAGCTGGCGGCGGCGGTGGCCTTCCTGTGCCTTATGCGCTACGAGGGGATGCTGAGCCCCAACCTGTATATCCCCTTCTTCAACACCCACATCGTCATGAACTGGGTGGTGTACATGATCTTCGCTGCCTTCGTCATCGTGGGTACGGTGAACGCCGTCAACATTACCGACGGACTGGACGGCCTGTCCTCCAGCGTGACGCTGCCGGTGGCGCTGTTCTTTGCGGTGATGGGTGCCGTGTGGGGCGGCTTCACGCAGCTGGGTGTCTTTGCCGGGGCCATGTTCGGCGGCCTGCTGGGCTTTCTGTACTATAATCACTATCCCGCCAAGGTGTTCATGGGCGATACCGGCTCCCTGTTTCTGGGGGGCGCCATTGCGGCGCTGGCCTTCGCCTACGATATGCCGCTGATCCTGCTGCTGGTGGGCTTCGTGTACCTGTGCGAGACCCTGTCCGATATCATACAGGTGGCCTACTTCAAGGCCACCCACGGCAAGCGCATCTTCAAGATGGCGCCGCTGCACCACCACTTCGAGATGTGCGGCTGGAACGAGAAGAAGATCGTGGCGGTGTTCACCGCCGTCAGCGCCCTGATGTGCCTGCTGGCCTATTGGGGCGTGGCCGATCGCTTCTCCCTGTAACGACTCATTGACATTCTGCGGGAAAGGAGGGATCCCTATGCCTAATACGGTACGCCGCCCCGACGACGACAGACGCCGCTGGGAGGCCCAGCGCCGCCGCCAGCGAGAGGAGGCGGAACGCCGGGAGCAGGCCCGCACCAGCCGGGACCGACGGCAGCGCACCACGCAGCTGGAGCGCCAGTCCCTCATGGGACCCATGGATCTTCCCTTCCTGCTTCTGACGCTGCTGCTCACCGGCGTGGGGCTGGTGATGGTGTTTTCCGCCAGCTTCCCCTCGGCCTATTATGAGACCGGCGACGGGACATACTACTTCAAACGCCAGCTGATCTTTGCGGTGCTGGGGCTGTTTGCCATGGTGGTCATGTCCCGCATCAACTACCAGCGGCTGCGAGGGGCCTCCAAGCTGCTGCTGGGCTTTGCCGTCTTCCTGCTGGTGCTGGTGATCGTGCCGAAGAACCCTCTGGCCATCACCAACAACAACGCCACCCGCTGGCTGGGGACGCAGAGCTTCTCCTTCCAGCCCTCCGAGATCGCCAAGCTGGCGGTGGTGATCTACTTTGCCGACAGTATCTCCAAGAAAAAACGGAAAATGGAGACCTGGCGCTACGGCATCGTGCCGTATCTGGCGGTGCTGGGCCTGATCGCCATTTTGATGATGCTGGAGCCTCACCTGTCCGGCACCATCCTCATCGTGGGGACGGGCATTGTCATGATGATCGTGGGCGGCATCCAGCGCTGGCTGGTGGCCGCTGGTCTGGGCGGCGTGGGCATCGTGGCGGTGCTGTATGTGCAGCTGGTGGAAAAGGGCATCATTCAATACGGTAAAGGCCGTATCGATACTTGGCGTGACCCCTTCAACGAGGCGTGGTTCCACGGCGACGGCTGGCAGATCAGCCAAAGCCTTATCGCCATCGGCTCCGGCGGCCTGCTGGGTGTGGGACTGGGCAAGAGCCGGCAGAAGTTCCTCTATCTGCCGGAGGAGCACAACGACTGCATCTTTGCGGTGGTGTGCGAGGAGCTGGGTCTCATCGGGGCCTGCGTGGTGATGCTGCTGTTTGCGCTGCTGATCCTCCGTGGCTTCTGGATCGCCCTCCACGCCAAGGACCGCTTCGGCACCCTGATGGTGGTGGGCATTATGACCCTCATCAGCCTGCAAACCTTTTTGAACATTGCGGTGGTCACGGGACTGATTCCCGCCACCGGTATCTCATTGCCGTTTTTCAGCTACGGCGGCACGGCGCTGGCGCTGCAATTATTTGAAATGGGCATCGTGCTCAGCGTATCCCGCCAGATCCCGGCGCCCCGCAACGGTTAGGAGGAAGCTATATGAACGTGATCTTTACCTGCGGCGGCACGGCGGGCCATGTGAACCCGGCGCTGGCGCTGGCGGGCTATATGCAGGAGCGGCATCCGGATCTGCGGGTGCTGTTCGTGGGAACGCCCTGTGGCATGGAACGGGGACTCATCGAAAAGGCGGGGTACGACTTCCGCTCCATCGAGGTCTCCAGCTTCCAGCGGTCCCTGTCCCCGTCGGGCATCGCCCACAACGTGAAAAGCCTTAAAAATCTGGCGCTGGCCGGATCCAGAGCCCGTGCCATCCTCCGGGATTTCCGCCCCGATCTGGTGGTGGGTACCGGCGGCTACGCCAGCTATCCCATGGTGAAATACGCCGCCAAGGAGGGCATCCCCACGGCAGTCCACGAGTCCAACATGGTCCCCGGTCTCACCACCAAAATGCTGGAGGGCTATGCCGGGTGCATCATGGTGGGCTTCGAGGAGTGCCGCCGGCACTATAAGCACCCGGAGAAGATCGTGGTCACCGGCACACCGGTGCGGGGCGACTTCTTCCGCCAGACCAGGGAGCAGGCCCGGCAGAAGCTGGGACTCACCGACGACCGGCCGCTGGCCGTCTCCTTCTGGGGCAGTCTCGGCGCACGATTCATGAACGAGCATATGCTGGACTTCTTCCGCTTGGAGGCGAGGGACGGAATGCCCTTTCACCACATCCACGCCGCCGGCAAGGGCAGTTGGGATACCATGCGCCAAACGCTGGAGGCGGAGCAGCTGACGAAGACACCGGGACTGGATGTCCGGGAGTATATCTACGACATGGCGGATGTCATGCGTGCGGCGGATCTGGTGATCTGCCGGGCGGGAGCCTCCACCGTCAGCGAGCTGACGGCGCTGGCAGTCCCGGCGGTGATCGTCCCCTCCCCCTACGTCACCAACAACCATCAGGAGAAGAATGCCCGGATCCTGGAAAAGCACGGCGGCGCACGGGTCATTCTGGAGAAGAATGCCACCGGCGAAGCCCTCTACCGGGCCGCCGGAGAGATCCTCCGCTCCCCGGAGCTGCGCCGCAGCATGAGCGCCGGCATGGCGGAGCTGGGCATCCCCGACGCCACGGAGCGCATCTATCGGACCGTCATGGCCCTGCGGAAGTAACACCACACATTGTCCCCTGCATAGGATGGCGAAAACGCTAAGAAAGGCGGGGGCATATGAGTGCGATCATCATCCGGGGCGGGCGGCCCCTCTCCGGCAGCCTGACGGTGCAGGGGGCCAAAAACAGCGTGCTGCCCATTCTGGCAGCCACCCTTTTGAGCGGGGAGGTGTGCCGCATCCGGCACTGTCCCCGTCTGCGGGACGTGGAGACGGCCATGGAGATCCTGCGGCATCTGGGCTGCCGTGCGGACTGGCAGGGCAGAGACCTGCTGGTGGACGCCGCAGACCTGACCCGTTGGGATGTGCCGGATCACCTCATGAGCCGGATGCGCTCGTCGGTGGTGTTTCTGGGAGCCATTCTTGCCCGCTGCGGACAGGCGGAAATGACCTATCCCGGCGGCTGTGAGTTGGGAGCCCGGCCCATTGACCTGCACCTTGCGGCGCTGCGGAGCATGGGGGCGGCCATTCAGGAGACCGGCGGACGGCTGGTCTGCCGCCGGGAGCGCCTTACCGGCACGGAGATCGTGCTGAGCCTCCCCAGCGTGGGAGCCACGGAGAACGCCATGCTGGCGGCCTGCGGTGCAGAGGGAACTACCGTCATCGCCAACGCCGCCCGTGAGCCGGAGATCGTGGATCTGCAGACCTTTTTGCAGAAAATGGGCGCCCATGTGCAGGGGGCGGGCAGCTCCACCGTGGTGGTGGAGGGCGGCGCACCCCTCCATGGCTGCGTACATACGGTGGTGGCGGACCGCATCGTGGCCGCTACCTATCTGGCGGCCGCCGCCGGCACCGGCGGCGATATCCGGCTGGAGGGCGTGGACTACCGTCACCTCTCCGCCGTTGCCACGATGCTGCGTCAGGCGGGATGCCGCCTCACCTGCGGCGAGACCTCCATCCGCCTGCAGGCTCCCCGGCGGCTGCAAAGCGCAGGCCCCATCCGCACGGCTCCGTATCCCGGCTTTCCCACGGACGCACAGGCGGTGCTGATGGCGTCGCTGCTGCGATCGGAGGGAGCCACCGTCTTTGTGGAGAACATCTTCGACAGCCGCTACCGCCATGTGCCGGAGATGGTGCGGATGGGAGCGGATATCCGACTGGAGGGCCGGGTGGCCGTGGTATGCGGCGTAGACCGGCTCCACGGAGCCGCTGTCCGGGCCAAGGAGCTGCGGGGCGGCGCATCGCTGGTGCTGGCGGGCCTTCAGGCGGAGGGCGAGACCGCCGTCACCGGCGTGGAGCACATTCAACGAGGATATGAAGACCTGACGGGGGAGCTGGCGCAGCTGGGTGCCGACATCCGTCAGGAGGAACGATAAAAGGAGAGCACTTATGGCCAGACGCAGCAGAAGAAACAGACGGCGCAGCCGGGGAAGGTTTGCCTTCCTCTATAGGTTGCTGTGCTTCGTGCTGATCTGTGCCGCCATCGTGGGAGCGTTGGTGCTGTTTTTCAAGGTGGATACCATCTCTGTCAGCGGCAATGACCGCTACTCCCGTGAGACGATTTTGGCCGCCAGCGGCGTCTCGGAGGGGGATAATCTCTTCCTCCTGAACAAGTACGATGCGGCGGCCAGGATCACCGAGGCCCTGCCCTATGTGGAGTCGGTGCGGCTGAGCCGCAAGCTGCCGGGGACTCTGCGCATCGATATCGTGGAGTGCAGCGACCCGGCGGGCATTCAACAGGACGGCCATTGCTGGCTTATCAGCCCGGAGGGCAAGCTGGTGGATTCCCCCGCCGAGGCCCCAAACGGCTGCCCTATGGTCGTGGGCCTGTCCCTGACAGACCCGCAGGTGGGGAGCCTTGCGGCGGTGCCGGAGGAGCAGTCCGGGGATCTTGCCCGGCTGCTGGAGCTGCTGCGCCAGCTGCGCTCCAAGGGCATGACCGCCCAGATCGGAGAGATCCGCTTCGAGGAGAGCGGCATCGTCCTGCGGTATCAGGACCGGCTGGACGTGTATCTGGACCGGGAGGATGATTTCGCCTACCGCCTGAGATATCTGGCGGCGGTGCTGGAGAAGCTGGAGGAAAACGAGACCGGCACCATCCGCTGGGATGCCGAGGGCAGCGCCCGGTTTATTCCCGGATAAGGGATTTTTTCGGGAAATCCCGTCGGAACACTTGACGGGACAGGTAAACCGTAATACAATAAACAAAATACTGTATCTTGGGTATACGGACAGAAAACGTGTCTTTGACATACAAATTACGGCAGGAGGAAGCGTCATGGCTTTTGGGTTTGAAACAGGACCGGAGAACGTGGTAAGTATCAAGGTGGTGGGCGTCGGCGGCGGCGGCAATAATGTGGTCAACCGCATGGTGCGCTCCGGCGTAAAGGGCGTGGATTTCATCGCCGTCAATACGGATAAGCAGGCGCTGAATACCTCCAGCGCCGGATATAAGCTCCAGATCGGTGAGAAGCTCACCCACGGACAGGGCGCAGGCGCCAATCCGGAGGTGGGCCAGAAGGCCGCCGAGGAGAGCCGCACCCAGCTGTCCAAGGCGCTGGAGGACACCGACATGGTGTTCATCACCGCCGGTATGGGCGGCGGCACCGGCACCGGCGCAGC
>OBHX01001396.1_pt1 | contig 20771 bp, 19 predicted proteins | sample 1519331 | NCBI WGS metagenome assembly OBHX01 (sample SAMEA2602897, study PRJEB22501) | metagenome
TGACGTCCTCGGAGTCGTTCTTAAGTCCTACCGTGCTGTCGATCGTCAAATAGATTTTTCCGACCGCTGACCTGCTTGCCGCAAAAGCCGGAACCGCCGCAGTCACTGCCAGAGCTGCTGCCAGCAGAAATCCTGCCATCTTCTTTCCAAATCCTTTCATATAGCTCTTCTCCTTCCCGGAAGAAGTTCTTCCACGCGCTTCTCTTTCTTCCTTATATGCCAGTTTGTGCAGAAAAACGCCCCCGCAGAACCATCCTGCCGCACATCCTCCTGCACAAATCTGTCCAATCTCCTCTATTTATCTGTTCTTAAAGATCTCAACGATCGCCTTCCACATCTCGACAAGCATATTCCACATTCTCTCAAGCGGGTTCACATCTGCCTTCGCAGTCTCCGCATCGAGAAGCTCCGCGTCATCATCCGCGCTGATCTCCTCTGTCCTCATGATGATCTGCAGAGTATTCGGCTCCGCATTCTCGTCGGAGGTGAAGGAGACTTTTTCCGCATTCGGGTCCATATTTAAGAAATTGTTGTCATCCTCCATGTCGTTCCACTCGTTGTCCATGGTATCCTTCATGGTCCGGCCGGCTTTTCTCATAGAGCTGGTGCTATCAAGGACGCTGAGACTCTTATCCAGAACATTTAAGCTTCCCTTGATGGAATCCTTTGCCGCCGCGTCGAGGCTGTCCGCGCTTGCCCGCACCGTGTTCTGAACGAGGGTCAGGGAATTTGTACTCTTATTGAGAGCGTCCGTGGTACGATTTACAAGCTCCTTCGAATCGTCCAGAGCTGACTGGAGATCCGGATAATAGACATCCAGCGAATCCTTCAATGCCTTTACGTCCTCGATCAGATAATCCAGCTGGTCTGTGGTCTGAGCCAGATACCGCGATGTGTTGGATACATCGTCAAGCATATCCGCCGTGTCAGACACCAGCGCATTGCTGGAGGAAGCCACCTGGCGGAGTGCTTTCTCCTTCTGTTTTAAGATTCCGATGAGTTCCTGAGCGTTTAGCATACCTGCATGACCGGCAGAGGTATCAGCCCCCGCTGCTGCCTCCGCAAGCGCCTCCACATCCGCGTCCCCGGCTTCACCATTGCAGTAATCGGTGATCGCGTCCTCCAGAGAGGACTGGGCAGCTGCAAGATTTTTGATATATTCCAGTATACCCTGCTGGAGCTTTGTATCCAGCTGTTTGATCAGCTGAATGGAAGCAACTACGTTTCCGATGCTGCCGGAAGCATTTTCGGAACTGCTCTTTAAGCCCCGCAGGCTCGTATCCAGTCTGCGGATCGGCTCCTGCATGTTGCCAAGAGTATTTACAACATCGTTCATGCTGTTGTGGGCAACCTCCGATGCATCCTTTGCCGTCTGGATATACGGAACGATCGTTCCGAGCTGTTCGGAAAGAGCTGTCAGCGACGCCAGCGTCTGATCGTTGCTGTCTAAGATTTCATCCTTCGAGCCGCTGATGACTCCTCTGGCATTCTCCGCCTCATTCAGCCCGCGCTTTAACTCATTGACACCGCCTCTCATGGCCTCAACGGAAGCCGCAAGCTGGTCCATGCTGTCATAAAGCTGCTCCCCTGCACCTTTCCAGGTATCCTTCGCGTCCTTTAAATCAACGATATGCTCCAGATCCTTCACCGTTCCCGGCACCATCGCCATGATAACACCGGAGGTCTCGAACTTATCACTTCCGATGCGGATCGTGTAATCGCCTTCCTCACCCGGAAGCGCCGTATACATGATCGCGGTCTGGGAGCCAAGGCTCTGAGTCTGGGAGCCTTCCGCCTCCACGCTGTAGCAGTCACTCATATCCACGAGCATCGCCACCACCAGCAGGAGGTTATTCTTATAGTAATCTCTCGCCGCCTCATTCGGCGTTGCGGTCACATGGACCTCCACCAATCCGGAGGCACCCGCAAGTTTTTCGGCATCCGTCGGGACACCATTTAACTTGTAGGAGACATCCATGGTCCACGGAAGCGTCACCGTATCCTTGTCGATCGCTCCCTTATAATAAAAATACCCTTTTGTGTCCGCCGGGAGATTCCAGGTGACCTTTCCGTCACCGACCTCCGGAGCCGTATTGTTGGTCATATTCGTCACATCAAGATAATTTCCGTAATCCGTAAAGCTTGTGAGACCGTTTAAGCTCACTCCCTTCACGACATTGACTTTGTCGACCCTGCCGTAATAATCCAGATTTACATACATTGCTTCATCGACGCTCACAGACGCCTCCGCCGCATAGACCGGCGCAGAAACAAGACTGGTGCAGAGTGTGACGGCTGCCATACCCGCTGCCAGGAGCTTTCTATTTTTCCGTTTCATCACCGTTTCCCTCCATTCCTTCTCTGTCTGTCATTTCCGGCTCATCTTCCCTGCTGGCCGCCGCTTCATTCTCCTCGTCCTCGTAGGGATCTCCGCCTTCATCCGCATCCTCTTCGGTCTCATCCGCATTCTTTGCAGAGCGTCTCTTCTCTTTCCGGTTTTTCACGCGGCGGTGCAGGCGCTTCGCAAGGGCTGCTGCCGGTTTCTCGCCAACAATGAAATTATCAAACAATGTCAATAGCAGCGGCAGCACGGTCAGCACCAGCACAAGGCTGAAAAGTCCGCCTCGTCCGATCAGATGGCCCAGATCTGCGATCGCCGTCGTGGACGAGATCATGTATACGATATAACCGGCCAGCGTAATGATGGAGCCGGAAGTAAAGATCGATGAGCAGGACGCCGCAATGGCTTCCACGCACGCCTTCTTCTTCGGCAATGTCTTTCTCTTTGCCAGATAGTTGTTCGCAAGCAGGATCGAGTAATCGACGGTTGCTCCCAGCTGGATACTGCTGACGATGATATAACCCATGTATACCATCTCAACGCCCTGAAAATACGGCATCGCCATGTTGATGAAGATCGCCACCTCGATGGGGATGATGACGAGGATCGGCACAACAGCCGACTTAAAGCTCATCATAACGACCAGAAATACGCCTGCCAGAGACAGGACATTTACATTTTCATAATCTTTTACGATAAAAGACTTGATATCCTGGGTGGACGGCGTCTCACCCACAAGATAACTTCCTTCCGGGTAATACTTCTTTACGATCGTCTGGATCTCATCAGAATCCTTGAATGCCTCGGCACTCTCCGTCTTTGTTCTCGTATAGACCAACATCCGGCAATAGCCGCCTTTATGCAGCAGCTCCACTGTGGATTTCGGAAGGAATTCCTCCGGGATCCCTTCCGGCAGTGTATCTGCCAGAGCCGTCACGCTCTTTACATATGGGAGAGCCTTGATCTCCTTCGCCATGGCCCGCTCATTGACCTCCGATGTATTCGGATAAAGTGCTAACAGCATATTGCTCCGTCCGAAGATCTTTGTGATCTGCTGGTCATCCTCGTATACCTGGGTTCCCTCGGAAGCACCCATGGAATCGTTTCCGTAAAGGAAATCGTTCAATCCCTGAGCCGTGTAGGCAAGCGGCGTCACAAGAACGATCACGGCGAACACGATCGGACGGATCCGGTAGATCACTTTTCCGAGTCCGTGGAAATCCGGCATAAAGGACTTGTGTTTTGTCCTCTCATTGAGCTTCGCAAATTTCAGGATCATCGCCGGCATGAAGAATACGACTGTCAGCAGACTGAATACGATACCCTTTGCCAGAACGAGACCCAGGTCAAATCCGATCGAGAACTGCATCGTTACAAGGGCTAAGAAACCAACGACGGTCGTCAGGCTGCTGGCGAAGATGGAGTTGATCGCCTCCTCTACGGCATTGATGATCGCTTCCTCCTCGTTCATTCCCTGCTTTCTGTAATTCATAAACGCGTCGAGAAGGAAGATCGAGTAGTCCATAGAGGTTGCCAGCTGCAGGATGATCGACACATTCTCTGTAAGGAACGAGACAGTTCCGACAAAGATGTTCGTTCCCTTGTTCAGCAGAACCGCAACACCCATAACCAGGAGAAATAATATCGGTTCTGTCCATGCTGTTGTCGTCACGGAAAGCACTGTAAAGATCATGACAACTGCCAATACGAGGATCTTGCTCATCTCACTCTCCATGGACTCTGTCATAGATTAATTCTTGACTGCCATACCGACGTAGCATCCCTTATCTCCCAGAAGCTCCTTGATCTCGTCGATGGCTCCGGAGGTACGGGAGGAATCACTTTCCTCCACAAACGTGATGTCGTAGACCGCATTCCGGTCCCGGTAGTAATCTTTGATATCACTCTCGTTGATGAAATCTTCACCGGCGTAGATATTTACTGTGCTGTCACACCATAAGACCTGATCCACACCATCGATATCAGCGATCTCATCTTTATATTGCTTCGCCTCATACAGCGAGACATCCTTCACCATGACTCTCGCCGTTCCCGGATATCCGAACTTGTCACGCATGACGTCAAGTCCGATGGCCGATTCCGCCGTGTCCGGAAGATATTTCGTCAGGTCATAGTTTACATTTACAAAGTTCATCGTCAGCAGGGACAAGAGACAGCCGATTACAAAGACCGTCTCGATCCAGCCCCGTTTATGGATGATAAACGACGCGAGCATGTAGGAAAAACCGCCGCTCCGGTTCTTTTTCTTTTCTTTATGCCCGCGGATCGCGTTTTTTAATTTCTCTCCCATGTTTCCTCTCCTTATATTCCCTGCCCACGCAGGTCATTTTCCTGCTGCTCTTCGTAATTCACGCAAAAACCAGCGCTATCTTACCGCTCCAGAACCACCATGTAGTAGTCTTTCCCATCACGTTTTTCATGGGCAATGCCCATTCTGCGGTAATACTCCAGAGAATATTTTTTATCGTCTTTTCTGTTAAACTTTTCTTGCATCCGGTTCTCTACTGAACAATAAGGATCATAGGACTCTTCCGGTCCCCAGAGGTACATCTCAAAAAACACAGCGCTCTTTCTCTCCGGGAGTACCGTCTTTATGTAATCGCTCACACTGCCCTCGCCCGGGATCTCCTGTTTATTCTTCGAATATCCCTTCTCCATCGCGGAGGAAAGTCTCGCCCCCGCCACATCACAGAGCTTCATATCTAAAACGAAAGTGGCACATCCGTCATAGAATTCCACATCTCCGTTGTCATAATCATCTTCCGCTTCCGGATAAACGGCAAAAAACAGGTCACTCTTCTCCTCATTCATCTCATCAAAGAGTTCCTGTTCCTTCTCATCCAGTACGTATACCGGATACGCTCCGCCCCGTGTGTTCGGAGTTTTCCTTGCGTAGGATAAGCTTCCATCTTTTGCAAACGTGTAACATGTAGTTTCGTCTTCTATAAAATCAGTGCTCCAGATGCCGTTTCCCAAAAGGTAGTACCACTTTCCGGAGATCTGATTCCATCCCGGTACCGCTCCCAGAGTCTCCGGAACCGCCGCATATGCGGGAACCGCTGCAAGCCCCGTGACCATGCAGAGGACCGCTGCCAATTTTCGTATTTCTTTCCTTCGGATCATTCTGATCGCCTCCGCCTTTTTCATTCCTTTTTTACTTGCAATATTATCTACGTTTATGTTAAAATACTCAAGAACCAGTTTTTGAAAAATGTACCAAATGAGACAAAATATCTGATTTTGTCCAATTTGGAATGGATATAGGAGTTTTGTGTTTTATGTTAAGATTACCGATTCAGGAGGAGCATGTCTCCGTCCGCAGAACCTACCTTCTTTTAATGAAGGCGCTCCTGGATCTGCTTGCGGAAATTCCGTTCGAGAAGATCTCCCTCACCGATATCTGCCGGGTCTCCATGGTCTCCCGTTCCACGTTCTACCGGTATTTTGAGGATAAATACGACCTGCTTCACTACTGCGTAAAGATGTATATCGAGGGTCTCCGGCCCGTAGAAGACCTGATTTACTTTAAAAATATTGATTCCCTCCGGGTGTTCTTAAAATATCTGATTGATCAGGTAAATGAAAATCTTTCCCAATACCGGAACATCTATCAGACAAATAAGAACGGTTCCCTGATGTTTACGATTCAGGAAGGTCTGGCAAAGATCCTCACTGAGGGAGGCTGGCAGGGAGAGGTGCAGGGATTCCGTTTAAAGATTCCGCTCCCTCTCTATGTTTCATTCATGTCAAGCTTTTACCTCACAACGCTAAGATCTTATCTGGAGCTGGCTGACGAATACGACGCCGAAACCTTTGTTGACAGTGTCTGCCTCTTTGCCCTTCGTGATTTCTGGGAGAAAGATTAAAAATGCCGCCTGACGTTTCTTTTTCAGATACGTCGGACGGCATTCTTTTTTACTTGATCTTTGCCCGTTCATCCCACACGGGAACATCGATTCCTGCGATCTTCGAAGTGAACGCGGTTCCATCGTTCTTCTCAAAGTGTTCCCATGCCCGGAGCACATACCGGAAACCGATGTACTGCAGCGGAAGGTTGCAATATACCATAAGGATATTCGCGAAATCGCTGAGATCCCACAGGGCACTCAGATCCATTCCGGCGATGTTTGTGATAACACCGAAGGAGATGACGATCAGGCAGAGGACGCGGATCATATTGATAAACGCAGGTCTTGTGGAGATCCGGTTCGCGCACATTTCCGTAAATGACAAAAAACCCAAAAGGCAGGTAAAGGCGAACAGACCGAAGCAAACGCTGACGAGCATCGTGACGAAATGATAGATCACACCGTTTCCTGTAAGGGCACCACAGGATGCCAGAAATCTGTCAAGCTTTCCGAGTTCAAACCAAGTGGCGCTGTCCTCCGTGAGCCAGACTCTTCCCATGACAACCACAAATCCTGTCAGGGTACAGATCACGATGGTATCTAAAAATACACCAAGTGCCTGAACACAGCCCTGATCACATGGATGACCTGCGTCCGCCGCCGCTGCCGGCATGGTGATGGTTCCCTGTCCGGCCTCGTTTGACATCAGTCCTCTCTTGATTCCCTGACTCAGCGCAACACCGAACGTGCCTCCAAAGACTGCTTCCGGACGAAATGCCTCAGAGAAGACCGCAGCGAAGAACCACGGGATCCGTGGAAGATTAAATCCGATGAGAAGGAGAACCGTCAGGATATAGATCACTGCCATAACCGGAACTAAAAGGTCCGTTACCTTTGTAACCTTCCTGATGCCGCCGAAGCTGATGACCGCTGTCGCCGCGATGAGAGCTGCGAAAGAGATCCAGTACAGGGGAGAATTTGTCTCAATGACGTTCCCCGTAAATACACCCGCGATGGCGCCCACCGCAGAGATCGTATTAAATCCCTGAGCCGGGAAGCAGAGAAAAGCATAGATGATATAGAGAATGCTGAGTGCCGCTCCGGCCCACGCCGCGTTCTTCAAAAGTCTTCTTCCGTAAAACGGCAGTCCGCCCACATACTCGTCATCTTTTCTTTCCTTAAATATCTGGGAGAGCGTCGCCTCCACGAAGGCTGTTGCCATTCCGAAAAACGAGGAGACCCACATCCAGAAAAGAGCGCCCGGGCCTCCGGTGGAAATTGCGCCAGTAACGCCTAAGATATTTCCGGGTCCGACACGCATTGCTGTTGACAGGAGAAAAGACGTGAGAGAGGAAATTCCCGTGCCGCCGCTCTTCTGTCTCATCAGGACGTGAAGCCCGTAGCGGAATTTCCGCACCTGGATAAAGCGGAGCCGGAAGGTAAAATAGATTCCTGTCCCCACCAGAAGAATGATCGCAAGGCTGAAATTTCCAAGGATCGGGATCTTTCCGTACCAATCAAAATTCGTTGGAAAATCCCAGAACAGGTTCGAGATGATCTGGATCTTTCCGCATATGGCATTTACAGCCTGAAACAACACTTCCATAGCATGTTCCTCTCTTTCACTTAATTTTCAACAGTCAGGGTTCCTTTCAGCTTCCCAGGGTCTCTGTGTAAATTCTGATCTCCATCTGGATTTTTATCTCAGTCGAGAAGACTCCCATCTCTTTTAGGGAGTGAGCAACAGCAGATTTGTGCTGTATTTTTCAAGATCTTCGCCCGCAATTTTGTATATATTTCCATTTTATATCTGTTATCAGATATTTTCAAGAAAAATTTTATTCCGGCAGGCTCTCTGACACACAGAGCGCCCCGTAACCCAGCCTTGGATTCGGATAACTCTGCTCAGATGGAAGCCTCCTCGCTCCCTTTCTTAAGTACGCCTTCACTTTTTCTCCATACAGATATGGATCATTCCCTTTCACGATCCCCCATTCCAGAAGAAGCGCCGCCGCCCCCGTGACAAGAGGGGCGGCAAAAGAGGTTCCTGTGACAGAAGAATAGCCTCCGTCCCGGTCCGGTGCCATGATCCCCACTCCCGGGGCGGCAAGATCCGGTTTCTGCAACTGACAGATTCTGGTGTCCCCTCGTCCGGAAAACGGGGCATAAATTCCGGTCCGGCTGTCATAGGCCCCCACCGTGACCGGACGAAACGCCGTAGATGGGATCGTCAGCGTTGTATCCGGTGATGGTTCTAAAAATGCCGTATCCCGCCCGAGCGCCGCAGCAGAAGGAAGCCAGAGATCTGCCGTTGTCTCCCCGGCTCCCGTCCCAAGGAAACGGAATGTCCAGATCCCGCTCTCTACATACATCCCTTCCGGTACAAACTCTATATAGATCTCCTGCGCCGCATTAAACGGGGACGGTTCGCCATAGTAGAGTAAGAGCTCTGTTTCCCTGACCCGGATCCTCTCCGCTCCCAGCGCCGGAACAAGTTCGATTTCTGTACTGCCTGAGGGATCCCGCAGAAAGATCCGCATCCCATCTTCATAATTCTTCCAGATCTGCACCCCAAACCCTGTCTCATATCTCCCAACGGAAAGCCGAATCTCCGTGATCATTCCCGGTGAGACCACCGGCCTCGCGTGTCCTCCGGAATCTCCCTCGTTTCCGGATCCTGTCACAAAGACAAACGGTCCCATCTGCGTCAGGGAATCGAGATACCGCTCTAAAAGTCCGCCGCCGTCATGGGAACCATATGTATTCCCAAAGCTTAGATTCACTGCCATGGCACGCCCCAATTCCAGCGCTCTCCGCACCACAAAATCCATCCCCCGCATAAGCTCCGTGGTTCGTGGAAATCCCTCCGCATCCGGTATTCCGAGGCGGACGATGATCAGATCGCTCTCATATGCCGCACCGCGGTACAATCCACCACTCATTCGTCCATTTCCTGCGGCAATTCCTGCCACCGCCGTTCCATGACCGCTGGTATCTATAGAAAGTCTTCCGTTCCCATCTGCCCCAGACTCTCCTGCAAGAAGCTCATTGATCTCCTGCCTTTCGTAGATTTTTCCGGTGATCTGATCCGCCAGACAGAGGATCCTCGTAGTCCCGTTCTCCGTTCGGAAATCTTCATGAAAAATATCGATTCCCGAATCGATCACCGCCACCAGAACGCCTTTTCCCGTAAGTCCACCCTTTTGTGCCTGCACCGGAAGAAAACAGGAGGCTGTCTTTGCCTTATTAAGGGCAAAAAACAGTCTCTTTGGTTTTTCCGCATATTCGATTTCAGAGAGTGCGATCACTCCCGGCACATCTTTTTCCGGAACCCGCAGGATCGCAAAGCTGTTTAATAGATACGTTCCGAGAGCATCCGGGAATCCTGCCTTTAAAGCATTTTCCAGATCCCCATGGTATTTCACGATGATCTCCCAGGTCCGTCCTGCCCTGTCATACCCCACCTTCAGTTCTTCTGTCCGCTCCCTCATCTCCTCCGGAACAGAAAGTGCCAGATTTAATAAATTTTCCGCCTTCTGATCTTCCATTCCTGCTGCACCACATCCATTTTTTTCTGTCTGATTCAGATTTCCGCATTGGCTCTGTCAAACAGATTCCTTCAGATTATTTTATGCGGCAGAACCTGAATTTGGGTTACGATTTTCGCGAATATGACAATCGAAAAGCCCCCGGAGTCGTAAGACCCGGGGGCATCGTATAATCGTGCGTTTGTTCTGTTTACTGTGCAGTTGTCATGCTCATAACAACACTCTCAAGAGCTGCTGCATTTTTTGTTCTTCCGGAGGTATAGATAACAACCATATATCCACCCTGTTTTCTGCAGTAATATGCGTCTGTATTCTTCTTGCCGGTTACTGTAACTTTAGAGTATTCCTGATTTGCAACTGTAACCGTTACCGCCTGAGTTGCCTGACCCTTCTGGCTCTTCTGGATTCCGGCAAATGTATTGGCAAAGGTCTGTGCATCCATATCCGGCTTATTCTTCATATCAAGATAAAAGACTTCTAAACTACCGAAATCTGTATCCATACAAAGATCCTGTGTGCGGTACGGATTTCCAACCGGTGCATACTCACTTCCGATATATTCTTCCGCAACATCATCTTTGGTCTCAGTTGATCCAATAATCTGCGGACCACAGAGATTCGACCATGTATTGTAATATCTCCCACCCGTGATATGTCCCTTCGGTGCTGTCACCGCCGGCTCGACCCAGCTTCCATCCTCATTAAATGTATAATCCACGCCACCAATATTTCTTGTTACGTTGGAGACCATGATCTGAGAAGTCGGATCGATATAATACCATACCGCATTTCCGCGTCCGTCGCCCTCTTCTGCTTTGATCCAGCCGGTTGCCAGATTTCCATCTGCATTGTAGTAACGCCAGTTATTATTTGCGTCACATTCCCAGCCAAACTTTGTCTCACCTGTTGCTGTCTCATCAGCGAGAGCCGATACCATATTTACACTACCGATTGCTGCAGCCATAGCTGTCATAAGCATAATTTTCTTTAATTTCATTTGAGCACCACTCCTTCATGGATTTTTATCTGCTAACGTCATTATACAGGGATTTTCACGATAACGCAAGCGCTAAGAACTGGGAAAGGGCGGGATTCATGAAAACTTAAGAAAAAAGACGAAAGGTTTTGTCATCTCTTACAGGAACCTTTCGTCTTTCTATATTTTTCGCGTTTTCAAACTATCTATCGGGAAAAAACAATTCCGAACATTGTCCCCTCAAAGATCATCTGCGGCCGACGCATCCCGGATTACTTTCTCATAATGATCTCGTCTCTTCCCGGACCATTGGAAACCATCGTGATCGGCACTCCGATCTCCTCCTCGATCGTCTCGATATATTTCTTACAGTTCTCCGGAAGATCCTCGTAGTTCTTGATTCCGCGGATCTCGCACTTCCAGCCCGGAAGAGTCTTGTATACCGGTTTTGCTTTCTCAAGCTCCGGAGTTGTCGGGAAGTCTTTTGTTACCTTTCCATCGATCTCATAGCCTACGCAGATATGAAGCTCATCAAGATATCCTAAAACGTCGAGAACCGTGAGGGCAACCTCTGTGGATCCCTGGATCTGTACGCCATATCTTGATGCGACTGCATCGAACCATCCCATTCTTCTCGGGCGGCCTGTCGTCGCACCGAACTCACCGCCGTCACCGCCGCGGCGTCTTAACTCGTCTGCCTCTTCACCGAAGATCTCGCTGACGAACGCACCTGCGCCGACTGCGCTGGAGTAAGCCTTAACGACTGTTGTGATGTTCTTGATCTCGTACGGCGGGATGCCTGCACCGATTGCGCCATAAGCTGCCAGTGTGGAGGAAGAAGTAACCATCGGGTAGATACCGTGATCCGGATCCTTTAAGGAACCGAGCTGGCCCTCTAAAAGGACATTCTTTCCTGCCTTGATCGCATCGCGAAGGTATTTGGATGTGTCGCATACATATGGAGCGACCATCTCCTTGTACTCCATAAGTGTATTGAAGATCTCCTTCGGATCAAGGGCCGGCTGATGATATAAATGCTCTAACATCACATTTTTCAGTGTGCAGACGTTTTCGATCTTATCCATCAGTTCCTTCTCATCACCGAATAACTCGTTGACCTGAAAACCGATCTTTGCGTATTTATCAGAATAGAACGGAGCAATTCCGGACTTTGTGGAGCCGAAAGACTTACCTGCCAGACGTGCTTCCTCATAAGTATCAAATAAAATGTGGTACGGCATCAAGATCTGTGCTCTGTCGGACACGAGGATCTTCGGCATCGGAACGCCCTGGCTTGTCAGGTCGTTTAACTCATTTACAAGGAACGGGATGTTTAATGCCACGCCGTTTCCGATGATGCTTGTTGTATGATTATAGAATACACCTGACGGAAGAAGATGAAGGGCAAATTTTCCGTAATTGTTGATAATTGTGTGACCAGCGTTGCTGCCGCCCTGGAAACGGACAATAATGTCGGATTCCTTTGCAAGCATATCTGTGATCTTACCTTTTCCTTCATCGCCCCAGTTGGCGCCTACGATTGCTCTAACCATGTTCTAATATCCTCCTTTGGACGTTTAAACGGAATGCGCGTTCCGCATCCCGGCGTCTTACGCGGTTGTACGTGTCATACTCATGACACTCCCATAGTTTACAACAAAATCGTCCATAAGTAAAGACAATATTTATTATGAAGTCCATAATGTCTAATTATGGTTACAGCACACGGGCACTCCATGCCCGCGTACTGTAACAGGATTTTGCCGATGCTTCGCATTCCGAATCGGCAAAATCCGCGGCCATAACAGTATCTTACGGAATTTTCAGTTCAGAAAATTCCTACCCATGAAAAGTAACTAATTATGCACTGCAATTCATACAGGGCACGAACTACAGACGGAAAACATTTTATCCTATACTTTTCGTTCCCTTAAGACCTCTAAGAACCTCTCTCCTGCCGAGGAAATCGGCACCTTCTTATCCGTCACGACGCAGATCTCGCGCTCCGGCATCATCTCCCGGAAGGCGAGCTCGAAGAGCTCCCCGCTCTCGATCTTCTCCTTTGCGAACTCTTCCATCACGCAGCCGATCCCCATGTTCCGGATCGCGAACTGGACGATCATGTCACTGGTGGCCAGCTCAAACTCCGGTTCCAGAATGATCCCCCTCTGTTCCAAAAAACGGTCCATAAACTTTCTGGTACTCGTATCCTTTTCCAGAAAGATGCAGGGAAGCTGTTCCAGCTCCCCGTACTCCATTCTCTTTCCCTTCAACGTCCAGAACTTGTTTCCAGCTACAAAGGTATTCCGGATCTTCTTCACCTCGAAGGATTCCACCTCCGGCCTTGCGTCAAATGGCGTGCTCACGACACCAAAATCGATCTTTCCTTCATACAGGGACTCGATCGTCTCCGGTGTCGGCGCGTTTGACACCATGACCTTGATATTCGGATAACGCTCATGGAAGGTCTCAAGATACGGAAGCAGGTAAAACTGCAGTGTCATATCGCTGGCACCGATCCTCACCTCTCCCATGTCCATATCCACAAGACGTTTTAACATCTCCTCACCGTCCATGAGGTTTTCCATCCCACGCTCCACATATGGATACAGAAGCTTTCCCTCTGTGGTGAGCCGCACACCCTTCTGGGTTCGAAGAAAAAGCTTTGTGTTCAGTGCTTTTTCCAGCTGCTTGATCGCCTGACTCGCCGCAGGCTGGGAAATGCAGAGCGCCTCTGCTGCAGCGGTAATGCTGCCGAGGCACCCTACATAGTAAAATACTTTATAATATTCCGTGCTGATGCTGCTCGCATGATCCATTATACGTTGATCTCCGCTTTCACTCCGAGAAGATCCGCGTTTTCTTTTAAGATCGGGCGGACAACCTCATCCAGAAACTCATCTACCTGCTTCGGTGCGCGTCCGACGTACTTCTTCGGATCCATCGTCTTCTTTAACTCATCAAGGCTTAAATTGAAGGACGGATCTGCTGCGATAAGCTCTAAGAGGTTGTTGTCCTTTCCTTCTACCTTCACATTCTTTCCTGCTTCCATGGAAAGCTCGCGGATACGCTCGTGAAGCTCCTGTCTGTCTCCGCCGGCCTTTACCGCATCCATCATGATGTTCTCAGTAGCCATAAATGGAAGCTCGGCCATTAAGTGCTTCTCGATCACCTTCGGATATACCACAAGACCATCCACAACATTTAAGTAGAGATCCAGAATACCGTCGATCGCAAGGAATCCTTCCGGCACGGAAAGACGCTTGTTCGCAGAGTCATCCAGAGTACGTTCGAACCACTGGGTGGAGGCAACGAGCATCGGATTCATCATATCGGACATCACATAGTTCGCCAAGGATGCGATACGCTCACTTCTCATCGGATTTCTCTTATATGCCATAGCGGAGGAACCGATCTGGTTCTTCTCAAACGGCTCTTCTACTTCTTTTAAGTGCTGGAGAAGACGGATATCGTTGGAGAACTTATGGGCGCTCTGGGCGATTCCGGCAAGAACGGAAAGCACACGGCTGTCGATCTTTCTGGAATATGTCTGACCGGATACCGGGTAGCACTGGGAGAATCCCATCTTTGCGGCGATCCGTCTGTCTGCCTCGCGGCACTTCTCATGATCCCCGTCAAAGAGCTCTAAGAAGCTTGCCTGAGTACCTGTAGTTCCCTTGGAACCGAGTAATTTCATGGAACCGATCACATGGTCAAGATCCTCAAGGTCAAGGCAGAGTTCCTGTAACCATAAGGTCGCACGCTTTCCTACGGTTGTCGGCTGGGCCGGCTGGAAGTGTGTGAATGCCAGTGTCGGGAGCTCTTTATACTTATCAGCGAAATCAGAAAGCTCTTTCATCACATTGATGAGTTTTTTTCTGACAAGCTTTAATGCCTCCGTCATCAGGATGATGTCGGTGTTGTCTCCAACGTAGCAGGATGTGGCACCGAGGTGGATGATTCCCTTTGCCTTCGGGCACTGGAGTCCGTAAGCGTATACGTGGGACATCACATCGTGGCGGACAAGCTTCTCTCTCGCCTTCGCCTCCTCAAAGTTGATATCCTCGGCATGTGCCTTTAACTCTTCGATCTGCTCATCTGTGATCGGAAGACCGAGTTCTTTTTCTGTCTCAGCTAATGCGATCCATAATTTTCTCCATGTGCGGAATTTCTTCTCCGGGGAGAAAATATACTGCATTTCCCTGCTTGCATATCGCTCAGAGAGCGGGCTCTGGTATCTGTCGTTCATGACAAAATCCTCTTTTCTAATTCAATGTTTTTCTAATTCAATATATTTTCACGAATTCTCCGCTAACTGCGGAGCTTTGTGGAACGTTGAATTTCCCTGATTATTTTTCATAACTTCCGCGGATATCTTCTTCCGGCGGATCCACCGGATACTCTCCGGAGAAGCATGCCGTACAGATCGGAAGTCCATTTGCCATTTCACTTAAGCGCTCCATCTTTAAGTACGCTAACGAATCTGCTCCGATCACCTTGCAGATCTCATCCACGGTACGATTGTGGGCGATGAGCTGCTCGCTGGACGGAATATCGGTTCCGAAATAGCACGGATAGAGGAACGGCGGCGCGGAAATTCTCATATGTACTTCCTTTGCTCCTGCCTCACGCAGCATATCCACGATCAGGTTGCTGGTGGTTCCGCGGACAATGGAGTCGTCGATCATAACGACGCGCTTTCCTTCTACTGCTTCTTTTAATACATTCAGTTTGATCCGGACCGCAGACTCACGGCTGCTCTGGCCCGGCTTAATAAAGGTTCTTCCCACATAGGAGTTCTTTACAAAGGCCATCGCGTAAGGGATGCCGGATTCCATGGAATATCCAAGGGCTGCTGCATTTCCGGACTCCGGAACACCCACAACGATGTCTGCGTCTACCGGTGAATCCTTTGCGAGGCAGCGGCCTGCGTAGATTCTGGAGTGGTATACACCGACGCCGTCAAAGACGCTGTCCGGTCTTGCAAAGTAAATATATTCAAAAATACATCTCGCCTCTTTTTTCGGGTCATGCATCATGAGATTGGACTTGATGCCATCCTTATTGATCGTCACGATCTCGCCCGGAAGCACGTCGCGGACAAAGGTAGCTCCGATCGTGTCAAGCGCGCATGTCTCGGAGGTCAGGATATAGGCATTATCACGCTTTCCGATACAGAGCGGCTTGAATCCCTGCGGATCGCGGGCACCGATGAGTTTTCTCGGGCTGCTGATCACAAGGGAGTACGCACCCTTGATCTTCTTCATAGCGTTTGCCACGGCTCCCTCAGCGGTTCCCACCTTACAGCGCTCTCTCGCGATGTGGTAGGCGATGACCTCAGAGTCGATCGTGGTCTGGAAAATCGCTCCGTCGTAAGCGAGTTCTCTGCGAAGCTCCGGCGCATTGACAAGGTTTCCGTTGTGTGCCAGTGCCAGAGTTCCCTTCACATAATTTAAAACGAGCGGCTGTGTATTCTCGATTGTGCTGCTTCCGGCAGTCGAATACCGGACATGGCCGACACCGATGTTTCCTTTTAATTTTTCCAGCTTCTCTGACGTGAATACTTCGTTGCAGAGTCCCATCCCCTTACAGGCATTGACAACACCTTTCGGTCCGTATGTATCGCTCACCGCAATTCCGCAGCTCTCCTGTCCGCGGTGCTGTAATGCGAACAATCCGTAATAAATGGTTGATGCAACATCATTTCCGTCCAGATCGTACATTCCGAAAACGCCGCACTCCTCATGCAGCTCGTCTGTTCCCCAGTCTAAAGTAAGTGATTTCTCCATAAATGCTTTTCATCCTCTGATTTATAAGTTTTTGCGATAAAACAGCAGTGTTTCAGTAGAAATTATAATACATACCCTATGGAAAATCAAGAAGAAGTTCCCCTCTTAAGGCTTCCTGTGGACTTCTTTGTGAAACCAGAACAAATTTCCGGCCTCTTTTTCAATTCCTATGCCATAAATTTCCCCCTCTGTCTCAGAGACAGAGCCGGCAGAAATTCCTGTATCAAAATCCGGTACAAGGTATGTTTTTTCCGTCATTCCGGCTTTCGCGTAAGAATACGCAAACCAGAGAAGTTCCAACAGCAGAAGGACTCTTGCCGTTTTCAAGGCTGCTTTTCTTATCTTTTCCCTTCGGTATCCATGTCTCCACGGATGGTATGGCCGATACAGATAACGGATGGCGTTCACTCCTTTCAGAATTCGTGCTGAGTTTTCAACTCCCGCAGCTTACCTGATAAATGATCTCAAGACACGTTTCTATTATATCTTTTTTCCAATATTTTCTCAACAGGAAAACTTGTTATCCCTGCGCTTTCACCGCCATACACGAAAACAATGATACACGCATGGAATCTGCGGATCATTTTCCTCTTTCCTTCCATTTCGGATCTCTGCTTCTGTCCGATCACGGATCCGGTCTGGATCTCTAATTTGCCCGGGTAGTCTCTGCCGCAGTTCCATTTGTTCCGGCCGCAGTGGTTCCCGACCTGCCTGTGACATCATCTGTGAGATGATCGATCCCGTCTCCCACATCATCCACCATATCCCGAAGCACTCCGCCGCTCTCTGCGGCTGTATGGGACGGGGCGCTTGTACTCTGGTTCGTGCCGTTCGTCTGGCTTTCCACTGTACTTCCCACCCCGGCGTTTCCCGTATCCGGCGATGTGGTCATGTTATTTCCGTTTTTTCGCCCGCAGGCTGTCATGACAGCGACGGTCATCACAAGAACCGCGCATACCCTGATCCATCTGATTTTTCCCATAAAAATAATCTCCTTTCTACGGCTATTATGTGCCATAGAAAGGAGAAGTATTTTGGAAAAAAGTGGCTTAACCGATCACATCTGCCATATCGTAAAGTCCGGCCGGCTTTCCTGCAAGGAATTTTGCAGCTTCCACAGCGCCCTTCGCGAAGATCTCGCGGGAGTAAGCGGTGTGGGTGAAAGTGATGACCTCGTCACGGCCCGCGAACATAATGTCGTGCTCACCGACGATGGTGCCGCCGCGTACAGGCCGGATCCCGATCTCCTTCGGGGCTCTCGCGGCACGCTCGGAGGGACGGTCATATTTATAGGGGTAGCTGTTGTCAAGACTCTCATTGATGGCATCCGCAAGTGCACTGGTTGTTACGCTCGTAGCATCGAGAGTTCGGATGTGGTGGTTCTCTAAGAGTTCAATATGTATTCATGCCACCGCGAGGACCGGGGCAACCTCTTTCAACGTCTTCATGAGAAGGTTGATTCCGATCGACATGTTCGCGGAGCGGAGGACTGCATCCACCTTACCCGCCTCCTTGACATGGTTTAACTGATCCTCGGAAAGTCCTGTGGTACATAAAACCACCGGTACCTTTTTCTCCTCACAGTAATTCAGCAATCCGTCAACCGCCTTCGCAGTGGAGAAGTCAATAATAACATCTGCCTCCGGACACTCGGAGAGGGACTGAAACACCGGATATCCGGCATAATTTTCTGTGTTCATATCTACGCCAGCAACGATCTCGATCGCGTCATCCTTGGATACAATATCCGTGATCACATGACCCATCACGCCGTGGCAGCCATTCATAATTGCTCTGATCATGTTGTCTCCTCTTTTTCTTTTACAGAATACCAAAATCCTGCATTGCTTTCTTTAATACTTCCTGATGCTGTGGCTCCATAACCGTGAGCGGAAGTCTCGGCTCGCCTACGTTCTTGCCCATTAAGTTAAGCGCAGCTTTTACCGGAATCGGGTTTACTTCGGAGAACAGCGCTTCGATTAACGGCATTGCCTTTAACTGGATCCGTCTGCTGGCCTCTATATTGCCCTTAAAGAACTCTGCACACATATCGTGTGTCTGCTTCGGAGCTACGTTGGAGAGAACGGAGATCACGCCCTTTCCGCCGAGAGCCAGCATCGGAACGACCTGATCGTCATTTCCGGAGTATACATCCACATATCCGCCGGAAAGCTGAAGGATCTTCGCAACTGCGGAAAAGTTTCCGCTTGCTTCCTTGACACCAACGATATTCTCCACGTGTCTGCAAAGGTCAACGATGGTCTCCGGAGCGATATTCACGCCGGTACGGCTCGGTACGTTGTAGAGGATCGCCGGGATCTTGATGGCATTCGCGATCTTTGTGAAGTGCGCTTTCAGACCGTTCTGGGTCGCTTTATTGTAGTACGGGGAAACTAAGAGAACGCCGTCTGCGCCTGTCTCCTCAGCCTCGATGGAGAGATCTACGGCTGTCTGTGTACAGTTAGAGCCTGTTCCCGCTACCACCGGAATCCTTCCGTTTACAACTTCACATACAAAACGGATCACCTGAATGTGCTCCTCCTCGGATGTGGTTGCAGACTCGCCTGTTGTTCCCATTGCTACGATGCAGTCTGTTCCGCCTGCGATCTGTTCCTCGATCAGGCTTTCCAGTACCTCATAATTTACTGCTCCATTTTCCTTAAATGGCGTTACAAGTGCTACGCCGGCTCCTTCAAAAATAGCCATACTGCGTCCTCCTCTTTATTTGTATAAATGAAATTGTCCAAAAAAGAAAGGAGCTGAAATCAAATAAGATGTCAGCTCCCGGATCTTCCAGATTAAGCAGCCCTCCATCTTTTTTCTAAAGATGACAGTCATGCGGTTCTTCACCACATGCCCAGAAACGGGAAACTTAGGGACCTGTTTTCCTGTCTCTTCGGCGCCATCCCCTTTTCTCCGGCAGCCATTTCCCATTATCTGCCGGTCTACTCATGTCAGGCGCGACCTCTACTTATCATTTATGGTATCATCATTCCTGATGATTGTCAACGTCAATGTTTTCCACTCGTGCAATATCGGTCACATATCTCTCAATGCCCTCCGGACACACCCGCCCGGTCATGACCAGTTCCGTCTCCTCATCTCTTGACTCGAGAAAGTTCCGGAATTCCTCCTGCGAAATAATTCCCTGATCCACGATTCCAAGGATCTCATCCAGAATCAGAACATCACATTCACCGGTCGTCATCACCTTTCTGGCGAAATTGAATCCATTCCGCATGTTCATCAGTTCCTCTTGTTTCTGCTCCTCCGGAAGGTCCTCAAACCGTTCTTTGGAATGCTCAAAACGGAAGAATTTCAGATCCGGCTCGAGACGTTTCAGGACGTCCGCCGCTCCCTCTCCCAGCATCCCTTTCAAGAACTGTACCATAATGACCCTTTTTCCGTGGAAAACACCCATCATCGCATATCCCAATGCAGATGCGGATTTTCCATATCCAGGTCCACAGATCACACGGACTCTGCCACTTGCCATGATTTCTCCCTCACTTTGTGTATACCGTTAGCCGAAGCTTTTAGGGCTTCTGTTCTGTTATATTATCACATCTTGATCCTGTTTGCAAGGGATTTACCCGTCCGCCGGAGCGATCACCCTGGATCGGATGAAGAAAGCTATGTACTGTTAAGGTACTGGACCGCCACGTAATTTCTACGATTCTGTGTGATCCGCACATTCCAGCTTGCTCACGGATACCTCATAGGCCACGCGTTTTTCGCATTCCGTCTCACTGACCTTTTTCGTGTACTCCCGGCTCTGGACACGGCCCCAGATCTGGATCCTGGTTCCGACACCAAACCCGGAAGCGTATCTTGCATTGCGTCCCCAGGCAATGCATGGGATATAGTCGGACTTGCCGTATGGACGGTTCACTGCCACCAGAAGGTCTGCGATCTCTCTTCCGAGCGGTGTTTTCCGATAAACCGGTTCCTTACAGATATATCCGTCTAAGAAGATCTGGTTTGTTTTTGTGTAGTCCATGAACTCCTCCAGGAAACGGACTTCTCTGACAAACACAGACAGTACCAGACGGTTCTTCGTCCCCTCATGGCGGTTGTTGGAACGGAACTGTCCCGGAGCGTCTTTCTTTCAGCCCCGCTAATCCTTTTTCTCCTCGGTCCGACGTTCCGATATCATAATCGGAATCAGAATCGCCCGGTCTCTCAAACCGGTTTTCATGAGAGACACCCGCTAAAAAACCACCCCCCACACCGCATGACCTGGCTGTA
>OBHX01001400.1_pt1 | contig 20735 bp, 17 predicted proteins | sample 1519331 | NCBI WGS metagenome assembly OBHX01 (sample SAMEA2602897, study PRJEB22501) | metagenome
ATTTCCATGACCTCGTGGATTTGGTGGGTGTCGATTTGGCAGTTTGTGCGCCAGATCGGCATGGGTTTCGTGTTGATGCCGATCACCACATGGTCACTGAATTGTTTGGAACCGGAAGAGGTGAGCGCCGGATCCGCGGTGACGAATACGGTTCGTCAGATTGCGGGCGCGATTGGCGCTCCGGTGTTGGTGATTTTGATGGAGACGTTCACGTCTCTTCGTTGGACTGCGCTTGGTGGCACAAAAGCCGTGTATGCGGCTGCCAACGTGTTCGGCATTCAGTGGGCGCTTCGTATCAGTGCAGCAATCTGCTTCGTGATGGTGCTGATGGTGTTCTTCGGCGTGCGCGGCCAGGGTGCCGGTTCCACGCATGAAACCGTGCAACGCGCCCTCAACCGTAGGCGTGCCGCCTGACCGTGCATGCTGCGACGGCTACTCCTCTTCGTTGGGCTTGTATTCCACTACGCTGAGGGCCACCACGCCTGCGCTGGTGTGCACGAACACATTGGCGCTCCCGCCTACGGCTTCCAAGCCTTCCACCAAGTGTGAGATCGGCTCGGAATCGAGCACTGGCAGCACTTGCGCCACGCCGTCTGCGTCGGTGACGGTGAGCGTATCGTCCAAATATCCGGAGGCGAGCGTTTCGTCGATGGCGCTTTCGAATTCGGCCAGCTTGCTGATTTCCTCTTCGGCGGCCTTGTTTGCGGCCACTTCCACAGCTTGCGCCACTTCTTCTCGCATTGCTTCTTCGCTCATGATTGCCTCTTTTGTTAAGCACCGTTTTGCAACCTATAGATTATCGGATGAACGTATCAGAACGATTCCAAATGCCGGAAAGTGTCCATATAGTGGCACTTTTGTGAAAGCATCACCCTCAATGCATGCGGGAAACATATGCGGGGATGAACGCGGGTAGCGTTCACGAGAAGAGATGTTGTGAGAGATGTTGTGAAAACGATGCGTGAGACTATCGGTTGCAATATGTGATTGCATACGATTGCGGATTGCGCGGAATAGGAAGTGAAACGGGAAGATGGAATGGGAAAGGAGTGCGCATGACTCGACTTGGCGATGTCCAACGAAGTGAGACGCGTCGTGAAACGCGCGCTTCACTGCTTACGGCGTTGCTGTGGTTCGCATCCGCCGTCATCGTGTTCGCGATGCTTCTGCGCATGCTGCCGAACAGTCTCGATGGCAAACGGTACGTGCCTTTGATTGTCGCACTCATGCCTTGGCTTGGCTTGCTTTCCGTGATTATCGCAATTATTGCAACAGTTTTTCGCACTGTCGGCAAACGAAAACTTTTAGTCGCGTTAAGCGTATTGTGCGTGATCATCCAGATTATTTGGCATTGGGGGTATGTCGTTCCGACCAATGATCGTGCCATACAACCTTCTGCAACAGTGCGTGTCATGACGTTCAATACGAAGCAAGGTTGTGCCGATGCGCAGCAAATCGTGCGAACAATCCAAAGCGAGCATGTTGAAATTCTTGCAATGCAGGAAGTTTCATCAGGATTATTAGATCGGTTGCATGATGCTGGAATTGAGGATTATCTTCCGTATTCCGTTTCCGCGCAACTCACTTGGCACGATAATGGCGGTGTGAACGTACTGTACAGTGCGCATCCTCTGCAGGAAACAACGCAGGATCTCATTCCTATTGAATCCAGTAGTATTTCTTCCCCGCCAGGTGGTTTCTATGGCAGAAAAGTACGATTTGGGTCGGTTCATCCGTTTTCTCCACGACCAAGCAATCAGGGATTATGGAATAAAAGTTTGGATTCCATAGCGCAATTACAGCATTACGATAATGGAGAATCGTATGTGCTGATGGGGGATTTTAATTCCACGTGGGATCATGCAAGCTTCAGATATTTGTTGGGCGATCGCTTTACGGATGCGGGGGAGAGTGCCGGCGAGGGATTGCATATGACGTATCCTTCGGTATTCCCTATCGCTGAAATCGACCATATCATCTACGACAAGGGTGTGTACGCCAGAAATTTGGAAACCAAGCGGATTCAAGGTTCCGACCACAAGGCATTATTGGCGACGTTGGAATTTCAGTAATGCTGCCGTCGCGGGTCATGCTTGAGTTGTAGCAATACTGGTTTGCAGGTCACGTTTAGGTTGCATCAGTTCTTGCGTTACCGGCAACAGTTGAGCAGTAACACCGCCGTTATTGCCCCGTTTTTGCTCCGTAGGTTTCATCGACTCCCCCTACTATTACACTGGGGAATCCGAAGTGCTTGCAAACAATTAGGGAGCGAAACGGAATATGAACGGCGCGTCTGATCAGCCTGAAGAATTCGGCGTCCAGCCTGAGCAAGGCCGTCAGGAGGAGCCGCAGTCTAATGCCGATTCAACCTCCGACGCAACCGCCAGTCCAGAAGATTCCACTTCCAGCGCCCCGCATTCCCGCCGCGTGCGCCGCCGTATGAGCGCCGAGCATATTCGCCGAATCAAGCGCAAACGTCGCCGTCGCAAGATCCTAATCGGCGTACTCGTGATAGTCGCAGCCCTCGCCGTTTTCGCCGGCGCATTCGTATGGTCTGCGCTGCACGTGAAAAACGAGCTGCAGCAGGCGGTGTCGAGTGCTCAAGGCTTGCAGCAGACCATCTCCGAAGCGGACACGTCCAAGCTTGAGAAGCAGACAACCGCGTTCTCCGATCACGTAAGCAAGGCCTACAAGCAAACCTCTTCGCCGCTGTGGCAGGTGGCGTCGGTCGTGCCGTATGTGGGCAATGACATTTCCGCCGTACGCACCACGGTGGCCGCCATGGAGAATATTTCGTCGCAGGCGTTGCCGCAACTGGTGAAAGTCGCCGAAAATGTTGAGCTGAACAGTATTCACGTGGAAAACGGCACGATCGAAATTTCCGGATTGGAAGCGTCTCAGCAGCCGCTCCAAATCGCGGACGATACGATCGACAAGGCCACGCGGGAAGTGAAAACCGTGAAAACCCCGCATATCGCGCAGATCGCGGACGCCCTGAAAACCGCGGAAACGTATTGCGAAAAACTTGACAGCATGGTGCATTCCTTGAATTCCATCGTGCAGGTGCTGCCCAGCATGTTGGGTACGGAAAGCCATGCGAATGATGCTCCGCGCAATTATTTGATTCTTGCGCAAACGAATGCGGAGGCACGCCCTTCCGGCGGTCTTACGGGATCGCTCGGCCTGGTCACGGTGCAAGGTGGTCACGTGAGCTTGCAGCCGTTCGTTTCCGATTCGGAAATTCAGAATGCCGATGAGCCGGTTGTGGATTTGACCGCCGAGGAACGTTTGCTGTTCACCGACAAGCTTGGCAAGGATATTCGCGACGTGAATTTCACGCCTGATTTTCCGCGCACCGGCGAGATTGTGAGCGCCATGTGGAATCGCCAGTATGGCGTTGCGGTTGATGGTGTGATCGCCATTGATCCGCTGTTCCTGCAGAACATGCTGGCGGTGACCGGTGGCGTTGTCATGCCTGACGGTTCGACGTTGGATGGCACTAATACCGCCCAAACGTTGCTGCATGACGTGTATGCGCGCATGGCTCCGCAGGAGACGGACGAGTATTTCGCGGTTGCCGCGCAGGCCGCGTTCGACCATATCATGCAGAATGCGGGCGATTTCAAATCGTATGTCAAGGCGCTTTCCACGTCTGTTGAGCAGGGACACGTGATGGTGTGGAGCGCGCATGAGGATGAGCAGAATCTGATTGCCGATTCCGCTATTTCCGGCAAATTGATTACGGAAGGTGCGAAACCGCAGGTCGGCGTGTATATTTCCGACGAAACCGAGTCGAAAATGGACTGGTATTTGCATCGCGAAGTGACCACTGAATTCCAGAAGGTCGCGCGAAACGGCGCGAACCAGTATACGGTGCATATCAAGTTGCAGAACACCATGACGGCGGAAGAAGCGGCTTCCGAAGCTGACTATGTGACCGGTGCCGGAAATATCGTTCCGAAAGGCCAGATCAAGACGGCATTGTTCATTTACGCGCCTGCGAACGGTCGTTTGGTGGATTGGGAATTCCAGAATGCCGACGATTACAAGGGTGTGACTTTGCACGATGGCCTGACCGTGGGCGTGGGCGATGTGACCTTGCAGCCCGGCGAATCCTATGAGATCACCGTGCATGTGCAGTCCGCTCCAGATACGGATGAGCCGCTCACCCTCCGCCAGACCCCGCTGATTGAAGGCCGCTAGACAGTTCCGTAGGTAACCTAAGCAGCTAAGCAAGCGGCTCTAGACAAGCCATCTTGCAACAGGGGAGTATGGGGGAATATGTGGGTATATGCGCATGTAGCCTCACGTTCACGGAACGGACGTCAACTTTTCATCCGTTCTTGCCGCGCGTTTCGCGGTATCGCGTCAAAAGCAAGTTTCCAATAGTCATTTAACTGCAAAATCGAGTTGGAGATCTACTCTGTTAACAGGGCTTATGATACTATCTCTTCATGGAGGGAAGCCCCCTTCTTTTCGGGTGAGGGTAGTTAGTAGAGGGAGGAGTCATGCAAGGCGGTTTCCGCAGCTCTGAGCAGGGTTCGGATCAAGTAGTGAGAACCCAGGAAATCCATATCGTCTCTTCTAACTCTCGTCACCAGGATCAGAAGCAGGAGCGACATCAGTCTCAAGACAACAGCCCTCAGTTTGAGCCGATGATGTTTTCGAACACGCCATTTTCCGTTGGTGAAGATGGAAAGCGCAAGGGCAGGCGGAATCAGGTTGTGCCCGCATGGCGTTATTCTTTTGTCGTCTGCTTGGTGATGGTCGATCTTGCGGTCATGCTGATTTCGCTATCCATCAGTCTTTGGGCCAACGATGCCGCATATAATGCCATCAATGGGGCCATGCCGTTCTGGCTGTTCCTCATCTGCTTCAGCCTCATCTGGGTGTTGAGCCTCACCTTTGCCGGAACGTATCATCGCCATGTGATGGCGGAAGGCTACGAGCTGTATGCGAAAATCATCAACGCGTCGCTGCTCACCATCATCACTTACTGCTCGCTTGCTTTTATTTTCAATCTTTCCTTGCCGAGAACCGCGCTTATCGTCGCCCCGATCATTGCATTCTTCCTAGAAGTCATCGCCCGTTGGCAGATGCGTCAGTGGCAGCATCGCAGCCGTCAGAAGGGCGCCTGTAAGTATAAGACCGTGGTGATTGGTTCTTCCGACGGTATCAATTGTGCGTTGCGCACCATGCGGGACTACTCCAATTGGGGGTATTCGCCGATTGCCGTGTGTCCGATCGAAGCTGACGACAATGAGAAAGACGCTTATGTGGTCACGTCGTTCGAGCCTGATCCTTCCATTGAAGGTGCCGACAAGCTGAAGGTGATTCCGTTCAATGCCGCTTTCCCGCGTACGTGCGAAAGCTTGGGTGCGCAGGAAGTGTATGTTGCCGACGTGCTGTCCCGTGATTCCGAAATGCTGCATGGCATTTCGCTTGCGGTCGAGTCGCTTGGCATGGAGCTTGCGTTGGCTGTTTCCTTGGCTGACGTGAGCGGCCACCGCCTGTACTTGCGTAATACGGCCGAACAGCCTGTATTGCTGGCAAGTTTGCCGCAGTATACGAATACGACGTACGTGATTAAACGCCTGCTGGATATCGTCGGTTCGGCTTTCGCGCTGCTGATTTCCTCGCCGCTGATGCTGGGCACGGCGATCGCCATCAAGCTTGATGACGGTGGTCCGATTTTCTTCTCGCAGCAGCGTATCGGTTTGCATGGCAAGCCGTTTACCATGTATAAATTCCGTTCCATGGTTACCAATGCGGAAGAATTGAAGAAGAAACTTGCCGAAGAAAATGGACAGACCGATCGTTTCATCTTCAAAATGAAGGATGATCCGAGAATTACGAAGGTCGGTCGTTTTATTCGTAAGACTTCGTTGGATGAATTCCCCCAGTTCTTCAACGTTTTGAAGGGCGACATGTCTTTGGTTGGTCCTCGCCCGGCTTTGCCGGAAGAGGTTGCTCGCTATGGTTCCCTTTATTCCACGCGACTGCTGGTTAAGCCTGGTATTACCGGTCCGTGGCAAGTTTCCGGCCGTTCGGATCTTTCGCAGGAGCAGAGCGAATATTTGGACGTTTCCTATATCGAAAATTGGTCTATTGCAGGCGATCTTGCGATTCTCGCAAAAACCGTGCTCGTGGTCTTCCGCGGCACCGGATCTTACTAAATTCCGCAGTACTTTTCGCACGAATCGTCGTGCAAATCAGAGCGCTCCCTCCCGGAGCGCTCTTTTGCTTTCCCACGTGGTGCAGATGGGAAATGTGTTTTTGTGTGGTTGCGACCTCGCTTGTTTGATTGTGGGCTCGCTTGTTTCTTGATGGGAAACAATTATTCGTCATATGTATATTTTTGCAGTTATTGGGATACGTTTATTCGTGTGAGGAATATTGTGATACTCATGTGAAACAGTTTTAACTTATGTGATGAGGTCCACTATAACTAAAGATTGTCTTTTGATATATCTCATATGAGATTTGGATTTTCAAAATAGGTAATTTGCTTTCCTTTGCGCATTGTGAGATAATTAATGCAGCATGGCGCCATGATTTCTGTAACGTCATCCCTCACAGCTGAGGGTGGTCCCACGCACTTCGGTGCGGATTGAAATATGCAATAGAACCTATAAAAGGAAATAATCATGCGTAGTCATGAGAAGCGGGTGAATGTGTGCCCGCGAACGCAAGGTAAGTATTTGGTTTCGGTGGTGCTGACCGCTGTTTTCGCGATTGCGTCGCTGTTTGGAACGCTGCTGTTCTCTGCCGATGCAGTTGCCGATGCCGCCGAATCTCAGGCGGTCGCGCAAGTGGGCAACGCAACCTACGCGAGCGTACAGGAGGCGATCGGTCGAACAACGTTGAAGAACACGACGGTCACATTGCTAGCCGACGTGACGGAAAGCGTTACGATTACGCCACCGAAAGGCGTACGAAACGTAACGTTTGACCTGAACGGGCATACGCTGCAAGCCACTGAATCCGGTGGGGCTGCTGGGTTTGCTACGATCACTGTGCCTGCGAACATGCAGCTCACCATTGTCGGCCCGGGAACGGTTGCGGGCGGAACACAGCCTGCAGTCGATTGCCGTGGCGCATTGCGCGTGGAAAGTGGCATGTTCACTTCGGATGCAACGTTGATGCGGTTTGCCGAAACGAATGAGACTTCCGCGCAAGGCAGTTTTTCGGGCGGAACGTTCACCGCGCCGATGCTATTCAACTTACTGGATGACGCTAAAAACCTTGGTTATGTGACTGTTCGCGGTGGCGAATACCGGGGCATGATTCCAGCTGGACTGAACACGCTCGCCTTGTTGAGCGGCTCGTTCTCCGACTTGTCGAATCTTGCGCCGTACTTGGCTGACTCGCTTGGGCTGATTCCAGGCGGCACTAGCGGTGATGGTATGGGTGACGGAATGTTCCATGTCGGCGATCTGGCGATCTCCAGCAAACAGGCCTCGGTGGAATTGGACCCAGTGGACGGACTCCAACGGTTGAGCGCCGATGACCTACTAAAGCTGACGGAAACACAACTGAACGGCATCGCCGACTATCTTCTTGTGGTGGATAGTGACCAGTTGCAGGCGTTGAACGATCAGATCGATAGCGCAATACAGGCTGTTGGAAAGAGGAAGGCTTTCGAAGCCGTGAGCCAGAACATCACCATCACCGCCGTGCGCAACACGTCGGATGATGACTTTACGGACGCAAACGCGGCCCGTTCTTCCGGAATGCCGAATGGAGCTTCCTCGCGTGGCAGTGCCAATGCGAGTGGGGGAGCAGGTATGCAATTGCGCACTTCCGACCACGATGGCATAAGCGCCCAAGTGACGGTAACCATCAAAGCCGTCGCCGAGCCAGAAGAGCCAGAAGAACCTGGCAAACCCAGCAATCCAGAAAAGCCAGAGAAGCCGGAAATGCCTCGCTCCGGATCCGCAGTCCAGGCGCTCGCCATCATCTCGCTGCTGCTGGTGATCGCTTCCGCAATCTGCGCATACGCAACGGTCCATCTGCAGTCGTCGCGTCTGCAAAACTAGCGTTTTTCGCCCCTTTCTCAGGTTATGCGGACATGGAACGCGACTTGTGTGGACGGACTATGGTTGACCGCACAAGTCGCGTTTGCGCTGTCAGACAGTTCTCCTGCCGGCTGGTTCACTCATCCGCTTCATCATCGTCGAATGTGATTTCAACGTCGGCTTCCTGGTAAAGCTTGATGTTGGTGTTCATGTCGATTTCTTCCACGATCCAAGGTTTGCTTTGCAGTTGGCATTGCATCTTGAATTCGTCGAAACGGTTACGTCCATCCAGGCCACGCAATGTCACCACAATGCCGAAATGAAGACCGTCGCCTGCATTCTTTCCGACGTTGCCATTCTCGTCTACGGGAGGACCGAAGCGTTCGGTTTTGCGGATTTTGAAATATGAGAGAAACTCTTTCCATAAAAGTAAAGAGCTTATTCTTTCATCCCTGACCACTGGGATCTGAGAAGATCTTCTTTCGGCTCGTCATGCAGGGTGGTGGCAAAGTGGGCGTCGTCATCTTCTTCACCGTCTCCGCGTGGTTCTTTCTCGACAAGGAACAGACCATCAAATCGAACCTCAAGCGCATATGGATTTTGGAACGCGAAGTGCTGTTCTGGAGCGCTCATGGCATTCTTTCTGGTTTTCGACCGTGCTGACTTCGGTATGAAAACGATCGTTCGCAGCGTCGCGCCGACCATTATGGGAATGTGGTGGTATGTTACCGCATACGCCACCTTCCTCGCCCTGCTGCCGTTCCTTTCCAAGGGGCTACGCGCCGTTCGGCGAACACATGCATTACGCGCTTGCCATAACGGTGCTGGCGATCTGGGGACTGACAAGCTTCATTCCCGGAACTTCTGGAGTGAACGATAGCGTGTTCGGCTTCATCTACCTATTCATCCTCATCTCCGCGCACAAGTGGTACATGAAGCCGTTCACGCTCAAACAGACTTGGCTGATGACCGGAACCGGACTGGGATTCTTCCTCTTGTACACATGCGCTTCCGTTATGTTATCGTTGTTCGGAATCGATAAGGGCATCTTCATCGCCGGATCGTTCAAGCTGCCCGTCATCATGGTGGGCTTCGACATGTTTCTACTGTTCGACCGGCTTTCCTTCCGCAGGCGGATCATCAACCGCATAGCCCGGTCCGCATTCGCGGTTTACCTGATCACCGATTATCCCGCCACGAGAACATTGCTTTGGAAGCACCTGTTCGTGCTGGAGAACCTTTATCAGCAGCCTTTCGCCATTCTGCAAATCCTCGGCATCCTGTTGACGATCTATTTAGTGTCTGCACTCTGATTGACTTCATGCGTCAAGGACTGTTTGCGGTGACCGTAAGCTGTAACCGTGGCCGCTGGTTCGAACTGGTGTGGGACGGAGTCGAAAGGCAAATTAAACATCTGCAGGAAGGGCGAACGCTTAGCTGAGCTTGCTAGTGGTGTCAGTGCGGCAGATCATCTGTTACCACTGACGCCACCATTGCGGATGAATGCAATTAACGGGCAAAGCGAAATCGAGATGCCGACTTCTTACAGGTATCACAACGACAAAGCGACGTTCCATCGCAACTATGATGCCAACCGCAAATGTTCTCCCATCATGCCCTTGCCTTGCCTTGCGAAGCCAGATTGTGACGGGAACTGCCGATTAACACGGGAGCAAACCTGCCCATAATGAGATGAACAGTAACGCAGATAGCTACAGTGACAACAGTCACCAGCATCGCATATACAAGATTCGCTCGCAATGCATCTGTATTCATCCCAAGAATTTTCGCCATAACAAAAATCAGCACTCGTTTCACCGGTTCATGCACGCACATGATGGTAAGCGACGCCCTGCCAAGGAACTGCAGCAGCCGGCAGTCGATAGCAACGCAAAGCATGAGCGACGATATAAAACCAAGCAATGCTGCACATAGCATCCAAAATGGATTGCTGGTACTTGCGTCATTGAGGTTGACGCTTAGTCCGGTCAACTCATCGAATACCCTCAGCAGGCCAAGTCCTGCCATACCGATACAGCATAGACAGCATGCAACGATGCCTTCGGCTTGGATTTCCCGCATGCATGGCATGAGAAAACGACTCAGCAAGTAGCCAATGCAATAGAACAGCATGGAGAAAGGCAGGATATCAAGAGCCCAAGGAAGGCGGAGCCGATCAATCGGCAGATCGAAGGAATGCATGGCAATGATTGAGAGAAAGCTGACCGTGGCAAGCGTCGCGGCAACAGCCCAATCATACCGGATCGCTCTCTTTGATTTGACGAAGGTAAAGATTCCAAGGAACAACATCTCCGTGACAAACAGACAAGGCAGGAACCAAAGCGCCGCATTCTGCGGGTAATTATCGCTACCTGCGCGAGCGAGAACAATATTTGCCAGCGCATTCGGAACAGATCCTTCGTCTCCCCTGAGACGTCGCTCGATAAGAGCCCAATACGCAAGAGTCACCGTTCCGAAGAACACGTATGGCACGAGTAGCCTTATCGCTTTCCTCTTGAATGAATCCAGAAACTGCCTTTCGTGAAACAGCATTCCTGAAATGATGAAGAACAATGGCATGTGGAATGAGAAGATCCATGATACCAAGCCACTAGTTTGCGAGGTATGCCCCAAAACTACAAGCAGTATGCCAAAACCTCGCAGCGAATCGAGTGCAGTCAGTCTAGAGTTTCTCGCCATGACATGTTTCTCTATAGGGCCACTGCGCGAGCAAAACCATATAATACGCGATTTGCTTCGATCTGATTCATACGTCATGAGTACTCATTCCTGATAGTTCGAATTACTTGGAAACAGAAATCGAAAGGCATCGTCGCGACGTTTCTCCATCACGATTAAGAGCAGCAGCTGCAAACAGAGCCACATTCATGATATTAGGTGGATAGTTAAAGGATTGATCCACGCAAAAAGCACAGAAAACGCAGAGTATTCCGATTGCGACAGTGTGGCTTTTGCGACGTTGCCAGCATTGCCAGACAATGTATAGTAGTCCGCCATAAAAAGCGATTGTCGAGACGAAACCAAACATGAAGAAGAATTTCGGTAATCCCTCACCGCCTACGTTAGTATGAGGATTTTGCCCAAATAATATTTGCCTAAGAAGCTGCCAGCCATTCATTTGTGAAATAACTTCAAAACTCTGTGACCATTGTTCAGTTCTACCGCTACCGGTTGGGTCAGCCATCGTTTGATTGACAAGCCGATCAAAAAAATGGCTAACGATAGTTTGTTGAGCATACAAGAAGACGACTCCAACTGCTAATAGAACGCTTCCGATGCTCAGTGTTATACCTCGTTTGCGTGGAGGCACCTGTTTGATGAATTGCGCAAGGAGGATGACTAGAAACAGGAAAAATGGAATTTGGATGGATCGTGAGCCACTAAGCATGAGTCCAACCAGACCAAGAGCGAGTGCCAAATATCGCGTGAATTTCCAGAAGCGTGAAGATTGGGATTTTGTTAATAGAAAAGAAATACCTAAAGCATCAAAAATACCTAGTGAATTACCGTTCTGATAAGTTGAAATGATTTTCTCGGTTGTACCATCGGCTTTAAATCCAATTGGTTTGTCGCTGATGTTTTGTCCCAGTGTATAGGTTAATCCTGCGACTGAAGTATTTTCAATGCCTGCGAAGTACTGGATCAATCCATAAGCATTGACGATGATCATGGAACAAATAATGATTCGAGAAAAACGCTCTGGCGGAATTCTTGTTGCAGAGATCCCAACCAAAGGTGATCCTACAACAATGAGCATTTGTGAAAGAGTGAATGCACTCACTCCTTGAGCTAGAGCCATCAGCATGGATAGCGTGCCAAATATGAACAGTGTTCCGTAGGCTATTGTTAGTCCTCGGAATCGTTGCATCGTCAGTAAAGTCTGGTTTGGGCGACGAAGAATTACATATGCAGTAAGTAGCAAATTCAGCGTTAATGGCAATCCGGCAACTTGCGCTCCAGCTTTGGGCAATGATGTGGTGACGAAAACATAGAGTGCGTCCATGGAAGACTCCTTGCTGATTATGCGACTGTATCTGATCGCGCAGATGCAAGTACGCGAACGGGAATATCAGTCTGTGGTTACTGCAAGACCGAGGTAATATCTGAGCCTTGGAATCGAGTGGACCGACAGGTACGTGTTTCGTCCAAGAAATGTCCAACTTCGATATACATGACGGGTACTTCGTTATCAGGCAAATGCAAAAGTTTGCGGGTTTTCTTTTCTGCAGTTGCCGTAAACATGGTATTGAGCGGACAAGCTCCAATTCCCAAAGATTCCAAAGATAATAGTAGTGACATTCCGAACAGGCCACCGTCGGTATATCCCTCATTGCGCTCATAAGATGTCATAAACGCGCGCAAGTCAGAAGTAATCATCAGCAATGCGGGAGGGGCTGGATATCCATTAACACCACCTTGAATGTGCAAAGCCTTTGCGATAACTTCCTTGTCGAGAATGACATGCACTCTGGTGGGTTGCCTGTTACACACTGATGGAGTGCGCATGGCCATCTGAATTGCTTGGTTAAGTTCGTCTAGGGATACCGGCTCATCAGCAAATTCACGAACTGAATGTCTATTTTCACTTAACGCAGCAAAGGAAAGATCTTTGTTATTGAGCTTGTCACTTTTACGGATAGAAATGCTTCCACCATCGTTTGATTCGGCATTCATAATGTGTTGCCACTGATCTGTAGTGAATAACGATTGCTGCCAAGAAATATCTTTCTCCGCATCGAGATGACGCTGCATGTACTCATGAAGCGCAGCAAGACTTTCTTTGTACACAGTGTTATTAGCGAAATTCAGATCTGCTTGTTCCAGACGTGTAAGCAGGGTCGGAAGCTCGTTAAAAACTTTTTTCCCAAACCCATAGCGAAAATTGTGATGGCTCAGACCCTTTTCAATTTGATGGCTGAGAAACATCACTCGTGTCTCGATTCTTACTCGTTCATGGGGCATAATGCGAGAGTAGCTACGATTAAACCGCTTGGCTTGTGCCCACGAATCTTGATATAGATGAATGCTTTGACGCAGATTCTTGAGAGGAGCGATAAGCGGTTTTGGCATCCACTGTTCTACAGTGCTCTTCCAATTCATAATGACATTCCTTTGGACTCTTGATTAATGCTGATTTAGTGGTTCCGATACGCTGCTGTGTAAATAAGCTAATGACTGTTTACGTAATGAAGCGAGTAGAGTATTCGGCTGCGTATAGTCGATGTGGTTGCTCAGCAGGTCGCCACTGGTAACATGTCTGTCTTTTAACGCCAGCGAATCCAGCAGGTCGAGCATGCGTGAATTTGTGGTCTGCTTAACTGTAAAGAAGTGGAATGGTTTGTTGTACACAATAGAGAACACAGTGCCATGGAATGAATTTGTCACCACGGCTTTCGCATTGCGAATCAGGTTCACAAAAGTGTTAGGGGAAGCATTCCAAAAATAACGGTCCTGATCAAGTGTGTAATCTTCGATGGCAGTACCGATGGTATAGACTTTCACGCCTAGCTTCTTGGCAAGCCGACGTGCATAAGCGTATACATCTTTCTGGCGGTTATAGCCATACACCAGTACGTAATCTTCAGTAGGAGTGAAATCGCTGGCATCGGCGATTACGTTCCAATCATCCTTCGCAAGCAGAAATACTGGGTCAATGACGGATTGAACATTACTAATGCCGAGATCTTCAAGCATGGGCACCGACGACGGTTCGCGCACAGACACGGCATCGAAATCGGAAATCAGTCTACGATAACGATCCTTCTGATCGTCAGGAATTTCAGGCATGGCAATGCTGGCAGCATACGCTACTTTGCGAGCGCCCGCAGGCGCAAATGACAGGAAGAACGCATCATCTTTACCATTAAGCTTGTTCTTACAGTTCCAAATTTGGTCGCTGCCACAAATATAGACGTCGGATTGGGGGGTGTCAGCCTCAATCTCGGCAAGCGTACGGTAAGTTTTGGCGCTCATAGGTATGTAGTCCTCAAGGAATTTGCCGAACACTTTGCGCCCCTTGACCAAATCAGGGAAGCGTACGATGGCGCGAAGCATGCGAATAGGCAGCGGCCGCGTAGACGTGTAGTAGTATTTGGGGTTGTAATCCAGCACCTTGGCGTCCACACCCATCTTGCGTAGAGCGGTGTTCAAGCCGTAAGTTTGCAGAACAGCGCCATAATTAGTTGGTCTGCTGCAGGTAATGGTGTAAGAAGTAATTGAGTCTTTCATAGAAGCCTCTTTCTCTGTGCTAGCTGTTAAGAATTTGATTCAACGTATTTGAGGAATGCCTCATAGCTGCTAAACATAGGTTCGCTTTGAACAAACGCTTGCTGTGAACGTTCGGTATTGTTATCAAGCTGGAAAACCTTTTGGAATACCTCATCCAGCTGAGTGTTCCTAGGCTCAAACAGCCAGAAGAATTCCCGAAGTAGCTTTTTTGGCGGCCGCTTTCCATATGTCTGCTCGTACTCACGTACTAATAACACGGCTTCATTTAATTGAAGTTTGCGGCGTTTGTCGATATACGCTTCCAAGGAAGAGATTTTCTTTGCCGGAGCACCGGCATATACAGCGTTCCCATCCAAACGGCCTGTCACCACGCTGCCAGCTCCGATGATGGTGTTGTCTCCGATCTCAGCTCCTTTGAGAATCAACGACTTCTGACCGACAAAAACATTATTGCCAATACGAACCGTTCCGCATGATCCCAGCACTTCACCCGTAAGGCGTTGTATTACTGCCCAGCTATAGTCATGCTGCAAAATAGAGCAATCTGCGGTGATATGTACGTTATCGCCGATTTCAATCATCCAAGGTCTCTGAGTATCGATTCTGATGGACCATGGCGTATATAGATGCACATGCTGTCCCACGTGTACTCCCTGGCTTCGGAGCCATGATATGTATTGCTCCGATGAAGCCTTGTGGCCATAAACTAACCGCATCGCAAGTTGTTTAATGCTCATTTTTCACTTGCTCCGTTCCGGATGAATACGTTTATGAAGTAAGAAAAACACGCCATAAAGCGTTGGAGAGATGGCCATGAGTTTGAGCTGCAGGCGACGCCCACGAGGGAGCGTCACGGATTCAGTAACAGCTTTCATGTTTTGATTGACGAAAGTGCGAGTGTCTTCTGCGAAATCTCGCCATTGCTGTTCTTTAGCATGCCCCGTGACAAGAGCCTGATCATAAAGGCTCACCATACTTCTCATTTGTCCATACAACGCAAAAGGAAGCTGTTCGGGGAATTTTTGATGTACCAGTTTCACCATGTTTTTGGTAGCTTCGTAACCAGCAAAATTGAAATTTGTGCTCGTGTTAGAAAGGCTTCCCGCAACTTGTCGATAATGGTACTGCGGCGTTGAATCAAAAGTAGTTCGTACGCTCGCTGCAAGTATATCGTAGGTGAATTGCCAATCTTCGCCAGTGCACCCTTCCGGGAAACGAATATTTCCTAGAGTGGAACGTTTGATGAGCTTGCTCCAAGCAGAGATTGTCGAATAACCTGGCAGATTAATGTATTTAAAGGATTCCGAAGTGGTCATTACCAGATGTAAATCAGGATGATAAAGATATATTTGTCGTCCGTTAGGATATTCCAAGACACCGGTGATCATGGAGGTATCAGCGTTTTCTTTGGTGAGAGAACGATATAGGACTTCATACATAGTCGGTTCTAACCAATCATCAGAATCAACGAAACCGATAAGCTCTCCGGTGCTGATTCTGATTCCGCTATTTCGAGCGGCACCTAATCCTCGGTTCTCCTGATGAATGACACGGATCCTGCAATCTCTTGCCGCCCAAGCATCACACATATCAGGGCAAGCGTCCGGAGAGCCATCATCGACCAGAATGATTTCCAAATTTCGATACGTCTGGTCGACAATTGACTGTATACAACGGTCAAGATAGCGCTCAACCTTGTACACAGGAACAATCACTGAAATCAGGGGGAGATCTTCAGTTCGGGTTTTCTCAGGCATGGCAGATGGATTAGTACTCATGCTGTGTACTTCCTCCTTGTGAATATCAGAGTAATAAGAGGCTTAAGTTCATAACATTGCACGAATGCAATAAGCAACAGACAAATCGATGACCAGAATAGATAATGGTTACATTGATTCGAGGTTACCAAGGACTGGACAGTAAGCAGCGTCATGGTAATGGCCGTAGGAATCGGCCTCATATTGATGGCCATCAGACGACGCACATCAATCACACGAACCACGAAAATCACCAAGCTACCGACAAACACGCCGAATGCAGCAGCTGAAATACCCCAGTCATGTACGAGGACAGCGGTAAATGCGAGGCATGCTACGGCTCCCACAACTGTTGCCACAAGTAACGGCTTTGTACGCATATAAGCCTGATAAATCGTGCCAAGAAAGTTGTTGATAGCACTAAGATAAAAGGCAAGCACAAGAATGGATATAAGAGGCCATGCCGAGTAAAACTGGCGCTGCATAAGCACCCTAGCGATGAACGGAGAGAGTGTGATTACCAATGCGCTTCCTACCGACATCAGGGCATGGTACACACGCCAGATTACATCATAGAAATGCTTGAGCCCAGAGCTCTTAAACTCTTGGAACGCGGAAAGCTGCCAAGCCTGTTGAACAATCTGTTGAAGCACATTCAGCAAATTAGGAATCTTTGAAGCTGCAGCATACAAACCAGAAGCGGAAATACCCAGTACACCTGTAATAATGAAACGACTAACCGTCGTCTGAATCTGGTTGCACAATGAATTCGGAGCCAATGGCAGCGAGTAGCGCCAAAGCTGCTTACGAAGAGACGCGTTGTTTCGCCATACTGTAAAATCGATAAATTGATACTGCTTACCGGCGAAAAGATATACCAGGATCGCTGAACCATTGCCTACGATATAAGAGTAGAAATACCCCATAAGACCGAGATTCATTCCGGCAATCAACGCATAAGCAAGCGCGCCCATAATAAGCGCAGACAATATTGAGGCGTAAGCAATGAGTTTCATCTGATCCATAGCCCTAGCGACAGTACCCATCACAGAGGGAAAACACAACGCCGCATAGGACAACAAGAACCAAATTTTATATCTACCTAATCCACCAAAAATAGGCAAATCAAATACTGGCAGAATAATTGCCAAAAGCACACAGCTTGCCAACATGACCAGCATGGTTTCGGTAATATAAAACGCGGCTTTTGACTTATCATCAAGCGTAAAACGGAGCATGCCCTCGCTGATGAGCAGAGTTAGTACAGGGAATAATGTGGTCACCATGATGGTAGCCATGTCCATGATGCCGTATTCCTCTGTAGATAGGTACAGGGTATACAACGGCATCAGTATGAATGCCATCAGTTTAGTGGCTACTGCGCTGAGTCCGAAGATGCCGACATTGACTAGCAGATTCTTGTACTTACCCACGTAGTCACCTCAGACGAATGGCTAATTGTGCCATGTATGTTTCTTTATTGAATTCGGAACGTAATGCTGTTTTATGCGCGCCCATGGCATCACGTTCGTCGGAGTCTCGAGCAATCTTTGTCATAGCATCAGCAAGCTGGTCAACAAGTTGATCGCCACGCTCAAGGATGATGGCTGACTGCCCATCGGCGTATTCGGGGATGCCTCCGGAACGAGTGGTGATGAGCGGCTTACCAGAAACCAAGCTTTCGATTACCGCGAGGGGTGCTGGATCGTCCCAAATTGACGGCAATACGCATATATCGGCCATGGCATAAATAGCTGGCATATCTTCGTAATTCACAAAGCCAGTGAAGATGATTCGATCCTTCACAACAGGATTTGAAGCTAAATCGCGAAGTTTCTGTTCAAATGGACTCACGATATTCGAATTAAAGAAGAAAGCTCCGGCAATAACCAGCTTGGTATTGGGAACTTTCTGCGCTACTTCAGTAAACGCTTTCAATAGTTCTTCAGCGCCTTTTTCCGGAGTAAGACGCCCGGAAAACAGGAAAACAATATCATTCTCGGCTATATTGAATTTCTTTCGAAATTCAATCGCCTTGCTATTAGCCTCCTCCGAACCAAACCGGCTTGTGTCGACGCCATTACGCCATACAGCTTTCTGATCTTCGCGCAGACCAGGCTCACCATGCTCTCTTAAATACGTGTCAAGCGTGCCAACAATATATTTGGAAACTCCAAGTACTTTTTTGACTTTGGAAATCTCTTTAATGCAGCCGAAATCATTAAGAACTTCGTTATGCAGGTGGTAATACACTTTTCCCGCATATCGCTCGGAATTACCGTGCTTCTGCATGGTCATGAACAATGTTGCGTGGTTTTCGATCATTATCTTGTCGAAAGCTGGGCCGCCATTCTTTGCGGGCTGTGCGAGCTTCTTGGAAACCTTGTTGATATACCACAGGCGTTGCGCAATATACCGATAGCTCATGAGCTTCTTTTTGTGGAGCACATGCTTGGCTGCCCAATAAATGCAACGATCCGCCGCGCGAACTAGCAATGGCGTCTTGATAAAGCAGAAATCAGTATGCTTGAAATTACCTTCACCCACGATCTGATCTACGCCGGGTGCCCAAGAAGAAAAAACAGTGAAATCAAAATTCGGAGTCTTCTCATTCTCCTGAACCATCATCATGTCCAATGCTTCGACAGCTCCGCCGAGAACATTCGGTACTGGCAAATAGCCTGAAGTGATTACAGCAACGCGAGGATTCACAGCGTTTCCTCCCATCCATTCGCGCTTTCCGCACTGCTTACGTACAGAGAGGTCAGACGATTCGCACTGGCTGAAATGTCATATTTTTCAGCACATGTGTTTGATGTTTCAATCTGCCGATTCGCTGTTTGCGAGGAAATGTTGAGTACAGTTGAAATCCAAGAAGATTTATTTTCCAAGCTTATGAAAGATGTTTTTCTGGAAATATCGGCTTCGTGCGGAACCTGATCGCTGAGGACACAGGGGCATCCGGCGACCTGGGCTTCGATGGCGACCATGCCGAGACCTTCATAACGGCTCGGCAGACAGAAAGCATCGAACGCCTGGTAAAGGTGGTTGACGTCCGTGCGCTGGCCCAAGAACAGAATGTGGTCACCAATGCCGAGTTCTTGGGCGTGCTGCTGTACGTCTGGTCTGTCTGGACCGTCACCAACGAACGCGAGTATCGTGTCCGGCTTCTGGGGAAGGAGCTCGGCGAGAACGTCGACAAGGAAAGCCTGATTCTTCTGCGGCATGAAACGACCCACATGGCCAATCAGGAACATACCATCGGCTATGCCGAGTTCCTTGCGGGTTTCCTGGCGAAGGACTGGGTCGAAATGGAACTTCTCCAGTTCGATGGCGTTGGGAATCACTGTGAAGTCAGCGTCTCTGCCGAACAGCCATTTTCCGGCGTATTCACTGCATGCGAAACATTCTGTAGGGTAAAGGTTCGAGAGCGGACGCAGTGCAAGCTTCATCAGGTTCTTGGCAAACTCGCCCTTGCCCATCGTGGAATGCGAGTGGGCGATACGGACCGGCACTCCAGCCTTTTTGGCCGCAGACAATGGGAATACGCTGAGCGTATTGATGTGGCTGTGCACGATCGGCCAGTGTTCCTCATGGAAAAGCCTGACCAATTCCTTGCGGTAGCGAAGGGGATGCTGGTATGGAGGGATGCGAAAAACGCGGCCGCCCAACGCTTTGATTTCCTCTTCTGGAACGCGAGTCGAATCGGCATCCACCAAAAAATCGAACTGCACTTTGCTACGGTCGATATGGCGGTAGTAGTTCATCACTACGGATTCGACACCACCGCCAAGCATCTTTCCCATGACCTGGGCTACGCGAATCGGCACTGGATTACCGTCCTCGAACCGGGACTAAGCCGACATAACGGCCGTTATCGGCTCTTCTTGCAATCGATCGACCTGTGGTCGGCATGCGAGTCCCGTCCTTTCCCTCCAAATGAACCCCGAATTGGTGTTTTTCAAGCGCAACGCGAAACGCGCAGGAACTGCCAAACCCCGTTCATTATCTGCCAAAGTCGATTTTTACATCCCCCTCAGACACACCCAGCCCCCCATCACTCACTTCGGGGGTATTCTTCACGGGTTTTCCATGAACACTTTGCTTGTTCGTGACTTAAAAACTGTGTTTGGAATCTGCTTCAGTCGGTTTTCCGGACGTTTCTAAATGAGCGAAAAGAGCCGATAACGGCCGTTACGTCGGTTTGGCTAGTGGTCAGACTGTGCAATCCGCTGCCATGCATAACGCTTGTGGCATTATCCCGGCATTCTGAATAACTAAGGGCGACCGGTGATGGTTAGTATCGTGATGATAGGTCATAAGCGCATTCCTTCGCGTGAAGGCGGCATCGAAATCGTTGTAGATGAATTAGCTACGCGTATGGCCGCAAAGGGGCATGATGTTATCGCATACAATCGCAAGGGGCATAATGTTGCGGGTGCCGAATTTGACGGAAACGTTCATTCCGCAAATAAGCCCTTTGTATACAACGGCGTGCGTGTTGTTCCAGTGCCGACTTTCGAAGCGAAAGGTTTGGCGGCTCTGACCTCCTCATTCTTCGCAACACTGAAAGCCATTGCGGCCAAACCGGACGTGATCCACTATCATGCCGAAGGTCCCTGCGTCATGCTGCGTCTGGCGCATTGGGCCGGCATCCGCACGGTAGCGACCATTCACGGTCTTGACTGGCAGCGTGCCAAATGGGGCAAGT
>OBHX01001405.1_pt1 | contig 20720 bp, 19 predicted proteins | sample 1519331 | NCBI WGS metagenome assembly OBHX01 (sample SAMEA2602897, study PRJEB22501) | metagenome
CGCACAGCTCCATGCTGGCGGGCATGATGGCCTTCTCATCGTGGAGCACGATGTGGACCATCCGGGCTGCGGTGGTGGCGATACCGTACTCCGTGCAGAATTTACCGGAGAAGGTGACCCAGGCGCCGCCGATGGACTCCTTCTGCAGAGCCTCCCGGTCAAAGCGGAAGCGCGCATCCGTCTCGGCCCACTTGTCCAGAGGCATCCCCCGGAAGCTGACGCAGGACCAGGGGGCGAACTGCTGGTTGCCATGCTCACCCAGCATATAGCAGGTGATGGACTTGTGGTCGATGCCCGTCTGGCGGGCCAGAGCGCTGAGCAGGCGGGAGGTGTCCAGCCCCGTTCCGGTGCCGAATACCCGTCCCTTGGGCAGGCCCAGACCCATTGCCAGCTCCCGGGTCACGATGTCGCAGGGGTTGGTGATGTTCACCACCACGCCGTCAAAGCCGCTGGCCTTGATTTTCTCCGTGTAGCTCCGGACGGCGGGGATGGTGAAGTCCATCTCCTTGACCCGGTCGTGATTGCCCTGAAGCAGCGCGATCTTACCCGCGCTGTTGACGATGACGTCGCATGCACCCAGGTCGGCAAAGTCTCCCCCCCGGACGGTGACCCGGTGGGGCAGATAGGCTGCGGCATCCCGCAGATCCTGCACCTCGCTTTGCAGCTTCTGCTGGTTCTGATCCACCAGTACCAGCTCGTCGGCGATGCCCTGCACCGCCAGGGAATACGCTACATGGGCGCCTACATGGCCCAAGCCGATGACGCCTACCACACGATTTTTAGTCATAACAAATCCGCTCCTTATTTAAAAAAATTGATTATTACATACCGAAATTGGGAAACAGCACGCAGGTGTAGAGCATGGTCAGCACCATGTATACCACCAGAATGATGGCGAAGGCCGGGAGCGTACGCTTCATGACCTTGTTCTCGTTGCCGATCTGGTCCACGGTGGCGCAGGCGGCCACGGTGTTGTTAGGGCAGATGAGGTTTCCGAGAGATGCACCGGCGTTCTGGCCGGCGAAGATGGTGATGGGGTTCATGCCCAGGGTGCCCGCCGCCTGGATGTGCATATCGGCGAACATGATGTTGGAGCCCAGGCCCGTGCCGGTGATGAAGGAGCCGCTGGCGCCGATGAGCACGGCTGCTGCGGGGTAGAACTTACCCACCACGGCGGCGATGTCGGAGGCCAGGAGGTTCATCATGCCGGTGGAGGAGGACTGCATGATGTAGGACACCACCAGCAGACTCCCCATGGTCACCAGAACCGGCAGCACATGGCCCACGGTCTTGCTGCAAATTTGCCCGTACTGCTTCATGCCGGTCTTCAGGGTCATAGCGCCCAGGAAGCCGCAGATGAGGATCACCACGTCCACCCACACGATGTACCCGAAGGTGCACATGATGGCAAAGCCGTTATTTACCAGTGCCGGGAAGCCGTAGCGCACGGCGGGCAGCAGCACCAGCATATAGATATAGGGGGACATGGCCCGGAACGCGCCGTACTTCTTCTCGTGATTTGTAAACTGATACCGGTACTCCTCCGGGGTCTTCACGCCCACCAGCTTCACATAGGCCACGGCCAGCAGGATGGATACCAGGCCCGTCCCCATGGAGGTGATTTCCGCCCCCACGAAGTTGGACAGGGCGAACATCACGCCTCCGGTGGTAACGCCCGCAAAGACTAGATAGGGTACGATGCCCTTGAAGCCCTTACGGCCGAAGGTCATGGCCACCATAATAAACGGGATGATGAGCACGCCGAACATGTGGATGCGGCCTACCATGGCGGAGTTGAGAGCCACGGTGCTGATGCCCGCGTCGGTGAGGGCCGCGCCGCCGTTGATGGTGGTCAGGCCCGCGCCGCCCCAGGAGCAGGGCGTGGCGTCGCCCAGCAGGGCCAGGGCGATGGAGGTCACCGGGTCAAAGCCCAGAGCCACCAGGAACGGCGCTGCGATGGCGGCAGGGGAGCCTGCCCCGGCGGCGCCCTCCAGGAAAATGGGGAGCATCATGCCCACAATGACCACCTGTACCCGGCGGTCGTCGCTGATGCGGGCGATGGCGCCCTTCACCTCGTCGATAGCGCCGGTGTCCCGCAGGAGGTTCAGGATCACAAATGCGCCGAAGACCATGAGTACGATCTTCAGGCCCTCCTTGATGCCCTTCCAGATCAGCGCGTCGTACACGGCAACGTTCTCCTTAAAGGATGCGCCGGTGACGTTGAAGTATGTAAAGGCCAGCACCAGTGTCCAGATCAGAGCCACCGGCGCGACTTTTTTGGCAGATTGGTGAAAACCGAGGATACCCACCAGCACCACGATGATGGGGCTGAGTGCCATTACAAAATTTAAAAATCCCATAGCTTGTATCTCTTTCTATCTTCAAAGTGATTTTCGGCGGTCCCGCTCCTGTGCTGGCCGGGCAAGGCAGAAGCAAAACCTGTATAAAAAGAGACCCCGCCGGATGGCGGGGCCTCGAACTTCTGTGGTCTGCAAGCAGGCTGCGTTAAAGCGTCTGTGTAGAGGGGAAGCGATGCGCCGTCATCCGGTCAGCATGGGAAATCAGCAGAGCGAAAATGGACCCCAGCAGCAGGCCGGCGTCCAGAATAATAACCAGAATAGAACTTATAGCAGCGCGGAAGAAATCTGCGCAGGAACCCTGCGCAGAAGCGGCTGTGTTCATGAAACGGGAGTGAGTTGCCTTGTTCATAGCCGCCTCTTCCTTTCTCGATGATGAACGGAGCATACCACAAAATTTTCCCCACTGCAATAGGAAATTATATTAATTCAAAATAATTATAGAAACGCACATATTTCCTCCGCCAGCACCGGTTTTCTCTTGTTCAGAATAGCGAAGGAGCCGGAAGCCTATCCTCGCGAAAAAATCCGGCAAAACATCTATTTTGGTTCCACATAACTGCCGTTCACTGCCACCGAAGAAAAAATATGGGTATATGTCAGAAAAGTATTGACAAATGTCCCCTCACAGGGTATTATAGTACTGTTCTCGCGCGGTTAGCTCAGCTGGTAGAGCACATGCTTGACGTGCATGGGGTCACAGGTTCGAGTCCTGTACCGCGCACCACCTGAAAACCTTGAAGCCATCTGGCTTCAAGGTTTTTCTTTTGCCAATCCGCATTCTTCCCGTCCTCTGCCGAGATCGCGCATACTCCCCGCGGCAGATACATCAGGCGGCGACCCAAAAGGGTCGCCGTCTGATTTTTATGGTTTTCCAATTATATACAGATATTCTGCCGGCGAGTGGCTTGCTCCTCTGGCCGCCTGCCTCTCCGCCGCGTCGCAGGATTACGGCATCATGGTCGGTGCCGTGATCGCCGGCGGTATATTCGAGGGCATCTTGGGCCTTACCGCCAAGTATTGGCGCCGGATCATCTCTCCCATCGTCTCCTCCTGCGTGCTGGGTGGCTGCACGGTGATTATGTTCGGCTCTATTATGATGTCCGGTGTGCGGATGATGCACGATGCCGGGATGAACCAGCGCAACACCCTCATCGCCGCCACCTCCATATGTCTGGGCGTAGGCGTGACGCAGGTGGACGGCTTCTTCGACCAGCTTCCCGCCTTCATCGGTGAAATTTTTGCCGGGAACATGGTGGCCGGCGTGTTCGTGGCAGCGCTGATCCTGGACATCTGCCTGCCCAAGGATCCCAAGCATTACGACAGCGTGTAAGCCTTGTATAACACAATGAATATGCGTCCTCTGCGCACAGCCGTACGCAGAGGACGCATTGCTTATTCATAACCGGAAGACGTAGAGCCCCTTGCCCGGGAAATCCCTACCGCAGATCCCGCTTGATCCCCTCTGTAATGCGCTGGGCATCCTCCAGGGTGTTCATCCGCACGATCTGCTCCTTGTAATAGTTGGCGTGGGCCACGCCCTTTAGGTACCAGGCATACTGCTTCCGCGCCTCCAGAATGGCGATGTGCTCGCTCTTGTCCTCGGCGGTCCGGCGGATCTGCCGCATGGCCGTGTCGCAGCGCAGGCTCAGGGGCGGCAGCGGCGGGATCTCCCGTCCCTCCAGGGCCGCCAGCGCCTGCTGAAACAGCCAGGGATTGCCGAATGCACCCCGGCCGATCATCACCAGATCCGCCCCGGTGAACTGCAAAATTTTCACCGCGTCCTCCGCCGAGAACACGTCCCCGTTGGCCATCACCGGGATGGAAACCGCCTGCTTCACCTGCCGGATGGTCACCCAGTCGGCGGCTCCGGCGTACATCTGCGCCCTGGTGCGCCCGTGTACGGCCACCGCGGCCACGCCCACCTGCTCCAGCATTTTCGCCAGCTCCACGGCGTTGATGCTTCCCTTGTCCCAGCCCCGGCGCATCTTCACCGTCACCGGCACCGGGGATGCCTTCACCACGGCCTCCGCGATGCGCGCCGCCTTCTCCGGATCTTTCATCAGGGCCGAGCCGTCCCCGTTCCCGACCACCTTACCCACCGGGCAGCCCATGTTGATGTCGATGAGGTCCGCTCCGCTGATCTCCGCCGCCATCTGGGCGGCCTCGGCCATGCAGACCGGGTCGCTGCCAAAAATCTGTGCGCTGACGGGATGTTCCCCCGGGCCGATCTTCAGCAGACCCCTGGTTTTCCTGTCCTGATAGCACAGGGCCTTGGCGCTGACCATTTCCGTCACCGTAAGCCCGGCCCCCAGCTCCCGGCAGATGCAGCGAAAGGCCAGGTCCGTCACCCCCGCCATGGGGGCCAGCACCAGGGGGTTGGGGATGTAAACCGATCCGATGTACATGGCTCTGCCTCACTTTTTTCAAAGATTCCCCCACAGTATAGCACAAAATTCCTCTCCGTGGAAGAAAAAAAGCCGGGCGGTCCATCCGGGCCGCCCGTAAGTGAGGAGAAAAAATGGTAGAAAAGCACAGTCAGCTGTCACAGCAGCGCCACGACCAGCCATACCAGCCCCATGAGCCCGCCGCCCAGGAGGGCGGCGATGGCCGGCGTCAGCCGGTGCCGCTTGGGGGGAAGCCCTTGGCATCGGGTATAGCTTTTGGCGATGCGGACCGCCTGGTCCACCAGCTGCTGGGAGGAGACGCCCTCCTCGGCCAGAATATCGTTGCGCAGAATAAAGATCGCCTGATCGAAAACGCGGGGATCCGGAGAATCCACCACGATGACCCGCCTGGAAATACCCTTGACCAAGATTCTTACCCTCCTTCTTGTGGATCGGATGGTTTCAGTATGGGCAGAGAGCCGAAAAAATATACACGGTCGCGGCGTTAAAAAGATTATTTGATGCCGCCATATTCATCGGCAGCGGCGTGTTTTTCATGCGGCTTTTCATACCGCGGTTTTTTGATTTTCCCCCGCCGGGGGCAAATGCAGCACAGCCACGGCGCAGTCGTCCCCCAGTCCTTTCCTGCACCTGGATTCGGCCAGGATCAGCCCCGTCAGCTCCTCGGTGCTGCTGCCGTTCCACCCGGCCAGCAGATTCATCAGCCACTCGTCGCAGCTCTGGTCGGCGATACCATCGCTTACCAGCACCAGAAAGTCCCCCGCCTGTACCGGGATGTTTACCTGATCCGGCGGCAGAGGTGAGTCAGACAGACCCGTGGGCGGCGTGTCGGAGCAAAATCGCCGCACGCTGCCGCCCCGCTTGAGATAGGAGGGGGCCGCCCCGCATTTGTACAGCCGTATGCTGCCGCTTTTACGCTGCATCACCGCCAGATCCACGGTGGAAAACCCGCCGTGGGTCTCGCCCCGCAGCTTCATGGCGGCGTTGAGGGTTTTCAGGGCCGGGCTTGCCTTGATCCCGGCCTCCAGGAACTGCCGCAGCAGCCGCGCGGTCATGGCGGCCTCCCGGTGGGCCTCCTGCCCGCTGCCCATGCCGTCGCACAGCAGCAGAAACACATCCTCGCCTACTTCAAAGCTCTCCACCTGGTCGCCGCACAGACGTTCTCCGGCCCTTGGCCGCAGGGAGGAGCTGACCCGGTATCCGATGCACCCGCTGCCGCTGGCCGGCACCGCCGCCTGATCCAGCAGCTCCGAAAAGCAGGCGTACTGCTCCCGTGCGCTGGCCTGCACCTCCTGCAGCTGCCTGTGGAACTGCTGGCGCAGCAGGTAGTCGTGGGCCTGCCGGTCAATGGCCTGCACCAGCGCCGGAAAATGCACGCACCGTGCGGAAAAATGCAGGGGAAAGTCCTGGGCCTCTGCCCGTCCCCGGGCCAGGAGCTTGGGGCAGGCGTCGTTGAAGGCGCTGTAGGTATCGCTGTAGTGGGCCTGCCAGCAATCCGTCCGCAGGACGCAGCCGCTGCATACCTCCTGGGCCGCCCGGTCAAACAGTATGGCGGGGTTTTCCGGCGGCGATGGCTGCTCTCCCCGGAAAAAGCTGTCGTATAAGGCCCGCAGGGCCGCCGCCGGCCGGGCATAGGGGGTGGCGGAGGGTGAGGGGCTTTCCGCGCGTTTTCCGGCGGCGTACCGCTGGGGCAGCAGCCTCTCCGGAGCGATTGCGAACACCGCCGCCCCCGCCATGCACTCCCACAGGGTCACCGGCAGCACATCCTGACCGAACAGCAGGCTGAGACCGCCGCATACCCCTGCGGCGCATACGGCAGCCGGCAGCCGGGGCAGCCGCCGCAGCAGGAAGCTGCCCACAGCACCCCCTGCGCCCAGGAGCACTGCGTACAGGAGCACCGGCTCCTTGTCCGCCAGATCTGCCAGCAGCCCCAGGCACCCGCCCAGCGCCGCGCCCTGAGAGACGCTGCATCCCCTGCACAGGCACATGAGCAGGGCCATCAGCAGCGCCCGGCCCAGGGAAAAGGAGAAGGCCGATACAGGCACTGCCGCCAGGGCCAGAGCGCATAGGACACCCCATTTTTCCAGCTTCGCCCCGGGCAGCCACGCCGCTCCTGCGGCGGCTGCGGCGGCGCATAGGGCCAGCAGCCAGCTTCGGCTGTCCCGGCCCAGCAGATAGATGCTCTGCACCAGCAGGAAAAATCCCGCCGTGCATACCGGGCGAAACCAGGCCTTCCTGTATAGGGCCGTGTCGTACAGCGCCGTGTTGGCGGCGAAGATCAGCAGGGCCACCGCCGTGCACCGCAGCCCGGACTGAAAATCCATCCATGCGAATGCGCCCCCGGCCACACCCAGCACGGCCGAAAGGCCCGGCAGCCGGATCCCGGCGGCGGCCACTGCTGCCAGGGCGAAGGGGGCGTACATACCCGCCACCTGCCCGCCGCACAGCAGAAAGCCCAAAACCGGCCATTTCAGCCATACCGCCGCCTGTTTCACACCCTTTGGAACGGCTATGGCTCGTCTCCTTTTCACGCGAACCCCTCCTTTGTTTCCCCTATTGTAGGCGGTGGCCCGGAAAAAAAGGGTCGGGAAATCAACGAAAAAACCACACCGGGGATTTTCCGGCGCGGCGGAAGAAACCTGAAGCCGGTCATTGCCCCACCGGTTCTCAAGTTAGCCGCAGCGATTCGCAATGCCCAATACACCGCATCCTTGCCCAAAATCATGTCATTGCGAGGGCACCCCGCGCCCACGGCGATCCGTATCCTCCTCGCACCGCACCCCTTGTACCCCTCGTAGGGGCGACCCTCGCGGTCGCCCACCGCACTGGCTTTCTTGTTACCCGTAGGGCGGGACATCCTCACCCTGCCGCAAGCACCCCTTGCAAAAATCCTGTCATTGCGAACCGGTGACCGATGTCACTGGTGTGGCGATCCGCATTCTCCTCTGCGCCGCCGTCCGCTGGCCGCTCACGCGGGCCCGCGCTGCCCTGGCACGGCAGGGATGCCCTCTTTATCTGCCACCCGCGCCTACGCCCCGAACCCAATATCTCTCCCCACAAAAAAATCGACGGGGCCTTACGCCCCGCCGTACAGCGTGTCAAAACGCCTCGCAGAGTTCGCGTCCGCAGACGCGAAAAATTAAAATCATTTTCTCTCGCGACCTGTGCGTGAGAGAAAATACTTCTCAGGCTGCCAGTGTGGAATTTGTCCGTCTCAGACGGACAAATTATGCGCGCAGCAGACTGCAAGCCTTTTGTCGGAAAAACCCGGAGGGTTTTTCGACAGTCTCAGCGGCGGGGCCTTATGCCCCGCCGCATCGCGTTCAAATTATACTTTGCCCTCTCAATCCGTTCCGTTTTCCTCAAAGTACGCCTGCGTCTGGCGGATATTTTTTCGGATCTCGTCCCGCAGGGCCTCCAGGGAGGAGAATTTCACCTCGTCCCGCAGTCTCTTGCAGAATTCCAGCCGGATATCCTTGCCATAGAGGTCGCCGTCAAAGCCCAGCAGAAATGTTTCCACAGACACGCTGCCGTTTTCGCTCACCGTGGGTCTTGTGCCCACGTTGGTAACGCCTGCAAAGCTGGAGCCGTCCGGCAGATACACCCGGCTCACATAGACCCCGTGCTTGGGCACCAACACATGGCCCGGCACGGTGAGATTCACCGTGGGGATGCCGATGGTGCGCCCGATCCGCTGCCCGTGGCCCACGGTGTGGGTCATGCAGTGCCGGTGGCCCAGGAAGACCGCCGCCCGCTCCACATCGCCGCTTTCCACCAGCGTGCGGATGTAGGTGGAGCTTACCGTGATGCCCTCCACTTCCACCTTGGGGATGATGTCGCAGCCCAGGCCCAGCTCCCGGCATTTTTCCTGCAGCAGCTGAGGGTCGCCCTGGTTCTTGTGACCGAAGTGGTAGTCGTGCCCCGCCACCAGATGCACGGCGTTCAGGTCCCGCGCCAGCTTCTGTTCGATGAAGGCGTCCCAGGGCAGGGTCATCATCTCCCGGTCAAAGGGCGCCATAACCACCCGGTCTATGCCGTAGATCCGTTTCACCAGCTCCCGCCGGTCCTCCGGGGAATTGATGAGAAACACCGGCTTCCCGGTGACCACCTCTTTCGGCGGCCGGTCAAAGGTAAATACAACCGGCTCCGCACCCAATTCCCGGGCCCGCTGCACGGTTTTGTTCAGCAGGGCGCCGTGGCCCCGGTGTACCCCGTCAAAAAAACCCAGGGCAATGACAGTTTGCTTCAAATTCGTTCACTCTCCGAAAAAGTTTTTGATGGAGGTCATGGTGTCCCCCTGTAGGCGGCTCAGGCAGAGGAAATTCCCCTCCCGGCTGTAGATGCGGTAGGTATCCTCCGGCAGCTCTTCCTTGATGAAAAACGGGTTACCGTTGCGGCAGCGCTCCTCCTGCTTCGCCGTTTTCAGCCGGTATTCCGGGTGTCGGCGGAACAGGCTGTCCGTAGGCCGCAGCAGCTTTTCGCCCTCCGCCTGCATCTGCTCCAGTGTCACGCTTTCCTCCAGGGTGAACCCGGCAGCCATGGTGCGCCGCAGGGCGTGCATGCACCCACCGCAGCCCAGGGCCTGGCCGATGTCGTGGCACAGAGTGCGCACATAGGTGCCCTTGGAGCAGCGGATGCGCAGGATATAGTCTGTTTCGGACACCTGCTCCACCACCTCCAGGGCAAAAATCGTCACCGGCCTTGGCTTCCGCTCCACCACCTTGCCCTGCCGGGCCAGGTCATAGAGCTTCTGCCCGTTTATCTTAATGGCGGAGAACATGGGCGGGATCTGGCTGATGTCCCCGGTGAACCGGGGCAGCACCGCCTCCAGCTCACTCCGCCCCGCCGTGACGGGGGCCAGGGCCAGAACTTCCCCCTCCGTGTCCTGGGTATTGGTGGTGAGGCCCAGCCGCAGTCCGGCTATGTACTCTTTTTCGCCGCCCTCGGCGAAGCTGACGGCCCGGGTGGCCTGTCCCACGAATACCGGCAGTACGCCGGTGGCCATAGGATCCAGGGTTCCGGCGTGGCCGATTTTCTTGGTTTTCAGTATCCCCCGCAGCTTGGCGCACACATCCATAGATGTCCAGCCCTGGGGCTTGTCAATAATCACGATACCATTCGCCATGCAGGCACTCCTTTCCTATGTGTGCGCCAACTGCGCCAAGTGGCGCGTACAAGGTTTTCCATGGGAAAACCTTGCCGCAGGCGGAATTCACTTCCGCCGAGGAATTAAAATCCGTGCGAGGGGTCCCCGCAAAATGCTCCGCCATTTTGAGGGGACGGGCACACATCCATGCTTGTCCAGCCCTGGGGCTTGTCAATAATCACGATACCATTCGCCATGCAGGCACTCCTTTCCTATGTGTGCGCCAACTGCGCCAAGTGGCGCGTACAAGGTTTTCCATGGGAAAACCTTGCCGCAGGCGGAATTCACTTCCGCCGAGGAATTAAAATCCGTGCGAGGGGCCCCCACAAAATGCCCCGCCATTTTGTGGGGACGGGCACACATCCATGCTTGTCCAGCCCTGGGGCTTGTCAATCATCGCGATACCGTTTGCCATTTACTCGCCCACCACCATGTCGATGGCCTGCAAAACGGCCTGCTTGGCCTCGCTGAGGGTGCCGCTGAGGGTGGCCCCCGCCGCCGCGGCGTGTCCGCCGCCGCCCAGCAGGGCGCATACCTCCGTGGCGTTGACTCTCGGCCCCGTGCGCAGGGAGATCTTCACCCGGCCGCCTTCCAGCTCCCGCAGCGTCACGCCGCAGTCGGTACCGGCCACCAGGGCCGCCAGACTGGACAGCTCCTCCACATCCGCCTCCGTGGCCTTGTAGTCCAGGCACAGGGAGCGGGGGATCTGCATGATGACCACCCGGTCGTTGTCATAGTACTCCGCCCATTCCGCCATCCAGCCTTCCATGGCCAGACGGGTGCGGCTCTTGGTGCGGAACAGCGCCTTGTTCACCCCGGCCACGGCGATGCCCGTGTCCATCAGGGCCGCCGCCACCCGGTGGGTGTGGGCCGTGGTGTTGCCGTATACGAAGCACCCGGTGTCCGTGGAAATGGCCACATACAGCGGCAGGGCGATCTCCGCCGTCACTGGCGTCATCAGCTGCACGATCTCATAGATGATCTCTCCACAGGCGGCCATCTCCGGCATCACGCACAGCTGGGGCGCGAACCCCTCGTTGGAGGGATGGTGGTCGATGGCCAGGTCAATGCGGGAGGCGTACTTCTTTGCGTTCTCCGGCAGCAGGCCCAGGGCTGCAATGTCCACCGATACCACATAGTCCGGCTTAAAATCCGCCTCCGCCCAGTAGGGCTCGGCGTAGGCCCGATAGGTCTCCGTGATGCCGGGGTTTTTCAGCACATACGCGTCCTTGCCCAGATCCCGCAGGGCGCGGCACAGGGCGGCGGCGGAGCCGATGGTGTCCCCGTCCGGTCGCACATGGGTCAGCAGCAGTATCCGGTCCATAGTTTGCAGCAGGGCTGCGGTCTCCTGAATGGTCATTTGATGTCCTCCGGCAGCACGATGTTTTCGTTTTCAGGGTTGGCGGGCTTCACATGGTTCAGCATGTCCAGAATGTGGGCCCCGTAGGCGATGGAGTCGTCGGCGATGAAAAACAGCTCCGGGGTGTAGCGCAGATCCACCCGGCTGCCCAGCTCCCGGCGCAGGAAGCCCGCCGCGGACTTGAGCCCCTTCATCAGCTCCTTTTCGTCCTTGCAGTTCAGGGCGCTGATATAGACCCGGCACTGGCGCAGGTCGGTGGTGGTGTCCACATGGGTGATGGTAAGCATCGCCTCCGCCACCCGGGGATCCTTCACCGTGCGCAGCAGGGCCGAAAGCTCCTTGCGAATTTCTTCGTTGATGCGTCCGATACGATTGGATGCCATCATACATCCTCCTTTCAAAAGCTGGCGAAAAAACTTCGTTTTCTCTGCCAAAAAGCTCGCGATCTAATTTCATAAAAAACAGGGCGGGCGAAGCGCCCGCCCCTCGGCTCATTACACAGTGTGTAGGGGGCGGCGTCCCCGACGCCCCGCTTGTCTTAGGCAACTGTGGATAGTCCCACCGCGCCTTTTACTGCGGAATCTCCTCCATAGTAAAGGCTTCAATGATATCGCCTGTCCCCATGAAACGGGGTTTCATGGGGGCCCCGGATCAAATCCTCTTTGGCAGAAGTGAATTCCGCCAAAGCAAGGTTTTGCTTTGCAAAACACTTGTACGCACGACCTGCGGCGCAGCCGTGCTGCGCAGGAAGGCGACCGGGGTTATTCCTGTCTCGGCAGCTTTTCCTTACTGCGGAATCTCCTCCATAGTGAAGGCCTCAATGATATCGCCTTCCTTGATATCGTTGAACTTCTCGATGGTCATGCCGCATTCGTAGCCAGAGGCGACCTCCTTCACCTGGTCCTTAAACCGCTGCAAAGAGCCCAGCACGCCCTCGTGGATGACGATACCGTCCCGCACCAGACGCACCTGGCAGTCCTTGCGCTGGATCTTGCCGTCCTGCACATAGCAGCCCGCCACGGTGCCAACGCCCGAGACCTTGTAGGTCTGGCGTACCTCGGCGTGGCCCAGCAGAGCTTCCCGGTACTTGGGGGCCAGCATACCCTTCATGGCGGACTCGATCTCATTGATGGCGTCGTAAATGACCCGGTACATCCGCATGTCCACGTTGGCCCGGGCGGCGCTCTCCCGTGCCGCCGCGTCAGGCCGCACGTTAAAGCCTACGATAATGGCCTGAGAAGTGGAAGCCAGCATCACGTCGGATTCGTTGATGGCGCCCACGCCGCCGTGGATCACCCGCACCCGCACTTCGTCGTTGCTGAGCTTCTCCAGAGATGCCTTCACGGCTTCCACGCTGCCCTGTACGTCGGCCTTGACGATGAGGTTCAGGTTCTTCATCTCGCCCGCCTGGATCTGGCTGAACAGATCCTCCAGGGACACCTTGCTTACCGGAGCGTTTGCCTTGGCCTTTTCCTCGGCCTTGCGCTGCTCTACCAGCTCCCGGGCCAGCTTCTCGTCGGCCACAGCGTTGAAGGTGGCGCCGGCGGAGGGAGCTTCACTGAGGCCCGTAATTTCCACAGGCACGGAGGGGCCTGCGGAGGTGATCTTCTGGCCCTTGTCACTGACCATGGCCCGCACGCGGCCCACGGAAGTTCCGGCGATGATGATATCGCCCTGGTGCAGCGTACCGTTCTGTACCAGGAGGGTCGCCACGGGGCCCCGGCCCTTATCCAGCTTTGCCTCGATGACCGTGCCCTGGGCGGCACGGTTGGGATTGGCCTTCAGCTCGCCCACCTCGGCGGTGAGAGTGAGCATTTCCAGCAGATTGTCCACGCCCATGCCCGTTTTGGCGGAGATGGGGCACACGATGGTCTCGCCGCCCCACTCCTCGCACACCAGGCCGTACTCGGTGAGCTGCTGCTTGATGCGCTCGGGGTTGGCCTCGGGCTTATCCATCTTGTTGATGGCCACAATGATGGGGATGCCCGCCGCCTTGGCGTGGTTGATGGACTCCACGGTCTGAGGCATGATGCCGTCCTCAGCGGCCACCACCAGGATGGCGATATCCGTGACCATAGCGCCCCGGGCGCGCATGGAGGTGAAGGCCTCGTGGCCCGGGGTATCCAGGAAGGTGATGGGCTTGCCGTTCACCATCACCTGGTACGCGCCGATGTGCTGGGTGATGCCGCCGGCCTCACCGGATGCCACATGGGCATGGCGGATGTAGTCCAGCAAGCTGGTCTTGCCGTGGTCCACGTGGCCCATGACCACCACAACGGGAGCCCGGGGTACCAGATCCTCGGCCTTGTCCTCGTGGTCATCGATGAGCTTTTCCTCGATGGTGACGACGACCTCTTTTTCCACCTTGCAGCCCATTTCCTCGGCAATGATGGCGGCGGTGTCGAAGTCGATCATCTGGCTCAGGGAGGCCATAACGCCGTTTTTCATCAGGCACTTGACCACCTCTGCGCCGGTCTTTTTCATCCGGCTTGCCAGCTCTCCCACGCTGATCTCGTCGGGGATCTGCACGGTGACGGGGGTCTTTTTAATAACCTCCAGCCGCAGGCGGCGCAGCCGGTCAGCTTCCTCCTGCTTGCGCTTGTTGCTGACGAAGTTGTTGTCCCGGCGCTGCTTGCTGTTGCGGAATTTCTCCTTGCCCTGGGTCTGCTGCTGATCTCGCCGTCCGCGGCTGCGGGCGTCGGCCATGTCCTGCAGCTTCTCGTCGTACTTGGCCAGGTTGATGTTGGTGGCCTTGCTGGTGTCCACCACCTTGGTCTTGGGCACCCGGCTGGTGGGCTGCGGGTTCTGCTGGACGGGCTTTGTCTCCGCCTTCTTCTGGGCAGACTCCGCCTTGGCGGGCGCGCTGCTCTTGGCAGCGTCCTTCTTGCCCTCTGCCTTTTTCTCGGCGGCAGGCTCGGCCTTCTTCTCCGCCGCAGGCTTCATGCCCTCGGCGAAGATCACCTGAATGCCGGACACCGGGTTGTGCTGCGTCAGATACTCGAAAATCAGCGATAGCTCGTGATCCTCCAGCACCTGCATGTGATTTTTGGGTGTCTGCGCATACTGCGTCAGGATCTCCGTGATCTGTTTCGTGGGCAGGCCAAAGTCCTTGGCCACCTCATGCACCCTGTATTTGTTCCCGATATTACCCAAATAAAGCCACCTCCATCATTGTGATACGAATGCACCCGTGTGCAGTAGTTTACGATTTTTTGCGCCCGGAGCCTTTGCCCTTTTTCACGGGCTTGCTGCCCTCGAATCTGACCCGCGCCTGGGCCTTCTGACGGCTTCTGGCCGCCGCGCCGCGCTCTTTCCTGGCCGGTCGGGATGTTTTTTCCTTCTCCCCGCCGCCCCGGGACTCATGTTCCGGCGGCGCGGCCTTTTCCAGGGGCTTTGGCGGGCGTTTTTTGCCCGTGCGTACGTTCTTCTCATGGGCCAGCTGCTCCAGCTTTCGCTCCCGAGCCCGCTGGGCCTTGATGGCCATGCACTCTGCGGCCCCTGTGAACTTCTCCGGCTCCAGCGCCGCCAGCTTTTTCGCCACCGCGTCTGCAAAGCCGATGTCCGTCACCGCCGCCATGGCGCAGCTGGTGCGGCCCAATGCCCTTCCCAGCTCCTCCTTCGTGGTCGGGATCACCAGGCACAGGCAGTTCCCCGTGCCCGCGAAGGCCATGGCCCGCCGCACGGAGCCTGCCGCGGCATCGCCCGCTACCAGGATGATCCGCGCCTTTTTGGCCCGGGCCGCCGAGCCCACCGGCTCCTCGCCGATCTCCACCCGGCCCGCCTTGTGGGCCAGGCCGATCATAGACAGAATTTTCTCCATGCTCAGCCCTCGATCTGCGCCTGCAGCGCCTCATAAATGTCCTGTCCGATGGCCGTCTCAAAGGCCCGTTCCAGAGCCCGGGACTTCCTGGCCTTCTGCAGGCACTCCGCGTCGGGGCAGATGTAGGCTCCCCGCCCGGATTTTTTCCCCGTGGCGTCCACGCAGATCTCCCCCTCCGGGGTCTTTACGATGCGTACCAGAGCCTTTTTATCCTTCATTGTGCGGCACCCCACACATTGCCGCTGGGGAATTTTTCGCTGCTTCTGCATGGCGTACCTCCCTAGTTTATGCTGTCGAAAATTCCTCTGGAATTTTCCGACAAAAGGCTCGCAGTCTGCTGCGCGCATAATTTTGAGCCCATGGCTCAAAATTCCACACTGGCAGCCTGAGCAGTATTTTCTCTCACGCGCATGTCGCGAGAGAAAATGATCTCAATTTTTCGCGTCTGCGGACGCGAACTCTGCGAGGCTTCTTACTCAGCCGCCTCCTCCTCGTGATAGGAGGCGGGCTTGATGTCGATCTTGTAGCCGGTAAGCCGCGCAGCCAGGCGGGCATTCTGCCCCTCCTTGCCGATGGCCAGGCTCAGCTGATCGTCCGGCACGATGGCCCGGCAGGCCTTGCCCTCCTCCGCCAGCTGCACGCTGATGACGTCTGCCGGCGCCAGCGCGGCGGCCACAAACTCCGCCGGGTCGTCGCTGTAGGGCACGATATCGATCTTCTCGCCCCGGAGCTCCTCCACAATGGCGTTCACCCGCTGGCCCCGGGGGCCTACGCATGCGCCGATGGGATCCACATTTTCGTCGGAGGAGTATACGGCCATCTTGGTGCGGCTGCCGGCCTCCCGGGCGATGGAGCGAATTTCCACCGTCCCGTCGAAAATCTCCGGCACCTCCAGTTCAAACAGCCGCTTCACCAGCCCCGGATGGGTCCGGGAGATGAGCATCTGCGGGCCCCGGCTGCCCCGGCGCACCTCCACCAGGTAGACCTTCAGGATCTGACCCTCGTAGTACTGCTCGCCGTTGACCTGTTCACCCAGCAGCAGCACCGCGTCGGTGGCGTCGGCGCCGGAACCCAGACGCACGGTGGCGTTGCCGGTACGGGGATCGATGCGCAGCACGGTGGCCGTAAGGATCTCATGCTGCTTGGAGTTGAACTCATCGTAGATCATGCCGTGCTCGGCCTCCCGCAGACCCTGGATGATCACCTGCTTGCCGTTGCCGGCGGCGATGCGGCCGAAGTCCACATTTTTCACCGGGAAGCGCACGGTGTCGCCTACGTGGTACTTGGCGGAGATGGCCTTGGCCTCCTCGGCGGAGATTTCTGCGGCGGGGGTTTTCACCTTCTTCACCCCCGCTGTCTCCCCGCACAACTTTCAGTCGTGGCTTTTCTCTTTCATGTCCCCCCCCACCCTTTTCTCCTTCCCGCATTCCAGCTTCTACGCGGGTTCCCGAAACCCAACGAACTGTTTTCACATACAAAACTTCCGGAGGAGCCGCGGCGCTTCCATCAGCGCCCCAGCGGCAAAGATCTCTTCACATTTCATAGCTGAATCTCCTGTTCTGTATTAGAAAAATCATGAATCACAAATTGAACTGTCATAAAGCAGGTAAGAACGAAGTGTTTCGCCGGGTCAGAATACTATGCGCAGCCGCACCATGGCGATCTCGTTTTTCTCGAACCGCAGCTCCTGTCTGCCCATTTCCAGCACCACCGCGCCGCTGTCGTACTCCTTCAGCACCCCGGCGAATTCCTTCCGCCCGTCCCGGTTCTGGTAGGTTTTCAGCAGCACGGGACTGCCGATGAATTTCTCAAAGTCCGACGGCCGCTTCAGCTGTCGCTCCGCCCCGGCGGAGGACACCTCGAACACATAGCTGCCCTCAATGGGGTCCGCCTGATCCAGCAGGTCGCTGACCCTCCGGCTGACGTTTTCACAGTCCAGGATATCCACGCCGCTGTCCTTGTCCAGATACAGCCGCAGATACCACTGCCCGGCCTCCCGCACATACTCCGTGTCCCACAGCTGGCAGCCGAACTCCTCCACCACGGGCGCAGCCAGCTCCGCCACGATTTCCGTCACCTTTTTCATCGAATGTCCTCACATTTCCGCAATTTTAAGGATCGCAAATTAGCCAACAAAAAGAGCGGACCGGGAAGTCCACTCTGCGAAACACATACCTTACTGCCTACACTATACCATATAAATGCCGCCAATGCAAGCGTTTTTTGCAATACGGAGACAGACTCCCGATAAAATTTCTTCGATATGCAAAAGCGAAGCGGACCCAGCCGCTTCGCTTTTCTTGCACTTTATTCGCCAAAGTTGCTGTTGATCAGCTCCGACAGGGCCGCTACGGCTTCCTTTTCGTCTGCGCCGTCAGCGATCAGAGTGATGGTAGTGCCGCCCACGATACCCAGGCTCAGTACCCCCAGCAGGCTCTTGGCATTGACGCGGCGTTCGTCTTTCTCCACCCAGATGCCGCACTTGAACTCATTGGCCTTCTGAATGAAGTAGGTAGCGGGTCTGGCGTGCAGCCCGACTTCGTTCTTCACGGTGACTTCCTGTGTATACATATTCCTCTTCTCCTTTACGCACAGCAAGTTATTCGGAATGAATCCTTCTTAACCACCTTTAATTATACGGATAGAGGGCGGGATTGCAATGGCAAAAACCACGAAAAAAGCGACAAACCCCGGTAAAACACGGATGAATTTTTACTTTTCCCACAAAACAAACCCATTCCGTTTCGCCATAATCACCAGCCCCGGCCAAATCCAACCACCCGCCTTTCCGCTTCTGTTCGCACTTCGCGCACCCGCGTATCACTTCAGCTCCACCACCGTCACCCCGGCCTCGCCCTCGCCGTATCGGCCCAGCCGGAAGCTCTTGACCACCTTGCTGCGCCTCAAAATTTCATGTACTGCCTTGCGCAGGGCGCCTGTTCCCTTGCCGTGGATGATGGTCACCGTCTCCAGCTTGGCCATGACGGCGGCATCCAGATAGTTTTCCACCACGCTCTCGGCCTCCAGAGTCTCATACCCCCGAATGTCCAGCTCCGAGCTTGCCCGCCGCTCCAGATGCAGCGTGGGCACGGGGGTGGTCTTGGGCGCCATGGGCTGCTTTTTCTGCTGGGGCTGGCCCTCAATGAGCCGCACCTGTCCGGGCTTTGCGGTCATTTTCATCTTTCCCGCCTGCAAAACCAGGCTTCCGTCCCCGTTCACCTGCACCACCGTGGCGGTGGTGCGCACCCCGGGCAGCTCCACCCGATCTCCGGCCACAATGGGCCGCGATGGCTTCTCCGGCTCCGGTGTCTCCTCCCGCAGGTGCAGGGCCTCCTGAGCGGCGTTCATGTGCTTCCGGGCAGACACCTTCGCGTCGTTGATGGCCTGGAAATCCGCCTGCTGCTGCATTTTCTTGCGCAGCGCGTCCAGCTCTGCGAATATCTCGTCCACCTGCTGCTGGGCCTGCCGCACAATGCGTCGGGCCTCGTTTTCGCCCTTGCTCCGGGCGTTTTCCTTGGCCTTTTCCATCTGCTCCCGGAAGGTCCGGGCCTTCCGGGCATCCTCCTGGCTCTGCTGCCACAGCCGGTCCGCCTCGCCCTGGGCCTTCTCCAGCCGCTGGCGCTTCTCCTCCAGCTGGGTCAGCACATCCTCAAAGCGGATGGACTCGCTGTCCATCTGGGCCTTGGCAGCGGCGATGACGGACTCGTCCAGCCCCAGCCGCCGGGAAATGGCAAAGGCGTTGGACTTGCCGGGGATGCCGATGAGCAGCCGATAGGTGGGCCGCAGGGTGGCCACGTCGAACTCGCAGCTGGCGTTTTCCACCCCGGCGGTGGTCATGGCGAAGGTCTTCATCTCTGCGTAATGTGTGGTGGCGGCGATGAGGGAGCCCTTGCTGCGCCCGTTCTGGATGATGGCAATGGCCAGGGCCGCCCCCTCCACCGGGTCGGTGCCCGCCCCCAGCTCGTCGAAGAGCAGTAGGCTGTTCTCGTCCGCCTGGCGCAGAATTTCCACGGTGTTGGACATGTGGGCCGAGAAGGTGGACAAGCTCTGCTCAATGCTCTGCTCGTCACCCACATCCGCCAGCACCCGGTCAAAGACCCGCAGCCTGCACCCGTCGTCGGCGGGGATCTGCAGCCCGCACTGGGCCATCAGCGTCAGCAGCCCTATAGTTTTTAATGTGACGGTCTTGCCGCCGGTGTTGGGGCCTGTGATGACCAGGGTGTCATAGGAATTGCCCAGCTCCAGGGAGATCGGCACCGCCTTGGCCTGATCCAGCAGCGGATGCCTTGCCCGGCGCAGCACAATACCGCCCCTCCGGGCCAAAATAGGCTTGGCTGCGTTCATCCGGTAGCTCAGCTGCCCCCGGGCGAAGATCACGTCCAGATGCACCAGAATGTCGTAGTCGTAGAGGATGTTCATCATCTGGGCCGCGCACTCCCCGGAGAGAATGCGCAAAATGCGGTCAATTTCCTTTTCCTCCCGGGCCTGCAATTCTTTTAATTCGTTGTTGGCCTGCACCACGCCCATGGGCTCCACAAACAGCGTGGCCCCGGAGGAGGAGATGTCGTGGACCAGTCCTGGGATGCTCCCCTTGCACTCGGCCTTCACCGGCACCACGAACCGTCCGTCCCGCTGGGTGATGAGAGCCTCCTGCAAGACCTTGGCGTAGGAGGGGGAGGAGATGATCTTCTGCAAAATCTGCCGGCCCTTGCTGGCCGCCAGACGCATCTTGCGCCGGATGTCGGCAAGCTCGGGGCTGGCGGAGTCGGCAATGGTCTCCTCGTCCAGAATGGCTCCGTGAATTTTATCTTCTAAAAACTTGTTGGTGTGCAGGGCGGAAAAGAGATGATCCAGTACGGATTTCTCCCCCTGCCTGTCTCTGTCGTATTCCGAGACCCGCCGGGAAGCCGTCAGCAGGTCCGCCACATCCAGCAGCTCCCTTGTGTTCAGCACCCCGCCGTGGTCGGCCCGGTTCAGCGCCCGGGACACATCCTTCACCCCTAAAAAGCTGGGGCTGCCGTAAAGCCCCAGCCGTTCCCGGGCGCTCTGGGTCTCCTCCTGCAATCGTGCAGCCTCCTCCAGGTCACACACCGGCAGAAGCTGGCGGCACTTCTCCTTGGCCGCCTCGCTCACTGCCAGAGAAGCCAGTGTCTCCAGAACCACCGGCAGCTCCAGCGTCCGTATGGATTTTTCAAACAATGTATTCATAAATATTCCTCTTTTGCCCCGGAAATATAAATTTTCCTATGTAAATAAAGCCAAAATGATCCCGTAGGGGCGAACGACCCTGTCCGCCCGCCGGCCTTGCACCAGCTCCTTGCAAAAACCATGTCATTGCGAGGCCAGTTCGCAAACTGGCTGTGGCAATCCGCATCCCCCGCCCCCTTGGCCCCCTTGCCTAAAGGGGGCTGTCGCGGCGACGCCGTGACTGGGGGATTCTTTTCCCGCGCCTCTTGCAACCCCTCCGTAGGGGCGGGGTTCTACCCCGCCCGTCCGGGCTTCTACCCCGCCCGTCTGGGCTTGTACCGCACTTCTTGAAAAGGTGTCATTGCGAGACCAGTTCGCAAACTGGTCGTGGCAATCCGCATCCCCCGCCCCCTTGGCCCCCTTGCCTAAAGGGGGCTGTCGC
>OBHX01001411.1_pt1 | contig 20684 bp, 16 predicted proteins | sample 1519331 | NCBI WGS metagenome assembly OBHX01 (sample SAMEA2602897, study PRJEB22501) | metagenome
CAGGAAGACGTCACCGAGATCCTGCTGAACATCAAGGGCATCGTGCTCACCAGCGAATACGACGAGCCTGTGGTCATGTATCTGCGCAAGAGCGGCAAGGGCGAAGCCGTGGCTGGGGACATCACCCCGCCGGCCGGCGTCACCATTGCCAACCCGGAGCAGCACATCGCTACCCTCGCCGACGATGGCGAACTCGAGATCGAGTTCACTGTCGAGCGTGGCCGTGGCTATGTTCCTGCCCAGATGAACAAGCAGGACAACGATGAGATCGGCCGTATTCCGGTTGATTCCATCTACTCCCCGGTACTCAAGGTGAGCTACAAGGTCGAGGCCACCCGTGTGGAACAGCGCACGGACTTCGACAAGCTCATCCTGGACGTGGAGACCAAGCCCGCCATCTCCCCGCGTGACGCGGTGGCTTCCGCCGGTTCCACCTTGGTGGAGCTCTTCGGCCTGTGCCGTGAGCTCAACGCCCAGGCTGAAGGCGTCGAGGTCGGTCCGGCCCCGGTGGCCGAGGAGACCAACCCCGAGATGGCCGTTCCGATTGAGGACCTCAACCTGACGCAGCGTTCTTACAACTGCCTCAAGCGCGAGGGCATCCACACCATCGGTGAGCTTGTCTCCCACACCGAGCAGGACCTGCTCGACATCCGCAATTTCGGTATGAAGTCAATCGATGAGGTCAAGGAGAAGCTGCAGACCTTGGGCCTGAGCCTCAAGTCCTCGCCGATGGCCTTCGATACCAATAATCTCGAAGGTGGCACGTTCTTCTCGCCGGAAGACGAGTGATCTGCCTCTTTGACCAATCGTTCGTTCACTAGGCAAGCAGATGTTCGGGCATATGCCCACCTGCTTGCCTGAAGAACGGACATATAAGGAGTAAACCCAATGCCTACACCTAAGAAGGGCCCGCGTCTGGCTTCCAGCCCCGCACACGAGCGCCTCATGCTGGCAAACATGGCGACCAGCCTGTTCCAGAACGGCCGCATCACCACCACGCTGCCGAAGGCCAAGCGCCTTCGTCCGCTGGCAGAGCGCCTGATCACCTTCGCCAAGCGTGGTGATCTGCACTCCCGCCGTCGCGTGATGCGCGTCATCCGCAACAAGTCCGTGGTGCACATCCTGTTCACCCAGATTGCCGAGCAGATGGAGCAGCGTGAAGGTGGCTACACCCGTATCGTCAAGATCGCTCCGCGCGTTGGCGATGCCGCTCCGGCCGCTGTGATCGAGCTCGTCACCGAGCCGGTTGCCAAGAAGGCTGTTGTGAAGGAAGCTGAAGCCGCCGCCAAGGTTGCCGAAGAAGAAGCTCCGGCCGTTGAGGCTGAGGCCACTGAGGCTGCTGAGGCTGTTGAGGCTCCGGTCGAGGAGACCGCCGCCGCTGAGGCTGAGGCTCCCGCTGAGGAAGCCGCTGACGCCGAGAAGGCCGAGTGAGCTGAATAGCGTTTCGCTAAGCTAGCTGAAAGGGCTGGAATCCGTTTGGGTTCCAGCCCTTTTGCGTTGTTTTCATAGAATCTACAACGTACGTACGGCCCGAATGGCCTCGGCTCTTGCGGCCAGCTGATCATCGGCGGGATATGCGATATGCTCCAAAGTCAGGCCCTGCGGCGCAATCGGCCCGCTTGAGCCTTCACGTACTGGCTCGGCCATTTTGCCGGCAAACCACTCCAGTGATTTGCGTCCCGAACCAACTTTGATGCATGAGCCGACCAGGGAGCGCACCATATTGCGGGCAAAGGCGTCCCTCCCGCCACAATCGTGACCCTTCCCGGCCCGACCCCCAGCGAGGGATTCGTATATGCTTCATCCGTTGCCATCTCATCCGTTACTGGGGGAGTGATCGCCCCCCGCCGCCAATAGGCGGTCTTGACTTCACGGATCGTAGTGCCTCCCGGATTCGGAGTGGCGAAGGAACCAAAATCGTGCAGGCCGATGGTCAATGAGGCTGCGCGGTTCATAAGCTCCAGATCCAGCGCTTCATCCACGGTAAGTACGCATCCACGCAGGCGCGGGTCGACCTCAGACGAACGATCGGCGACCCGATACACATAAGTGCGCTCCAATGCGGAGAACCTGGCATCGAAGCCGACCGGAGCTACGGCAATGCCATGAATGACGATGTCCGAAGGCAGCACAGCCTTGAGTCTGCGAGTCAGCGCCTCGGTGACCGGAATGGTCATGTGACCTACGCAGCGATTCAGTACCTCATCGGATACATCCAGATGCGCCACTTGGTGGGAGGCATGTACACCGGTGTCGGTGCGTCCAGCCACTGTCAAGCGTAACGGTTCGGCCGCGTCATCGGTCGGCACCCGCAGCACCTTGTGCAGCGCATCTTCAATGGTGCCTTGCACTGTACGAAGATTGGGCTGTTTGGCCCAGCCATAGAATCCGCCGCCGTCGTAGGCCAAGTCAATGCGCAGTCGTGTCATAGCCATTCATTGTAACGAGTGTGGTCGGCGAGACGAGTGCGGTCGTCAAGATGCACGCGGCCGGCGAAGTGACCTGCCTGTAACATTCTCGCGCGTTTGTTGAAACGGGCCCGCCTTAGGTTGAAACCATCAAACCCGGTTACGGCTTGCGGCGTCAGCGTGCGCTCAAAACGCCTAACCGCTTGAAGCCACAGAAGCCGCCACAGCAAGGAGCAGGCACGATGATCGAATCCGCAGCACGCAGACTGGCCCATGAACTGGTAAACCGTCGCGAAGCGATCAATCGAGAGCTGTCCCGCAACGGTGTGCGTTTCGGCATCTACAAGAACGGCGAATACCATGACCGGCTGTTCCCGTACGACCCTGTGCCGCGCATTATCGAATCCGACGAATACGACGAATTGGAGAAGGGCCTGAAGCAGCGCGTCAACGCCCTGAACGCCTATCTGAAGGACATTTATTCCGATAAGCGCATTATTCATGATGGCGTCGTGCCGGAAGAATACGTATACACCTCGGCCGGCTACTTCCCGCAGGTCAACTGTGTGACCCCTCCCGGCGGCATTTTCGCGCATATCGCCGGCGAGGACCTGGTCCAAGGCGAGGACGGCCGCTGGTGGGTGCTGGAAGACAACCTGCGCATCCCCTCGGGTGCCAGCTACCCGCTGTTCGTGCGCGACATCGAGCGCCGCATCTCCCCGCGCCTGTTCCGCGACGTTCGTATTCGCGATAATCGCGAATACCCGCGCCTGTTGCGCAAAGCCATGGACTTTGTCTCCACCGAGGGCATCGCCGTGGTACTGACTCCCGGCCGCTACAATTCCGCGTTCTTCGAGCACGCCTATCTGGCGGAGAAAACCGGTGCGGCGTTGGCCTTCCCCGAAGACCTCGAAGTGGTGGACAACAAGGTCTACTTCCTCGACTACGCCGGCAAACGCCACCGTGTGGGCGTGGTTTACCGCCGCCTGTCCGACGAATTCCTCGACCCGTTCGCCTTCAATCCTGATTCGGTGATCGGTGTGCCCGGTATCCTGTCCGCCTACCGCGCGGGCAACGTGGCCATCGTCAACGCGCCGGGCAACGGCGCGGCCGATGACAAGGCCGTCTACTACTTCGTGCCGCAGATGATCAAGTACTATCTCGGCGAGGAACCGATTCTCAACAACGCGCCCACGTACATGCCGATGTTCGAGGCCGACCGCAAGGAAGTCCTGAATCGGATGGGCGAGCTGGTCATCAAGGATGTGGCCGAAGCCGGCGGTTACGGCGTGGTGTTTGGTTCGTCGCTGGATGCCGCCGCACGTGAGGAGCTCGCCAACCGGATCAAGGAGGAGCCGCGTCGATTCATTGCCCAAGAGGTGATTCAGTTCCGTGATATCGATGTGGTGGACCCGAAGACCGGCGAGATGTCGCCGCGCAAGTGCGATTTGCGTGCCTTCGTGGTCACCGGCAAGAATACGCACGTGTGGTATTCGGGCTTGACTCGATACTCGTCGGTGCCTGGCCAGATGATTGTCAACTCGTCGCAGGGTGGCGGATTCAAGGATACGTGGGTGTTGGCACCCGAATCCGGCGTGGAGCATGAATACGGTGCCGAAACGCAGGTGGTGAACCTGCTGAACCAGTCCCGCCGCCACTCGTTGTCTCTGGTCACCGCTTCCAAGGCAGACAACCTGTATTGGCTGGGCCGGTACACCGAGCGCGCCTTCACCACGCTGAACCAGTTCTTCCCGTTCTACGATCGTGTGATGGACACTGATGTGGACGCCGTCCGTCCGTTCGCTCACGCACTCGACCTGCCCGAAGATTTCGAGGACTTCGACGGGTTCGTGAACAGCTTCCTGTACGACGGGTCCAATCCTGATTCGGTGCGGTCGGCCGTAACCTCCGCATTCAACAACGCCGTGATTCTGCGCCCGGAATTGAGCTCGCGTCTGCTGCAGTACGTGGAGTTGGCGATGACCAATATCACCGATGCCGCCAAATACGCGGCCGATGCCGAGGACATCTACAAGCAGCGCGATATTACCGATGACATGCTCGCCTTCTGGGGCGGCATCGAGAATTCGCCGGTCGACCCCACGCTGAAGGCGTTCATCTTCATCGGCAAATATCTGGAACGCATCGACCTGTACACGCGCTTCGGCCTGACGATGGAGGAGCTGGAAGCGCCGCTCAAGAAGCTCGCCGCCTATTCGATGACCTTGGACGGCATGCCGCTGCCCAGCTGCTTCGCCGACGGACTGAGCTGGCTGGTCGGTCAGCTGCCGTCTCGCGGATATCAGGAAGTCGCCGACCTGCTGAAGAAGTACCTTGACGACTACTCCGGCCGTGTCAGCGCGCTGGCCATCAAAGACATGGGCTCACTGAGCTCCATGAACATGGACGCCAAGCGTCCCTGATCCCGACCTGACACCCTGACGGGTTCAAATGCTATGGTGGTATGGCGAAAAAACCGTGCGCCCGAGTGCCGGCCTGTGCATATCAGCAGATTGCCGGAATATATGCGTGGGCTGTGAGCGCACGGACCATACCTCAGCCATGGCTGTAGTGTCGTTATCCCGAGAATATGCCGGTTGCCGGCTCGTGTGCAAGTGCAGGAGACGTTGTGAAAAAACTCGTGTTCGACTATGAGATGAGGCTGTCCTTCAGCGCACCGGTCACCGATCACAGGTTCCAGCTTCGCTGTATTCCCTCCACTGGCCCTCGCCAACAGGTGATTGACGTGGAAGTGAAGATTCAGCCCGAAACCGAACTCGAAACCACCATCGACTCCTTTGACTCCGTGGTGATGACCGGATTCATCCCTGAGCCGCACGACATATTCAGCTACTCGGTGACCGGCATCGCCTTCGTGGACAATGCGCATATCCATAAGGAAGCCTATAAACCGCTGTACCGATTCAATTCAGCGCTCACCATTCCCGGCCCGAACGTGGAGGCGATGATTGCCGTATGCCGCGAACGCTTGGCGGCGCTGCCTTCCGACGCCACTCCGGTGCAGCAGGCCGCCGAAGTGATGGATGAGGTCTACAAGGCGTTTGTGTATACGCCCGGTTCCACCACGATTCGCACCACCGCCGAACAGGCCTTGGCTCAGCGCAAGGGCGTATGCCAGGATTATGCGCACGTGATGCTGTCCGTGTGCCGGCATGTGGGATTGACCGCGCGCTACATTGCCGGTTTGCTTGGGGGAGAGGGCGCGACCCATGCTTGGGTCGAGGTGTATCAGGATGGCCGATGGGTCGGACTGGATCCCACGCATAACCGATTGGTGGACGACAGCTACATCACCATCGCCCACGGCCGCGATTACCGCGACTGCATGCTCGACATCGGCATCTTCTCTGGATACAACGTCCAGCAGTCCCAATGGGTCAACGCCTCCGTCCACGAACAGGTGGCATAAACAAAATTCCAAGCCCCCTCTGATGAGCTGAGCCGTGAAGAAAACGCCGGAGGCGTTTTTAGGCGAAGGCGAACGACAGTGAGCAAATAAAATGGCAGCTGGAAAGCTGTCCTTAATTGCGTTCGAGCTGTCAGCCGTAAGGCTGACCGAGGGAGAGACCACTCAATGCAGAGTGGCCCCGTCACCGCTTCTACCACCACCAATATTCGGATTTTGGTAGTTGAAGAATTCGGATTTTCGCAGTTGACCAATTCGGACTGTTAATCGGCTCATCGTCTGACCCATCGCAATCTCACACAAAATCGCATTATCCCACGCCGAATCGAGCTCAGCGAAACTCCGATTTGCCAGGTCGGCAGAATGTGGCATAATGAACAAGTTGCCATTTTGGCAGCATGGATAAGTGTCCGAGCGGTCTAAGGAGCACGCCTCGAAAGCGTGTGAGGTGAAAGCCTCCGCGAGTTCGAATCTCGCCTTATCCGCCTTTAGGGTTCCGGGTTTGTCCCGGAACCCTTTTTGTTTTTGATACGAACGTCCGTATTCGCTCCTGTGCTGTATCGTATACGGCGTGTCGGGTGGAAAATAGCGAAAAGGATAACGTTGTACTCAGCGGGACTTGCGTACTAAGTACAACCATCGTATTATCGATATCAACAGAAGTACAAGGTTGTATTAAATATCCAGAACGCACATTCACCGCTGATTGGCGATGCCGCAAAACAGGTGAACCAAGAAGATGGGCCGATTGCTTTTGGTATTTAGCACAACGTTGTCTTGCGGTATTGAAGACAACGATTAAAGGAGAGCACATGTCCGAGCATTCGCACGACAATAAACCGGGGGAGCTGGAGGAATCTCGACTCGTCGTCGATAATGACTTTGAAGTAGCTCCGGTCAACGACAGACTGTTCGGGTCGTTCGTGGAGCATCTGGGTCGCTGCGTATACGACGGCATCTATGAGCCGGGCCACCCCGAAGCCGATGAAGACGGTTTCCGCAAGGACGTCATCGAACTGGTCAAGGAACTCGGCGCTACCACGATTCGCTATCCTGGCGGCAATTTCGTTTCCGGCTATCGCTGGGAGGATGGCGTTGGTCCTCGTGATGAGCGGCCGCGTCGCCTGGACTTGGCATGGCATTCCACCGAGACCAATCAGTTTGGTCTGCACGAAATGGCGAAATGGCTGGAAAAAACCGGCGGCAACGAGCTGATGGAAGCCGTAAATCTGGGTACCCGTGGTCTTGAAGAGGCCCTCGACCTGTTGGAATACGCGAATATTCCCGGCGGCACCAAGCTCTCCGAGGAGCGTCGCGCCAATGGTGCCGATCAGCCGTTCGGCATCAAGATGTGGTGCTTGGGCAATGAGATGGATGGCCCGTGGCAGACCGGTCACAAGTCCGCCGAGGATTACGGCACCTTGGCGGCCTCGGTGGCGGCAGGTATGCGCGCCATCGATCCGAACGTTGAACTGGTGGTCTGTGGTTCATCCAGCCACGTGATGGACACCTTCGGCAAGTGGGAAGAAACCGTACTTGAGAAGACGTTTGACAACGTCAACTTCGTCTCCTGCCATGCGTACTACCATCCGGAACTTCAGCCTGATGGCACCCGTGACATGAAGAGCTTCCTTGCCTCGGGCGTCGATATGGACGGTTTCATCAACGATGTCGCCGCCGCCATCGATGCAACCAAGGCCCGGCTGAAGAGCAAGCACGACGTGTTCATCTCGTTCGATGAATGGAATGTCTGGTATCTCAACGAAGAGCCGAGCAAGAATCCGGAAGGCATCGGCAATTGGCCGGTTGCCCCGCGCCTGCTCGAGGATGTGTACAGCGCCGCCGACGCCGTGGTGTTCGGTGATTTGATGATTACCCTGCTCAAGAACGCCGACCGCGTGCACGCCGCCAGCCTGGCCCAGTTGGTCAACGTAATTGCGCCGATTATGACCGAACCGGGCGGCCCGGCGTGGCGTCAGACCACGTTCTATCCGTTCTCGCTGACCGCAAAGCTCGCCAAGGGCGGCACGGTGCTTGAACCGAAACTGGCTTCCGGAACGTATGAAACCGACAAATACGGTGAAGTGCCGACGATCAATTCCGTAGCCGTGCGTGGTGAGGACGGTACGATCAGCGTGTTTGTGGTCAATCGCTCCATGGAAGCGGCCAATGACTTTGCCATCAAGCTGCCGGAAGGATTCGCACTTTCCGCGGTCGAGGCGCAAACCCTGCACGAGGATGATCTGCTGGCAAAAAACACGCTGGAAGACCAGAACCGAGTCGTTCTGCACCCCAACACCACCATCACGTCCGACGCCGATACCGGCACTGTGCGTGTGACCTTGCCGCCGGTCTCCTGGACCGCCGTGCACGTGAAGTGATTCGAGTGACGGTGGCGCATGACAGGGCGCAGTCTCTTATGGTTGCTGTGCCCTGTACAACCACCAAGCAATACCCAAACAATCATCAACATGCCCGGATTGCAGAAAGAGAGGTTCGGATTCGCCACTAATGTAATGTGGCATACCAGTCAAAGGAAGACAATGCCGTCATTCACATCGACTGGAACAATTCGATACCCAACAAAGGAATAAGGAGAAAAGACGGGTATGTAAAAAGCTAGGTTGAAAGCCGGCGGTCAGAAAGTCCCTTGTTCGGATGGCGTGCGTGCGTTTCTTCAACCAGAAAGTTTAACCTCTACGTTCGATCGTCCTGCAGTATTGTCAGAAGGATATTTGCCTAATGGTGCATGGGGTCCAACGGAGGAAAGCTCCTTGGCTGAATTCTGAGGTTGAGGGGTAGATGATTCCGATATGAGGAGGAGATGCTCGACCCGACTGTGACTTACCATAATAAGAACATAATGACGCTGTTGAAGGTGTGTCATGTAATAAGCAGAAATGGATTCGAACAATGGGAAACCGCGTAACTATCAAGGACGTGGCGCGTGAGGCGAACGTCTCCATCAAGACGGTTTCCAATGTGCTGAATGACACTGGCAGTATGAGACCGGATACACGTCGCCGTGTGGAAGAGGTGATGCGTAAGCTTGGATATACCGTCAATATTTCGGCGCGTGCAATGCGATCTGGCGGCACAAAGCTTATTGGACTCAACATCTTCGATTTCTCGCAGCCGTTCGTTCCTTTTTTCACTGACAAGGTCATTGAATACGCAAAAGAACGCCATTACGGTGTAGTCATCAACACATATGGTTCCGACGGTGAAGGGTTGGTTGCCAGCGTTGACGAGTCCTATCGTTTAGGGGCGGAAGGATGGATTCTGTTCGTAATGTCGCCGCTCGCGGATGAAGGGGCCGTTCTGGAGCAGCCATATCCGATTGTAACGACCGGAGACCATCTGGCCTACGGGAAAAGCGATTGGATCACCATGCCCAACATTGAATCCATCTCCACGGTTGTAGGAAGATTTTTGGATGAAGGTGCCCAAACGGTTGCTCTGATGGGTGTTCTTCCTGAACTGGTGGATGAGGCAGTGCTGCGTCGTCAGACGGAAGGGACCCAGGCGTTACGCGCCCAAGGATATGTGAAGGCATTTGAAGAGCGCGGATTATCGGTGAATTGGCGGTATGTGATTCCGGCAGAAAGCATGAATCAGCGTGAAGGTATGCGCGTGACAAAAGCTATGCTAGACAAGCTCCCATGCCCGGATGTTGTAGTGTGTCTCAATGATGCCATTGCTTTAGGCGCAATTCATGAATTGCAACGATGTGGTTTGCATGTACCTGACGATGTACAAGTGGTCGGCTTCGATAACGTGCCGGAAGCCGAGTACTCGGTGCCGGCGCTGACCACCATCGATCCTCATATCGATGATTATGCCAAGCATGCCGTTGACATGCTTATCGACCGCATCGAAGGATACTCAGGCCCGGCCCGTACGTACACCACCGATTTCACATTGGTGGAACGTGCCTCAACTCGACTTGCCCACTAGCATCCAACAAGTTCGCATCGGCTTCGTGAGGAGTGTGTGTCTACTCGAACAATGCGGCGTCAGTCGCTGGGTAGCCAAGTTGGAACGCGGTGTAGGCGTGCTTGGCGGCCAGTGCGGCGAGGATGAGCAGCGTATCGCTCTCGGTGGAAGATTTCGATTCGGTCACGGCCTTGATCTGCGCGCGGGCGCAGTCCATTTCGATGGCGGCGGCGGTCGGTACGGTTTGGCCGCTTGCCTTGTCGGCGATGGTGGTGGGGTTGGCCAGTAGTTGGTCGATGGCATAGACCTTTTGGCGGGGGGGCGTTTTGCCGGGAGAAAAGGGTTGTTTGCCCGGGTCAACACAAATTTCCCTTCCCCGCGCCAACCAACGCCGTCCCGCGGGCGTTTTCATATTGCCCCACGCCCAAACGAGCCCCCCCGTCCGGCCCCCGCGCGGCCATGACTCCGTTGTGCCGCCAACGTAGCCCCAGCGGTCTGTCCTCGTGCGGCCAAGACCTCGATAGCGAATCCGGCGCGATCCTCGGCCACGGCCATCGCATCCAATACCGATCGATCAACGTTGGCGGACGTGACGCCATCAAGACGCGCCGGCGTCACCTCAGGCGCGGACTGCCCGAATTTATCGGCCAGAAAAGCCAGCCATTGCTTGGTCTGCGCGTCACGTAACGTTCCCTCGGCAAAACGACCCGAACAATACCCGGCAACGTCAATCCAAGCCAGGGGAGCGGCCAGACCGGTGGCATACTGCTCTAATAACGGCGTGCCTTCAGCCGGATGGGTGGCGTAGCCCGCCAACGTCATCGCTTTCTCGCAAGGGGTCATTTGAGCTTCTGCCTCGGCCCGTCCGGCCAGTCGCGGCATCGAACACGCCGAAAGCGAACACAGCATCGCGCTCGCGCATAGTACGGATGCCAAGCGCCGGGTAAACCGTCCTGAAGAGAAGCGTGTCTGCATGGAAACATACACTAATAGCTAACTGTGACTACTCATAGGCCATGCGCCACATAACTTCATAGGAGGTACGGATCGATGGAACTGGACCTGACAGGAATACACAAGCTCGCCGCCGAGCAAGGAATCGACCCCGAAACCCTGGATGATGCGCTGGCAGAGGCCCTGCGCCTCGCCTACCTCAAGACCCCGCACGCCGCCAAGCACGCGCGCGTGGAGCTTGACGAACGTTCCGGCAACTTCACCGTGTGGGCCGCCGACGAAATTCCGGTCGAACCCACCGAAGACAACCCTTACCCCGTTCCCAAGCTGGGCGAGGAATACGATGACACCCCGCGTGACTTCGGCCGTCTCGCCGCAGCCACCGCACGCCAGGTCATCACCCAGCTGTTCCGCCGCGCCGAAGATGAGAAGGTATTCGGTGCGTTCTCCGGCCAGAAGGGCAAGCTCATCACCGGCATCATCCAGCAGGATGCTTCCGACCCCTCCAACGTGCATGTCGCGATGGGCGATGTCGAAGCCATTCTGCCTCGCCGTGAGCAGGTGCCCGGCGAACGTTACCGCCACGGCGAACGCATCCGCGTGTACGTGGTGAACGTGGCCCGTGGCATCAAGGGCCCGGAAATCGTGGTGTCCCGCTCCCACCCGGAGCTGGTCCGCAAGCTGTTCGAGCGCGAAGTGCCGGAACTGGTCTCCGGTGCCGTGTCCATCATGGCCATCGCTCGTGAGGCCGGCGCCCGCACCAAGATCGCGGTCAAGGCCAACACCGATGGCGTGAACCCGAAGGGCGCGCTGATCGGCCCCGGCGGCGCTCGCGTGCGTGCCGTTATGGAGAACCTTGGCCCGGAGAAGATCGACATCGTCGACTACTCCGACGATCCGGCCAAGTTCGTGGCAGCCGCGCTGTCCCCGGCTGTGGCCACCGGCGTGCAGGTGATCAGCGAGAAGAACAAGACCGCCATCGCCTTCATCCACGACGACCAGCTGTCCCTGGCCATCGGCAAGGAAGGCCAGAACGCACGACTGGCAGCCAAGCTGACCGGCTGGAAGATCGGCATCGAATCCGCCGAGGCCCATGCCAAGAAAGTCGCCGCCGAAAAGGCCGCCCAGGCTGCGGCCGAGGCTGCTGCTCCGGAAGCCGAATAGGCCGCCGGGCTCGAAGGCGAATGATCTTCAGGGCGCATTATTTCCTGATACGAGCCGCGTCAGCAATGGCGCGGCTCGCTGCGTCTACGCTATCCAGCGCTATGAGTATGCTTGATTGGCGTATGTGGGCTGGCGCAGTGTGCGCGAAATCGCCCACACCAGAGACGAGGTAACACGATCATGGTCGCACGATGAGACAGGGTAGGCTTGCCGTCATCACCAACTGACCACGCCCATGCACGCGCGTGGTCACAGAATAGGAGTAATTAGTGGCGAAACCACGCGTATACGAACTGGCTAAGGTTTTGAATGTCGATAGCAAAACCGTGCTTGAGAAGCTTAAGGACATGGGAGAATTCGTCAAGTCCGCTTCTTCTACGATTGAACCGCCGGTAGCCCGGCGTCTGAAGGCAGAGTTCGCCAAGGACAACGCCAAGGGCGATTCCAAGCCCGTGCAGCAGCGCCGCCCGGCCGCACCTTCGGCCCCGGCTTCCACTTCATCTTCCGCACCGACTCCGGCCGCTCCCGCACGTCAGGCATCGCCTGCCTCGGCACATCAGCAGGCTCCGACTCCGGGTGCACCGACACCGCGTCCGCAGGGCGGCGCACGCCCCGGCATGCCGACCCCCGGTCGCCACGGTCAGAACGACAACCGTGAGAATGGTCGCGATAATCGCGAAGGCCGTGAGAACGGTCGTCAGAGTCGCCCGAACGATCGCCGTAACAACGATCGTCGTAACAACCAGGGCCGTCCGAACAATAGCCAGCCGGTTCAGCACCAGAACAACCGCGGCAATGCTTCGGCTCCGCGCCCGCACGCTCAGGGCGGCGCCGGTGCCAATGGCGGCAATGCCGCTTCAAATGCGATTCCGCGCCCGCACGCTCAGGGCCCGCGCCCGGGCAACAACCCGTTCTCCCGCAAGCAGGGTATGCACACCCCGACGCCGGGTGATATTCCGCGTCCGCATCCGATGGCTCGTCCGACTGCTGATAACGGTCGTGGCGGTCGTCCGGGCCGTCCCGGCCAAGGCCAGGGGCAGGGCCGCGGCTTCCGTGGCGGTCGTCCGGGCCAAGGTGGTCAGGGCGGTCCGCGTCCCGGCCAGTGGGGCCACAACCGTCCGGGTCAGGGCGGCGGCTCCCAGGGTGCCGGTCAGGGCGGCGCACGCGGCGGCTTCCGTGGGGGCCAAGGCGGCGGCAATAACTTCCAGGGCGGCGGTGCACCGAGCAACGGTCCCGCACGTGGCGGCGGTCGCGGCGGTCGCGGCGGTGCCGCAGGCGCATTCGGACGTCAGGGCGGCAAGTCTTCAAAGGCCCGTAAGAACCGTCTGGCAAAGCGCCATGAGTATGAGGAGCTGAAAGCACCGACCATCGGCGGCGTTCGCATCCCCAACGGCAACGGCCAGACCATCCGTCTGCGTCAGGGCGCGTCCCTGGCCGATCTTGCGGAGAAGATCAACGTCAACCAGGCCGCGCTGGTCACCGTGCTCTTCCACCTGGGTCAGATGGCTACCGCCACCCAGTCCTTGGATGAGGAGACCTTCCAGATTCTGGGCGAAGAGATCGGCTGGAACATCCAGCTCGTCTCCGCAGAAGAGGAAGACAAGGAACTGCTCCAGCAGTTCGACATCAACCTTGACGAGGAAGAACTGCAGGATGACGAGGATCTCAAGCCTCGCCCGCCGGTCGTTACCGTCATGGGCCACGTCGACCACGGTAAGACACGACTGCTGGATACCATCCGCAAGACCAACGTCATCGCACGTGAGGCCGGCGGCATTACCCAGCGCATCGGCGCCTACCAGGTCACCGTGAACCTTGAAGGCGAACCGCGCAAGATCACCTTCCTCGATACCCCTGGCCACGAGGCGTTCACCGCCATGCGTGCCCGTGGTGCCGAGCTCACTGACGTCGCGATCCTCGTGGTCGCCGCCGACGATGGTGTGATGCCCCAGACCGTTGAGGCCATCAACCACGCTCAGGCCGCCAAGGTGCCGATCGTCGTGGCCGTCAACAAGATCGATGTGCCCGGTGCCAACCCGGAGAAGGTCCGCGGCCAGCTCACCGAGTTCGGCTTGGTCCCTGAAGAGTATGGTGGCGACACCATGTTCGTCGACATCTCCGCCAAGCAGAACCTGCACGTCGACAAGCTGCTCGAAGCCGTGCTGCTCACGGCTGACGCTGAGCTGGACCTCCGCGCCAACCCCGACATGGACGCCCGTGGTGCCACCGTCGAAGCCCGACTCGACAAGGGTCGTGGTGCCGTGGCCACTGTGCTGGTTCAGCAGGGTACGCTCCACGTGGGCGATGCCATCGTGGCCGGCACTTCGTACGGCCGCGTGCGTGCCATGCTCGACGAGAACGGTCAGCCGATGGAAGCGGCCGGTCCGTCCACACCTGTTCAGGTGCTGGGCTTGACCTCCGTGCCCACCGCCGGTGACCTCTTCCTGGTCGCCTCCGATGATCGTGCCGCTCGCCAGATTGCCGAGAAGCGTCAGGCCACCGAGCGTGCCGCCCAGCTGGCCAAGCGTCGCAAGGTCGTCTCCCTCGAGGACTTCAAGAAGAAGTTCGCCGAGTCCGAGATCGACATGCTCAATATTGTCATCAAGGGCGATTCGTCCGGTTCTGTCGAGGCGCTCGAGGATTCCTTGATGAAGATCGAGGTATCCGACGAGGTCGGCATCCAGGTCATCCACCGCGGCGTCGGTGCGATCACCCAGAATGATGTCAACCTGGCCACGGTCGACAAGGCCGTTATCATCGGTTTCAACGTGCGTCCGAACCGTCAGGTCGCGGACCTCGCCGAGCGCGAGGGCGTGGAGATCAAGTACTACTCGGTCATCTACCGTGCGATCGAAGACATCGAGGCATCCCTCAAGGGCATGCTCAAGCCGGAATACGAAGAGGTCGTCACCTCTCACTCCGAGATCCGCGAGATCTTCCGCTCCTCCAAGTTCGGCAACATCGCCGGCGTTATGGTGCAGGACGGCGAGGTCAAGCGTGGTACGAAGTGCCGTATCCTGCGCAACGGCGTGGCCACGGTCAACGACCTCGAGATCTCCTCGCTGCGTCGCTTCAAGGACGACGTTCAGTCCGTCAAGGAAGGCTACGAGGCTGGTATCAACCTCGGCACCTTCAACGACATTGAACTCGGCGACATCATCGAGACCTTCGAGATGCGGGAAGTCGAGCGCAAGTAGTCATTGTTAAGCCCCCTCTGACGAGGGGGCTGTCAGCCGCAGACTGACTGGGGGAGAGACATGGTAGTTCCATGATTTTCTCTCCCCCAGCCTCACTGCGTTCGGCAGCCCCTCGTCAGAGGGGGCTCAAGTCTAGAAAAGGAAATTCCTATGGCAGGAACCAACCCGCGCGCCGCACGTATTGCGGCCTTGATTCAGCGTGTCGTCGCCTCCTCCATTGAGCGCGAACTGCATGACAAGCGACTCGCCAGCATCACCGTCACCGAAGTTCGTGTGACCAACGATTTGCAGATCGCCAAGGTCTACTGGACCCAGCTCGGCCACGAAGGCCACGAGGAAGGCGAACGCAAGCGCGCCCAGCAGGCACTCGATCAGGCCAAGGGCCACCTGCGTTCTCTGGTGGGCCACAAGGCTGGCCTGCGCCTGACTCCGCAGCTCCAATTCGTGTTCGATGAAGTGCCCGGCGAGGCTCACGAGATCGAAGACATACTCGCCGTGGCCAAGAAGCGTGATGAAGAACTCGCCCGTGCTCGCGCCACCGCCCAGTACGCCGGCGACGCCGATCCGTACAAGCATGACGACGAGCCCAGCGACGACTTCGAAGACGACTCTGACGAGGAGTAGTGTGCTTCATACAACACCCAGCGGTCTGCTCATCATCGACAAGCCGCAAGGCGTGACCAGTTTCGACGCCGTCGCCGCCGTGCGCGGCGCGTTGCACATCAAGAAGGTCGGTCACGCCGGCACCCTTGACCCCATGGCCACTGGCACGCTGGTCATCGCCTTCGGCCACGCCACACGACTGCTCAACGCCATCGTGGCGCATGACAAAACCTACGAGGCCACCATACGCCTCGGCCTGCGCACCACTACCGACGATGCCGAAGGCGAGGTGCTTGTCGATGATGAAGCCCGCTCCCGCTGGCAAACGCTATCAGCGCAGCTGACTGAGGGTGGCCAGAGCGGCGAACCAACGGCGTTACCAACTGCCTCATGGCAAGACCTGCTCACACGCACCATCGCCACCAATTTCACCGGCGATATCGAACAAGTCCCCAATACGTTCTCCGCCATCAAAATCAACGGCCAGCGTGCCTACGACTTGGCTCGCGAAGGCAAGGATGTGGAACTCAAACCCCGCCCGGTCACCATCAGCGAATTCACCGTGCTGGATATCCGCAGCGGATTCGTAGCAGGGGAGCAGGCCGCTGAACCATTGCGGGAAGACGCGAACACGGGAGCGATTCCCGCACTTGATGTTGACGTGCGGATCAGCTGTTCATCGGGCACCTATATCCGCGCGCTCGCCCGCGATCTCGGCAAAGAACTTGGCGTCGGCGGATACCTGACCCGTTTGCGCCGTACGCGAGTCGGCCGATTCGCGTTGCCGGACGATGCCAGCGGACTTATCGCTCCTGAGGCGATGCTTGACACGCGAACCCATACCGTCACCGCACATACCGATCAGAAGACGTTCACTAATCGGGAAGGGCAAACCGTCACGCGCAACAAGTGCGTATTGGACACTCCTGAAGGTCTTGCCGGTGACGAGCGCCGCAACTGGCTGCTTGACCATGCCCTTACCATGGAACAGGCCGCTCGAGGTGCGATGCCGGCGCTTGACATCACTCCTGAGGAGGCCAGCGAATTACGCTTCGGCCGCCGTATTGAGCGTACAATCAGCGAGCCCACTGCCGCCATTGTGCCGCAAACGCATGATGTGGCGGCGATTATCGAGCGTGCAAACGCTCATCAGGCCAAGCCGGTCACCGTATTCCCCCTCGCGTAAAGTAGACGCGGTGAAAAGTGCAGCTTGATACAGGCCGCGCACAACAACGTCTATATTGCATGAATAACATCGCACGGATAAAAGGAACAGCACACTGATGGATATCACGCACCTGACCCCTGACGCCGAAGGTTCGATTGAATGGCCCTCGTTCAGTAACGATAAGAAGGCCGTGGTGACATTGGGCGCATTTGATGGCATGCACTTGGGTCATCAGGCGGTGATCAAGCGTGTGGTGGAACTCGCGCACCAGCATGATGCTTTTTCCGTGGTGATTCTGTTTGACCCGCGCCCCGCATTCGTGCACGGCTGGGTCATCTCGCACCATGGCGAAGAGCCCGCGGTTCAGAACGTGGATGCCGAAGCATTGACCAGTGTGGATGATCGACTGCACCGCATGGAACAGTTCGGCGTGGACCATGTGCTGGTGGTGCACTACACGCTGGCCTTCGCAGCTATGTCATACATTTTCTTCCTTGGCCGACTCACCGGCAAGCTGGGTATGCGCACGTTGGTCCTTGGGCAGGATGCCGCCATGGGCAAGGGTCGAGAAGGTGATGTGAAGCATATCGCCAATCTTGCCGCCGCCACCGGTGTATTCGAACTTGATGTGGTCGATGACCGTGGCCCGGGTGAAGTGCGTATTCCGCGCGATTTCAAGCCGGAAGCCCCGAGCGAATGGGGAGAGCCCGTCGACCCGCTGGCCAATGCCACCAAGGCCGAGCGCCGCGCATGGAGCAAGAAGAACCAGGCCAAGGCAATGCGCGCATGGAGCTCCACCAATGTGCGCTACCTGCTGGCTCATGGCCGAATCCAGGACGCCAACGCCATTCTGGGTGCTCCGCACTCCATCGAGGGCGAAGTGGTGCACGGTGAGGAGCGTGGCCGCACCATCGGATTCCCCACCGCCAATCTTGGCTCCGACATTGCAGGCTACATTCCGGTCGACGGCGTCTATGCCGGTTGGCTGGTAGATGGTGAAAACCGTTGGCCCGCCGCCATCTCCATTGGCACCAAACCCACCTTCAGCGAGAAAACAGGGCTCAACGAACGTGTGGTGGAGGCCTACTGCATCACTGAAGAATGGATCGACCTGTACGACCACAAGGTTCGCGTCGAATTCGTCGGCTTCCTGCGCCCGCAGGTCAAGTTTGATGGCCCCGACCAACTCGTCGACGAACTCAAGCGCAACGTCGAGGAGACCAAGCGTCTTACCGCCTGAGGCATATCTCAGGGCTATTTACGCACTCCCAAGGCGTCTAATGCGTCGGACAATGTGTTGGACTCCACCAGCTGAAGTCCCTCGACATGCACCGGCTTGCGCAGTGGCGGAATGACCGCCGTGGTGAAGCCGAGGCGTGCGGCCTCGCGAAGGCGATATTCCATACGCGGTACCGGGCGCACCTGACCGGTCAGGGAAATCTCACCAATGGCGCACGTGGCTCGCGCAATGGGTTTTGACGTGGCGGCGCTCGCCAGTGCCGCCACTATCGCCAAGTCGGAACCGGGCTCCTTGGCCTGGCCCCCGGCAATAGTGGAGATATACAGGTCGTTGGACAGCAGGTTGAGCTTGCTGTGACGGTAGAGCACCGCGACCAGCATGGCGATACGGCTGGGGTCCACGCCATTGACCGCACGACGGGGTGTGGGCAGCACCGACGTGGTGACCAGAGCCTGTACTTCGATAGGCAGACTGCGATGCCCATCCAATGTGAACGTCACGCAGGTGCCTTCCACGGGTGCCGCGTTGGCCGCATCAGGGCCGTCTCCAGACAGGAACAATCCGGCGGGATCGGTGACCTCTTCGATGCCTTCACCGCTCATGTCGAAACAGCCGACTTCATCGGTCGGGCCAAAACGATTCTTCACCGCTCGCAGCATTCTCAGCGCAGTCTCGCTGTCGCCTTCGAATTGGCAGACCACATCGACCAGATGCTCCAATGTGCGCGGGCCTGCAATCGAACCATCCTTGGTCACATGACCAACCAGAAATACTGGAATGTCAAGTGTCTTAGCGGTATCTATCAGCGCGCTTGCCACTTCGCGCACCTGAGTCGAACCGCCGGAAATGCCATCGACCTCCTGCGAGACGATGGTCTGCGCCGAATCCACAATGGCCAAGGCCGGCTTGTTCTGTTCGATCAGCCCCAATACTGTGGACAGGTCGGTGGTGGAGGCCAGTAACAAGTTCGGCTCCACCGCATTGATGCGGGAAGCGCGCAAACGAACCTGCGCCTGTGATTCCTCGCCGGAAATGTACAGCACGGTGTTGGCGTGTGTTGATGATGCGTTGCCCCGCATCGGCACCGTGTTCGATGCGTTGCCCTGCGCCCGGCCCGACTGTTGGGCAGACCGCTGACCTGCCCCTCGGAACGTACTGTCTCCCGCCACAACGCGCGCGATATTGCCGGCCGTCTGCAACAGCAATGTCGACTTGCCGATACCCGGTTCGCCCGCTATCAGCGTTACTGAACCCGGCACCACGCCACCGCCGAGCACACGGTCGAATTCGGAAAACCCGGTACCGAGCCGCTCGACGCTTTCCGTGCCCACTTCGGTAATCGGACGGGCTGCAGATCTGGCGTTGTTGGCAACCGTAACCGACTGCGTGCGTGATGTTCGGCCGGGAGCGGCCGTGCGAGAGCCTGCCGCCGGCCGAGCCTCGTGAAATTCCTCGACCGTGCCCCACTGACCACACTCGGGGCAACGGCCGTACCACTTCGGCCCGTTCCAACCGCATTCGGAACATACATACTGCACACTTGATTTCGCCATGGTCTCACCCTAACCCAAACACCAGCGGACGGTAAATTTTTACCGTTCACAAGAGTTTCACGCGGCTTGCGCACAACGACTAAAATTACGGCCGCCTAGCGTCACGCGGCTGTGAGAGAATCGGGGCATGACTAATAGTGAGAACTCCTCGACCACGCAATCCCATGGCAAGTTGATTGCAGTGGTGGTTGCCGCAGCTGTTGTGATTATCCTGGCAGTGCTTTCGGCCTTTGTGTGGCCGGGTTGGGCCATCCAGAAGAATGATGGCACCTCCACTACCACCCAAAACAGCCAGCAGAAAACCGAATCATCCGAGCCGACCAAGCCGACCATCGACGCCACAGCTTTGCCGGATGATGCCAGTGAGCTGTTGAAGGCCATGCCGGGCAGCGTGCTGAATTACGCGCGTACCAAGGCGGATGCCTCCACGACGTGGAATTCCGCGTCGCCGCTCGAGGAGTACACTCTGACCTACTCCACTGGTGATGCCGCCAAGGATGTCACGCTGGTCGCCGCGCAGTGGTCGTCGGCGGACAATGCCAAGACCCAGTACGATGCGTTGGTCGCTGCGCAGACCGGCGATGAGTCGGCATCCGGCAACGTCAAGGTTTCCGGCAACGTCACGGGCGCGTACGTGGTGAAGGCCGATGCCTCCAACAGCAAGAACGCCGTTGCCATCTGGCAGAACGATACCGTGGTCTTCCAAGCTACCGGCACCAAGGAAGCGGTCGATCGCTTCTACCAGAAGTTCCCGATGTAGCATCTAGTATCGGCTGTCAGCTGCTGCACAAACTTATGAACGTTGGGGCATCCACATTGCTGATGTGGATGCCCTAACTGCGTTCAGGGCATATGCGGACTATCGACAACATACTGGTTTCCTCTGTCTGGCAACACGTGTATTATGGTGCGAGTTGCAACTTTTACGATTAATCGAAATGGAGGCTTCAGATGGGTTCTGTCATCAAGAAGCGCCGCAAGCGGATGAGCAAGAAGAAGCACCGCAAACTGCTGCGTAAGACCCGCCACCAGCG
>OBHX01001424.1_pt1 | contig 20526 bp, 16 predicted proteins | sample 1519331 | NCBI WGS metagenome assembly OBHX01 (sample SAMEA2602897, study PRJEB22501) | metagenome
GCAGCTATACCCCTAAAAACGGATATCAATTTGTCGTGAGTAGGTCGGTTCAGCGCGGAGGGTCCGGTTAATTATTGGAAATAACCGTAAACCGTTACCGGTATAGTTGTCGGTATAATAGTGCGCGGTTATGATAATGCTCGTCGCAATACGCTGGAGGATGAAACATGAACCTTGATGATGCATCGCTGTTTCTTGACGCTATGGGGGATGTTCAACCGCTGAAAAAACATGCCGATGTGCACTGGCAGCCCATGCGCAATCTTCGCACTCCGGCGCGTATTGATACGCTTCAACTGGATAATTTTCTCTCGACGGGATTTCTCGATATTGTCCCGTTGAATGTGCCGCTTGAGTTTCGTCGCGAAGGTTTACAGAACGGCGTGACTGACAAGCTGCGAAACGGAAAATACCCGCAGCAGGCGAGCCTTAATCTTATTCGCCAACCTGTTGAAACATGTCGCCAGATGCTCTTTAGCTTTATTCTGCAGGCGCAGCAGGAAGGGTTGCGTAACGTGTTGGTGATACACGGCAAGGGACGTGACGATAACTCCCATGCCAATATTGTTCGCAGCTACGTGGCGCGCTGGTTGACGGAATTTGACGACGTGCAAGCATACTGCGCCGCACTGCCGCATCACGGCGGCAGCGGGGCATGTTATGTGGCATTGCGTAAAACCGCACAGGCAAAACAGGACAACTGGGAGCGTCACGCTAAACGCAGTCGCTGAACGACGTAAACATCAGGCGGCCAGCACTCTGTTCCTGCCTTCGTTCTTGGCTTTGTACAACGCGTCGTCAACGCGTTTGAATAACTCATCGATGCTTTCATTTGTTTCGTGCCGAGCTACGCCAATGCTGACGGTAAAGCGGGGAAGGCCAGGGAGAGTCACTTTGGCCACTGTCGCCCGTATCACTTCTGCGAGATTGAGGGCAATATCTAACGAGGTTCGCGGCAGCAGCAGCACAAATTCTTCACCTCCCCAGCGAAAAATCAGATCGTCCTTTCTTGCACAAGATTCCAGTGTGCGTGCCAGAGCGCAAAGTACCTCATCACCTTTTAAATGACCAAAAAGATCGTTAATGCTTTTAAAGCGATCGGTGTCGATCAACAGCAGGCTGTAATCCTGTGTCAATGACATCGCGTGGGTCTGTTCCGGCTCGGTTACCTGATAAAAATGTCGGCGGTTAAGCAATCCCGTTAAGGCGTCACGCAGGGCCGCACGCTCAAGCTCCTGTTCCAGCCGCTTTTGCTCGGTAATATCATGAATAATGCACAACATGAGCTTATTACCGTAGATTTCGATTGGCCCGGCGTAGGTTTGTACGTGACGGGATGTGCCGTCTGCCAGTTTATGCACAAAATGCAAAGGCTTATGGCCACCGGGAAGATGGGCGATTTCATGCATCACCGGGAGTATATGACGGCCCAGCGTATTGATTTCCCATGTATGTTTCTGGCACATCGTATCATGGTTATAGCCATAAAAATTTAGCGCACTGAGATTTGCATCAACGATCAGCCCATCACGGGACGGATCGATAAGCAACATTGGGGCCGAGTTAGTCTGGAAAAAACGCGCGTAAAATCCCTGTTTTTTTCGCTGATAATTCGCTGAACGGCTCGCTTTCAGACCTTGCGAAGTCGGTGTTTCAATGCCTTCGAAAAGAATGACGTCACCTGATTCCGGCAGAGAGCGGATGGACAGGCGGCTGGCCATCGCGACGTCTTCACCTTCGCGGCAAACCGTAAGGATTTCTACAATGTCGTGATGATTTCTCAAATCGCTGAGATACATGGTTAAATCATTCTGGGCATGAGTTGAAAATATGCCCTTGCGGAGTAGAGAAAAGCAGGGGGCCTGCATCAGTTCCCGTGCAACGGTATTAGCGAACACCAGTTCTTCGGTATGCGGCGAAACAATCCACACCGGCAGGGTTAATAAATCCAGTGAATGCAGCTCGGTTGTGCTCATCGATAATCCCGTTATCTTTATCTGCTGTGTTGCCCGTTTAATGGCATCTGTTTTTATATTACAGTCTCATAATGTTATTGATTGTTGAGGAGACAAAGACTGTACGATTCGCTGCTGCTTAATGTTGCTTTCCGTTGGAATCAATTCATGGATCTGATGCGCAGGCAACGGTTTTGCAAACAAGAAACCTTGCAGCACACCACATCCCATCTGGGTCAGGAGTATTTCCTGCTCCTGGGTCTCTATTCCTTCAGCCACCACTTGCATATTCATGGAGTGGGCTATGTCAATAATAGTAGACACAATCTTTGTATTTTTGCTGTTCTCGCTGATATCTTTAACAAATACTCTGTCAATTTTTAATTCCCGTGCCGGAAGAGACTTCAACATCAATATATTTGAATAACCGGTACCGAAATCATCAATAGAAACGGTGATCCCTAAAGCTGAAAATGCATTTAAGACTTCAGCGCTACGTTTTAAATTTTTAAGTGCTGTACTTTCAGTCAATTCCAGCGTGAGATATGCAGGTGACAGTTGATATTGTGCAAGGGCGCTGCAAACCACATCAACGATGTCATGTTGTTCAAACTGGGAAGGGGAAAGATTAACGGCGAGGGTCCATTCCGCATGGCCCTGTAACTTCCATTGATGTAACTGCTGGCATGCCTGCTGGATAACCCATTTACCGACCGGAATGATAAGCCCTGTTTCTTCCAGCGCAGGCAGAAACTCTGCGGGTAACAGCATGCCGCGTTCCGGGTGATGCCAGCGTAATAACGCTTCAAAACCGGTCAGGGAATGATCTCCGGCGGTGTATTTGGGTTGGTACCAAAGCTCAAATTGATCGTGTTCCAGAGCTTGTGACAGTTCCTGTAAAAATGTCGGCGGTGTATCGGCGATAGCTTCCATTTCTGGGCTATAAATAGCCCAACCGTTTCTGCCAGCCTGTTTGACATGATACATCGCCATATCAGCCTTTACTTTTAACTCATGCAACGTGGAACCATGCTCAGGATAAATACTGCTTCCCGCACTTAACGAAACCCGAATGGTGTACCCAAAAAGCGTGAAAGGATCGCCAATCGCAGCGGCAATCCGGGTCAGCAGAGCGGTGATATGCTCTTTATTGCAGTCAGGAACCAGAAGAATAAACTCATCTCCCCCCAGCCTCGCCAGCGTCATGGTGTCATCAAGGCAGCTGTAGATTCGCTGCGTACTGGCGATCAGCAACTGATCGCCGATGTGATGTCCCCAGGTATCGTTAACGACTTTGAAGCGATCGAGATCGATGAATACCAGAGCAAATTGATGCTGATGCAGTTTGGAATGCTGCAGACAGGCCTGTAAGCAGGCATCTATCTGTGTGCGATTGGCAAGTCCGGTCAGCGCATCGAAGTGGACCTGATGCTCAAGCTGGCAGTTAAGTTGATGTAAGTTGTCTGCCAGTCGGGAGGTACGCAGTTGCGAATCCACCATCGACACCACCAGCATGATACCCAAAATAACCAGCGTGACGGCGCAGACCCAGACAGAGAGTTCCAGTGTGCTGAGTCCATTGTGTACCGTGTGTCCAAAATGGGTGAATGTTGCCGCTCCCATCCCGGTGTAATGCATAGAGGCAATCGCCAGCGCCATAATAAGGGCGGCGACAAGCCGATTGATCAGGGCTCGACGGGTATTTTGGCGTAAATGAAACGCCAGCCACAAACCCACACCAGATGCAACGATGGCAATCATCACTGAGAGCAGTATCAGCGAATGACTCCATAGGATGGCAACATGCTCAATGATGGCATACATGCCAACGTAGTGCATGGTGACGACACCGGCGCTTAATATTCCTGTGGCTACGACTAATCGTTTTGTTGAAAGCGTATTACCGGAAATGGCGATATTAATGGCGAGAGTTGCAGAAATGAGCGCAATAAAGAAAGAAAATGCCGTGAGCGAAAAATGGTAATTGATCGGCATACTCATTTTCATGGCCAGCATACCGATAAAATGCATTGACCATATCCCCATCCCTAGCGTAGCCCCGCCAGACAGGCGCCAGAAGGTTGATTCACGTCGATTGGAGATTGCCACCTTGCCCGCACTATCGAGAGCAATAAAAGAGGCAATAAACGCGACAACAAAGGAAATCCCAATCAATACAGGGTCCCACGACACGTTCAACATCATACTACCTATCGAAAAAAAGCCGTGGTAATAAATCTAGCAGGTTTTGTCCAGTTAACATGATAAAACCGGGAATGTTCTTATGTTTTTACACTGGTATTAGAGGAAACAGGAAGATAGTGAAAATAACGAGCCATTACTTATATAAACATTCACCAAATTTATAGTTCTGTGTGTTTTATGCTCTCCATGTGCTTGTCATCACAATAACCTGATGACTGGCGCCATCACAGCCATTTGACGGAATAAAACACTGAACTAACGGGAATAAAAGGTGTAATTTCTTGCCTTAAGTAAAAGGATTGCAGGCTCTCATTGAAAGTTCAGCTTTCGTCGCAGAGCAATGGCATTCTGCATTGCAGGTGCTATAAAAAATAATATCTACATAATTTCTTAGTGCACAGGACTAAAATGTTAAATGATATTAGCGTCAGAACCTTTATTATTTTATTTCTGCTCATTTCGGCGGTTGCTCTCAATATTGTTGAGATGATTTTCTCGGCCACGTCGGAAATTATAATTGGTACGAATGTGGTAAGCGTTATTTCTATATTATGCTTATGGTGGTATATGACGAAATACCTGGTCATGCCGATCAATACGGTAAAAAGGAGCATTGAGGAAGTGACGTCTGGGAATCTGGCGATCAGTATTCCTGAGTTTGGTAATAATTGTGCGGGTAGACTAATACCGGGCATCAATAGTTTATCGAGTAATATTTCAACACTCGTTAATGAGATCAGAACATCCTCACAAACGGCGATGGCGCTCTCTGAACAGCTTGCGGAACGCAGCGCCGAGCTTTCAGTGAAAACGGAACAACAATCCGGAGCATTGATGCAGACGGCTGCTAATATGGATGAGATAGCCGTTAATACGCGAAATAATGCTGAAAACACGCAAATCGCCAGCGTCCAGGCAACAGTTGCCACGCAATGCGCCATTCAGGGTGGCGAATTAATGGTGCAGGTTGCGACAAATATGCGTTCAATCACCGAATGTGCACAGCAGATGACGGAAATTATTACGCTAATTGATGGTATCGCATTCCAGACAAATATTCTGGCATTGAATGCTGCCGTGGAAGCGGCGAGGGCCGGTGAACATGGCAAAGGTTTTTCCGTGGTGGCCGGTGAGGTCAGAATGCTTGCACACCGAAGTGCGGATGCCGCTAAGAATATTAAGCAGCTGATTGCGCAAACCCATCAAAATGTTCAGCAAGGTGCAGCTATTGTGCGTGAAGCAGAAAAAAATATGCATGATATTGTCGGTGGTGCCGGTCAATTAAACCAACTGATGGGCGAGATATTAACCACTACACAGGAGCAGGAGAAAGGAATTATCAGAATTACTCATGCACTGGCCGAACTGGAGAATGTAACCCAAAGTAATGCCATTATGGTTGATGAGCTTTCTGATTCCTCAGGTATCCTGAAAAACCAGGTGATTGATCTCCAGTCGCGAACACATAAATTTCGCTTAAGTAACGCTCTTGAGTCAGCGAGATGGCAGCGGGCTTAACCGGACATCTCGATGCAAGCGTCGCAATCGTCGGCGCTTTTTGTATTATCAGATATTTTCATGAATCATTTCAGCACAATGGGACAATGAGATATTGCTTAACATATTCTGACAGCTAGACTAACGAAAAAAGCTGAATGTTTGTGGAGGCGCTGTGGAAGCCATTAAGGGAACGGATGTTAATGTGCCGGATGCCGTGTTTGCCTGGCTGTTGGATGGCCGGGGTGGGGTGAAACCCTTGGAAGATAACGATGTTATCGATAGTCAGCATCCCTGCTGGCTACATCTTAATTATACCCATCCTGAAAGCGCCCAATGGTTGGCGACAACACCTCTTCTTCCCAACAATGTGCGTGATGCGCTGGCAGGCGAAAGCACACGCCCACGCGTCAGTAGAGTCGGGGAAGGTACGCTGATTACACTGCGCTGTATTAACGGCAGCACCGACGAGCGTCCTGACCAACTTGTGGCGATGCGTTTATATATGGATGAACGTCTGATTGTCTCAACCCGCCAGCGCAAAGTGCTGGCACTGGATGATGTGGTCAGCGATCTCCAGGAAGGGACAGGACCGGCTGATTGTGGCAGTTGGCTGGTGGATGTGTGTGATGCGCTAACCGACCATGCCAGCGAATTTATCGAACAGCTGCACGACAAGATTATTGATCTGGAAGATAACCTGCTCGATCAGCAGATCCCACCGCGTGGTTTTTTAGCTTTACTGCGTAAGCAGCTAATTGTGATGCGCCGTTATATGGCACCACAGCGTGATGTCTATGCCCGTCTGGCGAGTGAACGTTTACCCTGGATGACCGACGACCATCGGAGACGGATGCAGGATATCGCTGACAGGCTGGGGAGAGGGCTGGATGAAATAGACGCCTGTATTGCCCGGACCGGTATTATGGCGGATGAAATTGCGCAGGTGATGCAGGAGTCTCTGGCTCGCCGAACGTATACAATGTCATTGATGGCTATGGTTTTTCTTCCCAGCACATTTTTAACCGGGCTTTTCGGCGTTAACCTCGGCGGTATCCCCGGCGGTGGTTGGCAGTTTGGTTTCTCGCTTTTTTGTATTCTGTTAGTGGTCCTGATTGGTGGTGTTGCTTTATGGTTGCACCGTAGTAAATGGTTGTAACAACAACGTTTTTTAGTGGCTTTTGCGCATGAAAACGTCCTGATTTTTGAGCGAAGTCAATAAACCATCTACCTATTCGGGGCAATATCTCTCTCGCAGGTGAATGCAACGTCAAGCGATGGGCGTTGCGCTCCATATTGTCTTACTTCCTTTTTTGAATTACTGCATAGCACAATTGATTCGTACGACGCCGACTTAGATTAGTCGGCTTTTTTTTGCCTGCAGGAAATCAGCGTCTACCCTAAAAGAGTCAACCTGAATGACTGGAGGGGTATATGACCTGTCTGATTGCAACGTCGAACACTGATTCGCTACCGACCGATCCGGTTCCCATTCCCGATCCCATACCTCGTCCGCAGCCCATGCCGGATCCGCCGCCGGATGAAGAACCGATTAAATTGTCGCATCACGGGCACAGATCTGCGAGGATACGCGCCTGCTGAATGTGAGTTTTTACCGCGAGATTAAATTGTGACCGCTTTTTCAACCCTGAATGTTTTACCTGCTGTTCAACTCGAGAATCTTAACGAGCTGGGCTATCTTGAAATGACGCCTGTTCAGGCTGCTGCGTTACCGGCAATCCTGGCGGGTAAAGATGTTCGCGTGCAGGCTAAAACCGGCAGTGGCAAAACGGCTGCTTTTGGTCTTGGGCTATTACAGCATATTGATGCCGCGCTGTTTCAGACGCAGTCTCTGGTGCTGTGCCCAACGCGCGAGCTTGCCGACCAGGTGGCGGGTGAACTGCGTCGTTTAGCGCGCTTCCTGCCAAACACCAAGATCTTAACGTTGTGCGGTGGGCAACCCTTTGGCGCACAGCGTGACTCCCTGCAACATGCACCACATATTATTGTTGCCACACCGGGTCGTTTACTTGACCACCTGCAAAAAGGCACCGTTTCTCTGGATGCCCTGAATACGCTGGTTATGGATGAAGCCGACCGCATGCTGGATATGGGCTTTAGCGATGCGATTGATGATGTCATTCGCTTTGCGCCTGCGTCACGTCAGACTTTGCTGTTTTCCGCAACCTGGCCGGAAGCCATTGCTGCTATCAGTGGCCGGGTACAGCAAAATCCATTAACGATTGAAATTGATACGGTCGATGCGTTACCGGCGATTGAACAGCAGTTTTTCGAAACCTCCAGCCACGGAAAAATTCCGCTGCTGCAAAAGCTACTCAGCCAGCATCAACCCGCATCGTGCGTTGTTTTTTGTAACACCAAAAAAGATTGTCAGGCTGTTTGTGATGCACTGAATGCGGCAGGGCAAAGCGCATTGTCATTACATGGCGACCTGGAACAACGCGATCGCGATCAGACGCTGGTTCGTTTTGCCAACGGTAGCGCGCGCGTCCTGGTCGCAACCGATGTGGCCGCACGTGGCCTGGATATCAAATCACTTGAGCTGGTAGTTAACTTCGAACTGGCGTGGGATCCGGAAGTCCACGTCCATCGTATCGGACGTACCGCGCGTGCCGGCAACAGCGGTCTGGCGATTAGCTTCTGTGCGCCGGAAGAAGCGCAGCGTGCCAACATTCTTTCTGAAATGCTGCAACTGAAGCTAAACTGGCTAACTGCGTCAGCTAACGGCTCAATCCTGCCGCTGGAAGCAGAGATGGCGACGTTATGCATTGATGGCGGTAAAAAAGCGAAAATGCGTCCTGGCGATGTTCTGGGGGCTCTGACCGGTGACATTGGCCTGGATGGCGCCGATATCGGCAAAATTGCCGTTCATCCTGCACACGTTTATGTCGCCGTCCGCCAGAACATAGCGCACAAGGCGTGGAAGCAATTACAAAACGGTAAGATTAAAGGCAAGACTTGCCGGGTCCGGTTATTGAAATAACTACCCGTTGGGGCGCCTGATGGCGCTCCGCTTATCAGGCCTACAGGCGCTGATGCACGTTGTAGGCCTGACAGACGCTTACTTCACTTCCACCACGTTCAGGCGTAATTCATCCAGTTGAGCATCATCTTCTTCTGGCTGCCAGCCCGCAGGCTGCAGCGGGATCTCTTCACGATCGAACGCTAAATCACCGCCGTTCACAACCTCTGAGCCGTGCTTAATGCCTTTAAAATCGAACAGATTGATATCGCTCAGATGTGAAGGTACAACGTTTTGCATTGCGCTGAACATGGTTTCAATGCGGCCTGGATAGCGTTTGTCCCAGTCACGCAGCATGTCGGCAATGACCTGACGCTGCAGGTTAGGCTGTGAGCCGCACAGATTGCACGGAATAATCGGGAAACCTTTCGCCTCGGAGAAACGCTCGATATCTTTCTCACGGCAGTAAGCCAGCGGGCGGATCACGATGTGCTTACCGTCATCACTCATCAGCTTCGGCGGCATGCCTTTCATTTTCCCGCCGTAGAACATGTTTAATAACAGCGTTTGCAGGATGTCCTCGCGATCGTGGTCGAGCGCAATCTTGGTGGGACCTAACTCGGTTACCGTACGGGACTGCATGCCGCGACGCAAGGGAGAGCAGAGCGAGCAGGTCGTTTTGCCTTCTGGGATTTTGTCTTTGACGATCCCGTAGGTGTTTTCTTCGACAATCTTGTACTCAACGCCCAGCTGTTCCAGATACTCTGGCAGAATGTGCTCCGGGAAACCGGGTTGTTTTTGATCGAGATTAACCGCAACTAAGGAAAAACTGATCGGGGCGCTTTGCTGCAAATTACGCAGGATCTCCAGCATGGTATAGCTGTCTTTCCCGCCGGAAAGGCACACCATAATGCGATCGCCGTCTTCAATCATATTGAAATCGGCAATGGCTTCGCCCACGTTACGACGCAGACGTTTTTGCAATTTGTTCAGGTTGTATTGTTCTTTCTTGCTAATATCTTGATTTTGCGACATTTAATAGAGGCTCAATTCATAGTGTGGCATCAGAAGAGTATGCATCACGCCGGATAGTCCGGCAAAAGAAGTCTGATATAAAAACTGTGGCGTGTATGGTACGGATAAGCGGGAAAAATGTCAGCACATTTAGGACAGGAATCGAGGGGGATAAGGGGTAGATGCAAAAAGCCCGCAACGATGTGCGGGCCAGACAGCTTAGCGGACTACCAGTACCGAACACTCCGCGTGACGCACTACAGCCGCGGCGTTAGAGCCCAGCAGGTAGGTGGTGATGTCAGGTCGGTGTGAGGCAATAATGACCATATCGGCCGGTAATTTTTTGGCGATCTCCAGAATCTTGTCTTTCGGCGCACCTTCTGCGACATGAACGTGCACTCTGTCCGTTGGGATATTGAACTTCTTGATAATCTCTTCCAGTTGAGATTTCGCTTCGGCTTTCAGATCGTCCATGGCCGGTAACTCTGCCGAGTAGGCCAGTCCCAGGGAAGCGTAATAGGGCAATGACGGAATGACGGTCAAAAAATGAACCTGTGCATCGTCGATCTTTGCTTCTGCTTCAACATGGGCAATAACGCGTTGAGTTAATTCTGAGTCTGAAATATCGATGGGTACAAGAATCGTTCTGTTCATAAAACCTCCTGTTTAAGTATCCACCTAAAGCTTACCGCGTAATGGCACTTTATGTACAATGACAACGATCACATTTTGGCATCACTTTATTTTGATTTCAGGAAATTTGCCTTTTATTACCCCATCGTAAAATCGGCCTTTAGAGACCACGATCAGGAAATCACGAAAAATACGGGCAGGGACCTGCTGATATTGCAAGGTCGCCAACTGGTGAAAGCGAATTTCTAGGGTGCAAGAGGATTCGTCATAGCCGACGGATGCAATACGGGATGATTTTACAGGATGATGATTCATTGCAGGTATCCTCTACTACAGACCTTAATGCAAGATATCATCTATCAGAGATGTGTTTTAACGCAACAGATATAATGTTTTGAATGAGATAAAACAGAATTATTAGAGCGTAAAGAGAGCCCGCCGTTGCCAGCGGGCTGACGGATTAGAACTGGTAAACCATACCCAGTGCTACAGTGTCATCGGTAGAGATGTCATTGGCAGTGTAGAAGGTTTTGTCTTCATCAAGCAGGTTGATTTTGTAATCAACGTAAGTGGAGAAGTTTTTGTTGAAGTAATAAGTGGCACCTACGGAGGCATATTTAACCAGATCCTGGTCACCGTCTGATCCGTTTACACCCAGATCTTTACCTTTAGACATCAGGAAAGAAACTTCCGGACGCAGACCGAAGTCGAACTGGTATTGTGCAGTGACTTCAAAGTTCTGAGTTTTGTTGGCAATAGTATTATCACTACCGTCAGAACCACCATACGGGGTCATATTGCGGGTTTCAGAGTACATGGTTGCCAGGTAGATATTGTTCGCGTCGTATTTCAGACCAGCAGTCCATGCGTCAGCCTTATCACCACCTGCGGTAGAATGGTTTACCTGCTCATTAGTACGGTCAGAAGAGGTGTATGCCGCACCGAAGCTTACGCCCATACCCAGATCGTAGGTAGAGGAGATACCGAAGCCGTCACCGTTAGAGTTCTTCATGTTACGATCGTCGCCACCGTTATTGGTGCCTTCTTGCTCTGGTGACTGATTTTCGTTCGCACCCTGGTACTGCAGTGCAACGTTCAGACCGTCAACCAGACCAAAGAAGTCGGTGTTACGGTAGGTTGCAACACCGTTTGCACGACCGGTCATGAAGTTGTCTGCTTTGGTGTAAGAGTCGCCACCGAACTCTGGCAGCATATCGGTCCAGCCTTCAACGTCGTACATGACGCCGTAGTTACGGCCGTAGTCGAATGAACCGTAGTCGCCGACTTTAATACCTGCGAATGCCAGACGAGTCCAGGAGTCGCCTTTATCACCTTCGGTGCCGTTGGCCTGAACCTGATATTCCCACTGGCCATAACCGGTGATCATATCATTAACCTGTGTTTCGCCTTTGAAGCCCATACGCATATAAGTCTGATCGCCATCGCTGTTAGCGTCGTCAGAGAAATAATGCAGGCCGTCTACTTTTCCGTAGAGATCTAATTTGTTGCCGTCTTTATTATAAACTTCTGCAGCGTGAGCAGCGCCTGCAGCCAGCAGGGCAGGAATTACGAGAGCCAGTACTTTTCTGTTCATTGAAATAATCCTTTAGTTTTTTTATTAACCTGTGACTACCCATATAGGGAGTAAAAGCATGCTAAAGGAGAAGTTCCGTAAAGAGATAAATATGAATTGTTACGTCTTAAGTAAAACCTTAAACAAATGATTCTACGGAAATGATAATAATTGGCATGAATGGATTAATGAAAATATATATAAAATAAAAATTATACAATTGAATTTTGTTGGGCTATTCTGCGCGTGTTATATGCCTTTATTGTCACGTTTTATTTTTCGTTGGTATATTGATGGCAATTATTAATTAGCCAGCGAATAAATTGACAAGCCCGAACAACTGTTCGGGCTTTTTTTTTGATTCCAGCTTAATGCTGAACGAAAGGTGTTACTCGGTACTGCTCTTTTCCGCTTTGCCTGCCAGTTGGGCCAGGAAGTCGTAGCGTTTTTGCAAATCAGCCGTCGCATCCTTCCACAGCTGTTCTGCAACTTCTGGCTGTTGGGCGTTCAGGCGGCGGAAACGCTGCTCGTTAAGCAATGTTTCGGCCAGCGCATCTGACGGTGGGCGCGAGTCGAGCGCCAGCGGCAGCTTACCTTCGTCTGCTCGGCGTGGGTCAAAGCGGTACAGCGGCCAGAATCCGGTAGCCGTGAGTTGACGCATCTGATCGTGGCTTAGCGCGAGATCATAGCCATGCTCCTCACATGGGCTATACGCGATAATCAGCGACGGGCCGGGGTAGGATTCAGCTTCCTGGATAGCTTTGACCGTCTGATTCAACTGGGCGCCCAGAGAAATCTGTGCGACATAAACATGCCCGTACATCATCATGCTGACGCCAAGATCTTTGCGAGCCTTGCGCTTGCCATGCTCACCAAACTTGGTAACCGCCCCAAGCGGCGTGGCTTTCGACGCTTGTCCACCCGTGTTGGAGTAACACTGGGTATCCAGCACCAGAATATTGACGTTCTCGGTCAGACTCAGGACGTGATCCAGTCCGCCAAAACCAATATCATAAGCCCAGCCGTCGCCGCCAATCAGCCAGATGGACTTCTCGACCAGCGCGTCGGCATCGGTTAACAGTTGCTGTGCACCTTCGACATCTTTCAGATGCTGGCGCAGCGCAGCAACTTGCTCACGGCGTACTTCTGGCGTCGCTTCAGCATGCAGGGCGTCATTCAGTTCAGACGGAATATTATCCGCAAACTGCTCCAGCAAACGCATGACGCGCACACGGTGTTGATCCACCGTCAGGCGGAAGCCCAGACCAAACTCGGCGTTATCTTCGAACAGAGAGTTTGCCCACGCAGGTCCACGACCATTGACATCGGTCGTATACGGCGTTGAAGGGAGGTTACCGCCATAAATCGATGAACAGCCGGTCGCGTTAGCGATCAGCATGCGGTCGCCATACAGCTGCGTAAGCAGTTTGATATACGGTGTTTCACCACAACCAGAACAGGCGCCGGAATATTCAAACAGCGGAGTGATTAACTGCGAGGTACGGATATCAATGCGTTCAAGCTTGCTGCGGTCGATCTCCGGCAGATTGAGGAAGAAGTCATAGTTAACTTTTTCTTCTTCAACATGCTCAAGGCGCGACATCATATTGATGGCCTTGATTTCCGGGTTTTGGCGATCTTTTGCCGGGCAAACTTCGACACACAGATTACAGCCAGTGCAATCCTCTGGTGCAACCTGCAGTACATACTTCTGACCGCGCATATCGCGTGATTTCACATCCAAAGAATGCAGACTAGCAGGGGCGTTTTCCATCGCTTCAGGTGAAACCACTTTGGCGCGGATTGCCGAGTGCGGGCAAGCGGCAACGCAGTGGTTACACTGGGTACACAGTTCTTCCTTCCAGATGGGGATCTCTTCGGCGATATTGCGTTTTTCCCAACGCGTGGTGCCCATTGGCCAGGTACCGTCTGGCGGCAGCGCGGATACGGGGAGGGCATCACCCAGACCGGCGAGCATTGCCGCGGTGACGGTTTTCACGAAATCAGGTGCGGCATCAGAAACCACCGGTGGGCGGTTTGCGCTGTGCGGATCAACCGGCTGGAGTGCTACTTCGGCGACGGATTCGCGCGCCAGGGCCAGAGCCTGCCAGTTACGTTCAACCAGGTCCTGTCCTTTACTGCTGTAACTTTTCGCAATCGCCCCCTGCAATTCAGCCAACGCGCTGTCGCCGGGTAAGATTTGCGTCAAATGGAAGAAGGCCATTTGCATAACGGTGTTAATACGCGCTGCCAGACCGCATTCGCGGGCGATTTTGGCCGCATTAATCACGTAGAAATGGGCTTTCTTCTGATTCAGTACCGCCTGAACTTCCTGTGGCAGACGACCCCAGACTTCATCCACACTGTATGGCGTATTAAGCAGGAAGATACCGCCTGGTTTCAGGCGCTCGGCCATCTGATACTTATCGATAAATTGCAGCTGGTGACAGCCAACAAAATCGGCTTGTGAAACCAGATACGCTGATCGAATAGGCTGCTCGCTAACGCGCAGGTGGGAGACTGTCAGACCGCCTGCTTTTTTCGAGTCGTAGACGAAATAACCTTGCGCATACCATGGCGTCGAGTTACCAATAATTTTGATATTGTTTTTGGTGGCTGACACGCTACCGTCGCTGCCCAGCCCGTAAAACAGCGCTTCGAGCTTAGCCGTACCGGGCAGGGTGTTTTCCGGTAACGGTAGCGACAAGTTGGTGACATCATCATAGATACCGACCGTAAAGCGAGGTTTCGGCTTCGCGCTGCTCAGCTCATTAAAGACTGCCATCACGCAGTCTGGACCGAACTCTTTGGAAGAAAGGCCATAACGTCCGCCAATCACGCGCGGTAGCGTTTCTCGCTCGCCACAGTTAAAGGCTTCTGCTAACGCGGTCATTACGTCCAGATACAACGGTTCTGCCTGTGCGCCGGGTTCTTTGGTGCGATCCAGGACGGCGATGCTGCGTACGGTTTCCGGCAGCGCGCGCAGTAAATGTCTGGCAGAGAATGGACGGAACAGACGCACTTTCAGAACGCCAACTTTCTCGCCACGTGCCAGCAGATCTTCAACGACTTCTTCGCAGGTTCCAATCGCCGAGCCCATTAAGATAATGACGCGCTCAGCCTGAGGATGGCCGTAATATTCAAATGGCTGGTACTGGCGACCTGTCGCTGCGGCGAAATCGTTCATCGCCTGTTCTACATGATCGTAAACCGCGTTGTACCACGGGTTTGTTGCCTCGCGTGACTGGAAATAGGTGTCCGGGTTCGCAGACGTACCGCGAATAACCGGATGCTCAGGATTAAGCGCCCGAGCGCGATGAGCATCGATTTCCGCCTGCGGCATCAGTCCGAGGATCGTGTCGTCGGCCAGTGGCACAATTTTATTGATTTCATGGGATGTACGGAAACCATCAAAGAAATGAATAAACGGAACCCGGCTTTTCAGGGTGGCTATTTGCGAAATCAGCGCAAAGTCCTGTGCTTCCTGAACGCTGCTGGCACACAGCATCGCACATCCTGTCTGGCGCACCGCCATCACGTCGGAATGATCGCCAAAGATTGATAATGCGTGAGTAGCAATTGTACGAGCCGCAACGTGCAGTACAAACGGGGTCAACTGACCGGCCAGTTTGTACAGCGTTGGGATCATCAGCAACAGGCCCTGCGATGAGGTAAACGACGTAGAGAGCGCACCGGTCTGCAACGCGCCATGAACGGTTGCGATCGCGCCACCTTCTGACTGCATTTCTACGACGCGAGGGGTATCCCCCCACACGTTCTTAAGCCCGTTCCCGGCCCAGGCATCTGCCTGTTCAGCCATCGTCGAACTGGGCGTAATCGGGTAGATGGCGATAACCTCGCTGGTACGAAATGCGACTGAAGCAACCGCACCATTACCGTCAATTGTGATCATACTGACACCCTTACATTGCGCAAAAAGAGGGACACGCGTAACAGCGGCGAGTCCTGTAGTTATCTTTCTATTTTAGCAAAAGCGCTAAAGACAGATTTTCGCTTTTGTGTCCCTGGAATAAACAGAATGAATGGTTTGATCAAAGGAGCAGGCAAAAAATTGCCAGAAAATGTAAACAGTACGCATAAATGCGTATTTTGCCTCTCGACGGCGGTGTTTCCGCTGCCTATTATTTATGGCTGTGTCGTTTGGTTAATATTCAGAGGGGAGTAAGATGCGCGCAGCGTTTTGGGTAGGATGTGCCGCGTTATTATTATCGGCTTGTAGCAGCGAACCTGGTCAGCAGGCAACCGCCGCGCATGTCGCCCCGGGCATGAAGGCAGCAAAGGCCAGTTCAGGGGAAGCTAAATGCGCCATGAATGGCGGTTCGCTCTCTGTTGCTCGTCAACTGGATGGTTCTGCTATCGGGATGTGTGCGCTACCCAACGGCAAACGCTGTAGTGAGCAGTCGCTTGCCGCCGGAAGTTGTGGGAGCTATTAAGCCACCACGTTTCCTACATTAAATCCGCGAGTTTATACGTCAGCGTTTGTTCTGCTGTCGCCAGCGTTAACTGGTCAGCAGTCAGATCGACCTGTGCGCCTTGCTTAAACATTTCGCTGACGATCCCGTCGAGCGCGTTAAGCTGTGGATCGGCGCACATCATACGCGTCATCGCCATATCTTTTACCTTCAACTCACCGTCGGACAGCTTGCCCTGGCCGTGGAATTGATTACACATCTTTCCTGATACCGTCATGTTTTCGCCAAAACTTAACTCAGGTGGGTTGTTGGTGGCGGTGACGGCTTTACCATTCACGCTTTGCAAAACGAAGCGGTGATGCTGCAACTGTTCGCGATTGACGGAAACTTTTCCATTGCTCACACAGCCAGCCATCAGCATGCTGAGCGCAATCAACGTGACAACTTTCTTCATTAAATTTCTCTACGTTTGCGACGGGAATACATTCAATATAATAATGATACTGAATGTTTTATCATCGGTGATTGTCTGAAAATGCTCCCCTGACGCCAGGGGAGCACAGGTATTAGAAGAGGGCGTTTGGACAGGTCTCGCCTTTAGAGATTTGGGCCAGATTCTGCAGCGTGGTCTCAGAAATGCTGGTTAACGCTTCTGCGGTCAGGAATGCCTGATGACCGGTAAACAGCACGTTATGGCAGGCTGACAGACGACGGAATACATCATCCTGAATGACATCATTAGATTTATCTTCAAAGAACAGGTCGCGTTCGTTCTCATACACGTCCATACCCAGAGAACCAATTTTCTGGTTTTTCAGCGCATCGATAGCGGCTTGTGAGTCGATCAATGCACCACGACTGGTATTAATGACCATCACGCCGTTTTTCATTTGCTCAAAGGCTTCGTGATTGAGCAAATGATAATTCTCCGGTGTTAACGGGCAGTGCAGAGAGATGACATCTGACTCTGCAAACAGCGTTTTAAGATCGACATATTCAACGCCTAACTCCAGCGCAGCAGCGCTCGGGTAAGGATCGAACGCCAGCAGACGCATACCAAAACCTTTCAGGATCCGCAGCGCAGCGATACCGATTTTACCGGTACCGATCACCCCAGCGGTTTTGCCATACATAGTAAAACCGGTCAGCCCCTCAAGAGAGAAGTTGGCATCACGGGTACGCTGATAAGCGCGGTGAATACGGCGATTCAGCGTCATCATCATGCCAATCGCATGCTCAGCGACGGCCTCTGGTGAATAAGCTGGAACACGAACCACCTGCAGACCCAGCTCTTTTGCTGCGTCGAGATCGACGTTATTGAACCCGGCACAACGCAGCGCAATGTATTTCACGCCATGCTTTTTCAGTTCTTCCAGAACGGGGCGGCTGCCATCGTCGTTGACGAAAATGCACACAGCTTCACAGCCATGGGCGGTTTTCGCTGTTTTTTCCGTCAACAGAAAGTCAAAGAATTCAAGTTCAAAACCAAAAGCCTCGTTAACCTGCTGCAGATACTTCTTGTCGTACTGTTTTGTACTATAGATGGCGAGTTTCATAAGACTTTCTCCAGTGATTTTGACGTCACATTAATCCAATTCAAATTATTTTACAAAATCTAAAAAGTTATTGATAGTCATAGGCGTAATGAATAATTTCAGCGTATCTGTTGTTAGTGTGGGCAGGTTACACAATTTCAACAACTGGATATTTTTCTATCCAACTCAACACCTGAATATCGCGGCAGGTAAAAAGCCAGCCGAATCACATCCGGACAGCTACGCTTATACAGGTAGCAATTATCGGGAGGGGTTATGCTGACTCACTCTGAAGCAAAACGATGGGCCACCCTAATGCTCAAGGCGGCATTATGCGATGGTATGAAACCTGATGAGATTTCCCGGCAGGTACATCTGGTCTGCGATCATCATGGTAGGGAGTGCCTCGAAGAACTCATTGAGGAAATTCTGATAGAAGCAGGTCGTATCGGACCTAAACATAGCGATGGACAACTTAGGCCTCATTGAGTCTGAATCTTAATATCCCAGACGGCACGTGTAACAGCGTGCCTAGAAATCGGTTATCTATCCTTAATGTGGGCATATCCAGTTAAACATGCCACAATACAGGCCTAAACCGGCTTAAATTTTTGCTAAATCAGGATATTAACTACCCATGAAGGGTAAATATAAAGCCGTTCTGGCACTCCTCTTATTATTGATTCTCGTGCCGCTGACGCTAGTGATGACGCTTGGCCTGTGGGTGCCTACGTTGGTGGGTATCTGGTTACCCGTTGGAACACGCATCGCGCTGGATGAAAGCCCGCGGCTGACACGGCATGGGTTGCATATACCTGAACTCCGCTATCTGGTTGAAGATTGCCCGCTAGCACGCATCACTCAGGCGGATCTGTCTCACCCCAGCCGCTGGTCGCTGAATGTCGGGACCATTGAGTTGGATTCAGCTTGCCTGGCCAAATTGCCGCAGGCAGAGCCATCGCCGGCAGCGCCTAAAACGCTGGCTGAATGGCAGTCAATGCTGCCCAATACCTGGATTAACATCGACAAACTTATTCTTTCTCCATGGCAGGAATGGCAGGGAAAACTGTCACTCTCGCTCACTCCCACCACTCAACAGCTGCGTTACCAGGGTGAAAAAGTTAAATTCCAGGGGCGTTTGCACGGGCAAAACCTCACGGTAACTGAGCTGGATGTTGCGGCATTTGAAGGCCAGCCGCCGGTAAAACTGGTCGGTGAATTTACTATGCCACTGGTTCCCGATGGGCTACCGGTAAGCGGTCATGCGGTTGCGACGTTAAGTCTGCCGCAAGAGCCTACGCTTGTGGACGCCGAACTGGAGTGGCAAGAAAACAGCGGACAACTGATTGTCATGGCGCGTGATAATGCCGATCCGCTGCTGGACCTTCCGTGGGAAATAACACGCCAGCAACTTACCATCAGCGACGGACGCTGGAACTGGCCTTATCAGGGATTCCCGTTAAGCGGGCGGTTGGGCATAAAAGTTGAAAACTGGCAGGCCGGACTGGAAAACGCGGTGGTGAGCGGGCGTCTGAACGTTCTGACGCATGGCGACGCCGGTAAAGGAAATGCCGTATTAACGCTGGGGCCGGGTAAGCTTGGCATGGATAGTAGCGAGATGCCGCTACAGTTGACCGGTGAAGCGAAACAGGGCGATCTGATCTTCTACGCGAAATTGCCCGCCAGACTTACCGGAAGTCTGAACGATCCACAATTGGCTTTTGAGCCAGGAGCGCTGCTGCGCTCACGTGGGCGGGTGATTGATTCGCTGGATATTGACGAGATTCGCTGGCCGCTGGCAGGCGTAAAAGTCACGCAACGTGGTGTGGATGGGCGTCTGCAGGCTATTTTACGTGCGCATGAAAACCAGATGGGGGGCTTTGAACTGCATCTGGATGGCCTGGCAAATGATTTTCTTCCTGATGCCGGTCGTTGGCAGTGGCGATATTGGGGGGAAGGCAGCTTTACGCCGATGCATGCCCGTTGGGACGTTGCGGGTAAGGGAGAATGGCATGACAACACCCTGAAGCTATTTGATCTTTCTACCGGATTTGATCATCTGCAATACGGCACGATGAAGGTGGAAAATCCGCGTCTGGTGATGGACGAACCGATAGTTTGGGTGCGGGATGCAACCAAACCGACATTTAGCGGCGCGCTGTCGCTGGACGCAGGGAACACCACCTTCACCGGGGGAAGCGTGTTACCACCATCGACGCTGAAGTTCAGTGTGGAAGGTAGCGATCCGACAACTTTCCAGTTCAAAGGCCAGCTTCACGCAGGGGCGATTGGGCCCGTACAGCTGAATGGTCGTTGGGACGGTATCCGCCTGCGCGGACAGGCCTGGTGGCCAAAACAATCGCTCACCGTATTCCAACCTCTGGTTCCACCTGACTGGAAAATGAAGCTACGTGAAGGTGATCTGTATGCGCAGGTCGCGTTTTCGGCAGCCCCGGAGCAGGGCTTTGAAGCAGGCGGTCATGGGGTGTTAAAAGGCGGTAGCGCCTGGATGCCCGATAACCAAATCAACGGTGTCGATTTTGTATTGCCTTTCCGGTTTAGTGAAGGCGCATGGCAACTGGGTACGCGTGGACCTATTTCACTGCGTATTGCGGAAGTGGTGAATCAGGTGACGGTGAAGAATATCGCCGCCGATCTGCAGGGGGGGTACCCCTGGAGGGAAAACAACCCGTTACTT
>OBHX01001426.1_pt1 | contig 20504 bp, 19 predicted proteins | sample 1519331 | NCBI WGS metagenome assembly OBHX01 (sample SAMEA2602897, study PRJEB22501) | metagenome
AAAAGAGGTTGTGACAGAAGTGATCAGCTTCAAGAAATAAGAAGAAATTTACGAAAATTGCTTCTCCTATTTTTGATTTGGTTGGTCTTATTTCCGCAAAGGCAAGCTTTTGATTCCCATTATGAACAAGGAGATGTGACACAAATTTTGTCACATCTCCTATTTTTGTCTCTTGATCAAAAAATTCTTATACTGGATACTCACACTCATTTTGTATGGATTTAGAAAAGAATATGTGTCTTGACAGTTATTGATAAGTGAGTTATACTAAGTCGACATTTATGTGTCAAGACATATTAGGAGAGGGAAAAAATGAGAAAAAATTCAGTTCGAAAACTAACGATTTCTGCTTTATTGATTGGGATGGGGGTCATTATCCCAATGGTTATGCCTAAAATCATGATCCCACCTGCTTCTTTTACATTAGCGTCTCATGTGCCATTATTTATTGCGATGTTTTTTACACCAGGAGTTGCAGTGGCTGTTGCACTAGGTACGACATTCGGTTTCTTTTTGACAACACCAGTTATCATTGCATTGCGCGCATTGTCACATCTTGTATTTGCATTGATCGGGGCATGGTACTTGCAAAAGCATCCGAGTATCGTTTTAAAGAATGGACAGTTTACTTTTACTAATTGGCGTTTCCAAGGGTTCAATTTTGTGATAGGTGTGATTCATTCTTTAGTAGAAATGCTAGTAGTCAGCATCTTTTACTTCATCGGTAATATGCCTGACACGTATTACTCTCAAGGATATTTTTATACAGTGTTCATCTTGATGGGAATTGGTGGACTCATCCACAGTTTGGTTGATTATAATATTGCTTATTTTATAGCAGGAACACTCAGCAAATACTTTGATATCCCGGTATTTACGGCAGCAAAAAAAGGAAATCGGAAAGAATCGATTCAAGGGTACGCGAAGAAAACGACATACTAATGATCTATCAAAGAAAAACTCTCATCTGCTAACGGATAATAAATCCGCTAAGATGAGAATTTTTTGTCCTAAAAAGAGCTACACCACTATTTTCTGGCGTAGCTCTGAAGGGGGCAGATTAGGGAAGTTTGATGACTTGTTCGGTTTCTTTATCAAAGAAGTGCCCTTTATTGATGTTGAAGGCAAGGTCAACCATTTCACCTGGTTTATGGAAATCTCTTGCATCTACTTTTGAGATGAACTCAGTAGAACCAGTTTTTGTGTAAAGCATCGTTTCAGCACCAAGTAATTCGGAAACGACAACTTCTGATTTCACTACGGCTTCAGGTGAAGCTTCAAGGGCTACTTGTTCACTGTGGATGTCTTCTGGACGAATGCCGAAGATGACTTCTTTTCCTTCATAACCTTTTTCGACTAATACTTTGTTTTTCCCTTCAGGAATACGAAGCTTAAGCCCATGTCCATCTGTGATGACACCGTTTTTCAATGTCACATTAAAGAAGTTCATGGCAGGAGATCCAATAAAGCCGGCAACGAACATATTGACTGGTGTATCATAAACTTCTTTCGGTGTACCGATTTGCTGGATAAATCCGTCTTTCATGATAACGATTCGGTCAGCCATAGTCATCGCTTCTGTCTGATCATGAGTAACATAGATCGTCGTTGTTTCAAGACGTTGGTGAAGTTTGGCAATCTCAGCACGCATGGCTACACGTAATTTAGCATCTAAGTTTGACAATGGTTCATCCATCAAGAAGACTTTGGCATCCCGAACGATTGCACGTCCTAATGCTACACGTTGTCTTTGTCCACCAGATAAAGCAGCTGGTTTTCGTTTCAAGTATTCTGTCAGTCCGAGGATCTCTGCTGCATTGTCCACACGCTTTTTAATGTCTGCTTTATCATATTTACGTAATTTCAAACCAAAAGCCATATTATCATAAACAGTCATGTGAGGATACAATGCATAGTTTTGGAAAACCATGGCAATATCACGGTCTTTAGGTGCCACGTCATTCATGACTTTTCCGCCAATATTTAGTTCTCCTTCAGAGATATCTTCCAGTCCCGCAATCATTCGCAAAGTAGTTGACTTTCCACAACCGGAAGGACCAACAAAAACGATAAATTCACGGTCTTTGATTGATAGATTAAAATCAGTCACAGAATAATTTTCTGCATTATCATATTTTTTATATACGTTTTTCAGAGCCATTTCTACCATAATACGTTCCACACTTTCTTTTTTAGTTTTATTAACTGATTAAAGTATAAATGAAAGCGTTAACTAAGTTCAATGTCATGTTGAACAAGAATTTTTTCTTTTTTTTGTCAATGTGCTAGTTTTAAGCTTCAATAAATATCCATAAGAAATAAAAACTGATACACTGGAGTAAATAAGTATGTTAACCATATCAAAAGGAGTGTCTCTTATGAAAATCGCTTTGATCGCTCATGACCGAAAAAAACCTATGATGGTGAAATTAGCAACAGCGTATAAAACAATATTGGAAAAACATGAACTTTTTGCTACCGGGACGACTGGACAACGGATCACGGAAGCGACCGGATTGCCCATTCATCGGTTTAAATCCGGACCGTTAGGCGGAGATCAGCAAATTGGAGCAATGATCTCGGAGGACCAGTTAGATTTGGTGATTTTTCTTCGAGACCCCCTAGCTGCACAGCCGCATGAACCAGATGTAACAGCACTTATCCGTTTATCTGATGTTTATGAGATTCCGTTGGCTACGAATATCGGAACAGCTGAGGTGCTGCTAAGAGGACTGGAAGCCGGCTTCCTAGATTTTCGAAGAATCGTCCATGAAATAGACAAACGTCCACTTTCATTTTGATGGATAAGTGTATAGAAAAATAACGTTTAATGTTCGCCTATATGTAGCTATAAAAGCTAAACGAACTGAGAATATGCGATATAATACGAACGTATTGTATAATATAACCAATAATATTAGTTTTTCGTGTTTGCAGTAAATGTGAAAATATGCTATAGTTTCTGTGGGAAAAGATCCCAAAAATAATACAGAGTAGAAAATAAAGCGTTAAGTGCTAAGAGGATGGGATGTTGCCTCTTGGACGAAGGACGTAATGTTCGCGGTTTTATTTTCGCATTCGCTGCATGATACGATGTAGCAGCTCTTAAAGGAGATGCTAAAAATGAAGAAACACCGGTTAGACGCACGTATGATTGCTATTATGGGCTTACTGATTGCATTGATGGTCACGTTGTCCCGTCTGGTAGCAATCGAGACCCCATTTATTAAAATCAGTGTCACATTTATTCCACAAGTGATCATGGGCATTCTTTTTGGTCCTTTTTGGTCAGGGATAGGTGCAGTTTTAGCTGATTTAGTAGGAATGGCTCTCTTCTCGAAATCTGCATTTTTTATTGGATTTACATTGAATGCATTTATTGAAGGAGCAATCTACGGATTCTTTTTCTATCGAAAAGAAATCACTTGGAAAAATGCCATTTTGGCTACGCTTAGTGTCACGCTGATCATAAACTTATTTTTGACACCATTATGGCTTGCGTTGATGTACCATGTGCCATTGTTCAGCTGGGTCGTTTGGGCGCCCCGCCTGTTAAAAACAGTGATATGGTTACCGATTCAATCAATTGCCATTTATTACGTAGGACGTAGTGTTCCTTACAAAAAAATTTTAAGAAGTTTAGCGATCCACGCTAAATAAAAAACAAGCAGTCTTCCCATCCCAGAAGACTGCTTGTTTTTATTGTGCTGTGAATTGTGCTTGATAGAGCCGTCGGTAATAACCATCCTTTTGAAGCAACTCATCATGGGTGCCCATTTCGACAATGGCTCCCTGATCCATCACTAATATCTGGTCCGCATTTTTGATTGTGGACAGGCGATGGGCAATAACAAAACTGGTTTTTCCCTCCATCATTGCTAAGAAAGCTTGTTGGATTTTTTTCTCTGTCAATGTATCGACTGAGCTGGTAGCTTCATCTAAGATCAACATAGGCGGATTACTGATCATCGTTCGAGCAATCGTCAACAGTTGGCGTTGGCCATCTGATATCTTTAACCCTTGACCGCCAATCTTAGTATCTAATTTTTCCGGCAAACGTTCAACAAATTCATACATATAAGAGGCTTTTAGGGCATCATTGATTTCTACGTCACTTGCTTCCGGATTCCCAAAACGAAGATTTTCTCGCAATGTACTGTCAAATAGCCAAGTATCTTGTAACACCATTCCAAAACTTTTACGTAATGTATCACGTTGGATAGAGCGGATGTCATGGTCATCGATTGTAATCGTTCCTTTTGTTGTGTCATAAAAACGCATCAGCAAATTAACAAGTGTGGATTTTCCGGCCCCTGTTTTTCCTACTATAGCAATGGTTTGACCTGGATAAGCAGTAAAATTGAAATCTTCGATCAAACGCTGTTTGGGGTCATAAGAAAAAGAAACATGATCAAAAGAGACTTTTCCTTTGATATTTTTGGGTTCCAAGGCATAGGCATCTGGCAAATCAGGCTTTTCTTCTGGTTGATCGATCAAATCAAATGCTCGTTCTAGACCAGAAAAAGCGGTTTGCAGTTGTGTCGTGATTCCAGAAAGTTCGATAAATGGTTTAGAAAACTGACTTGAGTAGATCGTAAAACTGGAAATCACACCAACAGTGATTGACGAACCACTCTTCAATGCCAATAGGCCGCCAACTAAACCAATCGATAAATAAGCAAGGTGATCTACAAAACGAGAAGACGGGTTTGTCAAGGAAGAAGAAAATTGTGCCCGTTGTCCTTTTTGATATAGATCAGCATTTAGCAGTTCAAATTGCTGTTGACTAGCTTCTTCTTGCTGAAAAGCTTTCACGATTTTCTGATTACCGATTCGTTCGGTCACAAAGCCCGAGATCTCCCCAATGATTCTTTGCTGTCTATCGAAATTTGTTTGCGAAGCACGAGCAACGATCCAACTCACAAGGAAAATAATCGGTGTGGAACAAAGAACGACCAATGTCAGAAGTGGACTTAGACGCATCATAAAAATAAACGAAAGAAGGATGATCGCAACTCCGGAAAACAATTGATTGAAGGCAGCAGAAATCGCAATAGAAATGTTGTCCATATCATTTGTAAATCGACTGACGATATTTCCATGAGAATTTTGATCATAATAACGAAGTGGCAATCGATTCAGTTGAGCAAAAGCATCTTTTCTTAATGTTGCAACGGACAAGTAAGCTAACCGATTGCTTAATACTTGGATGAGCCATTGACTGACTACGTTGATCAAAACGATCCCACCGAACAGAATCAGTAAATGGAATAGTCGATTGAAGCGAACTTGTCCTTCTCCGATCATTTGATCGATACTTTGGCCAATTTGTAACGTCATCACAACTGTTGCGATCCCGTTGATGATCCCTAGTAATACAGCTAGCCAAATGTCTTTCGCATAAGCAGTAAGATAAGGGATGAAGCGACGGAGTGTCTGCAAGGATAATTTTTTTACTTTCATAACTATTCTTCCTCCTGTGATGCGACGATTTCCTGATATTCCGCTGATTGAGCAAGTAATTCTTCATGCGTACCTTGAGCAGCGATCTTTCCTTGATCCATCACTAAGATATGGTGGGCTTCTTGAATGGAGCGGACACGTTGGGAGATAATGATCACTGTACTGCCAAGATAAGTCTGCAGCGCCTTACGCAAATCCAAGTCAGTCTGATAATCCAACGCACTCAAAGAGTCATCTAAAATCAGTAATTCTGGCTTGGCAATCAAAGCTCTTGCAATCGTTAGTCGCTGTTTTTGACCGCCGGAGAAATTTTTTCCGTTTTCCATGACTTTTGTATCTAAACCATTTGGAAGCTGACGTACAAATTCTTCTGCCTGAGCGATTTTCAGGGCTTCCCAACACTCATCTTCTGTGGCATCTTGCTTACCCCATTGAAGGTTTTCACGAATAGTCCCAGTAAATAACACGGAAGTTTGGGGAACAAGGGCGATTTGCTGACGAAGATGATCCAGCTGCCAAGAACGAACGTCCATTCCATCCATTATGACTGTACCGGAACTGACATCATAGAAGCGCGGAATCAATTGAGTCAAAGTCGTTTTCCCGCTTCCCGTTGGACCAATGATTCCAAGGACCGTATTTCGCTTCAGCTGAAATGTAATCCCTTGAAGAGAAAGCCCAGAATCAGGAGTATAACGGAAGTCAACGTGATCAAAAGCGAGAATCGATTCAGAAGAAAAATCGGGAGTAGTACTGATCTCGGCTTCAAGAATCGAATTCTCTGTGTCTAGAACCTCTTTTACTCGATTACCTGAAGCTTCGGCACGTGTGAAGATCACGACGAGGTTTGAAACAACGATCAGTGCCAAAAGCATTTGATTCATATAATTGATCAAAGCAAGAACTTGTCCTTGTTGCAAACTCCCAATGTTTACTTTGATCCCGCCGACTGTTAGCAAACAAATGATTCCGACATTCATAATCAAGGTCGTAGCAGGTGATAAAAGGGCAGAGATATTGGAAACACGTAAATAATTGTTCGCTAGATCATTTGTGCTTTTATCAAACTTTTCTGTTTCTTTTTTTGTCTGTGCAAATGCACGTATGACACGAACGCCGCTAAGATTCTGGCTGACGTGTTCATTGAGCTGGTCTAGTTTTTCTTGCACTTTTTGATAGAGAGGAACAGTTTTTCTGATGATAAAAAATAAGATGATGGAGAAAATAGGCAATAATGCTAAGAAAAACAGACCTACTTCCCAGTCGATCACAAAAGCCATGACTACTGAACCGATGCTTAAAAATGGTGCTCTAATCAATAAACGAATGACCATTGCTAAAGCTAGTTGAAGCTGATTGATGTCGTTTGTCATTCGAGTGATCAAGGTATCTGTTCCAAAATGATTCAACTCGTTGTGAGAGAAAGTATTGATTTTTTTGATCAGCTGATTTCGCAACTCTGTACCAAATCCTTGTGAAGCTATTGAAGCGTAGTATTGGCAAATGATAGCACAAATCAGACCAATCACAGACATAGCGACCATCCATAAGCCCATTTCAATGATTTTTCCTCGGTCATTCATTTTTAATCCATTATCGATCAAGGAAGCCATCATTAAAGGTAGGACAAGTTCGAAGACAGCCTCAAGAAACTTGAAGAACGGACCCAAAATGATTTGCTTACGATAATCTTTTGCATAACGTAATAACTGAATCATATGATTCCTCCTATTATTTATTTGTCTACAGTTGAAAAAACAAGTACTACCACATTGTAGCTTAGGAAATTTAGAATGAAAAGAGAACAAGCCTTTTCATAAATGAAAGTTTTATTATGAAGAGATTTTAGAGATTGAATAGAATATTTTTTAGAAAAAAAGAAAGAGAACGGGAAATTCATCCCGGTCTCTTCATTCCTCCAAACGTCTATTTTGTCCGATTTTTTATAAATGAATCGTGTGCAAAAGGTGGATCAGGTACAGAATCATCAATGGAGCGCTATTTATTTTTTGAAAATAAAAAAGTAGTGATTCCATGATTTAAGTAAAAAACAGCGAGTATAAAGCAAATGATCTTAGTAATGAATAAAATCTCATAAAATGGAGAGGGCGAAGCTTCATTTTCCATAAAAAACATCGTTATTTTTGTCGAAAAAATTAAAAGTAACGATGTTATTAAATCTAATAACAGCTTTGTTTTCATAGTTTATTCTCCTTTTTTAAAAGTTGTTGAAATCGTTTTCTTTTTATGCTGTAAAGTTATTGTAACAAATTGTTTGTGGGAAAGCTAATTAATGTTGAAAGAAGGGATATGAGAATGAAAAAATCGTTGATTGGTTTATTATGTGTGGCAGCTTTAGGGGGGGTAAGTAATATCGGACAGCCTGTGTTTGCTGTAGAAGTGGATGCATCAGTGATCGACATATCAAATGAAAAGAAAGAGATAAACATAAGTCCCGTACTCACTTTTGATGAAATGGTGCGAGAAGTAGCAAAAGAAAACGGCATCCCTATTATCCAAGCACAACAAGAGCTTGGATTCACAGATGAAAGTGCAAGACAAGCACGTACAGCAAGAGCAACATACAGAACATTATCGCAATCTTTCACAGTCAATGCTAGTTATAGACCCACGATGCGCTTTTATTGGGAGACCAGTGAAAGTGGAAATTTTAGGGCTATCAAAAGAATCGTACGAGTTGAAATGATCCGCGGATATAATGGTTTGTCGAAACAATTTGGTGGAACTGTTTATGTTCATTTAGAAGATGCTAACCGTATTTTTTACATTGTAAATGGCGACTTCTTCAATAATGGTTCAACAACTTGGAATGCAGGGGTGAACATCGGAGTAGGAAGAAACGCTTCTATTAAGTTTGGTGTAACGAATACAACCTCTCATTATCAATATCGCTATGTAGAAAGTCGTTTGCGATTTTGATATCAAAACAGCACACGAAAAAGAAAACAAGGCAGGAACAGTGATGTTTCTACCTTGTTTTCTTAATCAATGGGAAAAAACTAAGAGTGGTGTACGTAATCAATAAAAAGGATGGTGACAACAGTACCTCTTTACTCTCTGAAAGCATCATAACTCGTTTTTCCTCGTTACGCCAATAAATTGTTGTTATACCAGATATAAGGATTTGTAATAACAAAAAGCAGACAGAAAAATTGAGAGCTGTGCCTCCTATTTTGTGTGGAAGGATTTATAGAACGCAAAAATCAAGATAAAGATAAATAAAAATCCTGTTTCGGCTATATATTGCGTATCTACATCAATAAAACGGGTTTGTTCTGTCATAGCCATATAAAGCAAAGGTAAAAACACAACCACAGCGAGATAAGATCCGATGATTTCGCGAAAAGTTTTCCAAGAAGTATACTTCCTCTTTTTAGATTTATCCGATTTCATTGAATAGTCATAGCCTCCTTGTTCTTTCTTTATTGTTTGGAAATCCCAGTATAAAAACCGGAAGGAACTGTTCTTTTTTAGAATAAAAATTATAAGGGATAAGTGAGCTGCTGTCTATAACAAGACATATTTTTCAACCCTTTATTAAAGATTTTATTGACAAAATGAATCCGTTTTCTATGATGGAGTAGGGGTGGATAAGTTGTTAAAACACGAAATTTTATGCTACTTAGAGAACCAGACAGCCTTTTTCGATCTCAACCATATGAACGAGGTCTTTACAGCAAAAAGATTGGCTGAACATTTTGGGGTAAAAAGAAACACAGTCAGTCATTATTTGAACCAGTTGAATGAAGAGAAACTACTAGTCAAAATCAATTCTCGTCCAGTGGTTTATTTCCACAAAGAAGCTTTTGAAAAACAATTTTTTAAGTTACGTACGAATTTTTATTTTTCTATCAATGATCTTAAAGAAGAACAGCCTTTTTTCGCACAACCAAAAGATTTATTCTCTTTTATGATCGGACACGACGCCAGTTTGAAAGAAAGTATCGAACAAATCAAAACAGCTCTTTACTATCCAGATGGCGGACTGCCACTTTTGATCACAGGTGAAAGCGGCACAGGTAAAAGTTATTTAGTCCATTTAGTCTATCAGTATTGTCTGCTTCATGATTTACTAGAGGACTCTGCACCATTCATCACTTTCAATTGTGCACAATATGCAGATAATCCTGAACTGTTGACTAGCAATTTGTTTGGTCACGTCAAAGGAGCTTACACTGGAGCAGAAGAAAATAAAAAAGGGGCTTTCGAAGCAGCAGATGGTGGAATCTTGTTTTTAGACGAGGTACATCGCTTAACACCAGAAGGGCAGGAAAAACTATTCACCTATCTTGATCAAGGTGTGATTTATCGTATGGGAGAACCTAATTTGTCACGGCGGATCAAAACACGTCTTTTTTTTGCCACGACAGAAGAGACCACTAGTCATTTCTTAACCACTTTCATTCGAAGAATACCTATCCGAATCGAACTGCCTGCGCTCAATCAGCGTAGTCGAAATGAACGGCTAGAACTGGTTTACTCTTTTTTTATCGAGGAACAAAGAAAAATGGGAAGCCCTTTGTCAGTCAGTGGCCCAGTTTTGTCACTTCTAGCAGGTCAAAAATTATCTGGAAACATAGGAGAGCTGAAAAATATTGTCAAAGTTTCAGCAGCAAAAGCGTATGCTGAACAACGTGAACAGTCGGAGATCCATGTCACCATCCATCATTTGCAAAAAGAACTACTCGCTGAGCCCATTACCAAAAATACAGCACAGCAAGGAATCTATATCACGCAAGACCAGACCTTAGAACAATTGATGGAAAAGCAACAACCAGAACAGCAACGAATCGTTAAAAGTTTTGAGCAAATCCTGCTTGATTTCAAAAAAAATAAGTGTCTTCTATATTCTTGCGAAGGAAAACTAAAACAAGAAGTGATCCAATTATTTGATTTTTTGCTATTTGAGACCAGTAGACAAGAAAAACACGAGCTGTTGGTTTATTGGACTCAATCTATCCGTGAGACCTTTCGACAAATGGAGTCTGCCTATCAAATCAAGTTCGATGGAAACAGTGTCTATGCCTTGAGTTACTATCTTTATCAGCGAAGCACTGTCAAATGGTTACCGGAAGAACATGCGATTATCCAACTAATCAAAGAATTAGAAAAACAGGTTTCTCAATCTTATCCATCTAGTTATCATTATGTCCAGCGAATCTTGGAACTGAGTAAGATTAAATTAGATATTGAAGTCACTAGTATGGATCGGATTTTACTGACGATCTATCTAAAAAAAGCAAAATGGTCAAAAGAAAAACAACTGCCAAAAGCAATGATTGCTGCGCACGGTTATGCAACTGCCAGCAGTATGGCAAATGTGGTCAATCGTTTATTACAAGAAGATCTATTTGAATCATTTGATATGCCGCTAGATGTCACACCACAGCAGATTGCTGCAGAAATCGTGGATTATTGCGAAAACAGCGATGTTTCAAATGGGTTGATCATATTAGTAGATATGGGATCTCTGAAAGAAATCCATCAGTTTTTTAAAAAACAATTATCTGTACCACTTTTGATTTTGAATAATGTGACGACACCTTTAGCCATCACAGTAGGGGAATGCTTGAAAAAAAATGCAGCTTTAGAAGAAATAGCAGAAGAGGCCGTTCGTCAAATCCAACCAGAATGGCGGCTCCTCTATCCACAAGAAAATAAACCCAAAGCACTCATTACTACCTGCTTCACTGGAATCGGCACGGCGGCTCACCTAAGTGAACTGCTAGAGAAAAGTTTGCCTACGACTTGTCAGTTGAAAATCATCCCATATGAATATCAGCGATTAAAAGATAAGAAAAACAGGGAACCATTGTTTTCCATATACGAAATCGTAGGGATCATAGGTACCGCAGATCCTGCTATCACCGATATCGACTATCTTTCATTAGAAGACCTCATCTCAGGAGAGAAGATGTCTGTACTAGCAGAATGGTTGGATTCTGCTATGAATGTTTCAGATAAGGAAACATTCAACCAGAACATCATTCGCAATTTTTCATTGGAGAAAGTACTGGACTCTGTGACTATTCTAGATACAGAAAAGGTGATGGAGGAAATCGATCATTTTATGCGAGAATTAGAGGTGCAGTTGAATCGAAGAATCAGTAATCCCAAAAAACTAGCGTTATATGTCCATGTGAGCTGTCTAATCGAACGTTTGATTCGACAAATGCCAATTGAAACCTATCAAGGATTAGAGAAATGGGAACAGTGTCAAAAAGAAGAGGTATCTGCTATTAAATCTGCGTTTAGTGTCATTGAAGAGCATTATAGTGTCATGATCCCTCATTCTGAGATTGCCTATATCTGTGATATTTTGAGTGAAAGTACAGAGTTACTCTCGATAGAAGAAGAATTTTGAACATACGCAAGTTGCGGCCACTAACTTTGGCACGCAACTTGCTTTTTAGTATGTGTAAGTAAAAAGAGGAGATGAAAAAGTGGACAGAGAAATTATCTTAGCTTCCCATGGAAAATTTGCTTCAGGGATACTAGATTCATTAGAGCTAATCTATGGGAAAAATCATTCTATTACTGCATTGGACTGCTATACTGATGAGAATTTTGATTTAACGGAATCAGTAAGTCAGCTGTTTATGAGGTACAAAGATAAAGAAATCATTGTTCTGACGGATCTTTTTGGCGGAAGTGTCAACAATGAATTCTTACAATATATCAATCAGGATCATGTCTATCTTGTTGCCGGATTGAATTTGCCACTCTTGATTGAGCTAGTATCTCGGTTGGACGCTGAAGTAGAGACAACTGTTTTGATCCAACAGGTGCTAACTGATTCAAAAAAAATGATCCAGTTTTGTAACGAACGGATCAATCAAAAAATAGAAGAAGACGAATTTTAGGAGGAAGAAGAATGATTGTATTGACAAGAGTTGACCATCGGTTATTACACGGACAAGTCGCTTTTTCTTGGACACAAACAATAGGCGCAGATTGTATTTTGATTGCCAATGATGATGTGCCTACTAATGAGATACGAAAGACAACAATCAAATTAGCCAAGCCGCAAGGAGTCAAACTAGTAATCAAATCCATTGATGACTCGATTGCCGCATTGAAAAGCGGTGTGACAGATAAATATAAGCTATTCATTGTAGTGGAATCAATCGAGGACGCATATAAGCTGGCAGAAGCGTATCCAGAAATCAAAACCATCAACTTAGGAGGGATCAAGGCGAAACCTGGTACTCGCAGTATTGGAAAAGCGGTGAATATTTTACCAGAAGAGGAGGAACGATTGAAAAGATTGATTGACAAACAAATAGAAGTGGAGATCCGTCAAGTACCGGCAGATAAAAAAGTGGACGTAAGGGAAGTTTTGTAAGAAAGGAAGAAACTCAATGATTGTACAAGCAGTCTTATTAGGTATCGTTGCATTTATCGCACAATCAGAATATGCATTAGGGACATCACTGCTTTCTCGTCCAATTGTGACGGGACTGTTTACAGGAATCGTGTTGGGTGATGTAAAAACTGGGATCGTCATGGGTGCCACTTTGGAGTTAGCATTTATCGGATCATTCTCAGTAGGTGCTTCGATCCCCCCTGATGTGGTGACCGGAGGAATTTTAGGCACGGCTTTTGCTATCACAGCTGGAGCTGGTACGGAAACGGCACTTTTACTAGGTTTACCAATTGCTACGTTGACATTGATATTGAAAAATATTTACTTAGGTCTTTTGATTCCAATTATGAACCATAAAGCGGACAGTTATGCAGAAGAAGGAAACTATAAAGGAGTCGAGCATATGCACTTGCTTGCCGGTTTCGGTCTTTCTTTGATGCTTGGTGTTGTGGTAATGGTTTCGTATATCGTGGGAAGCAATACGATCGGAAATCTACTCAATAAGATTCCTGACTTCGTTCAGAATGGCTTGTCAGTAGCTACAGGGTTGATTCCAGCTCTTGGTTTCGCGATGCTCGCTCGCTTGCTGATTAACAAACAAGTTGCACCATACTTTTTCTTAGGTTTCGCTATAGCTTCTTACTTAAAGATTCCTGTGACCGGAGTAGCTATTTTTGGTGCAATTTTAGCCGTTGTGGTAGTCAATATCATGAATGTCCGTCAATTGCCACTTCAAACCACTGCAGGGGAGGTCGAAGAAGATGAAGAATTCTGAGAGTAAAAACAGCAAAATAACGAAAAAAGAACTGAATCATGTATTCTGGCGTTCTTTTCAAATGGAGTTTTCTTGGAACTATGAACGACAGATGAATATGGCTTATGTTTACGCAATGATTCCGATTTTGAAAAAGTTATATCAGTCGAAAGAAGAAATGGCAGCAGCTTTGAAACGGCATCTAGAGTTTTTCAACACGACCCCACATATCGTTACATTGATTTTAGGAATCACGGCTGCAATGGAGGAAGAAAATAAGGATGATCCTGAATTTGATGTGACCGCAATCGACAGTATCAAAACATCTTTGATGGGACCACTTGCAGGGTTAGGGGATTCTTTCTTTTGGGGAACTTTGCGATTGATTGCCACAGGTGTGGGCACCTCTTTAGCTATGCAAGGAAATATTTTAGGACCTATCTTGTTCATTTTGATTTTCAATATTCCGCACATTCTGTTCCGCTATCTAGCAACAGGTTGGGGTTATCGCTTAGGAACGGGTTTTTTGAAAAAGATTCAGGCAAACGGGATGATGGAAAGTTTGACATTAGGCGCGTCTATCATTGGGTTGATGGTCGTGGGAGCAATGACTGCCACGATGATTACTATCAATATCCCTTTAAAAATCGGTTCAGGAGAAAATGCTGTGACTGTTCAAAGTATTTTTGATGATATTGTCCCAAATATCTTATGTCTGGGTGCATTTGGTGTAGTGTTTTATCTATTGAAAAAAGAAGTAAAACCATTGACGATCTTGATCGGATTAGCTTTCTTTGGGATTTTTGGTTCGTGGATAGGGATTTTTTAGAAAAGGAGCAGAGAAAATGGTTACGATGCAAGATTATATTTATGAAGAAAAGGAAGTACTAAGTACGATCTTGAAAAAGAATGATTTTTCGACAAGAAAACAAATGAAAAAAACAACGAATCTGCTGATGCTAGCAACGGGTTCTTCTTACAACGCTTGTTTAGCAGCGAAGCCGGCATTGGAATCTTATGGCGAGCTAACTGTCGATATTCAAGAACCTTTTCATTTTGCTCATTATGGAAAACTTTCTCCATCAATCGATACTGTGATTGCTGTGTCACAAAGTGGGAAAAGTGCTTCTACTGTTGAAGCAGTAAAAATGATCCAAAAACAAGAAATACCGATTATTGCTGTCACAAATGACGTACAAAGTCCACTTGCTTTAGAAGCTACACAGATTATTGATTTAGGTGCTGGGATAGAAACAGTTGGCTTCGTTACAAAAGGCTATTCTGCTACTGTCTTACAGTTACTACTCTTAGGGCTAGGAATTGGGATAAGTAAAAATAATATCAGCAAAGAAATAGAACAAAACTACATGCAACAGTTACAAAAAATAATCGATCATTTACCAGTGATTATTCAAAAAACGGAAGAATTTTTTGATGAGTATCAAAGTTTGTTTCGTTTAACACAACGCTTCATCACTATTGGCTATGGTCCAAACTGGGGAACAGCGAAAGAAGCAGAAACGAAATTGACGGAAACAATCCGTGTCCCGTCACAAGGATTTGAGTTAGAAGCTTACATGCATGGCCCATATCTAGAGGCTGATGCTTCCCATTTGCTGTTCTTTATTGAAGGGGACAATGAAAATAAGGAACGTTCACAAAAGTTGCGGAGATATATGAGTCAGTATGTTGGAGAGGCTCTCACAATTACCACAAAAAAAGCAAGAGACGAGAAAACACTTGGATTAGCAATAGAATGTGATGAATATCTGTCTATATTAGCACTTGTCGTTCCATTTCAACTATTCGCTTATAAAATCGCAGCAGCTAAAGGAATCGACTTGAACAAAAAGATCTTTGAAGACTTTGATACAGTCTTGAAAAGTAAATTATAAGAGGTGGAAATCATGTTGAAGTTCAATGAAGAAGAACAAATCAAAGCAATAAAAGGTGCACTAGCTTTACGTCCGCAAGTAGAAAAAATCATCGATAAACTTTATACGGAAAAATTCGATGCTGTCTATTATTTAGGAATTGGTGGAACGTATGCTTCTTCGATGCAAGCTGTCACTTATATGAATGGGAAAAGCAACTTGCCTGTCTTTGTACAGCATGCTGCAGAATATTACACTACTGGGAACAAAAGATTAACAAAAGATTCTATTGTCGTCGTGTCCTCTGTTACTGGGACAACCCAAGAAGTAGTGAAAGCAGTAGAAGAAATCAAGAAAGTAGGAGCGACACTGATTGGATTTATCGATAAAGCGGAGAGTAAGTTGTCTCAACTATGCGATTTTGTGGTTACTTATCCAGCTCCCGGAACAGAACAAATCAAATTTTTTATGGTAGCAGATCGATTGATGTATTTGCATGGGGAATTCGAAGATTACTCAGAGTACTATGAACAGCTCGAACATTATTTGCCAACAGGGTTAGTTGAAGCAGAGAAAAAAGCAGATACATTTGGCTTATCATTTGCAGAAAAGCATCGACGTGATAGCATGCATTATTTTATCGGAGCAGGGAATCAATGGGGAGCTGTTTATTCATATGCCATGTGTTATTGGGAAGAACAAAGCTGGCTCCCATCGAAATCTATCCATGCTGCCGAGTTTCTTCACGGGACGTTAGAGATCGTTGAAGAAACGACCCCAGTCACTTTATTTTTAGGCGAAGATGAACAGAGAGCGTTATCTGAACGTGTAGCTAAACTTTTGCCAAAAATTTGTAGTAATTATACATTGATAGATACAAAAGACTATCCAGTAGAAGGTATCAGCGAAAAATATCGCGGACGTGTGTTGTCTTTCTTATTGATGCATGCAGTGACACAGCGTATCGATGCACATGTCGAACAGCTGAATTGTCATCCATTAGAGATACGCCGCTACTATCGTCAGTTTGATTATTAGGATCGATTGGATGAAAAGAATATAAAAAATAAAGAGAGCAGCGACAACTGCTCCCTTTATTTTTTAGTTGTTTTCCAAGTCAGTTAATGCATTACGATTTTGAACATTGACATCGATTACATTATAAAATGCGTTATCTGTGTCAGCTACATCCCAAACTGCTAAAATGACATGATACCCCAGACGATTGCTAGGAATATTGATTGTATGAGTCGGATTAGTAATAGACGAATTACCACCATTATTTACTTCACCAATGAATTCCAGGTCATTTCTATTCAATGGGGCATTTGGATTCCAACCATTTTTAGTCATGTAATAGTGCCATTTCGTCGTTGCGTGGTCAGCTGTGAAATGCCAAGTGAATCGGTTTGCCCCAGTAGTTAAGTTGTTTTTTGTCCATAACGTAGCTGTTTGTTTATCCAAAACAAAGTCACCTACTGCACCATTAGCAGAAGCAATCCGACCATTTGCAGGTCCAGCCGAAGGGAATCCTTTTGGTGCCTCTAAAGATTGTGGTTCGTTGATGATACGACCATACTTTTCAAAAGCACTTTGCCAATTATTCCTACTATCTAGAGCACCTTGATAGCCACGGCTGATAGGTTGTGAAACATAGCCATGAGCCGAGACATCTACAGAAGACAAAGCGGCGATTCCTGTTGTAGCAAGTAACATTCCTAATCCCAATAAAGTACTTTTTTTCATTTGATGATTCCTCCAGTTAGATAAAATATTTTAAGAAAAGGTTTCCTTTTCGTAAGATAGTATAAAATGTATTATTTTTTTGTATGGTATTGCAACAAAAATAAAAAACTAGAAGAATGACTATTGATAAATAGCCTTATCATTTTTATGTATAGTTTTTTTCAAAAGAGAATCTCTCAATTCAATGATCTCTTCTTTCACTTCCTCTAGTCCTAGCCATTCAAAGAAATGGATTGCTTCGTCAATTTCTTCTAGTGCTCGTTCATTGCCATCTGCTAATAGAGCTAAAGCAGTGAATGCTTTGTAACGGGCTAAGTCTAACGTATGTTTATAACGGTCACTTACTTTTTTCCATTCTCCTAAAAATAGTTTTCTAAGAAAAACAGAAGAACGATGAAAAGATAGATGTATCCCGTTCAAAAGAAAATTTGATAATAATTCGGAATAATGAGCAGTATCGACATATGCTTTCATTTTTGTGACACTACGCTGAAAAGAATGATAAATATACTCGTCATCGAATATGAATAAACAATTGGAAAAAATAGAAAGTTCATAGTGTCCCCATGTATCGATACCTTCCAAGTACTTTTTGATAATAGAAACTTCTGTCAAAGTTTCCGAACGAGTGAGCTTTCGGTTTCCCAGATATTGATCAATTAGTATACGTTGCGTATATAGCAGGCGATAATAAATATTCCCAGTTTTTTTATATTCTTTTAGCAGTTCATTCTCTTGCTCTTTTGTTAAATATTTTGTTGTGATCAGGTAATTAGAAAGTTTTTGTTTACTTGTGAGAGTATTGTTGTTCAGCAAAAATTGATATTCTTCAAGTGTAACATTCATCCGTTCAAGGTAATCCACTAACAATTCAAAACTGATTTTTGTTCCTCTAGATTCAAAAGCAGCTAATGTCCCTCGCTGAGAAAGCCCCTCTGTTAATTGAGCTTGTGTCAGTCCACGTTCTTTTCTTAGTTTTCGAATTAAAGAAGCATGTTTTATCATGTAAGTTACCTCCATACGTTTTTTATGAATATAAGATAACACAAGGCTGTTATCTAAGGACGAAAATGTCAATTATGTACTATTTTTGATAAAAAGTGCTCATGCTTTAAAAGCAATTTTTATTTATGTTGTAATAACATACAAAAAATGAAAAACAGATGTTGTTAAAATAAAATATATTTACCAAATACTAGGAGGTATGATGAATGAAAAAAATTTTTTGGCTGTCATTGGCAGCAATCGGCTGTTTCGCTGGAGGTGGACAAACTATACATGCTGCACAAGATTCCGCGGCATTGATGCCGGATATCTCAGAAAAGCAAATTGCTGTTGGATATTATCATAACTGGGTACCAGAGCAAGGTGCGGGATATAGAGGTGGGAAACCAGCAGAGACAGACTTAGGAAAGATCAATCCGTTTTACAATGTCATCGCAGTATCTTTTATGAAAGGCGAAGGAATCCCTACATTTAAGCCATTTAATATGAGTGATGAAGAATTCAGAAGCAAAGTGGCTGCCCTGAATGAAGAAGGACGATCAGTTATCATTTCTTTAGGCGGAGCTGATTCCCATATCGAATTGCACAGAGGACAAGAACAAGCATTTGCAGATGAAGTGATTCGGTTGGTAGAAACTTATGGTTTTGATGGTTTAGACATTGATTTAGAACAAAGCGCCATTACGGCAGGAGATAACCAGCAAGTGATCCCAGAAGCGTTGAAAATCGTACGAGATCATTATAAAAAGCAAGGAAAACACTTTATTATTTCTATGGCACCTGAATTCCCTTATTTGAGAACAGCGGGAGGCTATGTACCTTATATCACTGCATTAGAAAATGAGTATGATTTTATTGCACCACAACTATATAATCAGGCGGGCGACGGATTAAGCGTGGGAGACGAATGGATTGCTCAGAACAATGACAGTCGAAAATATGATTTCTTATATGGTATGTCAAAAGCCTTGCATAACGGAGAGAGTGGATACATTCGGATACCAGCAGATCGTCTGGCTTTGGGGATTCCAGCAAATAACGATGCGGCAGCCAACGGTTATGTGCAAGATCCATCCGTTGTTTATCAAGTATTCGAACAAATGGAAAAAGAACGTACACCTTTAAAAGGTTTGATGACTTGGAGCGTGAACTGGGACGAAGGGGTAAACTCAGCTGGCATTTCTTATAATGAATCATTTGCGAAAGCTTATCAAAATCTGTTTACGGAACAAGAACCAGATACAGAGAAACCTTCTAAACCGACCAATTTTCGAGGAACAGCAACAAGTACGACAGTCACATTGTCTTGGACTGCGTCAACGGATAACGTTCGTGTGTCACATTATAATATTTATGAAAACAATCGATTAGTAGGAACAAGCAAAACTACGAATTATATACATACAGGTTTACAACCAGAAACGACTTATTCTTATACGATTGAAGCGGTCGATCCATCAGGAAATATTTCTGCACGTTCCGATAGATTGAATATCCGTACGCAAGAAGCAACAGCTTTACCAGCACCTTCTATTCCAAACGGGTTGAGCATCAACCATGTGACACAATCAACAGTTCGTTTGGTATGGCAAGAAAATAGCTTATTGGAAGAAGTACTTTATTATGAAATATACAGAGATGGCAAGAAGATCGCTACCTCACAAACCGCTGTATTTGAAGATCAAAATTTAACAGCTTCTACTGCGTATCGCTATCAAGTTCGTGCAGTCAATCGGACAGGTGTTTCTTTACTAAGCCAGTCTGTCACAGCAAGAACCCTAGACGAGAACGGCCAAGGAAATTCTTGGACAGTCGGTACTTTTTATCAAGCAGGAGACATAGTCACATATAATGGTATTCAATATCGTTGCTTGCAAGCGCATATTGCAGCCGCACATTGGGCACCAGATACGGCCTTCTCTTTATGGCAAAAAATAAGTTGATGATGAGGTCGTGATAGAAGCTACTTCTGTAACACCGTTTATCAAGCGGTTGTGAAATCAATACTTTGACCTAAGTATTACAGAAACAAAACGGCAAAATAGTTTTTCATATTTTGCCGTTTTTTAATCTAATATTGAGGGTGAGCTGATTGAACACTGTGTATCAAGAGATAATAAGCCTGATGTATAACTGCGTGTCACATCATTTACTCGGAATAAGGAGGATACGACTTTTATCAAAATTTCTACCATGTATTGATTTAAGCAAAGAGCGTGGGACAAAAGTAAAGAACACTTTTGTCTCACGCTCTAAACACGTATAAACGGCGGAA
>OBHX01001435.1_pt1 | contig 20385 bp, 18 predicted proteins | sample 1519331 | NCBI WGS metagenome assembly OBHX01 (sample SAMEA2602897, study PRJEB22501) | metagenome
GGCGTCAGGCTGACAAGTACGGCGTTCCGCGTATCTGCTTCATCAACAAGATGGACAAGCTGGGCGCGAACTTCTACTACTCCGTCGACACCATCAAGGAGAAGCTGGGCGCTACTCCGATCGTGATGCAGTTGCCGATCGGTTCCGAGAACGACTTCACTGGCGTTGTCGACCTGGTTGAGATGCAGGCTTACGTGTGGAACGGCACCGAGGAGCTCGGCGCCAAGTACGACACCACTGAAATCCCGGACGACCTCAAGGACAAGGCTCAGGAGTACCACGAGAAGCTCGTGGAAGCCGCTGCCGAAGCCGACGACGACCTCATGAACAAGTTCTTCGAGGACGGCGACCTGTCCAAGGAAGACATCCGCGCTGGCGTGCGTAAGCTCACCATCGCCAAGGAAGCCTTCCCGATCTTCTGCGGTTCCGCCTTCAAGGACAAGGGCGTTCAGCCGATGCTGGACGGCGTTGTCGATTACCTGCCGTCTCCTGAAGACGTGCCGGCCATCAAGGGCTACAAGCCTGGCGATGAGTCCGTCGAGATCGACCGTCACCCGGTCAAGTCCGATCCGTTCGCGGCTCTGGTCTTCAAGATCTCCACCCACCCGTTCTACGGCAAGCTCGTGTTCGTGCGCGTCTACTCCGGCTCCGTTGTGCCGGGCGACTCCGTGCTCGACTCCACCCGCGAGAAGAAGGAACGTATCGGCAAGATCTTCCAGATGCACGCCGATAAGGAAAACCCGATGGACCGCGCTGACGCCGGTAACATCTACACCTTCGTGGGCCTGAAGAACGTGACCACCGGTGACACCCTGTGCGCCATCGACGATCCGATCACCCTCGACTCCATGACCTTCCCGGATCCTGTGATCCAGGTGGCCGTCGAACCGAAGACCAAGGCCGACCAGGAGAAGATGGGCATCGCCCTGTCCAAGCTGGCCGAAGAGGATCCGACCTTCCAGGTCACGACCGACGAAGAGTCCGGCCAGACCCTGATCGCCGGCATGGGCGAGCTCCAGCTCGACATCATCGTCGACCGTATGCGTCGTGAATTCAAGGTGGAGTGCAACGTCGGTAACCCGCAGGTTGCATACCGCGAGACGATCCGCAAGGCCGTCATGAACCAGGAATACACGCACAAGAAGCAGACCGGTGGTTCCGGCCAGTTCGCAAAGGTCCTGATGAACTTCGAGCCGCTCGACACCGAGAACGGCGAGACCTACGAGTTCGTCAACGAAGTCACCGGCGGCCACATCACCAAGGAATTCATTCCTTCCATCGATGCTGGCGTGCAGGAAGCCATGGAATCCGGCATCCTCGCCGGCTTCCCGGTGGTTGGCGTCAAGGCTACCGTCACCGACGGCCAGGTCCACGACGTCGATTCCTCCGAAATGGCCTTCAAGATCGCAGGTTCCATGTGCTTCAAGGAAGCTGCCCCGAAGGCCAAGCCGGTCATCCTCGAGCCGATCATGGCCGTGGAAGTGCGTACTCCGGAAGAGTACATGGGCGATGTGATGGGCGACATCAACGCACGTCGTGGTTCCATCCAGTCCATGACCGACTCCACCGGTGTCAAGGTCATCGACGCCAAGGTCCCGCTGTCCGAGATGTTCGGCTACATCGGCGATCTTCGCTCCAAGACCCAGGGCCGCGCAATGTTCACCATGCAGATGGACTCCTACGCTGAGGTTCCGAAGAACGTCTCCGAGGAGATCATCAAGGCCCAGCGCGGCGAGTGACACGCGCTGCCACTGAAGTGGAAACTGTCTCCAGTCAGCGCTAGTATTTTGTAGCGCTGACTGGGTTCGGGCTCCAAAGTGGCACAAACCCGTCAAACCCAGTAAAATGTAGCGAGTGCCTTGAAGTGAGTTCAAGGCTTACTACGAGACGTCCAGGAGGACAAAACACATGGCAAAGGAAAAGTACGAGCGTACTAAGCCGCACGTTAACATTGGTACCATCGGCCACGTCGATCACGGTAAGACTACCCTGACCGCAGCCATCTCCAAGGTCCTGCACGAGGAATACCCGGATGTCAACCCGGAGTACGACTTCAACCAGATCGATTCCGCTCCGGAAGAGGCCGCCCGCGGTATCACCATCAACATCGCCCACATCGAGTACCAGACCGAGAAGCGTCACTACGCTCACGTCGACTGCCCGGGCCACGCCGACTTCGTGAAGAACATGATCACCGGTGCTGCCCAGATGGATGGCGCTATTCTCGTTGTGGCCGCCACCGACGGCCCGATGGCCCAGACTCGCGAGCACGTGCTGCTCGCCCGTCAGGTTGGCGTTCCGAAGATCCTCGTCGCCCTGAACAAGTGCGACATGGTCGACGATGAAGAGCTCATCGAGCTCGTCGAAGAAGAGGTCCGCGACCTCCTCGACGAGAACGGCTTCGACCGTGACTGCCCGGTCATCCACACCTCCGCTTACGGTGCTCTGCACGACGACGCTCCGGACCACGAGAAGTGGGTCCAGTCCGTTAAGGACCTCATGGACGCTGTCGACGACTACATCCCGACCCCGGTTCACGACCTGGACAAGCCGTTCCTGATGCCGATCGAGGACGTCTTCACCATCTCCGGCCGTGGTACCGTTGTCACCGGTCGTGTCGAGCGTGGCCAGCTGGCCGTCAACACCCCGGTCGAGATCGTTGGTATCCGTGCGACCCAGCAGACCACCGTCACCTCCATCGAGACCTTCCACAAGACCATGGACGCCTGCGAGGCTGGCGACAACACCGGTCTGCTGCTGCGTGGTCTCGGCCGTGATGATGTCGAGCGTGGCCAGGTTGTGGCCAAGCCGGGCTCCGTTACCCCGCACACCAAGTTCGAGGGCGAAGTCTACGTGCTGACCAAGGACGAAGGCGGCCGTCACTCGCCGTTCTTCTCCAACTACCGTCCGCAGTTCTACTTCCGCACCACCGACGTCACCGGCGTCATCGAGCTGCCGGAAGGCGTCGAGATGGTTCAGCCGGGCGACCACGCTACCTTCACCGTTGAGCTGATTCAGCCCATCGCTATGGAGGAAGGCCTGACCTTCGCTGTGCGTGAAGGTGGCCACACCGTCGGCTCCGGTCGTGTGACCAAGATCCTCGCCTGATTTTCATCAGACAAGAATCTTCGCTTGAACTAGCGTTATAGAAAATCCCCTTCGAGGAAACTCGGAGGGGATTTTCTATAACCGCAGCAGGATATGGATATGTACCACGACTTCCGGCCTGGATGCGCTAGTGTTGCTTTCCAATAGATAAACGGACTGCTGCACTGCGAGGATATGACACTGATGGCAGGCCGGGAAAGAAGGTCGATGATGACTGGTGCACAGGCCGCTCACTGTGGTTCCGTATCCGCAATTTCGCTGGGACTGCCCGTTTCCACGGCGATTCCCGAAGCCAAAGGCACACTGCCGAAAGCCTTGTTCGTAGGCAAAGCGCCGATTTCCGGCAAACTCAAGCAGCGATTGGTGAACGAGATCGAATCCATCACCATGCTGGCGTTGGCCCGGTCGGCCAACACGGGGCTTGCGGACGGCAAACTGATCCCGGAAGTGCTGGTCATCGGACTGAAGCTTACGGCCAAAGCCACCGGCATACCGAACGAAGTCATCGACCTGATCGCCGGACAGCGCAAATCGGGCATCGTGTTCGTGTGCGTACGCGACGTGCCGTTCGAGGGCAGCACGCGTGAGGAATGCGCGTTCGCCGTGCGCCGCGCCATACCGGGGCGTGCCGGGCACACGCCGATCTATCAGGTATATGCCGGCGACTGGCAGCCGGCGGGGGAGGCCCAGCTGGAGCTGGCCGGCTCTACTATTGATGAGCTGTGGGCATCGCTGTGCTCACAGACCATTTTGGGTACTCCGGAGGTCGAGAATCTGGATGCGCGCATCATTCGCCATACTGAAATTGCTCGGCTCGAATCCGAAGTGGACAAGCTCACTCGTGACCATCAGCGCGTCAAGAACCCGGCCCAGCGCAACGAGATCTATGCCAAACTCCACAAGGCCAAGGCGCAGCTCGCAAAACTGCGCGAGGCATAGTGATGTGAAAGCCATTGGGCTTCCGCTGGCGGGAGCTGGCTCGCGAAGCGAGACTGAGGGTGGTCCAGGTCCGTGGCCTAGGGCTACGCCCAAGCTAATTGAAATATTCGTGCATCATACAGCGTACAGTTAAACCATGTTCCCTCTGCTCGAAACCCTGGTCGCCGTATACGAGGTGGGTCAGTTCACGCTGGCCGCCGATGAGCTGAAGGTATCGCAGTCGACGGTGTCGTCGCGTATCGCCCAATTGGAGCAGATGGTCGGCGCGCCGCTGTTCGTGCGCAATGCGAAAAGTGACGTGACGCCCACACAGGCCGGGCGGATGCTGTACCAGACTGCCATCGGCATCGACGGATTATGGCGGGATACGCGTGAGCAGATCGCCCGCGTGCAGGAGGCGCGTGAGCCGCTGGCCGTGTCGTTCTCGCACACGACCGCGGCGATTCTGCTGCCGAAGGCGTTGCCGGTGATGGCTCGGAACATGGACGGTTTCGACTTCGCTGTACACGTGATGAACTCGGATGCGATTCTCGAACAGGCCAGCATGAAGGCCGTGCAGCTCGGCGTGGTGGAAAAGCCGATCGTGAACGATTCGGTGGACCGCGTCACCCTGTGCGAGGACCGGCTGGTGTTGGCGGGGGAGCCTGACGGCGTGTGGATGGTGCGCGAACACGGTTCCGGCGTGCGGTATTACACGGATCTGTATTTCAAGACCGCTCAGGTTGTGCCTGCACGCACGATGGAAGTGTCCAGTAATGCGGCGATTGTGGCGGCGCTGTCCGCCGGGTTCGGGCAGTCGTTGATTTCGGAAGCCGCCGTGCCGGCGGGCGTGCCGGTGCAGCGGGAGCTTGGCGATGAGTTTGTGCGGCGGTTCTATGCGCTGGTGCCGAGATCCGGTCTGACGCACGATCAGCGGGAGTTGGCGGAGACGATTATTGCTGCGCTGCGCGGGTAGTCAGATAGTCGACTGAGGGGAGGTTGCGAACGTTGTTTCTCTCCCTCCGTCCGCCTGCGGCGGCCACCTCTCTCATCAGAGGGAGATCAATTAGGTATCGACAAAATCGATGATATGTATTGGTTGCAATGATTTGACCGATGTAAACGCTTGAGCTTCAATAGACATCATGAGAGAGTTCTGTACAAAATGGTGGAAGCGCATTGCCACCGTTGACATGCTGTTCATTGGTGTTCTGACTCTGCTGGCCTCGCTGTTCGCCTCCTGGCTCAAGCAGTTCCCCGGATTCAGCCTGTTCGGCGCGCTCATCATCGCGCTGCTCATCGGTATGATCATCCAGTTCCCGATCCGCAGTGCCTACGTCGGTTCCAATGATGGCCGCAAGGCAGGCGTCAAGGACGCCGCTGGCCTGATTTCCAACAAGCTGCTGCGCCTCGGCATCATCCTGCTCGGTTTCAAGCTCAACCTCGCCGTGCTGTTCACGCAGGGCATCAAGTGTCTGCCGATCGCCGCTGTGGTCGTTACGCTGACCATCATCGTGTGCTATGCCATCGCCCGCAAACTCGGTGTCGACCCGATGCTCGCCATCCTGACCGCCGGTGGCACCGGCATCTGCGGTGCGGCCGCCGTCATGGGCCTGGCCGGTTCCATCAAGGTGCCTGAGGACAAGCAGGACGAGAAGGACAACGACGTGACCATGGCCGTGGCCATCGTAGCCATTATGGGTACTGTGTTCGCGTTGCTGGAGATCGCGCTCGGCCCGCTGACCGGCATGACCAAGGACCAGCTGGGCATCACCGCCGGTGCTTCCCTGCACGAAATCGCCCACGCGGTCGCCGCCGGCGACGCTTTCGGCGCGGTGGACATCGCCACCATCATGAAGCTTTCCCGCGTGCTCATGCTTGTGTTCGCGGCCATCATCATCGCTATCTGGTGGGAGAAGAAGCACTCCGAGGTGGAGAACACCGGCAAGAAGACTGTGGCCTTCCCGTGGTTCATGCTCGGCTTCATCGGCGCTTCGATCATCGGCACCTTCGTGCCGCTCATCGCCTCCATCACCCCGCAGCTTGTGGACTTTGCGTACATCGTGCTCGGCATGGCCATGGCCGCGCTCGGCATCAACGTGAACTTCAAGGCCATCGCTTCCAAGGGCAAGAAGCCGATGCTCGCCAGCTTCCTGACATCGATTCTGCTCATGTGCTTCGCCGCAGGTGTCGCGATGCTGTTCTTCTGATAAGCGCTCCAAATACAAATAGGCGAAGGCGAACGACAGTGAGCAATTGGAATGTGTCACCTAAAAATCACGTACTTGCACAACGGATAACCCCAGCCGAACTGGCAGGCCATCGCAATGAACTTCGCCACATATGGACTCAGCCCGGTCGCACCCGGCATCCAGCCGATCAGCAGCGTGCTGAACGTGAAGTTCCAGATCCACAGCAGCACGAACAGCGCCACGGAACGGGTGAAGTTGCTGGACGATTTGAATGTCACGTTGCGGTTCATCACGAAGTTGTAGGTCGCCGAACACACCACGGCGATGCCGTTGGCGATCTGTGAGGGTACGCCGATCAAGTGCAGAATGGCGAACGTCGCATACTCCACAATGGTCTGCGTGGCGGAAACACCCACATACTTGCCCAACACGGCGAGTCCATTTTGCTTCGGGGTTGCCGTGCCCACGGTATTTTCCGCAGTATTCGTTGTGGTCGAGGTATTTGTGGCGCCCACACCTTGATTCGGCTTCACATCCGCTCCATTGTTCGCCATGCCCATATACCTCCCGGATGTACCTGTGACGTTCGACCTCGCAATGATACCGCTGACCGCGTCGGGAATCGGCGTGGCGGTCAGACGAGAAAACCGCAGGCCGCAGCAACGACCGGCACACCCAGCGACAGCACCAGATAGGCCGCTGCGGTGGGGTAGCGGTGTTTGCGGAAGAGCGTCACCATTTCGTTGATTGCGGTCGAGAACGTGGAGAAGCCGCCGAGGAAACCGGTGGCCAGCACTAGCCGCCATGGTTCATCAAGTGTCCCGCCGAGTGCCAGCGCCGCGACCAAACCGGCTAGGAATCCGGCGATGAGATTGATGGTGAACGTGGAAAGTGGGAATGCGCGCTGCCAGTACGTTTTGATGGTCACGTCAAGCAGATAGCGGCAGGAGGCGCCTACGCCGCCGCACAGGCAGACCAAGATTGGTAGGAATACGGTCATCACGCCTTACCTCCCTTGCTGGTCGTAGCGGCATTCGTATCAGCGGACGCTTCGGCGGATACGTTCGAGGAGCCGGCCAGATGCGTTCCTGCCCACACGCCGGCAGACGCACAAACCAGACCCAGCGCGAACGTCACCAGTAGATAGGCAATGCCGGCCGCCACCTGACCGTCGCGGATTGCGGTAAAACCTTCCAGCGCGAGTGTCGACATCGTAGACAAACCACCGCATACGCCCATGCCGAGTCCGCGACTGGCAAGTTCTTTGGAACGTGCGCCGAACCGGGAAGCGCCGGCCAAGTAAGCGGTCAACCCTGCATAGCAGAAGCAAGCCAGCATGTTGGCCACAAACGTGCCGGTATGGAAGCTGCCAGCCGCGGGAATCTGTGCGAACGCATAGCGGATAGCGGTGCCGATCGCACCGCCGCAGAAGACGACCAACACAATATCAAGATGAATATCGGGGAGCTTGCGCGCCGGGGGAGTGGTCGTGTGCGTAATCGGCCGGGCACCTGCGGATGGGGATTGCGAATCCATAATAGCCTTTCCTGAAACCGCTGAATCCTGCTGAAGACACAACGATTCCATGCAATATCAAATCGTGTGTAGGAACTATCAGCAGTGTGCGGTTCGAAACGAGTTCAGGCGGGTTCCATCGCCGGTTCCTTAGCCTACTCGTGGCGGCGACAACAAACGGCAGCAGTATCTCGGATATTGGCCTATCGCGGTGGATTTCGGCAAGAGACTTCTGCAATGCCGATGAACTTGGTTGCCGTGAGGCGATAAAGCACGTAGATGAATTGCTTGGTTGCTTCCATACCTCGTGGGTATGGCTCAACATGGTTTATGGCTATTGGTTAATACATGTCGATTGTCGTTTAATGGAACATGAGGATAACGGGCCCTAATCGCTCGGTGCCGGAAACAAGGAGTTGTGAATATGTCTGAAACCATGAAAGCCGCGATTTTCGTTGAGCCTGGCAAGATGACCGTGGAAGAAGTGCCAAAGGCGGCACTTCAGCAGGATGATGACATCGTAATTCGCATGGTGCGCACCTGTGTATGCGGCTCTGATTTGTGGTTCTTCCGTGGGCTGAGCGGACAGGCCGCGCACAGTCAGGTGGGCCACGAGTCCATCGGTGTGGTCGAAGAGGTTGGCGCGGCGGTCGAATCCGTTAAGCCAGGTGATTTCGTGGTCGTGCCATTCCCGTACAGCTGCGGCAAGTGCCCGGTATGCAAGGCCGGCTTCGAATCCGTGTGCCCGCACGGGGGCTACTTCTCCGCTTGTCAGGCCGAATACCTGCGTGTGCCCGAGGCGGACGGCACCGTGGTCAAGGTGCCCGGTTCACCGGAAGATTATTCCGATGAACAGCTCGCATCGCTGCTGACCATTTCCGATGTGATGTCCACCGGTTATCACGCGGCGGTTTCTGCCGAGGTCAAGCCCGGTGACACAGCCGTGGTCATGGGCGATGGTGCAGTCGGCCTGTGCGGTGTGATTGCCGCCAAGATGCGTGGTGCCACGCGCATTATTGCCATGAGCCGTCACGAGGATCGCGCGGCGCTCGCCCGCGAATTCGGTGCGACTGATATCGTGCCCGAGCGTGGCCAAGAGGCTATTGACAAGGTGCTGGAGATGACCGGTGGCTATGGTGCGGACGCGGTGCTCGAATGCGTGGGCTCCAAGCAGTCCTTCGACACGGCGATTGGCCTGATTCGCCGCGGTGGCGTGATTGGTCGTGTGGGTCTGCCGCACGACGTGGAGATCAGCGCCGAAGGCACGTTCTACGGCAACATCGGCATCAAGGGCGGCCCGGCTCCCGTGCGCCACTACGATATTGACGGTGGTCTGCTGGATGCGGTGCTTAAAGGCGAGATTAACCCTGGCCGCGTGTTCACCGCCGAATATGACCTCGACCATATTCAGGACGCTTATGAGGCCATGGACCAGCGCAAAGTTATTAAGGCGTTGATCCGGTTCTAATCGCGTGGTGTGACGGGGTTTACCGCAGTGGTATTTAACGTCCGTATGTATGCGTCCCCTTTGTAGGGCCGCATACATACGGACGTTGTGATGTGTCTGACGCGGTTTACGCTGAACGATTGTGGTGACGCAAACCGGTCACCTGTTACTCGGCGAGCAGTGCCTTGTACTGTGCAGCGGACTGGGCGAGGGCCTCGTCGGTGATGCCGAAAGCGCCGCACGTGGCGAACGGCTTGAGTCAGGTCGCGCCGATGTATAAGCCGTGCCCTCGATCGGAATAAGCAGCTGCTCGATGGGGTAGTGGCCGGGGTGCCGGTCTGGTAGGCCGATTCCGGCGAACCGGTGGACACTGCGCATCGCGTCGGGAACCGTGGCCAAGGCGTACACCGAACTCGCCGACTGCGGCATCATCGACACCGGTGCCGGCTGCGCGGCGCGTGTAAAACGGGTCAAGCCGATTCCCGAACCGCTGGTGCGCGCGGCCAAGACCTATGCCGACGAGGCCCGCCGGCTTGGCGCGAGCCTCGATGACGCCTTCAACACCCTGTGCGCGCAGTGGTAAAGCGCGCACCGATGCGAAGCCTACACGGGGTGCACCGTCAGCGAAAAGTCGCCGATGGTGCTGACGGTCGAGGGTGAGGCCAGATTGCAGACATCTCGCAAGCAGTACGTGGCATACAGCGGAAGATAGGTTGTTCCGCCGTCCTGCGCAATATTGGAGCGGGACAGCACCACGCCCTGCGAGATGCGATATTCGGCATTGGCCAATACGGCGTCGATGGCGGCGTGCGTGCGGTAGCTGCGCCCCGACTTGACCTCGAACGGCATCACAGAATCGGCGTTCGTGTCAGCGATGAAATCGACTTCACCATGTTTCTTTGCCATGTAGTAATACAGCGGAATGTCTTGCGCCGTCAGCTCCTGAGCAATCACGTTCTCGTAGATGGCACCCAGATTCGGTGAGGAATCATCAAGGTATGCGGCTTGCGCGGTCGGTTGCGGGTATCGTGCCATGAGCATACCGGTATCAGACTGGTACAGTTTGAACTTCGGTGATTGCGCCGTGCGTTTCAATGGTGTTTTCGGCTCGGTGACGCAGTTGGTTTTCAATGCCACACCCGCATCGACAAGCCAAAGAAAATCCTTCTGATTGCGGTCGTACCGAGCACCGGGGCTGATGGAGGAGACGGCGAATCTGCCGTTACCGTCAATCAGCTGAGTGGGGAGCTGGTCGAAGATCTCCTGCACCTGCAATGCGCGATTGCCTGCGTACTGCGAAATATCGTGGCGATATTGCCGGTTCAACTCGTTCTGCACCGCGCGCACAGCCGCCAAATCACCCTTGGTGTCCAGAAAACGTTGCACGACTTCCGGCATGCCGCCGACTACCAGATAGGTGCGGAAGTTCGTCATCATTGCATCGTGAATGTACCGGTCGATTGGCGTGACCGACCGGCAGGATTCTCGGATGTTTTCAAGTGTCGACTTCTGTACGCCGATGGCCCAACAGAATTCCTCAAAATCCATGGGACGCATGGTTTTTTCGATGACCGAGCCAACGGGGTAGGAGCGTACGCCCTTGAACTCAGTGCCGAGCATGGAACCGGAGAACACATAATCGAAACGGCCATCGGCCACCAGAAACTTGACCATGGTCATCACATCCGGTGCCTCTTGCACCTCGTCGATGAAAATCAACGTATCACCGGGAATGAGCGTTGAAGGTGAGAACAAGGTAAGGCGGCTGATGAACTCCTGCACGTCGTTCGCCGATGCGAGCGCTCGGGCCGCCTGCTTGTTCTCGTACAGGTTGATTTCAAGGTAATGGGCGTATTCGTGCTTGGCGAACTCGCGTACCGCGTAGCTCTTGCCGATCTGGCGAGCGCCGGTCAGCAGCAGTGCTTTGCCGGTACCGCTCCGCTTCCATTCCAGCAGATCGTCCGAGATTTTGCGCTCAAGCATGGCAGCTCCTTTCCGAATCCCTTATGAGAGTAGCATTTTCTGCCTTGTATGTGCAAAATGCCGCATTTCAAAATGGGGCTTTGGTGCAAAATGCCGCATTTTAAAGTAGGGTTTTGGTGCAAAATGCCGTGTAAATGGTGAATTGGACGTGCTTGTAAGGGGAGCTGGATGATCGTGCGGCTGGATGACCTTGTAACTAAATGATTGAACGATTGCGCGGCCGTCGTTTGCGTGGCCGCAAAGTTGTGTGGGCTGTTCGCGAATTATGCGCGGTCGGCCGTCATGTGCCTGCGCTTGGGGTGCTCGATAAGTAGCGCTCGCTTCTTGGCGTCCTCGGCGGTCGAAGCCGGTACGCCGTCGGAGGAGGCGTCGATGATGCGCTGCAGGTAGCCGTATAGGGTGTGCAGCTCGTCGTCATTCAGACAGTCCAGCATAGAGGGGCCTGATCAAAACCGGTTCACGAGGTCCTTTTTGCTTTAATCCCCGCTGAGAGCGCGTAGCGCCGGAGGATGATCGGATGCCGCGACGCCGAATCAAGATTCAGCCGCTCGCCGACCAGCCCGACCAGCAAGGAACCGGATTCGCGCATCGGCGGCATGCGCGCTGCTATTCGCGCTGAAACAGCATGGCATGGGTGCGCTGACACCGCGCCGGCGCAAAGGCCATCAGTGAAACTGGGGAATCGGATTGCAGGTGGCGGACGGTGCCCAAGACGAAAGATTCTCGTCCGGCGTTCAGCCGCCGTCGTTGGCCGTGATGATACTGGAGACCATGAAGCTCAGGCGGCGGCAGCCAAGGGCGAAGTCGAGAAAGAGGTGACGGCGTGACACTTGAACAGAGGTCAGATAGCGCGGCGGCGGCAGGCCACGAGGCATGTGACCAGCCGATCAGGAGCCTGGAAATCCTCAACCAATGCGTTCCGCTGTTCGAGACGCTGAAGGATCCGAACCGGCAGCAGTTGCTGGTGCAATTGGTGTGCCATGGGCCGCAGACGGTGGGGGAGCTGGCCGAATCGTCGGCACTGTCCCGCACGGCCGTGTCCCATCACATCAAACTGCTGGAACAAGCCGGATTCATCGAAATCAGCAAAGACGCCACCCGCCGCATTTGCTCGGTGCGTGCGGATCGATGGCTGCCGCTGCTCGATGAACTGTCTTCCGCCCTGAAAGCCGACCTTGCGGCGGCGGAGCAGTGCCGAGCATGAGCGACGATCAACGGCCGCAGGCGATTGAGGTGCGCGGTGCGCGCGTGCATAACCTCAAGAACATCGACATCGACATTCCGCTGGGCGAACTGGTGGGCGTGGCCGGCGTCTCCGGTTCGGGCAAAAGCTCTCTGGCGCTCGGCGTGCTGTATGCGGAAGGTTCGCGGCGCTACTTGGAAGCGCTGTCCACGTACACGCGCCGTCGACTGACTCAAGCCAGCCGCGCCCAGGTGGACGAAGTGCTGCATGTGCCGGCCGCGCTGGCCCTGCACCAGCGGCCCACTGTGCCCGGCATCCGTTCGACGTTCGGCACGATGACCGAATTGCTCAACAGCCTGCGACTCCTGTTTTCCCGCGTCGCCTCGCACGTGTGCCCGCATTGCGGGGCGCGCAATGAACCGACGCTGAACGTGGCGGCCGGCCTGCCCATCACCTGTGCTGGCTGCGGCAAGGAATTCCATGCGCCCGGCGCCGAATTGCTCGCCTTCAACTCGGCCGGCGCCTGCCCGACCTGCTCCGGCACCGGCATCGTGCGCGAAGTAAACCGCGCGGCCTTGGTCCCGGACGAGTCGAAAAGCATCGACGACGGCGCGGTGCTGCCATGGGGTTCGCTCATGTGGGACCTCATGAAACAGGTGTGCGGCGCGATGGGCGTGCGCACCAACGTGCCGTTCAACGAACTCACACCCGAAGAACGCGACATCGTATTCAACGGGCCGGCCGTCAAAAAGCATATTCTTTACAAGCCGAAGAAAGGCGACGATTTCGCCGAACTCGACTTCACCTACTTCAACGCCGTGTACACGGTGGAGAACGCGCTCGCCAAAGCCAAGGACGAGAAGGGCCTGAAGCGTGTGGTCCGGTTCCTCAAGGAAGGCCCATGCGCCGACTGCGGCGGCACACGACTGAGCGTCGCCGCCCGGGCCCCGCATGTGCGCGGGCTGAACTTGGCCGAAGCCGGCGCGATGACCTTGGACGCGGCGGCGGATTGGGTGCGCGGAGTGCCGGAATCCCTGCCCGCCGACATGCGGCCGATGGCCGCCAACATCTGCGAATCGTTCCTGGATGTGGCCCGACGGCTGCTCGATCTGGGCCTCGGCTATCTGGCGCTTGACCGCGCCGGCGCCACGCTTTCCACCGGCGAACGCCAGCGTGTGCAGCTCGCCCGAGCCGTGCGCAACCGCACCACCGGCGTGCTGTATGTGCTCGACGAACCATCCATCGGTCTGCATCCCTCGAATGTGGACGGGCTGCTCGGCGTGATGCACGACTTGGTGGCGGACGGCAATTCCGTGGTGGTCGTGGACCATGATGTGCGTGTACTCAAAGCGTGTGACCATCTCATCGAAATGGGGCCGGTCGCCGGTGCCGGAGGTGGGCATGTGATCGCGCAAGGCACGGTCGGCGAAGTGGCGGCGAATCCAAGCAGTCGTATTGCGCCGTTCCTATCCGACCAGGTGAGTGCGCGTATACGTGAGCGTGTGGCCGAATCGCAAGTGTTCAGCCTTGGCCACATCCGCATGACAACCAGTCAGCTGCATACAGTCAAGCCGTTGGACGTTGATATCCCGCGCGGCCGGCTCGTGGCGGTGACCGGCGTCTCCGGCTCCGGCAAAACCACGATGGTACTCGAATCGCTGATTCCCGCACTCAAAGCGCAGGCGGCGGGGGAGCTGTTGCCGGAACACGTGCACGAGCTTGAGACCGAGGGCATCCGTCGTGCGAATCTCATCGATGCCACGCCGATCGGCGCGAACGTGCGCTCCACCGTGGCCACTTATGCCGATATTCACGACGAATTGCGGCGCGCCTTTGCCCGATGTGAGGCGGCTAAGACGGGCGGCTGGAAGGCCGGCGATTTCTCATACAATACCGGCCGACTGCGTTGCCCTACGTGCGACGGCACCGGTTCGATCTCGCTCGACGTGCAGTTCCTGCCGGATGTGACCATCGAATGCCCGGATTGCGGCGGCTCCCGGTACGCGCCCGAAGCTGATGCGATTCGGCGTGCGGTTAAGGGAGAATCTCGCCTTTCGTTGAGTTTGCCCCAACTCATGGCAATGAGTGTGGACCAGGCTCTGGCCGTGACCAGCGACCTCAAGAAGGTTCACGCACGTCTGACCATCCTGCACGATCTGGGTCTCGGCTACCTGACGCTCGGCGAACCGACCCCGGCGCTTTCGGGCGGCGAAGCCCAGCGGCTGAAACTCGCCAGCGAAATGGGCAAGGCCCAATCGGACGCGGTATTCGTGTTCGACGAGCCGACCATCGGTCTTCATCCGCTTGATGTGCGCGTGCTGCTGGGCGTGTTCGACCGGCTGGTCTCCTCCGGCGCGACCGTCGTGGTCATCGAACATGACCTCGACATGATTGCAAATGCGGATTGGATCATCGATATGGGTCCGGGCGGTGGCGAAAGCGGCGGACGCATCGTCGCCACCGGAACGCCGGAACAGGTCGCGGCCAATCCGAACAGCATCACCGGGCGGTATCTGCGCTGACTTGTATGGCGGTCACGCGCCTTTGCATAGGACCCTGCGCGAGTAGGATAGCCGTCCATGGTGCAGATTCATGGCATTAGACGCGCAAGCGCGGACGCGAAATATCGGCAGATGACCGGGCAGCCGGTCAAACCGCTGATCCTCAAACTATGCCTGCCGGCCGTCATTTCCAATCTGGTGACTACTGCATACAACCTGACTGATACCTTTTTCATCGGCCAGCTCGGCACCGCGCAGTCCGGTGCTATCGGCATCGCGTTCTCCATCATGACCGTGATGCAGGCGCTCGGCTTCTTCTTCGGCAACGGCGCGGGCAACTCGATGAGCCGCGAACTCGGCAAGCAGAACAATGATCGCGCCTCCCGACTACTGGCCGTGGGCTTTGCGGGCGCGGTGATCTCCGGTCTGGTGATTGCCACAATCGGACTGCTGACCCTGCGGCCACTTGTCGTCATGCTGGGCTCGACCTCGACGATCGCCCCATACGCCGTGCAATATCTGACGCCGTTGCTGGTCGCCGCACCCTGCGTGTGCGGTTCGTTCGCACTCAACGGATTGTTGAGATACCAAGGTCAATCGGCGTTCGGCATGATTGGTCTGGTGTCCGGCGCGCTGTTGAATTTCCTGCTTGCGCCATTGTTCATTTTCGTGGCCGGTCTGGGGATTTTCGGTGCCGGCCTCGCCACCGCCATCTGCCAGACGGTGAGCTTCACGATTCTGACCACGATGAGCCGCAAATTCGGCGTGATGAAACTGTCCCTGCGCAATTGCAAACCGGATATGCTGCTCATGCGCGAAGTGGCTGGCGGCGGCCTGCCTTCGCTGATCCGCCAAGGCGCCGGCTCGATTTCCGTGACTTGCGTGAACATTGCCGCCAATCCATTCGGCGACGCGGCCATCGCCGGCATGGCCATCGTGATGCGCATCATGTTGGGCGCCAATTCGGTGATCGTGGGTCTCGGCCAAGGCTTTCAGCCGGTATGTGGTTACAACTACGGGGCCGGCCTGTTCGCGCGAGTCAAAGAGGGATATTGGTTCTGCGTGCGGCTCGCCACCTGCGTGCTCGTGGCGTTGGCAGCGCTGCTGTGGATTTTCGCGCCGCAACTGGTCGAGATCTTTCGTTCCGACCCGGCCGTGGTGGCGGTGGGCGTGGCTGCGCTACATATTCAATGCTGCACGGTGATTCTCAACGGCTTTAACATGATGGGCAATATGATGACCCAGACCATGGGCCGCACCGGCATCGCCTCGTTCCTGGCCTTGTGCAGGCAAGGCCTGTTCCTGGCGCCAATCGTGCTGATTTTGCCGATGATGTTCGGCGTGCTCGGCGTGGAAATGGCCCAATCGGTGTCCGACGTGCTGACGTTCGTGGTCACCATCCCGTTCATGCGGCGAATCCTGCATGAATTGCGGTGAATGGTAGATGGCAACTATGAATAATCGAAGTGCAAAGCGGGTGCCGGGCGTTCCTTCTCCCGCGTATATCGAATCGCTGTACCGCACCATGGCTGCCGCCCTTGGCCCGACCGGATGGTGGCCGGCTGAAACCACATTCGAGATTATGGTGGGCGCGGTGCTGACGCAGAATACGGCGTGGGGCAATGTGAATCGTTCGCTTGCGGCGTTGAACGCGGAGGGTGTGCTCGAACCCCATAAGCTGGCGATTATGGGGCCAGCGCATCTGCAGGAACTTATTCGCCCGTCCGGCTTTTATGTCAACAAATCCAAGACGGTACAGTCACTGAGCCGATGGTATGTGGAGCGTTGCGGAGCCTCACCTGAGGGCGCGGCAGATATTCCCGACGCCGAATTGCGGACCGAATTGCTCGGATTATTTGGTATCGGGGGCGAAACGGCCGACGACCTGATGCTATATGTGTTTTCGCGCCGCACATTCGTGGCCGATACTTATGCTCGCCGACTATTCGCCTTCCTCGGATTTGATGTGCCAGCCGGCTATCTGGCATTCCACAAGGCCTATTCGCCCGTGGTGCTGGATACGAGCCTCAGTGTCAAGGATTTGCAGGAATTCCATGGGCTCATTGACGAGTTCGGCAAGGCCTACCGCGACGACGCGGCCAAAAGCGAGTCCTTTTTGGGTGGATGGAGGGCTTGACTGCACGGCGAATCGTTCTCAATAAGAAAAGTGTGAGGCCCGCACGGTGCCAATCGCACATCTGAATCCTTGACTGGCTGCGCTCGATGCTGGGTGTCGAAAACGAGTCTGTGACAGAATAGTTCGACCGACGCAATCGCCAAAACGCCGAACAGGAGCCAATGATGACCGAAGACAAGCCGATCGCCAAGCCGATTATCGATGATGCGACGCGCGAGAAAATGGCGCTTATGTTCTCTGGCGAGGTCTACCTGCCGGATGATGTGGACGGCTTTTTTGATCTGCAGGCCGCCCAGCGTGATCTCCAGCTCGAACTCAACGCCACGCCGCTGACCAACCCGAAGCGCCGTACCGAACTCATGCAGGCGTTCTTCGGCGCGGCGGGGGAGGGTCTGTACCTCGAATGCCCGGTGTATGCGAACTGGGGCTGCAATACTTATTGGGGCGAGCGCTGTTACGCCAACTTCAACCTGACGCTGGTGGACGATGGTGAGATCTTCATCGGATCCCACACCATGATCGGCCCCAACGTCACGCTTGTAGCCACCGGCCATCCCGTGCGTCCGGACCTGCGCTATCAGGGTGCCCAGTATTCGTTGCCCGTCCACATCGGCGAGAACGTCTGGATCGGCGCGAATGTCACCGTGCTGCCCGGGGTCACCATCGGGGACAACGCGGTCATTGGCGCCAACTCGCTGGTCACCAAGGACATCCCCGCCAACACGGTCGCCTATGGCAGCCCGTGCAAGGTAATTCGCGAAATCAACGAACGCGACGACGTTTACTACTGGCGCGACCGCCAATTCAGTGAGCGTTTTAAGCTCAAAGAGCAGTAGCGCGAAAGCTCACTCCCACACGTCGAGCTTGCGATTTTTGTAGAAATACTCGCGGTCCTTGTCGCCGATTTCACGCACGACCTCGCAGGGCGCGCCGTAGGTGACGGAGTTGGCGGGGATGGAATGTGTCACGACCGAACCGGCGCCAATCACGCAATTGTCGCCGATGGTCACTCCCGGCAGAATCGACACGTTCGCGCCGACCCACACGTTGCGCCCGCTGATCACCGGAATGCAATACGTGTAATGGTGCTCGCGCAGCACCGGCAACACGGGGTGGCCGGCGGCGCATTAGCACGGGGAACGGTTGAACGAGAAGTGGATTGGCATGTGGTGGTATCGAACATACTGATGCGTGTGCCGCCGAGCCTGTCCAGATGGCTGCCTATATGAACCAGTGACAGAAAAGCACGGGAACGCGAGCGAGAGGAGTGTGCATGGGGCAGTTCGGCGTCATGATTGGCCAGTTAGTCGGATTTCTGATCATGCTGATGGTCGGGTATGGATGTGTGAGGCTTCGATTCTACGGTCAGACGGCGTTGGACGGCATGTGCTCGTTGCTGCTCAACGTGCTCATCCCCGTGCTTGTGTTTTCGAACGCCGTCGATGGTGCGGACCGCGCGCAGCTTGCCTCTAACTGGGGCGTGATGCTGCTGACCGCCGTGATGTACGCGCTGCTCATCCTGGTGTTCTGGCTGGTCGCCGAACTGTTGCGGCTCAAAGGTTCGCGTAGCCATGTATTTCAGGCGTCGCTTATTTTCGGCAACGCCGGATTCATCGGCATTCCGTTGATTATGGCACTTTGGCCGCAGAACGGCGCGATTTACGTGGCGCTGATGTCGATCATCGACCAGACGCTGCTCTGGACGTACGGCGTATGGCTGTGCGAGCCGGTCGACGAAACGACTGGCGGCAACGCAATTGGCGCGCGAGGTGCGGTCGTGAACGGTTCGGTGAACGGCGCCGGTTCGGTGGGCAATGCTGGTTCGGCGAGCAATGCCGCAAACGGTGGTTCTCCGGCCGTCGTCCGCCCCTCGCCAGGCACCCGCGTCCTCGGCCTGCTTAAACGATTCGTCAATCCCGCCTTCGTCGGCGTGATGCTCGCCCTGATTCTGATTCTGCTCGGCGTCAAGGTGCCGGACATCATCCTGAAGCCGCTGCACACCATCGGCAATATGGCCACGCCGATGTCGCTAATCTACTTGGGCGGCCTGTTCGCGCTGACCAAGTGGTGGGGTGTCCTCAAACGCTACGAACTCTATGCTGGCCTAGTCGCCAAGATGATCGCATTCCCGCTCGCCTTCTACGCGCTACTGACCGCGCTGACCGGCGCATTGCCGCAACTGCCGATCACCCATGACATGGTGCTGATGATTACGGTCATCGCCGGACTGCCGACCATGACCACCATTGCCATGTTCACCGGTCGCAAGAACAACATGCCCGAGTATGCGGTCGGCTTCGTGCTCGTAAGCACGCTGTTCTCGCTGGCCTCCCTGACGATTGTGTCGGCAGTTGTGTTCTGAATTGTCCCCTTCGACGAAAAGAATGCCGGGGGCCTCCGGCGCTTGGAATTTCATCGACGCCGCCAACGACTCGGCATCCGAGGCGGCCGTGCCGTATTTCAAGGAGATATTCGATTACGCGCGCACGCTCGATCCGCAGCATCGTCCTCTGACCTACACCAATCTGATGATGGCCGCCGCAGGCAAAGACAAGTGCCATCAATTCGCGGATGTCATCTGCCTGAACCGGTATTACGGCTGGTATATGCAAGGCGGGTATCAGCTCATCGGAGCCAAGAAGGCCTTCATCGACGAGATGAACCAATGGATGAACACCGAACCCAACAAGCCATTCCTGTTCACCGAATACGTTGCGGACACCGATGCCGGTGCGCACAAGCTGCCAAGCGTGCAGTGGAGTGAGGAATACCAGTGTGAGTACCTCACCATGCAGCACGAAGTGTTCGACATGTTCGAGGCAGTGGTGGGCGAGCAGGTATGGAACCTCTGCGACTTCCAAACCGGTGAAGGCATCATGCGCGTCGACGGCAACAAGAAGGGCGTCTTCACTCGCGACCGTCAGCCCAAAGCCGCCGCCTATGTACTCAAGGAGCGTTGGGAGACTAAGTAGCGGCCCGCCCCTGGAATATTCCAGGAGCAACGCACATCGCATAACATACAACGCAACATACGAAAAAGAACCTCGTGAAACGAATTTCACGAGGTTCTTTCTAGTTACGCTGAATGACTCCCATTAGACTCCCACAAGAGAAGAGCAATGGCGAAATCCCAACGTTGCTAAGCTCTCAAACTCAGATGTGGAAGTAGAGCTCGTACTCGAGCGGGGTCGGGGCCAGGCGAGCCTGGTCGATCTCGTCGCGCTTGAGGCCAATCCAGGTCTCGATCAGGTCGTCGGTGAACACGTCGCCGGCGGTGAGGAAGTCGTGGTCCTCTTCCAGGGCGTCCATAGCCTCGGCCAGGGAGCTTGGCACCTGCTTGATGCCAGCGTGCTCTTCCGGCGGCAGCTCGTAGAGATCCTTGTCGACCGGCTCCGGAGGCT
>OBHX01001439.1_pt1 | contig 20364 bp, 15 predicted proteins | sample 1519331 | NCBI WGS metagenome assembly OBHX01 (sample SAMEA2602897, study PRJEB22501) | metagenome
CATAACTTTTCAGTGCATCTGAAGCATAATCATCAAAATACTTATCCAGTGGCTGGATCATATCGTATTTCAGAAGCGCTCTGTACTGTGTTGCATTTACGTTCATCAGCTCCGGAACGGTATTACTTCCGATACACAGATTCATTTTCTCTTCAAAGTCTGTGGATGATGCAACCCAGTCATATACAACTTCGATGTTAAAATCTTCTTTCAGAAAATCTATGTATGGATTATCGTCATAAGCCATTCCATCCGGAAGCTTGGCATTCGGGTTCAGAGAACCACCAAGATGAACCGTTACGGTTTCCGGGTATTTGGACAGCGGCAGATCTTCTTTGGCTGTTCCTTCTGCCTCACTTACTGCCTCTTTCTGTGTGCTCTCTTCTGATTTTCCGCATCCTGCCAGTGAGGTAACGGCTAATGCCATTGCACTGGCAAATGCGATCAACTGTTTCTTTTTCATTCTTTTCCTCCTTTTATCCTTTTACTGATCCCAGTGTAATACCCTCTACAAAATATCTTTGCAGGAACGGGTAAACGATCAGTACCGGTATCATAGCTATAAATATTTTTGCAGAATCCAATGAAAGGTTATTTAATTTCATTGCCTGCGCAATCTGATCCACGTTCATCGTGGAATAATCCAGAGTTACTACCATCTGCTGAATGTAAGTCTGCAGCGGATAACTGCTCTGTCTTGTACTTAAAACCATTCCCTGGAAGAATTCATTCCAGTACATAACCATGGTGAACAGTGCAACTGTTGCAACCATAGGTTTTGCCAGCGGTACGTAGATAGATATCAGATTTCTCCAGGGGCCGCCGCCATCGACAAAACATGCTTCTTCCAGTTCTACTGGAAGATTTTTGAAAAAGTTTACTGCAAGGATTACATTGAAGACCTGAAGTCCCGTTCCCAGTACCAGTCCAAAAATGTTATCCATCAGATTATAATTTTTCATGGTGATATACCACGGAACCGTACCTCCGTTGAATAACATACAGAATACGAAGATCCACATAAAGATATCTCTCTTCGGGAACTGCTTTTTCGTTCTGGATAACGGAAATGCTGCCATAAGGATACATACCATACTGATTCCTGTTCCCAGTAAAACCCTTTTAATAGATACCAGAAAGGAACCAAAGAATGCGGTCTCTCCCATGATCTTCTTATAGGAGAGCAAGTTGAAGCCAACCGGCCAGAGAGCAACCTGTCCAGCATTGACTGCTTCCCTGCTGCTCAGGGATACACAGAGAACGTACCATACAGGTACAATACAGATCAAAGTAATCGCAATGAGAATCACTACATTTAAAATGTCAAAAAACTTTGATCCGAGGCTTTTATTCTCAATCATAGTTACAACCTCCTAAAACAGTTTATAACCGGTAAATTTATCTGCCAGCCAGTAACCAACCGTAATCAACACAAGGCTGATCACAGATTTGAACAATCCAACAGCTGTTGCCAGTGAATACTGGAGATTCTGCAAACCGGCTCTGTATACCCATGTGTCAATAATATCACCTGTTGAGTAAACCAGCGGGTTATACAGGTTATAAATCTGGTCGAATCCTGCATTCAGGACATTTCCAAGAGACAGGATAGCCAGAAGTGCTACTGTTGTTTTGATACCCGGTAAAGTTACATGCCAGATTCTTTTGAATCGTCCGCAGCCGTCCACTGCCGCAGCTTCGTACAACGATCCGTCCACGCCCAGGATCGCCGCAAGATAAACGACTGTGTTATAACCGAATCCTTTCCAGATATCCGTACCGATTACCAGAGGCTGGAAAAGCTTTGCTTCGCCAAAGAAGTTGACCGCATCGCCTCCGAACAATCCTATGATCTGATTCACCGGTCCTGTATACCCGAAAATATTCAGCACGATCTTCGCGAGAATAACCCATGACAGAAAATACGGTAAATATACGATTGTCTGGATCGGACGTTTCAGTTTCTTCACTGCCAGTTCATTCAATAACAAAGCAAAGACCAGCGGGATAATAATATTTCCGATAATCTTGCCAACGGCAATGACAACTGTGTTACGTAAAACCTGTGTAATGTCACTCATCTGAAACATATACTCAAAATTAGCCAGGCCAACAAATTTTGAATGGAGAATGCCCTGTCCAGGATTGTAATCCTGAAAAGCCATGACAATTCCGAACATTGGAACAATGCTGAAAAAGAACAGCCACAGTAATGCAGGGATCAGCATAATGTAATAGTGTTTCACAAATCTTTTGATGTACATGAGTAAACCTCCCTTCCTTTATGGATAGTTTATCCTGTAATCATATTTTTCACTAGACGATATTGTTTCAGATTCCACAGTCTTTTTTTTAATCTTCCTGCATATTCTGTTGGCGTACATCCGTATTCCTTTGAAAATACCTTTGTGAAATAATAAAAATTGTCATATCCCAGATCCGATGCAATCTGGGTGATGTTTTCTGTTCCTTTTGCCATCTTCCGGGCAGCCGCCTGCATTTTTCTGCTGATCACATAGTTATGAAAGGTATCACCTGTTATCTCCTTAAATCTCGTGCTGAAATAACTTCTGCTCATTCCGATCTGTGTTGCTACCTCTTCTGACTTCAGATTTTCTTCTATATGCTCGTCTGTATACAGGATCACTCTTGCAAACATATAAATATCCTTTGTTTTATCAGTCTGCAGACACGTCTGATACAGATTCTTCTTCCAGTTTTTTACCCATTCCAGCATCTCGTCCACAGAAGATAAGGATGGAAATTCAAGTTCTTCTCCTGTGAGTTTCTGGAAGCTGTGGAAACTTTTTATAAAAACTCTTTCAGCAGTCCGCAGCTCCACGCCCCGGGTTATCTCGCACAGTCTGTTGAACTCACAGTCATTAAAGATCCATCTGGTATTCGTCCACGCTTTTTCCAGCCTTTTCTGGAGTCCGGAATCCTCCTTCCGGGGTTCTTTTTTCGACTGATTTTCCTTATACTTTCTTTCTACAAGTTCCAGAATCTGGTCACACTCATCCCCATCAAAGCTTATTTTGGATATGTAATCCAGGGCTCCCAGTCTCAGGGCACTCTGCGCATAACGGAAATCTTCATACATAGAAAAGACTACGAATTTCACCTCCGGATATTCCTTTTTGCATCTTTTCATCAGTTCAATTCCATCGATCTCCGGCATGTCTATATCCGTGAATACAATATCCACTTCATTATCCTTCAGAAATTCCAGTGCTTTGCGGCCATTCTGGACATCCCCCACAACTTCAAATCCATATTTGCCCCAATCCATTATAGAAATCAAACCTTTTCTTGCCAGTTTATCATCATCTACAACCAATACCTTCATTTCTCCATACCCTCTTTTTCCGTCTCAGATCCTGTGAATTTGATTTTATTCCGAAGTTCTTCCTGAATCGGAATCAAAATTGTAATTTTGGTTCCATAGCCTTTTTTGCAATTAACAAACAGGTTCGTCTCTCCTTCATAAAAAGATTCCAGCATTGCTTTTACATATCGCAGACCGATTCCTCTGTTCCCATGCTGCATTTTTTTCACATCATAATCAAATGGTTCATTAATCTGATTGATCTCCTCCTGGGTCAGGCCATTACCGCTGTCCAATATGGTAATGATCGCCAGTCCCCTGATATTATCCTCAAAGACCTGTATTGTGATCTTTTCATCATCTCCAAGTCCGTACCGTATCGCATTTTCCACCAGTGGCTGCAACAGCATCCGTACCGTCGGCTGTTCCAGATAACGCCCCTCTTCCACATTCATTTCTATTACAAAATCATAGCGCATCTGTTCCAGTGCAATATAATCTTTCACAATATCGATTTCTGTTCGAAGTGTTGTCTGCATTCCTTCTTTTCCAAGATTATACGACAGCAGTCTTTTTAAGCGTTGTACAAATTCCGTAATATTGTCCTGACGGCTCATTCTTGCCATCCACTGAACGGAATTTAACGTATTGAGCAGAAAATGTGGATTGATCTGGTACAGGAGCTTCTCATATTCCGTTCGCTGAATACTTTTTTCTTTTTCCACAACATCATCTATCAGGTTCCTGATCTGTTCCTTCATCTGTTCCACTTCGTGCATCAGGTCATCGAATTCTTTGATCTCATACTCCTGTTCCGCCTCTTGTAAAGATCCATTTCCCACCTGAATCATCTGTTTTTGAAACTGATTGAGGGGTTTGCATATCAACCGGTAAAGGTAAAAAACCGAACTGGAAAAAATACCAAAAGCTGCCAGGATGATAACCACTAACTTCAGTCTCCACATATTCATTTCTTTCTGATAGGTATTCTCCGGCAGTGCAATGGCATTGACATATCCGATGGAACTGCGATACGCCATGATTTTGTATCCTTCCTGATTTATCACAGCATATCCTTCTTTTTCCGGTAATTCCGACAAAAGCTTCTGTCCCTTGACGATCACCGGATTATTGCTGTACTGTACAATACCATTTTCATCCATCTCCATATAGGTATATGGCCATTTTTCTTTATTAAGCCGATCCGAAACGCTCATATCCGGCTCGATTTCTGCATAAATATCCAGTACCCGTTTGTTTCCAAAGGAAACTCTCCGCATCACGGATAGTACCGGCGTCTCCCTGATTCCCAGATAGGATGCATGCATGGCCTGAATGATGTTCTCGGCACCTACTACTACTTTAGAAATTGTCTGATATGACGGATCCAGAACCCTTACGTTAAAATTCCCAATCAGTTCTTTTTGCTCTTTCGGATCGTAATATGCAATACCAAGGAGCTTTGTGTTCACATATCCAAGTTTTATCAGTTCTTCTCTGAGAGATTTTTGCTCAAAATATCGATCATAGTTATCTTCCACACTCAGATAGCTTTCTGTCACACTTCCTATAAGCCCGTTGGGACTCATCTGATTGACAATACCGATCATGTCATAATAATCACTGTCTATCTCCCGCGTGATCTGCTCCAGATATATCTGCATACTCTCCTGGATACTGTCATTCTGGATCATTCGGATCGTCATATACGACACGATCACTACCGCAAGAATACATGACATTGCACAGAGCAGAAGAATGCTTAGCATCTTTCTTTTAAGTGTCTGTTTCCCTCGTTTTCTTCTTTTCATATCAGATTCTCCCACTTCTGTTCTATCGCCTTCCATATCGCGTAAGGCTGCAGAACAGTTAACCTTTTTATCCTATTTAAAGAATATAGAACTTTTTTCCGAAAGTCAACTGTTTACAAACTATCATTCTCATCGAAAAATCAAAGAGTTACTGTTCACTCCGTGCCCAGCAACACGCTGCGCGATGCACAGAATTTATGCTGATCGCATAAATTCGCGCGATATGTCTCGGGTTTTCTGTGACCTTCGCTCACAAAAAACACCTCGCGGGATATTACCAGTAAACAATAACATCAAAGAACAGAAAAAAATCCGTGGAGATAATTTTCTTTTAGAATTGAACAATTATATGTAATTCCAAAAAACATCTCCACGGATATTTTCAATTAAGATTATGACAATTTATGTAACTGTTCAGTACCTTCACAGTTACGAACCCCAATGCCTTGCGGGACAATGACTGCTGAATAATTACAATCACTCCTTATAATTACCCGGATCAGAAATCATAATCATCCGGATCCAGTCCTGCATCCTCAAGTTCAGCCCTCATTTCATCTTCTCCGAACAGATCTACATCATCTTCATCGTCTTCGTCATCTTCATCGTCATCTTCGTCATCTTCATCATCTTCATCATCGAATTCATCCCACTCGTCTTCATCCGGATCTTCAAATGGATCCTGTTCGTCATCATCCTCGAACTCATCCCACTCATCCTCTTCATCTTCCGGATCTTCGAATAAGTTCAGCCCATCATCATCCTCAAAGAAGCGGTTTCTGTCTCTGTTGGCCGTATTATCCATGAACTGATACATTTCCATCCGTTCTACAGAATCCAGTTCTCCATCTCCGTCAAAATCAAACAGATCATCCAATTTATACATATTCCAACCTCCCGATTCTTTTTCATTATCCATTCAATTTAGTTAGTTATTTTCTATTATTCTCTTTTTATAATACCATTCCACAGCAAATGAATATACAAAAATCTCAACATTCAACCAACTTTTTATAGAATGAAGGTAACTATTCAGCAGCCGCCGGGCGTAGACTGAGCAGCTGCCAATTTTGTATATAAATGCAAACATAACTGTTTTATGTTATTTTTTCCTTTTTTCTATGCTATACTAGATCAGCAAAATTAATATGAAAGGTCTTATACTTCTATGAATTCTCTAAAACCAATGCTGTTAACCTGTCTGAAGTCCTATGACAAGTCACAGTTTATCAAAGATGTGACTGCAGGTATCATCGTCGCGATCATCGCGCTCCCCTTATCTATTGCGCTTGCGCTCGCTTCCGGAGTTGGTCCTGAAGCCGGTATCTTTACTGCCATTGTAGCCGGTTTTGTAATCTCAGCTCTTGGCGGAAGCTGCGTACAGATTGCCGGACCGACTGCTGCATTTGCAACCATCGTTGCCGGTATCGTAGCACGTGACGGAATGGATGGACTTATCATTGCCACTATAATGGCGGGTATATTTCTTATTCTGATGGGACTGTTCCACTTCGGCAGCCTGATTAAATTTATTCCATATACCATTACGACCGGTTTTACTTCCGGAATCGCTGTGACCATCGTGATCGGCCAGTTGAAAGATTTTTTCGGAGTTACTTATCCGGATGGTGTAAAACCAATCGAGACAACGGCGAAAATGAAAGCCTTTGTCCAGAATATTTCTTCCGTAAATACCGATGCCCTGATCGTTGGCATTGTAAGTCTTGCGATTTTGATCCTTGCTCCTTATATTTTTAAGAAAGTTCCCGGTTCTCTAATTGCAGTCATCGTCGGAATCCTGATGGTTCAGTTTCTTCCGCTGAAGGTATCCACAATCGGAAATCTGTATACGATCAGCAACTCTCTTCCGAGTTTTCATATGCCAGCGATCAGATTCAGCATCATCAGTGCTTCCGTCTCAAATGCATTTACGATTGCAGTGCTTGCCGCAATCGAGTCTCTGCTATCCTGTGTAGTTGCTGATGGAATGATCAACAGCAAACACCGTTCAGATATGGAACTGGTTGCCCAGGGCGCAGGAAATATCGCTTCCGCACTCTTTGGAGGTATCCCCGCAACAGGTGCCATCGCCAGAACCGCTGCCAATATCAAAAATGGCGGACGGACTCCCATCGCCGGGATGGTACACTCCGTCACACTCATCATCGTGCTGGTCGTTCTGATGCCTTACGCCGGAATGATTCCTATGCCGACCATTGCTGCGATTCTTTTTATCGTTGCCTATAATATGTGTCAGTGGCGAACCTTCCGCGACCTGGTCAGGACAGCTCCTAAGAGTGATATTCTTGTACTGATAGTAACATTCGTACTGACAGTTATCTTTGATCTGGTCGTTGCTATCGAGATCGGTATGGTGCTTGCCTGTCTGCTTTTCATCAAACGTATGAGCGAAGAAACCCATGCAGACAGCTGGGTGTACACGGACGATGACACTCCGGATATCGATGAACATCTGCAGAAATTACCGCTGCAGATCCGTGTTTACGAGATCACCGGACCACTGTTCTTTGGTGCCGCTGATGCCATTGAACATATCGTTGTCAAAGACTTTACCAGATGTCTGGTTCTTCGTATGAGAGGCGTCCCTGCACTTGACAGCACCGCCATGAATGCACTTCAGAACCTGGTAAAAACCTGCGAGAGTAAAGGAATTACACTTGTATTCTCCCACGTCAATGAACAGCCCATGCACGTTATGGAAAAAGCCGGTTTTGTGGAACTTGTCGGAAAAGAAAACTTCCAGTCAAATATATCTGCTGCATTAAAAAGAGCTGAAGAGGTCATCTGACCTTTTCAGCTCTTTTTTGAACTCATTTGCAAAATCTGTTGATTGACGAATCCTCTATTGACTTTATATAATAAGTATATTAACGACGTTTTAACCAATCAAAGGAGTAGTGTAACTGTTCTATACTTTTACAGTTTACAGATGAACCAACGACATGAAAAAAACATTTTTTACGAAAGATCCTTCTTTTTACCGTTCTTTTTTCAAATTAATGACAGTAATCGCGCTGCAAAACCTGGTGGCCTACAGCGTGAATATGCTGGACAATATCATGCTGGGAAGTTATAGCCAGAATGCACTTTCCGGCGCTGCGACGGTAAACCAGATTTATTTTATCGTAAATCAGATTGCACTGGCGATCGGCAATGCATTAATTGCAATCAGCTCCCAATACTGGGGAAGCCATCAGACAAAACCTATCCGAAAGGTAACAAAAGCCGCATTGTTATTCAGCCTGGCAATTGCTGCCGGAATGATCGCTTTATGTATTCGTATTCCGAATACACTGATTGGTCTTTTTACGACCTCACCGGATATCATAAGAGAAGGTACTATTTACCTTCATATCATACAATGGACTTTTTTATTTTTCATGATCAGCAACCTTTTACTGGCCATGCTCCGCAGCGTGGAGACCGTAAAAATCGCATTCCTTATATCCGTCATATCCCTGTTGGTGAACGGCGGAATCAATTATATCCTGATTTTCGGAAGATTCGGTGCACCGGAAATGGGAATCCGAGGTGCTGCCATCGGAACTTTTGCAGCACGCATACTGGAACTGGGAATCGTTCTTTTCTATGTATGGAAAAAAGATACAAAAGTCAAATTGTTTGGTGAAAAATTCCGGGATGGTATTATCGGAAAAGGCAGTGGTACTGTCTGGAAAACCTTTTTTAAAGTGTGTATTCCCATCCTGACTTCCGGTTTGTTGTGGGCAGTTTCCCTTCCTATGCAGACAGCGATATTGGGGCATCTTTCTGCGGATGCGATTGCAGCCAATTCCGTATCAAGCACCTTTTTTCAGTATCTGAAGGTAATCGTCATTGCGATAGCCGGTGCTTCTGCTGTCGTGATCGGAAAAGATATCGGAAGCAATGACGAAGAAAAAGTACGCTGCAACGGGCGTACCCTTTCCGTACTCTATCTGGCTATCGGGCTCTTGCTTGGAACTGTATTATTCTTACTTCGAAGTCCACTGTTATCCATGTACCGATTGACCCCTCAGGCTACTTTATATGCAGACCACTTCATGATTATTATGAGTGTGATCATGGTTGGAATGTCGTATCAGATGCCGGTCGGAGTCGGTATCATCCAGGGTGGCGGAGATACCAAATTTTCGATGTATCTGAACTTGATTTCCGTCTGGTGCATCGTAATGCCATTGTCCTTCCTAGCTGCATTCTACTGGAAGCTGCCGGTAGAACTTGTGGTGATCGCCGTGCAATCCGATCAGATCTTTAAATGTCTGCCTATATTCCTGCGCTTCAAAAGCTACAAATGGATCCACAAACTGACAGCAATCGACTGATGCAGGAGGTATTCACCGTTACTGTTCACTGATAATATCCCGCGAGGTGTTTTTTGTGAGCGAAGGTCACAGAAAACCCGAGACATATCGCGCGAATTTATGCGATTAGCATAAATTCTGTGCATCGCGCAGCGTGTTGCTGGGCACGGAGTGAACAGTAACCTGTTCACCTCCTGCATCAAATGAATATACGAAAATCGTCTTGACACATCTCCCCTTTTCGGTATATGATTAAGTCCAATATAAGGGAGTAACCTACGTAAGAATTAGCGTTTGTGATGTCGTCAGTACGATGGAAACATCCGGTGTCACAAGAAAATGGTGAGACTTTTATTGCATTTTTTGTTATGCAATAAAGGTTTCTTTTTTTTCCGAAAAGTCCTTCATTGCATACAATATAGTCCTTGAACAGGTAGAAAGAGGAGGAAAACGTTATGAAGGAATTTTACCGGCAAACTGTAAAAGAAGTTCTGGATCGTGTAGAAAGCAGCGAAGCAGGACTTACAAGCGAACAGGCAGACCATTCCCGGGAAAAATGTGGCTGGAATGAGCTTACCGAAGGAAAGAAAAAAAGTATCTCTCAGATTTTCTTTGAACAGTACAAAGATTTTCTGGTACTTATTCTTATTGCATCGGCACTTATCTCTGGGATTCTTGGTGATGTGGAGAGTGCTGCAGTTATCGTGATCGTGATTACGATCAACGCAATTTTAGGAACGATCCAAACAGTAAAAGCGGAACAATCGCTGCAAAGCTTAAAGAAGCTTTCCGGTCCGGAAGCAAAGGTATTGCGTGATGGCACAACCGTTCAGCTTCCGGCAAGAGAACTGGTGGTTGGAGATATCATCCTGTTAGAGGCCGGTGACATGATTCCGGCGGATGGCAGACTGATCGAGAATGCAAGTCTTAAGGTCGATGAAAGTGCTCTCACCGGAGAAAGTCTTGCAGTTGAAAAGGACCTGGAGACCCTGTCAGCAGAAGTTCCCCTGGGTGATCGAACCAATATGGTATTTTCCGGCAGTTTTGTGACATATGGACGAGGCAAAGCAGTTATAACAGACACAGGAATGCAGACGGAAGTCGGGAAAATTGCAGGGCTTTTGAAATCGACCTCCGAAAAACAGACTCCGTTGCAGGTGAATCTGGAGGAATTTGGCAAAAAGCTTTCCATTTTGATTCTGATATTCTGCGGAATCCTGTTTGCAATCAGTGTATTTCGCGGGGAAAAGATCGGTAGCGCATTTATGTTCGCAGTTGCCCTTGCAGTTGCAGCTATCCCGGAAGCCTTAAGTTCTATCGTGACAATTGTTCTTTCTTTTGGCACACAGAAGATGGCAAGAGAACATGCTATCATTCGCAAGCTTCAGGCTGTGGAAGGTCTGGGAAGCGTTTCCATCATCTGCTCTGATAAGACAGGAACACTTACACAGAATAAAATGACAGTTGAAGATTACTATGTAGCAGGAAAAAGAATCCCCGTATCGGAACTCGATCTGGATGATCCGGCGCAGAGATTTCTTATGGATTACAGTATCTTATGCAACGATTCGACCAATGAAAATGGTGTGGAAATCGGAGATCCGACAGAGACAGCATTGATTAATCTGGCAAGCCAACATGGACTTGCTGCCGCAAGCATAAGAAATCTCTATCCAAGAGAAGGCGAACTTCCATTTGACAGTGATCGTAAGATGATGTCAACGCTCCACCGAATCGATGGTAAAAATCGAATGATTGTAAAAGGCGCTGTTGACCGGCTTCTGGAACTTACAGAACAGATTTGGACACATGATGGCATTCGCGAAATAACAGAGGCAGATAAGCTAAAGATCCAGCAGCAGAATCAAAGTTTTTCCATGGAAGGGTTGCGTGTTCTGGCATTTACCTATCGGGAAGTCCCGGAAAAGCATACATTGTCAACGGATGACGAAAATCATCTGATATTCCTTGGACTTATTGCCATGATGGATCCGCCGAGAGAAGAATCAAAAGCCGCAGTTACAGAATGTATCAAAGCAGGGATTCGACCGGTTATGATCACCGGAGATCATAAGATCACAGCAGCCGCTATCGCTAAAAGAATTGGGATTTTACAGGACTTATCGGAAGCCTGTGAGGGTGCTGATATTGAGAATATGAGCGATGCTGAACTAAGGGATTTTGTTCCGAAAATTTCTGTATATGCAAGAGTTTCACCTGAACACAAGATCCGTATTGTCCGCGCCTGGCAGAAAAAGGGCATGATCGTTGCGATGACCGGGGACGGTGTCAATGATGCTCCGGCATTGAAACAGGCAGACATCGGTGTTGCAATGGGAATAACCGGAACGGAAGTAGCAAAAGATGCGGCTGCTATGATCCTTACAGACGATAATTTTGCTACAATTGTAAAAGCAGTAGAAAATGGGCGAAATCTGTATCAAAACATCAAATATGCAATTCGGTTTCTTTTGTCCGGAAACTTTGGAGCTATTCTGGCTGTTTTATGTGCATCGGTCGCCGGACTTCCTGTTCCGTTTGCACCGGTACACTTATTGTTCATTAATCTTCTGACAGACAGTCTTCCGGCAATCGCACTTGGTGTGGAGCCACATAGCAGTGAAGTGATGAACGAGAAGCCACGTTCTGCTGACGAATCCATACTGACAAAAGACTTTCTTGGAAAAATCGGCCTGGAAGGCTTTGTGATCGGCACGATGACAATGCTCTCATTTTTGACAGGTTATCACATGAATGGCGCGCTTCTCGGCAGCACATTTGCTTTTGGTACACTTTGTCTGGCACGTTTATTTCATGGATTTAACTGTAAATCGGATCACCCGGTTATCTTTACAAAACGATTCTTTAACAACAAGTGGCTGCAGGGAGCATTTGTACTTGGTGCAGTGCTTATTACCACTGTACTGACAGTTCCCGGACTCCACCGGGTGTTTAAAGTGGAAACTCTGAATCTGATGCAGCTTGGATGTGTATATCTGTATGCATTTGCCAGTCTTCTGATTATTCAATTGCTGAAATGGATTCGTATGAAGTTCAGATAGCGGTAAAATTCTGCAATATGGAAGCAGAACCGGATCACAACCTGTCGACCCGTCATAAGGGATTTTATATCATCGGTGATGGCATTTTTGCTTGTATGTCCCGGGATTTTGGAATATTCATGCCAAAACGCCTCGCGGGATAGTGGTTACTGAATAGTTACTCCAATTCTTATATATAACTCTATAACAATGTATTCGATGGAGGTGTCTGTGACAGAAAGAGAGAAAATGTTAGCAGGAGAACTGTATGATTACGGAGATCCTGAACTCCTGACACAGCGGCACAAACCAAAAGATCTGACAAGAGATTATAACCAGACAGATTCTGCAGATTCTGATGAAAAAGAACGTATTTTAAATGAGCTTCTCGGCGGAAAAGGTAAGAACTTATAGATTACTGCTCCATTTTATGTTGATTATGGTAACAATATTTATTTCGGGAATAACTGCGAAGTAAATATGAATTGCACGTTTCTTGATGATAATATAATAAACCTGCATTATCACACGGCTTTTTCGTGAATAATGCAGGTTTATTTTTAAGTGCATATCTAAAACACCATCTCGAATCAGCCGATCATTCCCTACACATAAATATAATCACTCATCACCGGCTGCAAATTGTTAGAAAGCAGTGCATTATAGACTTCTTCTACATTTCTTCCATCTGAGATCTCGAACTGGTCGTCGCCCTTATCCTCGATGTCATCCACATGGCTTCCGATTCCGGTGCTGACTCCGGCGGAGATTTTGGTTGCCGCAATACCTACAAGGTTGTCACGTACCCGCGCGCACTCTCTCGTTGACACTGTGATACTTGCAAATGGCATGAATAACCGATATGCGCACACAACCTGCAAAAGCTGTTTCTCGTGAACATCCATAGGATTGATGCGATCGTTATTAATGATCGGGCGCAGACGCGGACAGGAAAATGCGATTTCTGCATGCGGATATTTTCTCTGCAGAAGATATGCATGGTATCCGGTCGCAAATGCATCCTTTCTGAAATCATCCAGGCCCAACAGTGCACCAAATCCTACTCCTCGCATACCTCCTCTTATGGCACGTTCCTGGGCGTTGACACGATACGGATAGATACGTTTGTGGCCTGCCAGATGAAGTGTTTCATATTTATCGGAATTATAGGTCTCCTGGAAGACAGTTACATAATCAGCGCCACATGCATGCAGATACGCATATTCATCAGAGTTCACCGGATAGATTTCAAGTCCGATCACTTTGAAATATTTTCTTGCGATCTTGCAGGCATTTCCGATATATTCCACTGTGGATTTGTTTCTGCTTTCTCCGGTCAGGATCAGAATCTCCTGCAAGCCTGTCTCAGCAATCGCCTGCATTTCTTTTTCAATCTCGCTTTCATTTAACTGGGCACGTTTGATCTTATTATGACAGTTGAATCCACAGTAAATGCAATAATTTTCACAATAATTCGCAATATAGATCGGTGTGAACATATAGACGCTGTTTCCAAAATGTTTTCTTGTCTCAATCTGTGCTGCCTGGGCGATCTCTTCGATGAAAGGCAGTGCTGCCGGTGATAAAAGCGCCGCAAAATCTTCCGGTGTTCTGGAACTGTGTGCAATGGCCTGTTTTACATCAGCCGCTGTGTATTTGTCATAATCATACGCATGCATGGCATCTACGACCTGATCCAGGATCTCAGACCCGATATCTTCCATACCCGGCATATATTTCATATGATCGATTCTGTTTTTCTTCTGATCTTCCAGAATCTCTTCGCTTAAGATACTTTCATTGATATGCTGATTTTCCATGGTCTAGTCCTCCAGAAATCCGGTCAGCGGTGATGATGCACTTGCTCCTCTTTCGATCTGTCTTCCCAGACCGGAAAGGTAGGCGCTTCGTCCTGCTTCGATTGCCTTTTTAAATGCCTCTGCCATAACCGGCACGTCTCCGGCTGTCGCAATTGCTGTATTTGCCATAACGGCAGCCGCTCCCATTTCCATAGCCTCACATGCCTGAGACGGGCGGCCGATTCCTGCGTCAACGATGATCGGCAGATCCATCTCATCGATGAGGATCTGGATAAACTCCTTTGTCGCCAGACCTTTGTTTGATCCGATGGGTGCTCCCAGTGGCATGATGCAGGCTGCTCCGGCATCTTTCAGAGCCCTTGCCGCATTCAGGTCCGGATACATATAAGGCATAACTACAAATCCTTCCTTTGCAAGGATTTCTGTTGCTTTGATCGTCTCATAGTTATCCGGTAATAAATATTTGGAATCGTGTACAACTTCGATCTTTACAAAATCCCCACATCCCACTTCTCTTGATAATCTGGCGATTCGCACTGCTTCCTGGGCATTTCTCGCTCCGGATGTGTTCGGAAGCAGGGTTACATTCTCCGGAATGTAATCCAAAATATTGGCAAGCCCCCCTTCGTTTGCACGGCGAAGTGCCAGTGTGATGATCTGTGCGTCTGCTTTTTCAATGCAGGCTCTCACAAGATCCAAAGAAAATTTTCCTGATCCTAAGATAAATCTTGATGTAAATTCATGTCCTCCAAGGCTCCATGTATCTTTTGTACTCATAGGTTTATTTCTCCTTCTTCGTAACTGTTCATTGTCTACTTAATATCTGCTGAATAGTTACCTGTATTCTTTATACTTCATAATCGTTCACTGTTTTCACAATGTCTGCTGAATAGCTGCTATATTTCTTCTTCTCCAAGCAGCAAACGGGTGATCATATTGGCTTCATGGGCTGCGCAGATCGCAACCCTCGGAGCCATCAATCCATGTCCATAAGTCGGTTCCGTAACCTGATCCCCGCAAAGATAGAAGTTTTTCATCAATCGCCGGGTACGAATTGTATTGCTGCTTCCATACCCGGCCATTCCGGATGCGGACACCAGTTTTTTCTCCGGAAAATGCTCCAGAATTCCATTTACAATCATGGCTTTTGCCTCCGGATTGTCAAATGCTTCACATATAATTCCTGCATTCTCAAAAAGTGAAATCAGATTCTCTTCTGTCACTTTGATGCAATCCGTCTGAATATCGATATACGGATTAATCTTTTGAAGCAGAGACTTTAAAGCATCTGTTTTGTACATACCGATATGTTCTGTAAAATACTGCTGCCGGTTCAGATTCGTAATATCCACCACATCAAAATCAATAAGATGAAGATGGCCCACGCCGATACGCGCAAGTGCATATGCCACGTTGGATCCCAGACCTCCGAGACCTGCGATCGTCACCCGGCCTTCGGACAGTTTCTTTTGCTTTTCCGGTGAATGACGTTCTTCAAGTGCATCCTGTATTTCCTTTTTTGTCAAAACCTTCGTTGTCTCCATTTTCAGCCTCCTCCTACAAATGTCACCACCTCCATGCGGTCTCCGTCTTCTAACATCCTGTCCGCATATTCGTTTTTGGGAAGGATCTCGCCATTCAGTTCTACTGCAATCCGCTTCATCTGGTATCCTGCACTTTCAAGATACACTTCTACAGAAGTTGCTTTCTCCAGTTCGATTTCTTTTCCGTTTACTTTGATCACCTGCATCTCACCTCCTTGAAGCTAAAAAAGAGTCCACAAAGAAACGTACCCTCGGTGGTGCGCCCCTTCATGAACTCTCGCTCAATCTCATTCTTTTATACCTGGATTCGCGTAAAAAAGGAGATACCAAAGTATCTCCCGTTAAATCTGTCGTAATTTTTCTGTATCTTCACAGTTACAGACTCTCTTACATAACGTTCCTACGTTGGCATTATCCAAATCAGGTATACGGGTCGAAGTTTTCAACTTCCTCTCAGCCTATCACATAAGCTCCCCGGTTCTATTTATTTGACAGTTCAAGTATAATTATTTTTTTCTGTTCTGTCAAATATATTTTTAAAGCAAAACTGTAATTTCACACAGTTTCTTTATTACTGTCCACTCAGTGACCAGTAAGGTTTTTTTCTATGCATCCGGTATATCACTTGAGGAATCCTGCATCTCAGGCTTAATTCTTATCCTTACCAATCGTTTCCTCAATACCTGCAATTAATGTTTTCATTGTATATTCCAGTATTTCATTTCCGAACGCTTCAGAAGATTCTTTGACCGGATGACGTCCTGCGATTCCGATCAGATTGCTCTCATCTTCTTTTACCTGACCAAAGTCAACCAGCTCCGGCCGTACGGCCATGACGATAGATGTCTCATTCGCTCCGGCATGATCATACTGATATCTCAGTCTCTCATCTTCTGCGAAAGTCCATGCCGTAAAAATAGTTAACCCGTATTTTTCTTTTGCCTCTTCCTCCAGCTCCTGAAATGCATGGGTCGACGGACCATGTCCATGTCCTACAACAATGCGGATCCCGGCTCTGGAAAGCTGGGCGAAAATACTGCGCAGATAGTCCTGGAACAATCCCTTCTCCAGCCAGTAAGCGCTGCCTTTCATCTGCTGGACATGATAGGTATTCAGTGCACCTTCCGTGTTAATATCCATCCCATAAAACGCTTTATCACCGTCATGGAATACACGGTCAGGTCCCATAAACAGTATGGGAAGCACCACACCGCCAACTTTTTCCGCTACCCGGACAAACAGTTCTTTTGACTGAATTCCGTCAGCTCCAAGAGGCATGTGCGGACCATGCCACTCCAGTGTACCAAGCGGCAGATAAGCAACCGGCATCTCCTTTATTCTCTGTACACATTCTTCCGGAAGTAATTCTTCGTATAATACCTTCTTCATCCTATTCACCTTATCCTTTCACCGCCGGGAAGTGGCAGTTCATATTATAGCACCAGCGGCTGATGATATTCATCAGCCGCTGCCTCTTTAGTTTCCTAATTCTTCGTTGATCTCTTTGAGAATCTGGTCACCGCCCTGCTTCTTCCAGTTCTCAACAAAGGTATCGAATTCACTGATATCTGCTTTTCCCATAATGATTTTTGCAAATGTTTCTTCTTCCATCTTTTTCAGATTTGCCCACTTTGTTTCCATAGTTTCTGTCTGACCGCTGAAGGCATTATAAACAGGCACATATGTATCGTGTACGAGCGGAGCGCCTCCGACCAGGAGTGATACCAGTCTCGGAAGATTGGATTTTGCAAGATCACTGTCCATATTCCATTTATCCAGACTGAAATCATCATATGGTTCTTTTTTCAGCTCCGTAACTGCTTCCATATCATTCTTTAACAGTTTATGCTGTGAGAAATCAACATCATCCATTGTAATTTCTCCTGCAAGATATTTTTCCAGAGTCTCTGTAGATACCTCGATTTCATCAGCATTGTCATAACCGTTCCACAACGGATAAAAATCTGTACTGCTTGTCTTGGTATTAAGGCCCTGTTCTATCCAATCTCTCTCGTATTTGATCAGATAGTTAACGATCTTAAAGGCAGCCTCCGGATTCTTACAGTCTTTGCTTGCCACTACATATTTGCTTGTAGGATCCGGCATATGAGTATAATAATTTCCATCCTCAGACAATGGTGTGAAGTATGCCCGCCAGTCTGCCTCTCCTGCCAGTGTAGCATCCGAAACAGTGTAACCACTCCACCACGGTCCGAAGAAGATTCCGACCTTTCCGGCCAGGACAGGTTCCTGACAGTCACTTCTGACAAGCATTTCCGGATCGATCAGTTTATTTGTATATAATTCCTGGATTTTTTCCAGTGCTTCTCTGGTCTCCGGCTGGATGGAACCATACTCTACGTTTCCATCTTCATCCTGCAGCCAGTACTGTGGATAAGACTGGAAACTACAAAACAGCGGATCCAGACCAAACTGATTGTCTCCAATATCATTGATATGATTGGAATTACCAGGTCCGAGAATTCCGATGGTATCATCTTCTCCGTTGCCATCCGGATCCTGGGTTACGAATGCTTCTGCCACTGCAGCCAGCTCATCCCACGTTCTCGGAACTTCCAGTCCGAGGTTTTCCAGCCAGTCCTGACGGATCCACATTTCGTTCATTTCTCCCACCATCATACTGGGAGCCGGAATCGCCATCATCTCTCCCTTGTCATTGGTGATACATTTTCTCAGTTCCTCACCGCCGGATTCCACATAGCCTTTCAGGGTATCCGATGCATAATCCTCATAATACTCGTCCAACGGCTGAATCATGTCATATTTCAGAAGTGCTCTGTACTGTGTTGCGTTCACATTCATCAGTTCCGGAACTGTATTACTTCCGATACACAGATTCATTTTTTCATCATAATCAGAAGATGATGTAACCCAGTCATATTCAACATCAATATTAAGGTCTTCCTTTAATAAATCCAGGTATACATTATCATCATAAGTCTTTCCGTCCTCAAGCTTCGCATTTGGATTCATAGAGCCGCCAAGATGGACAGTTACTGTTTCCGGATATTTTGACAGTGGCAGGTCTTCTTTGGCTGTTTCTTCTGCCTCACTTACTGTCGTTTTCTCCGTCTTTTCTTCTGTTTTCCCGCATCCTGCCAGCGATGTCACAGCCAATGCCGCTGCACTGACGAATGCAATTACCTGTTTCCGTTTCATATATTCTTCCTCCTTTTTTGAGTAGTTTATCCGGTAATCACATTTTTCGCTAGACAATATTGTTTCTGATTATATATTCTTTTTTTAAATTCAAAAAGAAATGTTTGAATTAAATCAAACATTTCTTAAAATCTTTTTATTTTACCCTATCTGCGCTGCCACGTACAATAAGCTTCGCAGGTACGATCACTTTTAACCCTATCTCCCTGGAGGATGTGATGCGTTCACGAAGAAGGCGAACCGCCTCCTCACCCAATAATTCCATATGCAGGCGCACTGTAGTCAGCGGCGGAACCAGATAGTTGGCCACCGCTATATCATTATATCCCACAATACTCACATCCTCCGGAATCCGGAGTCCCTTTTCACTGACTGCCCGATAACAGCCCACTGCCAGAGAGTCGTTGTTTGCAAATATTGCTGTAGGTTTCTCCTTCCCTTCCAGGATTTCCCTGCACAGCACATAACCGTCCTCCGGTGTAAATTTCCCCACCCGCACAAGTGCCGGAGAGAATTCACCGATTCGCTCCATATATTTTTTGTAAGTTACCATTCGTTCATCATGCACTTCCTCGCCATCCTTGTCGACTTCATAGCCGCCAATAAATGCTATCTTTTTATGTCCCAGTCCCGTCAGATAATCCATCACCGCTTCCACAGAACTGTCCAGATCATTGACTACGCAATCAAACTGATCTCCTTTTGGCATAGCATCCAGAAATACTGTGGGTTTTTTGAAGGCTTCTATCTGCCTTACCATACTCTTACTGAACGTTCCAAGGCACAAAAGACCATCAAGTCCCCCAAGATTCTTCAGCTCCTCCAGATTCTGGATCTGACAGCGTTCCATATTCTCTGCCTCTAATTTCTTTTCTACCGCCAGACGGACTGTCAGATAATAAGTATCCCTCAGCTCCTCCTCTCTGGAATAGGAATAATAAACCCCAACCGTCAGGTGACGCTTCCTGCTTTTTCTTTCCCTTGCCTGATACTGAAGTTCCCTGGCAGTATCAAATATTTTCATTCTGGTCTCATCCTGCACATTCAACGTCTCATCATGATTCAAAACTCTGGAGACCGTCGCTGCGGAAAAACCGGTACGCTCTGCGATATCTTTTATTGTAGCCATTTTAAATCCCTCTCTGCATGATACTTTTCAATATTTTTCGAATCGCATCAGCTATGTCAGTGCATTTCATGGTTTATCTTACCATATTGCCCCCAACCACGCAACGAATTGTTACGACGCTGTAACTGTTCAGTAGCCACTGTCCCGCGAGGTGTTTTGACATGAATATGTCAAAATCCCGAGACATACAAG
>OBHX01001443.1_pt1 | contig 20346 bp, 19 predicted proteins | sample 1519331 | NCBI WGS metagenome assembly OBHX01 (sample SAMEA2602897, study PRJEB22501) | metagenome
TCCGATCTCGTATATGTTTTTTTCAGATGTTCTACTTCCAGAATTACCATTTATTTTTCTGTCCTTTCTGTACTGTGTTTTCCAGAACCCGCTATTTCCTGTTTCTTTATCGAAATCTGTCGGTTCTGTTCCTATTTACAGGCTTATTATAGCAATCCATTCTTCCGGCTGCCTTAACCTCTGCTTACAAAAATACCGGAAACCTTACATTCGTGTAAGGTTCCCGGTAGCATTCTCATTTTATCGCGCTAGAGCGTGTCTGAAAAGGCTTTTCGTGAGCTGCGAGTCTTAGTTTGTGGGAGATTTTATCCGAATGAGGGCGGCGTAGCGGGCTACGGCAACCGAATGAGGGTAAAATATACCGCAAAGTGGGGCTTGCAGATTGCGGAAATGATTTTTCAGACACGCTCCTGGACCTTTCTGCTCCATTTTTTGCATACTCTGCTTTTCGTCCTGATCCTCTTATAATTCCACCGTATCTAGCCCAAGATACACCCGCGTTCCCACACCCATCTCCGATTCGATCCGGATCGTATGGGAAAGCCGGTCCATGATCTGTCTGCACAGGTACAGACCGATACCTGTGGATCGTTTGTCCGTGCGACCGTTATAGCCGGTATATCCGCGCTCAAAGACCCGCGGAAGATCTTCCGGTGCTATCCCGATACCGGTATCTTCGATCACCAGCGTCTTAGGGCTTTGTGGATCCATATAAATTTTTATCTTTCCCTTCCTGGTGTATTTCAGGGCGTTCGAGAGAACCTGTTCAAGGACAAATTCCAGCCATTTTTCATCGGTAAGTATCTGACAATGGACATCCTCATATTGCAATGCGATCTTTCGACGGATAAACAGAGGTGCGTATTTTCGTACTGCCTGATGGATCAGAGCGTCCAGTTCCTGTTTTTCAAATACCAGATCCGTGTTCATCCTTTCCATCCGCAAATACTGTAGTGCCATCTGCACATACTGTTCCACCTGAAAAAGTTCTCCCTGTAATTCTTTGGAAACCGGTGTTTCTTCTTCCTGTAATAACAGGTGCATGGCAGCGATCGGCGTTTTGATCTGGTGGGTCCACATCGTATAATACTCCACCATCTCCCGGTATCTGTCATCCATCTGCTGTTCTTCTTTTCGCAGTTCCCGCTCATATTGCCCGATGATCTGCCGGTACAATTTCTCCGACAGAGTGTCCGGATTCGGGAACGCTTCTATCTTGTCTCTTGGATCCTTTGTCAGCAGTTCCAGTGTCTTACAGCGCTTCCGATAGCGGATGAAGCGAACGATCAATACTGCGATACCGGTAAAAGAGGCAAGTTGCAATGTGTAAATGGTGACATCCTGTGGAATATCTTCCAGGAAACACAAAAGCCAAAAGATTCCGATAAAAAACACCACCCAGAGAAGGATCCCCGCCTCTTCCCGCAAAAATGCAAGGATAATTCTTTTTTCCTGATTCTTTTTTCTTCCCTTTTCCTGCATCGTTCTTCTCCGTTTTTCTACTTCCTTCTCTCAGAATCCTCTTTTCAAAAGAGTAACACTGTGAAAATCTCCTGAACCATATGATAAATCCCATATTATGTCAACAGATATCCCACACCTTTTTTCGTCTGAATATAATCCGAAAGCCCGATTTCTTCCAGTTTTCTTCTAAGTCTCGTCACATTCACGGTCAGTGTATTGTCATCAATAAAGCTGTCCGACTCCCACAGCCGCATCATCAGCGTGTCTCTGCTCACCGCTTTTCCCTTGTGTTCCATTAAGACCTGCAGGATCCGCCACTCATTTTTCGTAAGTTCGATCTTTTCTCCCTGATACGTCAGAATCCCGTTTTCTTTATCCAGGATTGCTCCTTTGTGCTCCAGCAGATTCGCAGTTCCGGCAAATTCATAGGTTCTTCGAAGAAGCGCCTGTACCTTGGCAGTAAGCACATTCAGGTCAAATGGTTTTTCGATAAAATCATCACCGCCCATGTTGACTGCCATGATGATGCTCATATTGTCGGAAGCGGAAGAAAGGAAAAGTATCGGAACCTTCGACACGTTCCGGATCTCCTGGCACCAGTGGTAACCGTTAAAAAAGGGAAGATGAATGTCCATCAATACCAGTTGCGGACTGGTTGCGGCAAATTCTGTCAACACATCGGAAAAATCCTGCACACAGAACGCCTCCATGCCCCACGAAACCAGGTGTTGCCGAATCGCATTTGCAATCACTTCATCATCTTCCACGATCATAATTCGATACATATATTCCTCATTTTCTAAATCTTCCCATGGATAGGTCATCAGGAAGATTCCTGGTTTGAACTTTTATAAATCGGGCTGTATACCTTTTGTGACACACAGAAACATTCTATATAAACTCTCCCGTTTCTGTCTGCTTCAGGACACAGCCCGTTTTCTGTTCTTTTTATCTTTTTATTTTCGCACTGACTGTTCATGTTCGGAGCAGTTACGTTACGTTTTTATGAAAGTTCGTAACTGTTCAGTACCTTCACAGTTACGAAAGCTCTTCCTATACTCTGACAATATAGTTCGCTTTTCTTTCTTTCGCTTCCGGGTATTCGCAGTCGCGATATCCAAGGATGCAGTGTCCGATGCCGACCAGATTTTCCGGAAGTCCCCACTCTTTTAAGAGTTCTTTTCCCTCTGCACTCTCAAATTCTTCTTTTGCCCGGTGGATCCAGCAGGAATCCACACCTACCGCATGAGCTGCCAGCATCAGATTGCCCATAACCAGAGAACCGTCCTCATGATAGGTTCCGATCTCCGGATCTGCGAGTACGATCAGAACCGTCGGTGCACCGTAAAACGGATCATTGCTGCTTCCCATCACAGCTGCGTTCATCTTCGAAAGTTTTGCGATCAGTTCCGGTTTCTGCACTACCACGATCACCGGAGACTGTTTTCCCATTCCGGTAGCCGCATATGTTCCGGCTTCCAGGATCGCATCCAGCTGCTCGTCTGTGATCTGCTCCGGTTTGTATTTGCGGATGCTTCTGCGGGTTTTCATTGCTTTCAATACTTCATTGTTCATGGTAAAATCCTCCTTTGTCCCATTTTTATCGTTTTTTTCTGATACCTATTATAGTACAGATTTCTGTGAATCTCAACGCCAGACAAGTGCCTGTTCTTCTTAATTTTGTCTTAATGTTACTGCTCACCCCGTGCCCAGTAACCTTTTAATTCTTCTGTGTTTCCTTCAGAAGTTCTTCCGCTGAAACATCGAACACCTTCGCAAGCGCTATCAGATTCGTGGTACTCGGTGCCGAGGCTCCGCTTTCCCACTTGGAAACCGCCTGTCGGCTGACACCTAATGTTTCTGCGACAAATTCCTGCGTCATTTTACAGTTCAAGCGATGTTGTTTCAGAACCTCCCCAAGCGTTTTTGCATTTTCCGCCTTTTCCTTTCTCACCGGCACCGACCTTGTGTATTTTCTGAGCGCCTTGATCACCAGATAAACCACATACCCCGCTACCACCACAAGAAATATCCATAAGCAAATGTTGAGCAGGACGAAAATAAAATTCAATTTCATTGGAACACTCTCCTTTCTGATTTTGTACCTCCATCATACGGATTTTCCCCGTGTTGCGCTACCAACTATTACGCAACTTTGTGGTTGCGGGGGGCTTTTTCATGATAATCTACTTGCAATGCCGGTCTGTCTTTTTCAAAAAGTCCCATGCCTGCCACCTCTACAGCACAGACATGAGACTTATTTTTACTTTTGCATGGTTTCAATCACGCATTCATGTTTTTTAGTCATCTTATTATAATTAATTCCTACAAGCAGCAAATTCCCCTGATACTCTTTTAACGCATTCCCATACTGTTTTTCTTTGATCTGCTCTATCGCTCCAACTGCGCTCTTATCCCATTTCAGTTCGATCACGACAGCCGGTTTATCAGAATGCTTCTTTCTCGGAATCATACATACGTCGGCAAATCCCTTTCCCGCAGGTAATTCCCGAATTATGGTATAGTATTCCCGCGCAAAGTAAAAGGCAAGCTGAATGGTACAACTTAAAGAGTTTTCATCGTTATACTGAAGAATGGAAATTTCCTCATGTGCTTTCTCGATTCCCTCTGCAACCGCATCTGCATCCATGTTCCACAGTGCTTCCAGTAATTTACGGGAGGATTCCACGGACTCTGCCACTCCATGCCAGTTCATGGTGCTGATGGCATTTACATATTCCCGGGAAACCTCTTTATTTGGTATACTTACGGTTCCATCCACACTGTCATAGGTCAGATATCCCAGATGCACCAGCAGAGTCAGCACATCGTCTTTCGTTGCAAAGGTAGTCATATCGTTGCTGAATGTTCCGATATTAATGGGGACAGATTCTCCCGCAAGCATGCGAACCACGGAATCCTTTAAGCCGTCCATATCCATCTGGATATAGATTTTTAGTGCTTCATATGTCTCCGTCTGGTTCCAGTAGGTTCCGAACTTATGACGCAGCATGGCTTCCACAACCGACTTGGGGCTGTACATGGAATAGCATTCATTTCCCGTCTGTCGATGGGCAATTAATCGATAGCCATCATACCATGTTTTTGCATCTTCAAAATTCATCTCATATTTTTCACAGAGAACTGACACTTCCTGTTCGGTAAAGCCAAAATACTCTGCCAGCTCACCGGGATCCGTCATGGAATATTCTGTAAACATATTTAATGCCGAATGAGAACCATATTTCTTGATTGGCAGAATACCGGTCATGTAAGCCAGTGCAACATAATCTTTATCCTTGAGCCATGCCCGTAAAAAGTCCAGATACTTTTTCTGTGCTTCTCTATCCTGTTTATATTCCCGGAACAGACAATCCCACTCATCAATCAAAATTACAAAAGGACATCTGGTATAAGAAAATACATCTTTCATTACCTGAATCAGATTTTTTTCATCCCGAAAACGCACTTGCGGATAAGTTTCCTCAAAATCCAATACAATATATTTTTTCAGCATTTCCAGCATCTCTTCCATTGTCCCTGACATACTCAAAAATTCCTGCATATTAATTTTGATCACATCGTATTGATTCAGATTTTCTTTGTAGGAACTATCTTTGCTGATTGCAAGATTCCGAAACAGTTCTTCTATATTTTCACTGCGATCATAGTATGCAGCAAGCATATTCGCTGCCATTGATTTGCCAAATCTTCTCGGACGGCTCACACAGATATACCTCTGTTCTGTGCAAAGAGCTTCATTTGTCTTTGCGATCAATTCACTTTTGTCTACATATATTTTCGAACGAAGACTTCCACGAAATGAAAAATTCCCCGGATTCAGATAACTGCCCATGCAAATTCCTCCCCGTCAAGATTTTATAAGATATATTATACTGGATTCCTCTGATAATCACAACAGCAGGATTTCAGTTCCCAATCTGTTCCATATTTCTACTTATTTATTGATTCGTAACTGTTCAGTACCTTCACAGTTACGAGCCAAAATGCATTTAAACGATAAAAACACGCTTTGCGAGTTTTTATCGTTATCGCGGCACTCCTCAAGGTTCCGTGCAAGCACGGACTTTGACTCGTTGCCCGCATAAATTACTGTAAATATATCATATTTGCCGAAAGATTGCCACTGCCCAGCCTGACAGTGCAAAATGCAAATCCCTCTCTGTGCCTTCCGTTGCTTTTTTCTTTTGGTTGTATTACAATCATAAGTAACAATTGTCAGATTATCAAAGGAGCAGCCACCGTTATGGATAAAAAAAGTGTGACAACTCTCACGTTAAAACAAATCAACAAACATACCGTCTATCAGTACATCTACCGCCAGCGGGAAACTTCCAAATTTCAGATTGTACAGGATCTGAACATGGGACTTTCCACGGTCAGTCAGAATCTGACCACGTTAGAAAAAGAAGGGCTGATCGAACGAAACGGGTATTTTGCCTCTACCGGAGGACGGAAAGCACAGATTATCCGGATCGTACCGGATCTCAGGATCGCCATCGGGATCGGAATTTTAAAGACCATGTTTCATCTCGTTGCGGTGGATCTGTACGGGGAGGCCGTCGCGAGGGAGACGATTCCACTTGCCTACGAGGACACGCCGGAATATTACGACACATTTGCCGGCGAAGTGCTTCATTTTATTGAAAAAAATGAGTACCCCACGGAAAAAATCTCAGGGATCTCCATTGCCACACAGGGGATCATTTCCCCGGATGGTTCGTCCGTGACTTACGGTGCTATTATGGGAAACACGCGGATGCAGCTTTCTGATTTTGCTTCCCGGCTTCCTTTTCCGTGTCATCTGGTTCACGACTCCAAGGCGGCCGCCGATCTGGAACTCTGGAATCATCCGAAACTGGACAGCGCTCTTGTCTTCTTATTAAATCGAAATCTCGGCGGTGCAGTAATCACCAATCACAGCGTTCATCAGGGTTTTTCCATGCACAGCGGTTCTCTGGAACACATCTGTGTGGAACCGGATGGTCCAGTCTGTTACTGCGGAAATCGCGGCTGCCTGGAAACCTTCTGTTCCGCCAGTGCACTGGAACTGCGCAGCGGACTTCCAGTAAAAGAATTTTTCCTTAAATTGCGGGATCCAGATAACTCAGGGGAACATTTACAGGACATCTGGCAGGACTATCTGCGGCATCTGGCTTTCGCCATCCGTAACCTCAACCTGCTGATCGACTGTCCGGTGATCCTGAGCGGATATCTTGCACCTTATTTTCTCCCGGAGGATCTGGATCGGCTGCTTGCTCTGATCAATGAGCATACACCGTTTCCTCTGGCGAAAGATTCGCTTCTTACCGGCACCCACGGACAGTATACACCGGCAATTGGGGCGGCGCTGTTTTACGTGAAAAATTTTCTGGATACATAGGCATAGCCATGGTACTTTCTCCTTGCGCTGTTTCGTTCTTATGTAAACTAACAGGGAGCTGATAATTCAATGTTACCGGCCACGGAATGAACAGCAACAATTTCATATATTTTCCGGTATTCTCTTGCACCCTCTTTCCATGAGTGCTATAATCCTTTCAAACAGCAGAGAAACCCTATGTGTCTGCTGTTTCGATTGAAATACTATGCAAAATAGGTTTCCATGCGTCAAGTGTTTTGTGGATGGGGAGTTGCCACAGAAACGAAAAGTCGGTTCGCCTGCGGACCGGACTTACGATATGGTTACCGCACCCGTTGCAACAACCAGATGATTAACATCCGATTGTGAAGGGATATACTCATAGTTATTTTTCAGTAGCTTTATTTTCTTCACATCAGGGTGTTTTTTTCTTACATATTATTCTGTACATCTATGCAGAACATCCTGATGCATATTTTTGTATGCTCAGAATCTTTCTATGTCCGATTTTACAGGAAGTTTCTCAGTATACAGCATTATTTACACAGGAGGTTTTGTACCATGATGGATCACGAAAAAATCAAAGAAGGCGTTCGTCTGATGCTGGAAGGTATCGGCGAAGACGTCAATCGAGAAGGTTTACTCGAAACACCCGACCGTATCGCCAGAATGTGCGAGCAGATCTACGGCGGGCTCTATGAAGATGCCGGTGTGCATCTGTCCAAACAATTTCACGCTACCAATAACAATATCGTTCTGGAAAAAGATATCACCTTTTATTCCACCTGCGAACATCATCTGCTGCCCTTCTACGGAAAAGCTCATGTGGCTTATATCCCGGATCAGCGCGTGGCAGGTTTAAGCAAACTGGCCCGCACGGTAGAAGTCTATGCAAGACGCCCGCAGATCCAGGAAAATATGACCGCACAGATTGCGGACGCTCTCGAAGAACATCTGCAGCCGAAGGGTGTGATGGTCATGATCGAGGCAGAACATATGTGTATGACCATGCGCGGTGTTCAGAAACCAGGCAGCAAAACTGTGACCACCATCGTGCGTGGAGCCTTTGCGGAAGATTTTTCCCTGCAGCAGACCTTTTTACAGATGGTAAAGGCTTAAATCTGTCATGGAACAGCGAATTATTATGAAACGCATCGATCAGATTTTATCCCACCCTGTCTTTCGAGAGCAGTTTGCACTGTTACAGGAAGCAGAAAAAGACCGGATCTTCTGCCGTCACACGATGGAGCATTTTCTGGATGTGGCGCGGCTGATGTATATTTATAATCTGGAAGATCAGGCTGGCTTTTCCAAGGAAATGATCTACGCCGCCGGACTTCTTCACGATATCGGCCGTTATGAACAGATGGAAAAAGGTACTCCTCACCATCTGGCAGGAGCAAGACTGGCGGAACGCATCCTTACGGACTGTGATTTTTCTCTTACTGAGCAGAAATCGATTCTTGCTGCGATCCGAAGCCACCGGGTAAAAGATACTGCGGAAACTCCCTTATTTTCCCGCTATCTCTACCGTGCGGACAAACAGTCACGAAACTGTTTGTACTGTCCTGCAAGAAATGCATGCAACTGGCCAGAGGAGAAGATGAATCTGACGATTTGTTATTAATTTTGAACTTATGTAAACTTCAAGAGGAGAAAACATGTATGAGAATTGGTAATCATGAATTTGATACAAAGAATGAAACTTATATTATGGGAATCCTGAATGTGACTCCCGACTCTTTTTCCGACGGTGGAAAATTCAATCATATGGATGCTGCTCTCGCTCACGCCGAGCAGATGATCCGGGACGGCGCTGACATTATCGATATCGGCGGTGAATCCACCCGTCCGGGACATACCGTGATCTCTGACGAGGAAGAAATCGCAAGAGTAACGCCGGTCATCGAGGCGGTCAAATCACATTTTGATGTTCCGGTTTCCATCGACACTTACAAAGGAAATGTCGCAGAGGCCGCTCTTCAGGCCGGTGCGGATCTGGTCAATGATATCTGGGGATTCAAGTTCGACTATAAAACCGCCGAGGTGACCGCCCGTTACCACGCTGCCTGCTGCCTGATGCACAACCGAAACGAAGCCATATATCAGAATTTTCTGGAAGACATGGTCGCCGATATGAAAGAATGCGTTGCTATCGCACACAAAGCAGGTGTTCCGGACGATAAAATCATGCTGGATCCGGGTGTCGGCTTTGGAAAAACGTATGAGCAGAATCTGGAAGCCATCAATCATGTAGATGTCTTGCAGGAACTCGGACTCCCGATTCTTCTCGGCACTTCCAGAAAATCTGTCATCGGCAACACCCTGGATCTGCCGGTAGATCAGCGCGTAGAAGGAACACTTGCCACCACCGTGATCGGCATGCTCCGCGGATGCTCCTTTGTCCGGGTACACGATATCAAAGAAAACCACCGGATCATTCAGATGACGAAAGCGATCCTGTCCTGCTAGGAGGAAATTTATGGATAAAATAAGAATTGAGAATCTGGAAATCTTTGCAAAGCATGGAGTATTTCCGGAAGAGAATTTTTTAGGACAAAAGTTTGTACTCTCCGCCGTTTTGCATACCGACACCAGAAAAGCCGGGCTCACCGATGAGCTTTCTTATTCGGTACATTACGGTGAAGTCAGCCATCTGATCAAAAAAGTAGTCGAAGAAAATACCTGGAAACTGCTGGAGACGGTAGCGGAGGCGACCGCAAAAGCGATTCTGCTCTCCTACCCGATGGTCTCTCAGGTGGATCTTACCATCAAAAAACCGTGGGCGCCCATCGGTCTGCCTCTGGATACCGTATCGGTGGAGATCAGCCGCGGCTGGCATACCGCTTATATCGCGCTCGGCTCCAATATGGGGGACAAGGAAAAATACCTGAACGAGGCGGTTGAAAAACTACAGCAGACTTCGGACTGCCAGGTGCTGAAAGTGTCTGATTTTCTGGTGACCGCACCCTACGGCGGTGTGGAGCAGGATGACTTTTTAAACGGTGCACTGGCACTGAAAACACTGCTGACACCGCAGGAACTGCTCGAACGCCTCCATGAGATCGAACATGAAGCGCACCGGGAGCGCCTGATCCACTGGGGACCGCGGACGCTGGATCTGGATATCTTACTGTATGACGATCTGGTACTGGACACCCCGGATCTGATCATTCCTCATGTGGAGATGCATCTGCGGGACTTCGTCCTGATCCCGCTGGCACAGATTGCTCCGTGGAAACGCCACCCGGTACTGGGACTTACCGTTTCACAGATGCTGGCAGATCTGCAGGCGAAGCAGGAATCCTGATCTGCTATACAGATTCCTCATTTTGGAAATTATGTAAACCATTCTGCTATTTCTGACCGTCAGACTCCTCCTTCGTCTGCTCATTTGACGAATCCCCCGGATTGCCCTGTGGCGCGTCCCCCTGCGGGCGGTCCCCGTTTTGCGTATCCGGTGGATTTCCCTGTCCCGGCGCATTCGTCACTTCTCCGTCGGTGTATACCAGACCTTCCATGGTTACTTCCCGACTGTTCTCCCCTGTGTGTATCGTATAGGTACTTCCATCGCTTAATTCTGCGCAACTGATGACCACGGAATTATATTCACGCATCGGTGTATAACTTACCAACGTATTGCCATCCGCATCTTCCAGTGTGATCTCCCCGCTCTGGTTATCCGTCAGGTTCATCATCAGTGAGCCCTGTGTGGAATCGGAACCGAAATTCTGTTCCATGCCGCTCATACCGGCTGCTACCAGCGTTCCCCCGGTGATCGTCGCCGTTCCATTGTAATCCAGAGCACCATTTCCGTTATCGCTGGCTGTGATATCGATGGTTCCACCGGAGCTTTCCATATTCTGTCCTTCGATTCCTTCGTAACACGTTTTGATCGTAATCTCTCCGCCATATACCTGATCTGCCCCATCCGCATGCATACCATCATCTCCGGTGCTGAGTGTGTAAGTTCCTCCGCAGATGGACAAATTGCCGTTGGTATGCAAACTGTCATCGCAGAAATCTATCGTAAAGGTTCCATCTTTTAATTTCTTTTTCAACTCGATAAAGGCTTCGCTGTCATGCTGTGCCCGTCCATAGGTACGCAGCCGGATCTTTTCTTTGTACACCTTTCCTTCGATCGATCTTCGGATCAGAAGATAATCCGGCGTATCAAAATACAGGTTACAGATGGTATTGCGCCCGAATGTATCCGGTTTCATATACGTTTCCATATAAGCCTGCAGGTCTTTTTTCTGATCTGCGGTAAGCAGATATTTGTATTCATATCGTTTAAAAATTGTCTGATTTGCCATCTCGGTTCCTCCTTATGGATGTGATTGTATCGGAGAAACCTTAAATGAAGTTTAAAGAAACATAGAAAACACAGAATCTACACATTTATTCAAAACAAGGAGTATACTTTCTCACTCTCGCGAATTTTACTCGTTGCATTGCATATCAATAATTGATCCAGTGGAGCAATTTTGATTATCGCGACAGTCGCAAGGTCTCGTGCAAGTACAGACTTTGACTCGTTGCTCGCGTAAATTAAAAAACAGAACCCGCATAAAATCCTTATGCAAAGTTCTGCTTTTTATATGACTTTATATAAACCTTATCACTTTTTCCCTTCTACACAGATCCAGTCCGTACCCTCTTTTACGTGGATCTGAATGTCCGTGAAACCTGCTTTTTCAAACAGTTTCCTGAATTCTTCAGCGGTCGGGGTAAATAGGTGAAAACGACAAATATTTTCCAGTGTCTTCGGATCCAGACCCTCTTTGTTATAGGTATCCGCCACCAACAGGAACGTACCACCCTCTTTCAGTACCCGCCGTACTTCTTTCAGGTTTTCCTGTGGATCCGGCCAGAAATAAAAGCTTTCTACCGTGATGATCTTGTCAAATCCATCGTCTGCAAAAGGCAGCGCTTCCACGGAGCCTTCCAGAACTTTCATCTTTCCGCTTTCCACATCCTGTCGATTCGTTTTCAGTGAGGTTTTCACAGACACCGGTGAATAATCTACGCCCGTCAGATGACCTGTCGTTATCTTCTCACCCATCCGTTTTAACGTAGCACCACCACCGCAGCCAATGTCCAGAAGCTCCTCTTCCGGTGCAATTTGCCAGTGCTCCAGCGCCCAACATGTCACCGGTGAATGACTCTCATTCATTCGTTTCAGCATTGTCGCTCCATCCTCACCCTGTGGTTTTGCCGGATTTCCGGAAATGGTGATTTCTTCCTGCGTTCGTTCTGTTTTCTTTGCTGTATGAATATTACACATATTGCTTCTTCCCATTATACTTATCTCCTTTACAGTCATTTCCACATAATACTGCTTTTTCATTTCCGTCATTCATCACTAACTCTAGTATGTTACTGTTCACTCCATTCTCAGTAACACTAGTATAACCCACCCCACAACTCACTGCAAGTTCACGTTGTATTTTCTTTTCAAGTCATGTATACTCATTTTAAACAACAGATTTTATCCCCTAGTGAAATAATAAGGTATGTTTTCGTCCGTGTATCAGAAGATAGTCATGTACCTAATATACCGTCTTTTTCCAGATACTTTTACAGATTCAGAAAGGATTTTTATGATTCAGGATATTACCCCACATCATCTTTATAATGAATTTACTCCGAGATCTCCGCAGAACGGAGATCTGATTTTTGCTTTCCGTGACCGAAAACTTTTGGCAGATCTCTCAGCAAATACCTGCCGGTTTCCACTATGGGAAAATGTTTCTTCACAGTTTCCCACCACTACTTCTCTGATCTGGCTGTTTGCTCTGGATCAAACCTCCTGTTTTCTTGTGATGGATGCGGATCTGGACTTTCCGGAAACTTATACTTTCCACTCTCTTCAGGAAATCCGCGGTCGAGAGCCCAAGCATCATATTTTTGCTGCAATGACGGCTTTTCATCTGTATGACTGGTATCGGAACAATCGTTTTTGCGGACGTTGCGGAACTCCTGTTGTTCCGGATCCTTCCCATAAAGAACGGATGCTCTCCTGCCCACAATGTGGAAATACCATTTATCCGAAAATCTGTCCGGCTATTATTGTCGGAGTAATCGACGGGGAAAGAATTCTGCTGACAAAATATGCCGGACGGAATAATCCTAATTATGCGCTGATTGCCGGTTTTACTGAAATCGGGGAGACCGCCGAGGAAACAGTAATGCGGGAGGTTTATGAAGAAGTAGGAGTAAGAGTGAAAAATCTGCGGTATTACAAAACCCAACCCTGGGGAATGGCGTCGGATCTCCTGATCGGCTATTACGCAGAGTTGGACGGTGATCCCTCCATCACTCTTGACCGCAACGAACTTTCCACCGGGCTCTGGATGGACAGGAAAGATATCATCATTGAAGACGAAGACTTCAGTCTGACACGGGAAATGATCGTACGTTTTGCAAGGATCGGTCGTGCTGTACTGAATTAATATCGTGCTGTATTTACATATTTCGTAACTGTTCAGTACCCTCACAGTTACGAGTCAAAATGCATTTCTAATCACCTTCGGTGATGGCATTTTGACTTGTATGTCTCGGGATTTTGGCAAAAAACATGCCAAAACACCTCGCGGAATGCTACCTACTGAGTAGTTGCCACATTTCTATAAAAAGGAGAACTCAGAATATGTCATCATTAACACTTTCAAAAGAGGAAGAAAAAAGACTGAAAGGGCTTGGTTTTTTGAATAATAAGGGGACAGATAATTTTTCTGCCCGTATTTTAACAGTAAATGGAAAAGTTACCGCTGCCCAGCACCGGGCGATGGCAGACGCGGCAGAAACGTTTGGAAACGGAATTCTGACTTTTACCACGAGACAGACAGTTGAAGTACAGGGTATTCCTTATGAAAAACTGGAAGAGTTTCAGGAGTTTGTCGAGAATGCCGGTATGGCTATCGGTGGTACGGGCGCTAAAGTTCGTCCCGTAGTTTCCTGTAAAGGAACCACCTGTCAGTATGGACTTCTGGATTCGTTTGCGATTTCAGAGGAGATTCATAAACGTTTTTATGAGGGGTATCATGATGTGAAGCTGCCTCATAAGTTTAAAATTGCAGTAGGCGGTTGTCCGAATAACTGTGTAAAACCGAATCTGAATGATCTGGGTATTATCGGGCAACGAATTCCTCATTTTAAAGCAGATCTTTGTAAAGGATGTAAAAAATGTAGTGTTGAGGCAGTTTGCCCGATGGGAGCTGCCAAAGTATCGGATAAGAAATTACATATTGATGAAAATGTCTGTATTCACTGTGGTCGATGTGTGGGAAACTGCAGATTCGATTCGATTACAGACGGAACATATGGGTTTAAAATTTTTGTTGGTGGACGCTGGGGGAAGAAGATTTCTCATGGTCGTGCACTGAGTAAGGTGTTTACTACTAAGGATGAGGCAATGGATGTGATTGAGAAGGCGATTTTACTGTTCCGTGAGAGAGGACTCGCAGGAGAAAGGTTTGCGGTTATGATTGATCGGATTGGGTTTGAAACGGTTGAGGAAGCGCTTTTGAGGGATGATTCGTTATTGGAACGGAAAGAAGAGATCCTGTCCCGGGAATTATAAAATGCTATTGTCGCTACATAAATGATTTCGCTGCACAGATAAACCGGATCGATGAGTGCAAAAGACAGTTCAGCTGCATTTAGAATACAGTGCTGAGCTGTCTTTTATTTTTCTTATGGTATGTCTTTCGTGGTTTCTCTTTCTATTTTCTTTTTATCTTCTATATCCCTTCTGGTGCTATGCCGTTTTTACAGCTGCCTGTCCGTAAGTCTTTTTTCTCACAAAGTAATAGCAGATCACCTGCATGATGATAGTAATGATCCAGGAACCCGGATATGAAATAAAGAGGATGTAGAGACTTCTGTGAGATGGGAATATTCCAAAGATCCACAGAATTCTTGTGCCTACAGTTCCTATGACGGACAGGATCATGGGGACGGTGGATGATCCCATGCCCCTCAGGGCTCCCGGAAAAAGATCCATGATTCCGCAGAGGAAATAGGGGACGGTTGTAATAGACAGGATCTCAAGGCCTGCTTTGATAACTTCGGGATCCTCTGTGTAGATGGAGAGGATCGGGGAGCCGCCGAAATAGGCTCCGCAGCCGAGAACACCTCCTACGATCACCGAAAGAATCAGGCAATCGATCAGAACTTTGTCCATTCGTTTGTATTTTCCCACACCGTAGTTCTGACTGGTAAAACTCATGCATGCCTGTGTTACGGCATTGATGGATACGTAGAGGAATCCGAGGATATTGTTGGCTGCCGTGTACCCTGCCATAGCTACCGAACCGAAGGAATTGACCGAGGATTGCAGCAGGGCATTGGAGAAGTTAATAACCGTACTCTGGATACCCGCAGGAACACCTACCTGAAAGATCTGCATCAGATAAGCTTTTTTCATGGTTAGTTTTGAGAATCGCAACTGATAGCTTCCCTCTGACCGATACAGACACCGCAGTACCAGAATACATGAAATCAGCTGCGAAATGACCGTTGCAATGGCAACACCTTCCACCGCCATATGAAAGAAAATGACCAGAATCATATTTAACACAGCATTGATCACACCCGAAATAATCAGATAGAATAACGGGCGCTTCGTATCTCCTACCGCCCGCAAAATGGCAGCACCATAGTTATACACCATGAAAAATGGCATACCCAGGAAATAGATCTGCATGTATAATGTTGCCTGGGCAATCACATTCTCCGGCGTTCCCATCACTTCCAGAGACCAGCGGGAAAAGATCAGTCCGATCACTGCCATTGCCACACCGCTGATCAGTGCCAGTGCAATAGACGTATGAACCGTTTCTGACATTTCTTTTGTTTTTCCTGCTCCGTAGAACCTGGCCGCCAGTATATTGGTTCCCAGAGAAATTCCGATAAACAGGTTGGTAAAAACATTGATGAGTGCTGTTGTAGATCCTACGGCCGCCAGTGACTGGCTGCCGCTGAACCTTCCCACTACCACGATATCCACAGCATTGAACATCAGCTGCAGAATACCGGAAAGCATCAGCGGCAATGCAAAAGATATCAGTTTATCCATGATCGACCCGTTGCACATATCGATCTCATATTTATTATTTTTCATAGTGTGTTCTCCCTTACCTACGCCAGATGATCTGTTTCTTTTCTTTATATTCTGAACTATTTCCCCTATAAAATCAACATCTCTTTCTTTTATAATTATGCAAAATAACCACTGACTTTTTTCAAATTCGACATTTTTGAATTAAATACATCAATCCATTGAAATCGCTGTTTTTTTTCAGTATAATGACTAATGGTGATAGTGATTATACACCTATTGATAAGGAGGAATATATTATGGCAACATGGAAAAATCTGGACACTCTCTCATCTTATGATAAGCTTTCCGGACTGAAAAATCATGTGGATATTGCCACTGCAATGTCCGGAGAACAGGGTGGCGAACGTGTAAAGAACTACAGCACTCCAATGGCTGCAGGTTTACAGTACAATTACGCAGCAAAAGAAGTAGATGAAACTGTCCTGACAGCTCTGGCTGAACTGGCAGACGAAGCACAGTTAATTGATAAATTTGAGGAGCTGTACAACGGCGCTGTAATCAACACCGGCGAAAAACGTATGGTTCTGCATCACCTGGCACGTACACAGCTGGGTAATCCTGTCGTTGTTGACGGCGTTGACAAACGTAAATTCTATGTGGCACAGCAGAAAAAAGCTGCTGATTTTGCTAATAAAGTACATGCCGGTGAAATCGTAAACGAAGCCGGCGAGAAATTCACAACCGTTGTACAGATCGGTATCGGCGGAAGTGACCTGGGTCCCCGCGCTTTATATATCGCGTTGGAAAACTGGGCAAAAGCCAACAATACCTTCAAAATGGAAGCAAAATTCATCAGCAATGTAGACCCGGATGATGCAGCTGCTGTTCTGGCATCTGTAGATCTGGCACACGCACTGTTTATCGTAGTATCCAAATCAGGTACAACTCTGGAGACCCTGACCAATGAAGCATTCGTAAAAGATGCGCTGACAAAAGCAGGTCTGAATCCTTCCAAGCACATGCTGGCAGTTACCAGTGAGACTTCTCCACTGGCTAAGAGTGATGAATATCTGACTGCGATCTTCATGGATGACTATATCGGAGGACGTTACTCTTCCGTATCCGGTGTAGGTGGAGCGATCCTTTCTCTGGCTTTCGGACCGGAAGTTTTCGCAGAACTTCTGGACGGTGCAGCAGCCGAAGACAAACTGGCCACCAACCGTGATCTGTTGAAAAACCCGGATATGCTGGATGCTCTGATCGGCGTATATGAAAGAAATGTACAGGGATATCCTTCCACAGCAGTTCTGCCATACTCTCAGGCACTGAGCCGTTTCCCGGCACACCTGCAGCAGTGTGACATGGAATCCAACGGAAAATCTGTCAACCGTTTCGGTGAACCGGTAGATTATGTAACCGGACCGGTCATCTTCGGAGAACCGGGAACCAATGGACAGCACTCTTTCTACCAGTTACTGCATCAGGGAACTGACATCGTTCCACTGCAGTTCATCGGCTTCAAAAACAGCCAGCTGGGTGTAGATGTGGATATCGAAAGCAGCACCAGCCAGCAGAAGCTGTGTGCAAACGTAGCTGCCCAGATCGTGGCATTTGCCTGCGGTAAAGAAGACGAAAATCTGAACAAAAATTTCAAAGGAAAACGTCCTTCCAGCATCATTGTAGGAGACAAACTGACACCGGCATCTTTAGGTGCCCTGTTAGCTCACTTTGAAAACAAAATCATGTTCCAGGGCTTTGTATGGAATCTGAACAGCTTTGACCAGGAAGGCGTACAGCTTGGTAAGATTCTTGCAAAACGTGTTCTGGCTCATGATACCGACGGTGCACTGAAAGTCTTCAGTGATATGCTGAATATCTAAGCAAAACTGTTTGTGCAACGATATCAGATTTCCTTGTATTCATGGATTCCTGAACGTTGTCCTCTGTAAAAAGAAGCCATATCATCTTTCACAGGATGATATGGCTTCTTTTATCTCTTTACACATTTTCTGTGGCAGTTTTCTTTTTATAGAGATCATAAAATTTTGAGGTTCTCTGCCGATATAACATCAGACAGCCACGAACACAAAGTTCCACCGCCATAGCGATCCACATACCGTAAAGCCCCAGACTTTTTACAAGAATCATTGCCAGACCCAGCCGGACAATCCAGATACTTCCAAGATTCATAAGGCTTGGAACAAAAGTATCACCTGCGCCACGAAGTGCTCCTGCTGCCACGATAGATGCTCCAAACAATGGTTCCGCCAGAAGTTCGATACGAAGTACCTGTGCCGCCAGCGTCCGTACGGATGGATCCGGTGTCAATACCCGGAATACAATCGGACAGATCAGCATCATGATCGCTCCGGTTGCAGCCATGAAGCATGCACCCATCGCTGTACAGATATTCCCATACCTTTTTGCCTGTTTCGCCTCACCTGCACCCACGCTTCTCCCAACCAGTGTTGTTGCCGCCGACCCAATACCATATCCCGGCATATAGCACAGACTCTCCGCTGTCACTGCAAAAGAATTTGCCGCAATAGAAACAGCGCCCAATGGGGCGATGATCATTGTGGCTGCCACCATCGCACTGTTTATGGCTATTTCCTGCACTGCCACCGGCGTTCCGATCCGGAATGCTCGCTTTAATATCTCCGGATCATAGTGAAACCCTTCCGTTCTCCTGAGATGCAGTTTTTCATTGTGGATACAGCACCGTGCCGTCATGGTCAGGCTGACGCATGCACAGGCAAGCGCTGTTCCCATCCCGGCACCCATAACTCCGAATCTTGGTATCAGAAGTGCATTGAAAATCACATCCAACACACACATGATTGCATTCAGGATACTTGGTGTCACCATGTCTCCGCTGCACTGCAGGAAAGACGAATTCAGGGAATTGATCTGTGAAAACGGTACCATCAGCGCATAGACCATAAAATACGCCGATGCATCTTTCCGGATCTCCGGATTACCGCCCAGCCACACCGGCAGTCTTCCGCTGATGGAAAGTCCGATCAGACACAAAATTCCTGATACCAGAAGTGCAACCAGCAGACCATGGCATACCACCTGTCTGGCTTCTTTCTCTTTTTTCCCTCCAATATGATGTGCGACCTGTACGGAAAATCCCGCTGCTATCGCATAAGTAATTCCGCCAAACAACCAGGTAGTTGTTGCTACCAGACCGATCGCAGCAGAAGCATTTGCTCCCAGTGCCCCCACCATCGCAGAATCTATATATTGCATGGCTATTGTTGTAATTTGTGTCAGAATAGCTGGCAGGCTCAAATGCCATACTTCTCCAATCTGCTGCCACAATTCCTGACTGCGTTGTTCTCTCATTTTTCTTCCTCTTATCTTCCCGTTTTTTCCCAAACATTGCCCTGGTCCGAATCATCTAATTTAGTTCCATGGGCATTTTATCTATATTTTTTTTAATTTTTTCTCATTTTTGTTATACTTTCACAATTGATTATACTATCTCCCAGAGATTTTCACAATGGATATACTGCAAGTTTCTGCTTCATATACAGGATAACTGTTTTCTGCAAACATTTATGTCTCCCGGTGCTATTTTTTCTCTACCATCAATACCCGATCTTTTACTGTAATACCTGGTATCTGAGGCAGGGCGGTATCTGTATGACAGGAGCGGTAAAGATCCGCAAGTCTCACCGGTGTCTGTGCCGATGAATCGGTACGATTTTCATACAACCCGGTAAGAAAATCTCCCAGTGAGATCCCCTGCTCTTCCACAGCCTGCGACAGTTCCGAAAGACTGTCTGTTGTGAAAATACAGAGACTGTTTCCTAGGCTGCTCTCCGACTCCATTCCCGTAAGCACTTCTCTTAATCTCTCCCTGTTTTCCCGGAGAGAGGTACCAAAAATTATTGCTTTTACATGTCCGATATCCAGATACTGTTCCCTGGTCGCTTCGTAAGCAGTATGGATCTGCGCCCCATCCGAACCGGTAAAATACAGTTCGTTTCCCGGCTGCGTCTCTGCGCTTTGTTTCCTCTGCCCGGTGTCTTCGGCAAGAGATGCCATATGCATCCACACTGTATACCTTTGTTCTTCTTTCTGCCAGTCGATGCCGATCACCTGCGGATACGCCCGTTTTTCCGGTTCCACCGCCTGACAGGCAATAAGAAAAACAAATCCGGATACAAGCAGGCAAAACAGAAGTTTCACTCCAGTCCGGATGCTCTGCCTTTCTTTATCTTTTTCCATAAGATTTTCTCCTCGCCCATGCTGCACAGACCGTCATCATCAAACATACGGGCAGATAGACCCGGCTTAACATCTTCGGGTACTGACGACTCCAGTTCCACTGCTCCTGTGCTGTTGTTCCCAGTAAAAAACAAAGAATCGCTGACGGAAGACGGCCAATAGAAATATGAATCCTGTCCGCCACATAGTTGCT
>OBHX01001474.1_pt1 | contig 20120 bp, 15 predicted proteins | sample 1519331 | NCBI WGS metagenome assembly OBHX01 (sample SAMEA2602897, study PRJEB22501) | metagenome
TTTTGCCTGATCCATAACATACTTAACACGCTCATCGCTTGTAAGATATCGGAAGATATCTCATAAATATTTCTTCCTCTAATTCGACTTCCAGCTCATGGATCGTGTTTTTTACGGTTTGTTTTGAAACGACATCTTCTGTCATACATGCCTTTTCACCGCCTTTTTGGTAACTGGTTTCAACGGCTTCTTCCACAAACTTTGTTTTTACGGCAAGACTCACCTTGTCATGTGGGGCAAGTCCTACATATTTGTCAAGAAAATATACAGATTTCCCGCCATTTTTAGGCTTATAATAAGCTCTTTCAATTTGCAGGTTTCCAAATGTTGTAAGAAGTGTTCTCCGGTCCGCTTTGTGTCCGACATAGTAATTTTTCTTTCTAAACTCACTTTGACGGATGTTTTCCTCAATTTCTTTCAGGCATTCCTGATAGATTTTTCGGCCAAACTCAATCATTACATGCATCAAATCTTCCTCAAACCGAAGCATATTTCCGGCAAAAAGATATTTTTCTAAAATTTTTTTAATTTTGGTAGTGTCATTTTCGATAAAATCAATTATACTGTTATACATAAGGCAGTTCTCCTTTGCGTTTTTTGTTTCGTCACTTAAAACTTTATACAAAGGAGCTGCCTTTTTCAATATTTATTTTTCCGAAAGTTTTTTTACGCTAACCTCACTGCAAAGATTCCACTTTGTTTTTTCGGATTCTCCTTAAAAATACGCAACCTAACAAACATGCTGCAAATTCTGTAATCGGAAATGCCCACCAAATAAGTGACACCCCAGCCTGCCCATTTTTTACTAAAACAGAAAAAATTTCTGCTAACGGTAAAATAATAATCATCTGCCTGAGAAGTGAGATTACAAGCGATTCCATTCCCCCATCTAACGCCTGATAAATTCCTTGATATGCAACATTAATTCCCGCAAAAAGAAAACTGATGGAAATAATTCTCATGGCTCCAACAAAATACTCTCTGGATGATCCGGCATTAAACAAGGCAGCAAATTGTCCCGGAAAAACTTCTGTAATAAAAATCCCTAAAATCATCAAGCCAATCGTAAAAATAATACCATATTTCATTCCGTCCTGAATTCTTTTTTTACTTCGCATTCCATAGGCAAATGCAAGAATTGGCGTAATCGCGTCTCTCAAGCCAAAAGCAAGGAACAAAACAAATTGCTGCACTTTATAGAAAAGCCCATATGCAGTCTGTGCAGAAGCATCAAATTTCAATATCAGATTCATCACATATACCATAATGGACATAAGTGCCTGTGCAATAATCGCCGGAAGACCGATTGCATAAATTTCTTTTATAATTTTACCATCCGGCTTCATATACTTGAATCCGTGCTCAAATTCTTTATTTAATTTGATATGAAAAACAAACAGCAGTACAGCCGAAGCAATCTGTCCAATTACCGTTGCATAAGCGGCTCCCTCCACACCCATTTTCGGAACCGGTCCAATGCCATAAATCATAATCGGGTCAAGAATGATATTGATTACCGCACCTGCCACCTGACCAATCGTAGAATACAGTGAGCGCCCCGTCGCCTGCAGTAATTTTTCAAACAAAGAAAAGAAAACAATTCCAAAAGAAAGCACGCAGCAGATTTTAAGGTAACTGGTTCCCATAGAAAGCACTTCCGGATTCGCTGTCTGTGATGAAATATATGCATTCGCACCAAAAATTCCAAACAAAAAACAAATCACATAAATAATCAAACCAAGAAACAAACTGTTTCCTGCAACCATTGCTGCCTTTTTAGAATCGCCTTGTCCAAGCGTTCTCGCAAGAAGCGCATTCGTTCCCACTCCGGTTCCAATTGCAATTGCAACCATAAGCATCTGCACCGGAAACACAAGTGTAAGCGCATTCAGCGCAGCCTCGCTCCCCTCCTTCATATTGCCAACAAAAGCACTGTCCACAATGTTATAAACCGCCTGCAATGCCATCGATAAAATCATTGGAATCCCCATTTGAATCATAAGTTTATAAACCGGCATTTCCCTCATTTTGTTATTTTCAGTCATGTGAATCCTCCTTTTTTCTGCAAAAAAATAGAGCAGCAAAACTGGATTTACGCAATTTTGCTACTCGTTCAATAAAGTATTATATTTGTAATTTTTTTAATTGTCAAATGTTTTTTACTGATTATTCCTCCAAAAGAATCTCCTTAATCTGCTCAAGATTTTCAGCAAAATAAATTCCCTGCTGCCTCTCCTCGGTTGATAAATCTTTCTCAATCATATGCCGAAGTAAATCCCTTAAACTGTCATAATAACCGTTAAGATTATAAAGAATGCACGGAACATCCAAATGTCCTAACGACACTTTCGACATAATTTCCGCGATTTCTTCCAATGTACCGGTACCACCAGGAAATGCGATAAAAGCATCCCCCAGTTCAATCATCTTCGCTTTTCGTTCCGACATGTCATTTGTCACAATTAGATTTGTAACATCTTCGTACAAAAAACCTGCATCAATAAAAAACTGTGGTTCCACACCGGTAACCTTCCCCCCTGCACGCAGCACACTTTCTGCAATCTCACCCATCAGCCCGGATTTAGAGCCTCCGTAAACAAGCGAATTTCCACTTTCTCCAATCCATGTACCAAGTTCTCTCACTGCATTAGCAAGTGTATTATCGTTCCCTTTGCTGGCTCCAAGATATACGGTAATATTCATAGATACCTCTCCTCATCATTGTATATTTTCTAGCATAAAAATCATTTTTCGGCGTTTTGGCATTATTTTTTTCGGCATTTTGGCATTTTTCGCTATTGTATTTCCTCAAGTAAGTCATCTTCAGTAATCTCACGTATCACTTTACATGGGGAACCTGCTGCAATCACTCCTGCCGGAATATCTTTTGTCACTACACTGCCAGCACCAATAACACTTCCATCACCAATTGACACACCGCCTACAACTGTCACATTGGCACCGAGCCACACATTTTCTCCAAGCGTTATCGGCGCACTTGTCAACATGCGGTTTCTCTGAGACGGATGAATCGCATGTCCGGAACACGCCAGACACACACCGGGAGCAATAAATGCACCTGCTCCTATGTTGATTGGTGAAGTATCTAACATCACCACGTTGTAATTGATAACTGCAAGTCCATGAAAATGAATATTAAATCCATAATCGCATTTAAAACCATCCCCCGGAAATGCAAGCTTATTGTAAGTTCCAAACAACTGCCGCATAATACTTTCTTTTTCTTCCTGAGCATTATCCCCCAAAGAATTCAAACGTTTCAGTAAATCACTTGCTCTTTCCTTCAATTCCTTTGGATTATCAAATGGATTACAATAATATGGCTCCATCGATGTCATTCTCTCCATTGCCTGATTCACATATTCGTCTTTTTCTTTACTATTCATCGTCTGCATCCTCCGTATTTTGCTATCCCTCATTTTACCACAACACCAAACCTCATGAAAGTAACAAATGCAACGCTTTCGGCAAATTGTAGTTTACATGCCGATACCCCTGCGTGTTTGATAAGCGAAAGCGGCACAAGAGGTGCAAATTTATTTGAAACATTTTACGGAACTTCCAAAAAACCACCACCTATGCTATACTAATCTCAAGATGTTTTGGACGATTTTACAAGTAAAAAGGAGGTATTTCATGAACCAGAAAAACATCATTTCCAAACTCACTCTGGAAGAAAAAATAGCGATGATTCACGCCGCCGGACTTTTTCGTTCCGGTGCAGTGAAACGACTTAATATTCCTTCGCTTGTTATGTCGGATGGACCAAGCGGAGTTCGTCAGGAATTTGAAAATGACAGTTGGACACCAATTGATGATACAACGGATTTTGTAAGCTGGCTGCCGAGTAATACGTGTCTTTGCACCACGTGGAATCCTAACCTTGCCCGTAAATTTGGCGAAGTGTTAGGGGATGAGGCACGCGGACGAGGAAAAGATGTCATTTTAGCACCCGGCATCAACATCAAACGGACTCCTCTGTGTGGAAGAAACTTTGAATATATGAGCGAGGATCCACACCTTATCGGACGTATGGCAGCCCCTTTGGTGCAGGGAATCCAGTCACAGGATGTAGCTGCTTGTGTGAAACATTTTGCCCTGAATAATCAGGAGTGTGACCGATTAAGTGTCGATACCAAAGTCGATGACAAAACACTTTTTGAATTATATCTGCTGGCATTTTATGATGCATTAATGGAAGGTGGCTCGTATAGTGTGATGGGTGCCTACAATAAATATGACGGCGAATTTTGCTGTGAAAATGCAACGCTTTTAAAAAAGATTCTGCGTGATTTATGGCACTATGATGGGGTTACAATTTCTGACTGGGGCGGCGTACACAACACGGAAAAAACCGCTCTAAACGGGGTTGATATGGAAATGTCCGTCACACCGGATTTTGACGATTATAAGTTAGCAAATCCACTTCTTGAAAAAGTAAAATCCAGAAAAATCGACGAATCCGTAATTGACGAGCGGATTGAGCGGATTTTAACAATGATGGAGCGGATTAAGCTCGGTGACAAAACCAGAAATAAAGGCTGCACAAACACAAAAGACCATCAGCAGACCATTCAGCAGATTGCGGAAGAAGGAATTGTCCTGTTAAAAAATGACACGGCACATCTCCCGCTTTCCAAGGAAACAAAGAAAATTCTTGTCCTCGGCGATAACGCCAAAAGAACACATGCTGCCGGCGGTGGAAGTGCGGAAATCAAAGCACTTTATGATATTTCGCCACTGCTTGGCATGCGTATGGTGCTCGGCGGTGATACACAGATTGACTGGCTGCCGAGCTATTACGTAGATAACGAAAAACATGTAGCCGGTGAAGTCGACTGGCAGGCAGAAAGTCTGGATGTAGATTATACAACAGACCGCGGAAAAGAACAGTTTGACAAAGAAATCCGCCCGATACGTGAGAAGTATCTGAAAGAGGCACTGGATGCCTGCCCGTCCTACGATGAAGTCATCTTTATCGGTGGATTAAACCACGCTTACGATGTGGAAGGATTTGACCGCCCGGACATGACACTTCCATATGGACAAAACGAAGTGATTGAGGCTTTGACAGAAAAATGTAAAAATCTCACCGTGGTACTGATCAACGGCGGTCCGGTTGAAATGCCATGGATTAATAAAGCAAACTCACTGATTCAGACAAGCTACTGTGGCATGCATGGCGGACTTGCTTTAGCACGGATTCTATTCGGCGAGGTAAATCCATCCGGACACTTGGCAGAAACCTATCCGGTTCACCTTTGTGATACACCGACCGAAAAATTCAAATCCTATCCGGGCACAGTGGATAATTCCGGTCAGCGTCATGTGGAATACACGGAAAAATTAATGGTTGGCTACCGCTATTATGAAACCGAAGAAATTCCGGTTCTCTTCCCATTTGGATACGGTCTTAGCTACACAACCTTTGATTTGCATGATTTTTCCGTTGAAAAAAACGACGATGAAACTGTTTGCTGCCGCTGCCAGATTACAAACACTGGAAACAGAGCAGGTGCACAGACTATACAGCTCTATGTCGGCATCCCGGAAGAAGGGCAGCCGAAAAAACAATTGAGGTCATTTAAAAAGGTGGCACTCGCCCCACAGGAAACAAAACATGTTTCCCTCTGCCTTAGCAAAAAGGACTTTGCCACCTATAACTGTAAAAATCAAACCTTTGCGATAAACGAAGGTACCTATTCCTTATGGATTGGCACTTCGGTAAAAGATATTTTCTTTCAATCCGAAGTCACCCTTTCCCAGAGCGGAATCGTAAAATAATCAACCGTTTCCGTTATCCAAAGTGCGCCCTGTCTGGTTTCGCCGGTGAAATAATTTTTCCACTGTCCATGTGGAAGGTAATACATCACTTCACCGGTCTCGTCCATGACAGGAGCCACCAGATAGCGGTCACCAAGCATATATTGACGGTCTAAGAAACCACACACCGGGTCCTCCTGGAACTCTAACACCATTGCCCGCACAAGAGGAATTCCGGTGTCGTGGTTTTCTTTTACCTTTTCGAGCAAATACGCCAAAAAGGTCAATTCATGTTCTGTTTTATGCCCTTTCCTTTCTTACTTTTTCTGCTGCCTTGCCACAACATTTTTCATCATTTCCACCTTCGCTTTCTCCTGCGGACTCATATTTCTTGTCAGAATCTCAAGCAGCACTTTCGATTCTTCCGGTGAAAAAGATAAATTATGGTTTTTCAGTTTCGTGGTTGCCGCCATCAAAAGCGGTGCGGCATCTTTCATGCTTTTGCCCTGCATGTTCTCAGCCAGTTCCTTCATTACCTGCAATTTTACCGGATGCATTGTTTTAAAAATGTCATACTCGTCAAACATCGATGTGCTCATTGTCTTCTTCCTCTCCCTCATTTTCCGCTTGTTCGGGCTGTTCCACAGAAGCTGCCTGCATCATTTCCATCATAGAAGAAATCATTTCAAAATCCTTTTGACTCTCCTCCGGCATAAGCATCTTTAACATTTCAAATGGATTTTCCGTGCCCTCTGCCCCGGATGCCTCATTTGCCTTCTGCACCTCACGCATCATGCGAAACAAATCCATCATATGCCGCATCTGAAAAAAAGACATCACAGAATCCATCATCTTCCGCTCTCTGCCACAGGTCAAAGGATGAATTGCCTGAAGCAATCCCTCTACATCAATGAGCTCTCCCTCCGATACATCAAAAAATGGGATTGCCACCTTTAATACCTGTACACTTCTTGTATTATGCATTCGGCTATCCCATTTCATCATCTCAGACCCCGCCTTCAAACAAACGAACTACATTTCCTGTATATCCTATGCGCATGATGCGAAGCCTATTCCTTTTTTTCTATGGTCTGATTAATATTTCAGACGATCCGGCGTAATTCCAGTCAAAACATGGTCTAAATATTTTTCAGCCAGATATTTTGCCATCGGCAGATTCTGGTCTAAATAATTGCCACACGCCTCCGGTGCTGCACCCGGAATCTCGCCCTCAAAATGACAAACAAACTCAAACATTTCACGAAGCAGTGAGATAATATCTTCCGATTCGTAGTCACCGGCAAGCAAAAGATAAAAACCGGTACGGCATCCCATCGGACCAAAATAAATAATCTTATCGCCCCATTCTTCATGATTCCGCAAAAAGGTTGCCCCTAGATGCTCTAACGTATGAATCTCAGCCGTATTCATCACCGGCTCAAAATTCGGTCTTGTCATACGAATATCAAATGTTGTTACCACATCATGTCCGGTACTGTCTTTTCTGCTTACATAAACTCCCGGCAGAAGTCTTTTGTGGTCCACGGTAAAACTCTTAATTGTTTCCATTGCAAAATGCCTCCTTTGCTGCAATTACTCATAATAAACGTCTATTCGTTTGCTTGGAATCAACTGCTTCATCAAATGTAAAACACGGCTTGCCGCCCTGCCATCATCGATGGAATTATATTTTTTCTTGAACTTTTCATACCGCTGTGCATAAACCGAATAATCATACGAACGGATATCCTCAATCAACTCATCCGTCGTTGTTGAAATCGGTCCCGGCATCTCTTTGCTGTAACTGAAATAAAAGCCACGAAGTTCATTTTTGTATTTATAAAAATCGTAGGCAAAGAAAAACATCGGGCGGTTTAAGATACTATAATCAAACATTACGGAAGAATAATCCGTAATTAAAATATCTGATACCAAAAACAGTTCTGCAATATCACGGCTCTGATCAAAATGGTAAATAAATCCCTCATATGGCGACCAGTCAATCGCATCCATAATCAGATAATGGTATTTGACAATCATAATGTATTCATCGCCCAGTTCTTTTTGCAGTTTCTCAAAAGAAATCTGTGGGCGGAACTCGTATTTATCATCTTCTGAAAATTCGTCGTCACGCCAGGTTGGCGCATACAAAATAATCTTTTTATCCTCCGGAAGTCCCAGTTTTCTCTTAAAACTTCGAATTCCCTCTGTCGTATTTTCCCGGAACAATATATCATTTCTCGGATACCCATATTCCAGCATTTCTTTATGAAAATCAAATGCCCGCCGAAATGTCTCCGATGAAAATGGATTCTGTGATATCAAAAAATCCCATGTGTGAACGTTTTTCGTGAAATGTTCTTTGTAGGAATCAATGTCACTCTCACCCACCATGAATACATCTTCCATATCCAGCGCCAGTTTTTTGAGCGGCGTTCCGTGCCAGGTCTGAATATAATAGGTACCCTTGCGGCGCAGCAAAAACTCCGGCTGTCTCGTATCAAACACCCACACTTTCGCCGTCGCCATGTAGTACAGATAGCGCAGACGTCCATAGCGGACCTGTCTGCTCATCCCCGGAATATTATACTTTTCATTCTCGTAAAACCAAATACAATCCCAATTCAAATCATATCCGTTTGCCATGAGATATTCGTAAATGTGTTTCGGATTTCCGGAATAACTTTTTCCAAGGCTGCTGTCAAAAACAATGCGATTTTGTTTTACCGGGCACAAATTGCACATTAAGTAATAAAACAAAACGACAATCTGTTTTACCAAATGATAAATTCCTTTACACACGTTGTCCCTCCTTGCAGCTTACTTACTGCTCCGTATCCAATGTACCGTTTTCACGCTCGCCAAACACTTTTTCAATCACGCGCTCAGACGCATGTCCATCATCCACGCTGCAAAATCTCTCGTAAAATTCTTCGTAGCGCTCTTTGTAAGTTTCCTCAATCGCATCCATATGATGCAAAGCATCAACAACGGCATCATTGGTGCGGAGAATCGGACCCGGAAGTTCTTTCTCCATATCCATATACATGCCTCGGATTTCATCTGCATACTCATCAAAGTCATATGCGTAGAACAAAATCGGACGCTTTAAGTTTGCAAAGTCAAAGAATACAGAAGAATAATCGGTAATACAAATATCCGATGCCAGATACAGACGAGACACATCTTCGTACTGGCTTCCGTTATAAACAAATCCTTCGTACTCGGTCAAGTCCAAAATATCGGCAATGTAGTAATGTGTACGCAAAAGTACAACACTGTCCTCGCCAAATTCTTTTTGCAGTCTGCCTAAATCAAGAGCCAGCGTAAACTTATATTTACCACGGTCATAGAACTGGTTATCACGCCAGGTTGGCGCATACAAAATCACTCGTTTTCCTTCCGGAATACCAAGTTCTTTCTTCACTTCGGCAGCAATTTCTTCTTTGTTATCCGCATATAGAATATCATTTCTCGGATAACCATATTCCAAAATCTTATCTCTGTCATAAACAAATGCACGCTCAAACACATCCGTTGAAAAACGGTTGGCAGAAATCAAATAATTCCACTCGCGGCCGTGCTTATAAAACATTTTCTTATGATTCTGGCTTGCAGATGTAATATCATCCATATCAAATGCCAGTTTCTTAAGCGGTGTACCATGCCATGTTTCCAGGAAAACAACACCCGGACGCTTTTTATTCCAAGCAGGCTGACGCACGTTGAAAATACGATATCCACAACGGGATGCGTAATACACATAACGAAGACTATTCATCTTTACTCTCGTATGTTTTCCGGTTTTTGCAAGTGCTTCAGATTTGTTGTTTAATACCCAAATATAACGGTACTTGTCCCCTCTGGTCTTTTGCAGATATTCATACAGGTATTTCGGGCTGTCGGAGTAACTCTTTCCGAAGAAACTCTCGATAAATACCCAATCATGACGCAATGGCATTTTCTTGAAAATATGGCGTTCCAGCACACGATACCACTGAATACGGCTTCCAATCAAACCTTTTTTCTTTTTGCGCCACTTATTGAATTTCATAACCGGTTTTGCCATACGCAATTTCCCCTTGCGGGTAATTGACAACTGCAAACGCTGGAATATACCATACTCTTTAATTACGTTTTTCCATTCCGGCATATTTGCCATTGCTTTCGCAAACTTCGGCGCATTTTCTCTCAAAATTCGTGCCGGATATTTACGCCAGAAGAAATTCATCAAATAATGGTCCAGTGCAAAACGAAGGTCTTTATCTTCCGGTTTAATAATATGCAGACATTTATCATAGGCATCCAAAAATTCACCGCTGCGGTGTCCACGCTTTTTCTGGCAGAGTGCCGGCAGATGAATCTGGTCGTTGCGGTGACGCCAGATATACAGACTGTCACCATCAACCCACATTTTACCTGATGCCAGTTTCAACAATTTCACGCAAAACGTCATATCACTGTAAAAACGTGTCGTTGTATCAAACGAAAGCTCATGCTCCATCACAAAATCCCTGCGGATTAAAAAGTGCTGCACCGAATACATTTCCACAAAACGGTCGCGGAGCGTCTGTCCTTCCAACGGTTTTACGCCCTCAATAAAAGTTTCCTGTTTTGCTTTTTCAAAATCAAAATTCACCGGTTTAAACCAAGAACTGTATTTATTACCGGTTGTCATAACTGCCTGTTTCTCTTCTGCCAAATCAAGCAGCCGTTTCAGTGCCCCATCCATCAGGTAATCGTCACAGTCAATGAAATAAACGTACTCTCCTGTCGCTTTCTCTAAACCAATGTTACGGCAGAAAGAAACACCAAACGGATATACCTGTCCGATTTTTTCTTCATACTCATCGAGCAAATCTTCCTCACTCGGATGCAGTTCTTTATCTGTGTAGAGGCTGATGGAATCTCCTTTTTTCTCCATTTCCCAGGCCTGCTCGCGGCGGCGTTCTGCGCTATCTAAGCGTTTCTCCACTCTCTCGTGGATTTTCTGCTCGCGCCACGCTGCTGCCGTCTCCTCATTAGCCCGAATGACGTCTTCCGGCAATTCATCCATTGCCAAAAATACTTTGACGTGCGGATTCTCTTTTACGGAATCCGGCACTTCATGACCATCTTTATCATTGACAACAATAATTTCTAAGTCTTCTATCTTTTGTTCTTCAATACTCTGAACACATTCTTCCAAATATGCCTGTCCCTTGAAATAAGGAATTATGACACTTACCTTAGGCATTTTTTGCACCTCCAAATCATTTGCAATTACTTATTTTACAACGAAATTCAAAATACGTCCCGGTACATAAATTTCTTTTACAATCTGTTTGCCGGCAAGTTTATCAGCAATTGCTTCCCGTCCGGCAGCTAACGCATCTTCTTTCGCTGCATCAATGGCAAGTTTAACGGTCGCACGTACTTTACCGTTGACCTGTACACCAATTTCCTGTACAGCTTCTACCGTTTTTGCCTCATCAAATTCCGGCCAGCTTGTCTGGAACAGATAACCACCGTAATTTTTCTCAGCCCACAATTCCTCTGTAATATGTGGTGCAACCGGATTCAAAAGTACAAGAAGTGTCTTAAACTCGTCTCTTGTAACGGAACCTTTTTTGTAGAAGTCATTAATCAATGCCATCATTGCAGCAATTGCTGTGTTGTACTTCAAGGTCTCAAAATCGTTACTTACTTTCTTAATGGTTTGATGCATTTTTGTCTCTAAGTCAGCAGAATAACCTTCTTCATCTGTCACCATATCTTTTAACTTCCATACACGCTCTAAGAAACGGCGGCAGCCTTTTACTCCATCTTCTGACCAGGCAGCAGCGGCATCAAACGTACCAATAAACATTTCGTAGGTACGGAGTGTGTCAGCACCGTATACATTTACAATATCATCCGGGTTTACAACATTACCGCGGGATTTACTCATCTTCTCGCCATTTTCACCAAGAATCATACCATGGGATGTTCTCTTCTGATATGGCTCTTTGGTTGGTACTACGCCCTGGTCATATAAGAACTTATGCCAGAAACGGGAATACAAAAGGTGAAGGGTCGTATGCTCCATACCACCATTGTACCAGTCAACCGGCAGCCAGTATTTCAATGCCTCTTTGCTGGCAAGTGCCTCATCATTTGTTGGGTCAATATAACGCAGGAAGTACCACGAAGAACCAGCCCACTGAGGCATTGTATCTGTCTCACGCTCTGCTTTTCCGCCACAGCATGGACAAGTTGTCTCAACCCAGGAACGGATTTTGGAAATTGGAGATTCCCCGTTATCCGTTGGTTCATAGTTGTCTACCTCCGGCAGACGAAGCGGAAGTTCTTCTTCAGGAATCGGTACATAACCACATTTTTCACATTTTACAATCGGAATCGGCTCACCCCAGTAACGCTGTCTGGAAAATACCCAGTCACGCAGTTTGAAGTTTTTCTTTGCCGTTCCCACTTTCTTATCCTCTAACCAGGCAATAATTTCTTTCTTTGCCTCTTCTACAGATTTACCGGTTAAAAATCCGGAATTCACAAGAGTTCCCGTAGCAACATCTGTGAAGGCCTCTTTTTCCACGTCACCGCCTTCAATTACTTCATGAATCGGCAAATTGAATTTCTTGGCAAATTCCCAGTCACGGGTATCATGTGCCGGTACCGCCATAATCGCTCCGGTTCCGTAGCTCATCAATACATAATCGGATACCCAGATTGGAATTTCCTCACCATTTACCGGATTAATTGCCGAAAGTCCGTCAATTGCTACACCTGTTTTATCTTTTGCTAACTCAGTTCTCTCAAAATCGGATTTTCTTGCTGCCATCTCACGGTAGGCTACAATCTCATCCCAGTTTTTAATCTCATCTTTGTACTTATCCAGATATGGATGTTCCGGAGATACTACCATGTAAGTTACACCAAACAAAGTATCCGGACGTGTCGTGTAAATGCGGAGCTTTTCTTCTTTGTCTTTAATCTGGAAGTCTACTTCTGCACCATGAGAACGTCCAATCCAGTTTTTCTGTGAAACTTTGACTCTCTCAATATAGTCAAGTCCATCCAAATCATCAATCAATTTATCTGCATATGCCGTGATTTTAAGCATCCACTGGCTCTTTACCTTACGGATAACCGGACTTCCACAGCGCTCACACACACCGTTTACAACTTCCTCATTGGCAAGACCGCATTTACAGGAAGTACACCAGTTAATCGGCATCTCTGTCTTGTAAGCAAGTCCTGCTTTGAATAATTTCAGGAAAATCCACTGGGTCCATTTGTAGTAATTTGGATCTGTTGTGTTAATTTCGCGATCCCAGTCAAAGGAATAGCCAAGTGCCTGAAGCTGTGCTTTAAATCTTGCAACATTCTTCTTCGTTACTTCCTTTGGATGTACTTTATTTTTAATTGCATAGTTTTCTGTCGGAAGACCAAACGCATCCCATCCCATCGGATAAAGTACGTTGTAGCCCTGCATTCTTCTTTTACGTGCTACGATATCAAGTGCCGTATACGGACGCGGATGTCCTACATGAAGTCCCTGTCCGGATGGATATGGGAATTCAACAAGGGCATAATATTTGGGCTTGCTGAAATCATTAGTTGCCTGAAAAGCTTTTTCGTCTTCCCAGACTTTCTGCCATTTTTTTTCAATTTCTTTTGGATTATAACTCTGACTCATTTTTTTACCTCTTTTCTTATTGTCACTCATTTAATGCCGATTCCGGCGTTGATGTCGGTGTTGGTTCTGCCGTTTGTGACGGCGTTGGTGTAAGGGTCGGTATTGGCGTCGGTGTAACTGCCGGTGTCGGTGTTGGCACAACAACCGGTTTCTTTTCCACCTGCTTCACTGTAATCTTACATACCTTTTTTATTTTACTGCCATCGGTTGTCTCCACAAAAATTTTACAAGTTCCCTTTTTCTTTGCTTTTACGACACCTTTTTGATTGACAGTTGCAATCTTTTTATTGGAAGAAGTGTATTTCACCTTCTTGATCATCGCTTTTTTCGGTAAAATCTTTTTTACCCGAATCGTAAACTTCGCATCCTTCTTTTTACCACCAATTTCCAATGTCTTTTTCGTAGTACTCAGCTTGATACTCTTTACCTTAATCAAATATGGATTATGAATATCCGGATCAGTCGGATCCCATCCCATATGCCCGGATAACTTCTGTACCTTCGGCTTTCCAAGCGGTCCTGCCTTTGGCGAATTGTAAATTACTACTTTTGTGCCGGATGGACAATTATCATAAATCCATTTGCTGTCTGCCGCCGTCAAGCGGATACATCCATGAGATGCCATCGTTCCCAACCGATTAAACTGAGCATAGGACTGTGTATTCTTCTTTGGCTGATAATACCATACCGAATGAAACAAAAAACTTCCATAAATTCTTGTACAATACTGACCGTAAGACGGTCCCATCAGTGCATGCCACCGGTATTTTTCTCCCAAAGAAAAAGTGCCGACCGGTGTCGCTTTGCCCGATGAACAGACAAATGCTTTATATGGTTTGTACTTTCCTTTTTTCGTATGACGGTATACCGTCACCGTATTCTTTAATTTGTTTACTTTTATCTTATATGTGTTTTTCTTTGCTGCCGCATTTGTTGTCTGAAAATTCGCTGTCAATACTAAGAGAAACAACAAAACGAATAAGCTGATTTTCTTCTTCAAAACTACCTCCTATTTGTGTCAAAATGTACGCAAGCATACTATTTTATAATACCAACACTAAAATCCTTTGTCAAGGACTGTGATGGGAGAGTTTGCGGCAGTTAATTAGAGGTGTTTTTTTAATTTCCGTAAATTACCAAGAAAGGTTTACATCTCGTGGACGCTCCCGCTCAGACAAATGCGCAGAAGTATCGACATGCCCACTACGCATGTCAGATACTTGCGTATTTGTACCCACGAGCTGCAAATCCTTTCTTGGTGATTTACTGGAATATTGATAAAACGCCAGCAATGACCGCAAACTCTCGTATCAACTTTTCTAAATGGGTTGAATTTTGTTATCCCCCTATTCTAGAGAATAATTCCGACTATCACCTCATACACTGTAACAATCATACTGAGGTCATGATGAATGGATTGGATTGAGTCGTTTTTACAGAGCTATGGCATTTGGGCTATGTTTGTGCTGATTATGTTGGAATATGCCTGTTTTCCTGTTTCGAGTGAGATTATTCTGCCACTGGCGGGGGGTATGGCTGCCGGGCAGGGGTTGTTTTTTCCATATCTTGTCCTTTTGGCAACGGGAGCAGGACTGATTGGGGCACTGATTCCGTATGGCATTGGCAGGTTTGGCGGTTCTCCACTGTTGGAACGCATTATGAAACGTTTTTCTTCTATGGAGAAACCAATCCTAACCTCCTACCGTGTCTTTGGCAATCACGAAAAAAATGCCGTTTTTATCAGCCGCGTGGTTTCTCTTTGCCGCACCCATATCGGCTTTTTTCGCGGGGGCCTTGGGGAGGATATTCACCGGGTTCTTTTTTATTTTTTCATTGGCGTTGTTTAAATGAACACGGTATTAACCGGTCTTGGTTATTATTTTTATCAATACAAAGATTTGTTCTTTCATTATTTTGATAAATACAAGCATGTTATTTTTTATACAGGTATTGTCCTATTAGTAATTTTCGCCCTCAATGCTATTAGAAAAAAACGGGCAGCACGCGAAACAAACCAAGAAGAATAAGAAGTATGCCACTGATTCCATTGAGACGACGCACGTGGTATATCCTCTGTCCGCCAATCCACAAAAAGGCTCCACATAAAAAAGCGGTACATACAGGAAACAACCAGATTATGGTTCCCTGACCGACCAGACTAAGTGCTGCACTCACCGAATCAAGCGCAAGGGCACTTCCCAACGCACTGCCTTCTTTTATATCAATGCTTCGGGAATTATCTTTGTCATACTGTACTTCCCTTTTGTTTTGCAACACACGGATGCACGTTTTTGCACCAAGCAAAATCAAAATCCCGCCGCCAATAAGGCGAAAACAAGGTTCCGGCAGCCCCGCAAGGCATGTCGAACCCGCAAAAAGTGCAACCGCTGTCAGCACGCCATTTAATAACGCAATAAATAACCGGATTCGTTTGGGTATGCAAATGCCCGACATTGCATATGCCATACCAATCCCTAGCGTGTCAAGGCTCACCGACAACGCCAATAAGCAAACAACAAACACAAGCTCCTCCTGCCACTTCCTTATTCTATTTTATGCAAATAAGGGAAAAGAGGAGAGTCCTTTCGACAAAAACAGTCAAATATTTTGGAGGTAAGTATGAACTGGTATCAAATGGAATCACAGGAAGTAATGGATAAACTCAACCGTTTCAAAGACCGGGGCTTATCCCAAAAAGAAGTTATCAAACGCCAGAGACATTATGGAAAAAATGAATTGCAAAGCGAAAAAGGTCCCGGATTTTTCCGTCAGTTTGCAGCGCAGTTTAAAGATTTTATGATTCTTACTTTACTGGCAGCTGCCGGCATTTCTTTTTTTGCTTCTTATGCACAGGGAGAAATGAATCTGACCGACCCTTTAATCATTCTGGCAATCGTTATACTAAATGCTCTGCTTGGCATTTATCAGGAGAAAAAGGCAGAACATTCGCTGGCTCACCTTCGTTCTCTGCAAACGCCACAATGTCAGGTACTAAGAGATGGAAAACGCCAGACCATATCTTCTCCGGAACTTGTACCGGGAGATTTAGTCTATCTTGACACCGGCTGTCTTGTTCCCGCCGATGGCAGACTTCTCCTTACGCACAATCTGTCGGCAAATGAATCCGCCCTTACCGGCGAAACGGGAAGCATCGAAAAAACTTCCGACTCGCTGCATATGGAAAATCTTTCACTCGGCGACCAGCTCAATATGGTATTTTCGGGCACAATGATTACGACCGGAAATGGGCTGTTCTGTGTTACGGAAACCGGTATGAATACGCAAATTGGGAAAATCGCCGGTATGCTTTCACACGAACAGGCACCGCAGACACCTCTTACCAGGCGCCTCAATCATACAGGAAAAGTGCTTGGCATCCTGGCCCTGATTATTTGTGCCATTCTATTTTTTCTGGGATTGCAGAAAAATCAGCCGGTTTTTGATATGTTTATGACTTCCGTCAGTCTTGGCGTCGCAGCCATTCCGGAAAGTCTGCCCGCTCTTGTCACCATCATGCTAAGCCTTGGTGTCGAGCGCATGGCAAAACAGTGTGCCGTTATCCGCCATCTCCCTGCTGTGGAAACACTTGGCAGTGCTTCTGTTATCTGTTCTGACAAAACCGGCACGCTTACCCAGAACCGCATGACAGTTCGGAATATATACAGCACCGAAAATGAAAAAACCTTACTTCGTTATTTTCTGCTTTGCAACAACCAATCCGGTCCACTCGAACATGCATTGATTCATTACGGTGCATCAAGCGGACTTATTTATACGGAAGTACGAAAAGAATTTCCGGTTATTGAAGAAATCCCTTTTGACTCAATCCGCAAGCGGATGACAACGCTGCACCGGACACCCAATGGATATTTAGCAATAACTAAGGGAGCTCCTGAATTTATCCTTGCCAACTGTCACTCGTATCTCGATAAAGATGGCAGCACACGTCCACTGACACATACGATGCGGCATAGATTAAATGAACAAATTGAAAATTACACCACCAATGCACTTCGCGTCATTGCTCTCGGTTTTTGTCTGCACAAAAGCCGCCCGGACAACAATTCCTTAGAATCCCATTTGGTTTTCCTTGGGATGGCAGGTCTGATTGACCCACCACGCCCGGAAGCTTACGCCGCTGTTAAAAGCTGCCAGCACGCCGGAATTCGTCCGATTATGATTACCGGCGACCATAAAAATACTGCTGCGGCGATTGGCAAAGAACTTGGCATCTGCCAGACAAAAGATGAGGTCATTACGGGAGCCGACTTAGATGCCATCAGCGACCGTTCACTTCCGGCGGCGCTCAAAAAATATCATGTCTTTGCCCGTGTATCTCCAGCCCACAAAGTACGTCTCGTAAAAGGGTATCAGGCGATGGGAAATGTCGTTGCCATGACCGGCGACGGTGTCAATGATGCCCCTGCCCTAAAAGCAGCGGATATCGGCTGTGCCATGGGACGCACCGGAACCGATGTTGCCAAAAATGCATCTGACATTATCTTAATGGATGATAATTTTTCCACTATTGTAAGTGCCGTCCGAGAAGGGCGCGGTATTTACGATAACATAAAAAAAGCCATTCATTTTCTCTTGTCTTGTAACATCGGAGAAATCATGACGATTTTTGTTGCTATCTTTTTCGGGCTGTCTGCACCGCTTTTGCCGGTACAATTATTGTTTATTAATCTCGTAACGGATTCTTTTCCGGCGCTTTGTCTCGGTGTCGAGCCACCGGACCCTGACAGTATGAACCGTCCGCCCTTATCGAAAAACGAAAGTATCTTTCACTTTGATACAGTCTTTCAGATGGTTTTAGAAGGTATGTTCATCGGCTCCTTAGCACTTTTTGCCTATACGAGCGGCAATTCCACTATGTGCTTTGCCGTACTTTCTTTATCGCAGTTAGTTCACTCGTTTAATATGAGAAGCGAGCACTCGCTGTTAGAGACAGGGATTCTTGGTAACAAAAAACTTTTATTTAGTGTATTGTTCTGCATTGTCCTGCAATGTCTGGTCATCTGTGTGCCTGTTCTCCAGCCTATTTTCCATACGCAGGCACTTAATCCGCGCGAATGGGTTGTCGTAGGTATTTTATCCCTGATGCCAATTCCTCTCATGGAAATCAGCAAGCGGCTTCACGGATAAACTCACGGATTCGCTGAATGAGAATTTCTTTTACATCTTCCCCCGGATACTGTGTGGCGAGCATGTGTTTCATCAACATGCCGCCCGCTTTATTCGTGTGTCCGCCGCCAGCACCAATTCCACAGCTGACTTTTTCCGCCAAATCACTCGCCGGCAGATTTTTTTTCGCACTTCGTACCGACATTTTATATCCAATGGGTGTTTCATTATATACCACACAGCAGTCAACAGTTGCCACACAATTTACCATATCACTAATAACGCCAAGCAGATTTGGATCACATGGTTTTGTATGCAGCAACGCAAAACGCTTTTCCTCATCATAGTAATAGTGAGACAACGCTTCTCCTGCTATTTCCAAATCCTGACGCTGTAAATTCGCATGAATCATTTCATCGAGACACTCTCTGTTAATCTGCAAAGAATCACGCATCTGTCTGTCTGCCGGATAATAAATTTCAGACAAACTGCTGGTATCACTATACAAACCATAATACAACGCCGTTGCCACCTGCCAATTCGCATTCACCGGATACCCCGCCTCCAAAAGCAGTTCCCAGACCACGGTACAACAACTTCCGAATTCCGGGAAAATAAAACACCATTCATCCGTTTTTACACAAATCGGATGATGATCAACCATCGCCACTTTTTTCACCGGCATCGATGTAATATTACCACCCTCATACTGGCAGTCCACGGTAATCAAAATATCATGTTCCGGCATTTCATTCACATATCGAATCGGAATACCAAGGTGCTCCACCATCAATTTCAGCGATGGCTTTGTAATTTGATGTTCCCCTGCATAAATCAAATTTACCTTTTTACCCAGATTCATAAAATACGCATACAAACCAAACGCAGCCCCCATCGCGTCCGCATCCGGACTGTCATGGCACTGTATACAAATCGAATTGAATTCTGCAAATTGTTTGAGAAACATAAAATGCCTCGCTTTCCTCTCCTTTGTGGATTAAACTGTTTTTAGAATAGCAAAAAAAGGGGGAAGATTCAAGATTTTTATTATCTATATTTTTAGGAAGCACCATCTGTCAATAGAGTCAAAAAAAGTTCATTCGTAAGAGACTATAAAGCAAAGCATTATCTTGTCTCGAACGAATGAACTCCTTTTTTAATTATAGATTAAGCGTCAAACATATACTCATGTGCCTCACCGTTTGTATCCGTTACTACAATCGTATGAGATACACCTTTCTTCACATACAGATTCAGTTTCCACTTATAGTTCGTAGTACCAGACTGTGCATTGATGTAAAAACTGCTGATTCCCTGGTCTACCCCATCAATCGTCACTGACTGAATACCGGAAAGTTTTGTTGTGTCAATCTCTGTACCAACATAAGTATCTTGGGTTTCCCATGTTGAGCCAAACATCGTCTTTCCAGGGTTCGTACTATAGCAGGCACCACCGGTTACTGTCACTTTGCAAATACTCTGGCTCTTTCCATCTCCAATTGCATAGGTACTGCCACCTGCGGAAATGATACCG
>OBHX01001485.1_pt1 | contig 20052 bp, 15 predicted proteins | sample 1519331 | NCBI WGS metagenome assembly OBHX01 (sample SAMEA2602897, study PRJEB22501) | metagenome
CCGTCCCGGCGGACGGGCGCATTTTGGAGAGCGCCTCCATGAAGATCGAGGAGGCAGCCCTCACCGGCGAGAGTGTCCCCGTCAGCAAGTTTACGGAGCCCCTCGCCGGGGAACAGGTATCGCTGGGCGACCGGAAGAACATGGCCTACATGGGCTCGGCGGTGGTATACGGCCGGGGCCGCATGGTGGTCACCGCCACGGGCATGGACACGGAGATGGGCAAGATCGCCGGTGTGCTGGCCCAGACGGAGCAGGAGGAGACGCCCCTGCAGCGCAAGCTGACCCAGTTGGGCAGCACCCTATCCAAGATGGTGCTGGCCATTTGCGTGTTCATCTTTGTATTTGACCTGCTGGTGGCGGGTTCCCTGACGCTGGAGAGCGTGTTGGAGACCTTCATGGTGGCAGTGTCGCTGGCGGTGGCCGCCATTCCGGAGGGCCTTGCCACGGTGGTGACGGTGGTGCTCTCCATCGGTGTCACCAAGATGAGCCAGCACAACGCTGTGATCCGCCGTCTGACGGCGGTGGAGACGCTGGGCTGCACGCAGGTCATCTGCTCCGACAAGACCGGTACCCTCACACAGAATAAAATGACGGTGGTGGAGCACACCGGCCCGGAGGGACTGCTGGGTACCGCTATGACCCTCTGCAACGACGCCGTGGAGAATCCCGACGGCACGGTGCAGGGCGAGCCCACGGAGGCGGCGCTGGTGCGCTTCGGCGTGGACAGCGGGCTGGATAAGAACCGGCTGGAGCAGGAGCAGCCCCGTGCGGCGGAGGCTCCCTTCGACTCCTCCCGGAAGATGATGTCCACCATCCACCGCATGGATAACGGCTTCATTCAGTACACCAAGGGCGCACCGGATGAGGTGCTGCGCCGCTGCACCCGATATGAGGAGAACGGCCAGATGCTGCCCATGACCGAGGAGAAGCGGCAGGAAATTCTGGCGCAGAACAAGGCCATGGCGGATAAGGCTCTGCGTGTGCTGGCGGCGGCCATCCGCCTGTGGGAGGGCGGCCTGCCCAAGGACGACAGCCCGGAGTATCTGGAGCAGGATTTGTGCTTCGTGGGTCTGGCGGGCATGATCGACCCGGTGCGTCCGGAGGTGAAGGCCGCCATCCAGCAGTGCCGCACGGCAGGCATCCGGCCGGTGATGATCACCGGCGACCACAAGGATACCGCCGTGGCCATCGCCAAGGAGTTGGGGATATTGGACGATCCCTCGCAGGCCGTTACCGGCAGCGCTCTGGACAGCCTCAGCGACGAGGAGCTGGCCAAGGAGGTGGAGAAGTACAGCGTGTACGCCCGCGTGCAGCCGGAGCATAAGGTCCGCATCGTTAACGCATGGCGCAAGCGGGGGGCCGTGACGGCTATGACCGGCGACGGCGTCAACGACGCCCCGTCTATCAAGTCCGCCGACATCGGCGTGGGCATGGGCATCACCGGCACCGACGTCACCAAGAATGTGGCGGATATGGTGCTGGCCGACGACAACTTTGCCACCATCGTGGGCGCCGTAGGCGAGGGCCGCCGTATCTACGACAATATCCGCAAGGCCATTCAGTTCCTGCTGGCCTCCAATATGAGCGAGGTGCTGGGCGTGTTCGTGGCTACGCTGCTGGGCTTTACCCTGATGAACCCGGTGCATCTGCTGTTCATCAACCTCATCACCGACTGCTTCCCGGCGCTGGCGCTGGGTCTGGAGAAGGGGGAGCCGGACGTGATGGAGCGGCCGCCCCGCCCCTCTGATGACGGCATTTTCGCCGGTGGTCTGGGCTGGGACATCGCCTATCAGGGCATCCTCATTACCGTTATCACGTTGGCCTCCTATATCATTGGCCACTGCATGGAGGTGGGGTATTTCGAAATGCCCAAGGGCGTCTCCGACGACGGCATGACCATGGCCTTCCTGACCATGAGTATGTGCGAGATCTTCCACAGCTTCAATATGCGCTCTCAGCGGCGCAGCGTGTTCAGCCTGCCCAGTCACAACAAGGTGCTGTGGTTGGCCATGATCGGCAGTCTGCTGCTGACCACCGTGGTGCTGGAGGTGCCCTTCATCGCCAACGCCTTCGGATTTACGCCGGTGAGCTGGACGGAGTACGGTATTGCGCTGGGTCTGGCGGTGCTGGTGATCCCTGTGGTGGAGATCGTAAAAGCCTGCCAGCGGGCCCATGGCCGGAGAAAGAAACAGCTTTAAGCCTGTCGGATCACATCCGCCGGGGCGGCTTTTGCCGCCCCGGCGCTCTGTCAGAACCCTATAAAATGCCGGGTCACCGCCCGGCGTTTTTCTTTCTGCGGGAATTTGCGTGGCGGCGGAACGTGTGGTATAATTACCCATTATGACAAATTCCTCGGAAGGAGGCGTATCTATATGAGCGATGAACGGATGGAGCAAAACCGGCAGCCGGAAAAGACAGATGTGGTGTTCTTTTCCCCGGAGATGCTGCGCCTGGCGGATCAGCACCGGCGGGAGCAGCAGGAGCGGCTGGAGAACTGCCGCCAGGCGGCCCAGAATGGTGACTGCGCCGCAGCGGTGCAGATGGGACTGCATTATTTTTACGGCACCGGCGGCGTGAAGAAGGACCCGGACAAGGCCTTTGCATGGTTCAGCCGCACGGAACCGGACGACCCTACGGCCCTTTACTGGCTGGCGGTGTGCCACGACAACGGCACCGGCGTGGAGCGTGACCCGGTGCGGGCCTTTGAACTGTTTCAGGAGAGTGCCAAGCTGGGCTATCTGCCGGCGGTGTGCGATCTGGGCGTGTGCTACGAAAACGGGCAGGGAACGGAGAAGGATCTGGACCGGGCCATCCAGTGTTATCGCCATGCGGCGGAGGAGGGCTATGCGCAGGGACAGTGCAATCTGGGGGCCATGTATTACTTCGGCGTGGGGGTGGAGAAGGACTATGGGCAGGCGGCCCGGCTCTTCACCCAAGCGGCGGAGCAGCGGCATCCACGGGCGCAGTTCCTGCTGGGTCTGTGCTATGAGTTCGGCAACGGCGTGGAGCAGGATGCCAAAAAGGCGGCGCTTCTGTATCAGGAGGCCGGGAAGGGCGGCAGCGCTGAGGGCCTGTGTGCTCTGGGCGTGCTGCACCACGCCGGAAAGGGCGTGGAGAAGGACGATCGCCGTGCGGCGGAGCTGTTTCGTCAGGCAGCGGAGCTGGGTCTGCCCAGAGCGCAGCTGTTTCTGGGTCACTGCTACGACGACGGCATGGGGGTGGATCAGTCGCCGCCTCAGGCGGTGGAGTGGTTCCGTCAGGCGGCGCAGACGGGCTATCCCGACGCCGTGATGCAGCTGGGGCTGTGCTATCTGTACGGTCACGGGACAGCGACCGACGAGAAGCAGGCGGCGGAGCTCTTTCAGCAGGCCGCCTCGGCGGGGAACATCCGGGCCATGAACGAGCTGGGGCTGTGCTATGAGGCGGGCCGTGGCGTGGAGAAGGACATCCACCGTGCGGCGGAGCTGTACCGTCAGGCGGCGCAGGCCGGTATGGCGGCGGCGCAGTGTAATCTGGGCGTGCTGTACCGGGAGGGCCTCGGCGTAGAGCAGGACGACCGCAAGGCGGCGGCCCTGTTCCGGGCATCGGCAGGACAGGGCTTTGCCCGTGGACAATTCCTGCTGGGGCTGCACTTGGAGGACGGCCGGGGCATCGACCGGAATGAAAAGCAGGCGGCGCAGGAGTACCGCCGTGCGGCGGGACAGAGCTATCCCAACGGAATGGCGGCGCTGGCCCGGTGCTATGAGCACGGTGTCGGGCTGGAGCGCAACCCCTATCTGGCGGCGGATCTCTATGACCGGGCAGCCCGCCGGGGCCATGTGGGGGCGGCCTATGCCCTGGGGAATATGCTGCTCTCCGGCGACGCCATCGGGCAGGACCCGGCCCGCGCGCTGGAGCTGTACCAGCAGGCGGCACAGGCCGGACACATGGGCGCTCTGCGGCAGGTGGGCCGGTGCTATCAGAAGGGGAAGGGCTGCCAAAAGGACGAGGCCAAGGCCTTTGACTGCTTCCGGCGCAGCGCCGAGGGCGGAGACGGTCCGGCGGCGGTGTCGCTGGGGTACTGCTATGAAAAGGGCAGCGGCTGCCCGGCGGATGCCGCCCAAGCGGCTCACTGGTACGAGGAGGCGGCCCGTCGGGGCCTGCCGCTGGGGCAGTACGATCTGGGCTGCCTGTACGAGGCAGGACAGGGCGTCCCACGGGACCGGAGGAAGGCACTGGAGCTGTACCGTCAGGCGGCACAGGAGGTCCCGGAGGCCCGACAGGCGGTCCGGCGGCTGGAAAAAGCCGGCAGAGCCAAACGGATCGTGGGCTGGTTGCTGGTGGCCTATGCCATGCTCATGGGAGCAGGACTATGGGAGGGCAGCGCCGGGGACCGGATCATCTGGCTGGCGGCAATGGCCCCTCCGGCGGTGGCCGGAGGGTGCTGCCTGCACGATGGCCACCGTCAGGCACCGCCGCTGGGCAGGATCGGGCGGATCGCCCTGACGGTCTTAGGGGCCGTGCTGGCCTTCTTCTTTGTGGTGGGGATCGTGGTGCTGCTGGACCCGGCGGAGGCAGTGGACGGCGCCGACGTGTGGCTCACCGGCTGCGCCGGTGTCGGTGCGGCGACCATGCTGCTGGGCGGCCTGCGGAAGCCCCGTACATAAAATCGCAGCGGGGGCGTGTACCAAACGGTACACGCCCCCGCTGCATATGAGAAAGAGAGAGACTCGAAGAAAGCTTCGTTATTTCATCGATCAATGACGGCCGAAGAAGTAGTCGTACAGGTCGCTGTACCCGTTCCCGTTATAGCCGTTACTGTCGTTATTGTCGTTATTGTAGCCGTTGCCGCTGCTCTGGCTGCTGTCCGTGGTGTCGTCGGTGGTCTGGGGCTGTGCGTCGAAGGTCAGCTGGGTGGTGATCTCCTGACCGTCCCGCAGAACGGTGAGGGTCACGGTGTCCCCGGCCTTGAAGCCCTTCTTGGCGGCGGACAGATCCTCCATAGAGGTGATCTGAGTATCGTTGAGCTTGGTGATGACGTCGCCCAGCTTCAGGCCCGCCTTATCCCCGGCGCCGCCGTCCTCCACGGAGTAAACGAACACGCCCTCGGTGGCATTGATCTTATACTGCGCCGCCATCTGCTGGGTCATAGTGCCGGCGGTGATGGCCATATAGGCCTTGTCGGTGACGGAGCCGTTCTCCATGATGTCGCTGATGATGGACTGCACGTCATTGATGGGAATGGCAAAGCCCAGACCCTCCACCGTGGTATCGGCGTAGCTGGAGTACTTGGCGGACACGATGCCCACCACCTCGCCGTACAGGTTCATCAGGGGGCCGCCGGAGTTGCCGGGGTTGATGGAGGCGTCCACCTGGATCATATTGAAGGGAGTACCCTCCACGTTGATGGCACGGTTCACGCAGGAGACGATGCCGGAGCTCATGGAGAAGGTCAGCTCGCCCAGCGGGTTACCGATGGCCATCACGTTGTCGCCCACGTTGACATCGGTGGAGTTGCCCAGAGTCACAGCCGGCAGATCCTTGGCGTCGATCTTCAGCACAGCTACATCGTAATCGCTGTCGCTGCCCACCAGCGTGGCGGGATAGGTGTCGCCGTTATAGAGGGTGACGTTGATGGAGCTGGCGTTGGCTATCACGTGCTGGTTGGTGACGATGTAGCCGTCGGCGGTGTAGATGAAGCCGCTGCCGGAGGAGGCGGACTCGGTCTGCTGGCCGAAGATGTTGGTGGACACGGCGGAGCAGTTGATAGAGACCACACTGTTGACCGTGGAGGCGTACACCTCGGCGGGACTCATCAGCGTCTGTCCGTCCACCTTCTTGACGTTGACGGTAGTGGCGGTGCGGTTGCTCTGCTGCACGGTGGTCTTACCGGTGCTGCTGCCGTTCTGGGCCAGAATGGCGCCGCCGAAGCCGCAGGCTGCACTGATGACGGCACAGCTGAGGAGCAGGGCCACCACACGACCTATACCGCGGTGGTGCTTCTTGGGCTGCGCCGGGGTGTTTGTCACCACCGGATCGGCGGCGGGCTCCACGATGGACCCGGCCGCAGACTCTGCGTGAGATTCTGCGTTGGGATCACGATAGCTGAAGTGATACAGGTTGTTCTCGTCATGAAACTCGTTGGACATATGAAAAACCTCCTTTTGGGATATTGCCCATGGCGGGGAACTGTGCTATGATGTTTAGCGCCGTTCCGTTTCTTTGTCTATTATCATACCCGGAAAGCTTAATGTAAGCTTTAAGAAACGGATTTTTCTTTGAACATTTTGTAAAGGAGGTGCCGCCGTGCTGAAGCTGGAGGGCCTGAAGCTGGCCCCGGAGGAGAAGGAGGCGGCCCTGCACCGGAGAGCAGCCCGGTTGCTGCGCATCCCGGAGGAGGACGTGCTGTCGGTGCAGGTGCTGCGCCGCTCCATCGACGCACGGGAGGAGCTGCATCTGGTGTACACCGTGGCGGCGGAGGTGCGGCAGGAGAAGCAGGTGCTGCGCCGCTGCCGGGATCGGCGGGTCAGCCGCTTCGCCCCGGAGCGGTATGCTCTGCCGGAGGTGCTGTCTTCGCCGGAGGTGCCGCCGGTGGTGGTGGGCGCCGGGCCGGGCGGCCTGTTTGCGGCGCTGGTGCTGGCCCGATGCGGCCTGCGCCCCATTCTGCTGGAGCGGGGGCGGGACACCACCGCCCGCCAGAGAGACGTGGAGACCTTCTGGCGCACCGGCGTGCTGGATCCGGAGTCCAACGTACAATTCGGAGAGGGGGGAGCCGGAGCCTTCTCCGACGGGAAGCTGAACACCGGCACCAAGGACCTGCGCCACCGGTGGATCTTAGAGGAGCTGGTGCGCTGCGGTGCGCCGGAGAGTATTCTGGTGGATGCCAAGCCCCATGTGGGGACGGATATGCTGCACATTGCCCTGCAAAACCTGCGGCAGGAGTTGCTGTCGCTGGGGGCGCAGGTGCGCTTCGGCCACCGGCTGGAAGGACTGGAGAGCCGGGATGGCGTTCTGACGGGGCTGCACGTCCGGGCAGGAGAGGGGACGTACCGTCTGCCGGTGCGGGCGGTGGTGCTGGCGCCGGGCCACAGCGCACGGGATACCTTCCAAATGCTGTACGAGGCCGGGGTCCCCATGGAGGCCAAGCCCTTCGCCGTGGGGGTCCGCATCGAGCACCGCCAGCGGGACATGGACGCCGCCCAGTACCGGCAGTATGCGGGGCATCCGTGCCTGCCGGCCTCCACATATAAATTGTCGTGCCATACAGCGGCGGGTCGGGGCGTGTTCTCCTTCTGCGTTTGCCCCGGCGGACAGGTGGTGGCGGCGTCCTCGGAGCCGGGGCGTGTGGTGACCAACGGCATGAGCCACTACGCCCGCAGCGGCGAGAACATCAACGGCGGGATGCTGGTGGGCGTCACACCGGAGGACTTCGGCACGGATCATCCCCTGGCGGGGGTGGCGTGGCAGCGGCAGCTGGAGGAGGCGGCCTTCCGGCTGGGGGGCGGCGGATTCCTGGCTCCCTGCCAGCGGGTGGAGGACTTTCTGGCCCACCGCCCCTCCACGGGGCCGGGAGCGGTGCTGCCCAGCTATCGCCCCGGCGTCACGTGGTGCGACCTCCATGGCTGTTTGCCGTCGTTTCTCACGGGGGCCATGGAGGAGGCGCTGCCCCTGCTGGAGCGGAAGCTCCGGGGCTATGCCCAGCCGGATGCCCTTTTGACGGCGGTGGAGACCCGCTCCTCCTCGCCGGTACGCATCCTGCGGGATGAGAGCGGACAAAGTGCGCTGCGGGGGCTGTACCCCTGCGGCGAAGGGGCAGGCTATGCCGGAGGCATCCTGTCCGCCGCAGCAGACGGTATGCGCTGCGCAGAAAAAATCTGGGAGGTATATTCATGATGAGAAAGCTTGCAGTGGTGGCGGATTACCTGAACGACAGCCACCGTGCTCATATCGAGAAGATGGCCGGGGACGCCGGCTTCACCGTGGACTATTTCACCGAGGGCCATCTGCCCCAGGACCGGGCGGGGGAGTATGAGGTGATCTACGGCACCGTCCCCCCCAAGGAGCTGAAGGCTGCCACGGCCCTGCGGTGGTTCTGCTGCGCCTATGCCGGCATGGATCAGTGGAAGGACGATGCCCTGTACCACAGCCCGGAGGTGATGCTCTCCAACTCCTCCGGAGCCTACGGCGTGACCATCAGTGAGCACATGGTCATGGTGACGCTGATGCTGCTGCGGCAGATGCCCACCGTGCAGGAGTGGATGCACCGCCACGATTGGAGCGACGAGAAGCCCCCCATGCGCTCCGTCTGCGGCAGCCGCATCACGGTGCTGGGTACCGGTGACATCGGCACGTCCTTTGCCCGCCGGGTGAAGGCCATGGGGGCCAAGACCGTGACGGGTGTCTCCCGCAGCGGTCGCCATGTGGACGATGCCTACGACGCCATGTATACCACGGCGCAGCTGGATCAGGTGCTGCCGGAAACGGAAATTCTGGCCATGGCCCTGCCCGGCACGGCGGAGACGGAGGGCATCCTCTCCCGCAGCCGCATCGCCCTGCTGCCCAAGGAGGCGGTGGTGGTGAACGTGGGCCGCGGCACCGCCATCGATCAGGACGCCCTGATGGAGGCCCTGAACGCCGGACGGCTGGCCGGTGCGGCGCTGGATGTGGTGCGCCCGGAGCCTCTGCCTCCGGAGCATCCCCTGTGGAACACCAAAAACCTCCTGCTGACGCCTCATCTCTCCGGCTTCATGTCGCTGGGCATCACACGGGATACGGCGGTGGCCCTCTTCTGCGAGGATTTCGAGAACTACATCGCCGGCCGGCCCCTGAAGCGGCTGGTGGACCGCCGCAAGGGCTATTGATAACGGGATATAGAAGTATATAGGAACAGGGCCTGCCGCTATGCGGCAGGCCCTGTTCCTTTGTGCCGCCCCGAAGGGCTTCCTGTTACAGACTATACCGCAGCGTGCGGTACAGCCGCTGGGTACACCGGGCCAGCGTCCGGGATACCGTGGACTTGCTGATCCCCAGCTCCTGTGCGATGTCCGTGACCCGTTTGCCCTGGGTGAAGTGCATCCTCAGCAGCTGCCGCTGCCGGGGCGTCAGCTCCTCCTCCACCGCCAAGGGCAGATTCACCAGCAGACGCCGGATCTGCTGGCGGTTGTCCTCCTGCTGTCCCTGCTGCCACAGCTGCAGGCTGGCGATATCCAGCGGGTCATAGCGGCCGGAGCCGTCAGATACGGTATGCCGCATAGCGGTGGCACCCCCTGTCATAGTAGTGGGCGGTGTGATACGCCAGCTCACGGGCCTGCCGCCGCAGGGGCATCAGCTCCCGGATGCGCCGCTGCAGACACAGCACCTCCTCCGGGTCCGGGGCCGTCAGCGCCCGCTGATGCAGCTGCCGGATGCGCTCGCCGATGGCGTCGGCGCTGGCGGCATAGTCGTGGGACATTTCCTGCAAGGTCATAGAACTTCCTCCTTCCGATCTCCCCATGTTCCTCCTATGTACGGCGAAAAAATTCGCCGGGAACGCAAAAATACTGTTGACAAACGGGCCTTCATCTGGTAGTATAGATTCGCTGGTCAAATGCTGGTGTAGCTCAGCTGGTAGAGCAGCTGATTTGTAATCAGCAGGTCGGGGGTTCGAATCCGTCCACCAGCTCCAATTTGATATGGGGGATTTCCCGAGTGGCCAAAGGGGACAGACTGTAAATCTGCTGGCAACGCCTTCGGTGGTTCGAATCCACCATCCCCCACCAAGCCGACGAGTCTTGCAAAAGACCCGTCGGCTTTCCTTTTGCCCGGAAGCTGATGCCGCCTTCCGACGGGGCGCAGGAACGATCCTCCGGCCCAGCGGTTCTAAATACCAGTAGCTTTGGATATCATACCCTTGTGATGCCAGTATTCTTGTGAGTAAACTAAGACTATCACAAGAATCTTGGTATGTCAAGAGGGAATTAACAAGTTTCTTGTTAAAATGCCTTGACAGAAAACAAGAAATATGGTAGCATCACAGTGAAACCGTCGAAAGAAGTCGAAGGAGGGCGTGACCATGAGCTTTGGCGATCAGCTGAAGAAGCGCCGGGAAGAGCTGGGCCTGTCCCGCTCGGAGCTGGCGGACCGGCTGGGGGTATCCCGGTCGGCGGTGGGCAATTATGAGACCGGCGTCAGCGCTCCCAAGGAGGAGGTGCTGCTGCGGCTGTTCGATGCCCTTCATGTGGAGCCCAACTACCTGTATCGGGATGCCTACCGGGGCGGGGGAGAGGGGGTCAGCGACGAGGAGCGGAGCCTGCTGGAGAAGTACCGACGGTTGGGCCTCTCCGGGCGCCAGACCCTCCACACCGTGGCGGATGCGCTGGGGACCATGCAGCAGGAGCTGCAGGCCGCCGCCCCGGAGCCTGCGCCCCGTGTCATCCCGCTGTATTGCTCTCCGGCTGCAGCGGGCTATGCTGCCCCGGTATTCGGGGAGGATTATGAGCCCTTACCCGTCACCGGTGAGGTCCCCACAGGGGCGGAACTGGCGGTGCGGATCCAGGGCGACTCCATGGAGCCCTATATCCACGACGGCTCGGTGGTGTACGTGAACCACGACCCCCTGCGGGCGGGAGACGTGGGCATCTTCTGCGTGGACGGCGATATGCTCTGTAAGCAGTACTACCGGGACCCGCTGGGGGTGGTGTATCTGTTCAGCCTCAACCGCCGCCGGGCGGATGCGGACGTGATCCTGCCCCCCAGCAGCGGCCGCAGCCTCACCTGCTTCGGCCGGGTGATGCTCCACGGCCTGCCCATACCGGAATAAAAAAGACCCGCCGGAAAACCAATGGCTTTCCGACGGGTACTTTTTTCCCGCTCTCACAAAATAAAGCCGCCGTCGCAGGTCAGCACCTGCCCGGTGATGAAGTCCGCCTTGTCCGAGGCCAGAAACGCCACGGCGTGGGCGATGTCCTCCGGCGTTCCCAAGCGGCCCATGGGAGTCTCCTGCGCCAGCTGGGGCAGTACCTCGGCGGGCAGGGCGTCCAGCATATCCGTGCGGATGACGCCCGGCGCCACGCAGTTCACCCGGATGTGGGTGGGGGCCAGCTCTGCCGCCAGAGACCGGGTCAGGCCGATGAGGGCCGCCTTGGTGCAGGAGTAGGTGACCTCGCAGCTGGCGCCCCGCAGTCCCCAGATGGAGGAGGTGTTGATGATGCACCCCTCGTGGTGGTGCAGCATGGCAGGCAGCACCGCCTGAATGGCGTGGTAGGCGCCGTCTACGTTGACGGAGAAGTAGCGGTGCCACAGCTCATCGGTGATGTCCTGAAATAGGGCCTGTCCCGCCACACCGGCGTTGTTCACCAGCAGCGCTACCGGGCCGAAGGCATCCTCCACCTGCCGGACCATGGTATTCACCTGTTCCCGGCAGGCCACATCCGCCTGCACCGCCATCACCCGGCAGCCCTCCCCGGTGAGCTGTTCCACCAGTGACCGGGCGCAGTCCTCCCTCTCCCGATAGTTGATACATACGGCCCAGCCCTGCCGGGCCAGTTCCGTGGCCACGGCCCGGCCGATGCCACGGGAGGAGCCCGTGACCAGTGCGATTTTCTCCATGAAGTGTTCCTCCTTGTGCGCCTGCGATGTTCTTTGACAGCAGTATAACAAAAACTTTTCAGATTGGCAAGAAAAGTGTTGACAAACGGGGGACTTTCCGGTAGAATACCTTTGTTCGCACGGTTAGCTCAGCTGGTAGAGCACATGCTTGACGTGCATGGGGTCACAGGTTCGAGTCCTGTACCGTGCACCACACGTCAAAGTCCCGGAATCACTACGGTTCCGGGACTTTCGTTATTTTGACGAACTTGGTGTTTGGAAGAATCTCCCAAATCACCTGAAAAGTTACGAAAATTGTAGATCGCTCACCGCAAAAAAACAGGCGGCCCCTTATGCTGATGGGGGCCGCCTGTTTTTGCATATCCGGATGCTTAAGAATCCGTCCTGCACATGAGATAGTCCAGCGTCACACCGTATACATCGGCCAGAGACACAAGTGCTTCCATGTTCGGCTCATTCTTGCCGATTTCATAGCCGGACAGAGTAACGACATTGATTCCCGTTCGCTCTGCTACATCCTGCTGCTTCAATCCGCATTTTAGCCGTGTCTCCTGTAACCGCTTGGCTACGCTTGCCTTGCGCTGCTTGCGCCGCTGCGTGTATGCGCTGGCTGCGTTGAATTCGGCTCTGGCTGCGCCAGACTTTCCCATTTGCAGAAAGCCCGCAATGCCCGCAGAGACTTCCGGGAATAGCGAATGACCACTGTTCCATGCAGAGACCTTGCTGCTGAGACTTTCCGGACTTGCAGAAAGCCCCCGGTGTCCGCCATGGCTTGTCCTACTTGATGGATGGCGCCAGAAACCTCTTTGCTGTTGTCGGTGATTTCAACGTTCATCACAACATCCCTCTTGACTTTTTTTCGGAAATTGCATATACTGACAGTGAGGAAACTTATGTTTCCGTTTTATCGAGGCAATCCTCCGCCCGTTCTGGTGGGGGGTTACCTCATTTTTTATATCACCGCGCAAAGAGGACAGACCCGTTATGCAGCGCAATTATATCTGCATTAAAGGATTTGCTTCTTGTTGCTCTCGCATCCAATACATCAATTAGTTTTTGCTTATCAATCCCATACTGCCCAACAAATGGGGTGCAGTTCAGATCACCCGGTGTCCTTTTTATCCCCGAAGGGCTGGAAAAAACCATCGTGAGAAAATTTTCGCACCCTGCCTGCCGAAGTACCTCCGCTCCGTGAGGATTTTGTATCACACCCGAAAAAACTGCCAAATTGTACCATTTGCCCACGTGACTTGAAAGACACTTCGCTGCTCTGCGCAGTTTCCACGAAAAAGTCTGCAGAATCATTCTATAATACAGGACTACAAGCAGCATAAACGGACGAACTTTGTTAAATAATAGTTAATATATACGACGAGATAAGTTTTTTGATTGTTAAACTTTAGTCAACTTTACGGTTGCAATTTTTTTATTACGGAGATAGAATAGTATCAACATCCGATGTGTGTGTTGTTCCGCCACGGGCGGCATTCAAGATGTAAGGAGAAAAAGTATGTTCAAGAGATTCACCAACGCTTGCGTGCGTGTTGTGAACCGCTGGCTGCCGGATGCATTCCTGTTTGCCGTCATCCTGACCTTCGTGGTCTATGTGGCAGCCATGTTCGCCACCGGCATGGGTCCCATCAAGGTGCTGGCTGCATGGGGCAATTCCGACGGCTTCTGGGGTCTGCTGGCCTTTTCCATGCAGATGGCTCTGGTGCTGGTGCTGGGTTCCGCCATGGCTTCCGCCAAGCCCTGTAAGAAGGTGCTGCGGAAGGCCGCTGGTCTGTGCCACAATAATATGCAGGCCATCGTCATCACCACCATGGTCTCCACCGTGTGCTGCTGGCTCAACTGGGGCTTCGGTCTGGTGGCCGGTGCGCTGCTGGCCAAGGAGGTGGCCAAGCGGGTCCCCACCGTGGACTATCCCTTGCTGATCGCCTCTGCCTATTCCGGCTTCGTCATCTGGCACGCCGGTCTCTCCGGATCCATTCCCCTGACGCTGGTCACCGGCGCCAAGTTCGGTGAGGTCACCTATCAGGCCGCCATCACCGAGACCATCTTCCACCCCATGAACATCATCATGTGCGCCGTGGTGCTGCTGGCCATGCCCTTCATCAACTACGCCATGCACCCTGACCGGGAGCGTGCCGTCACCATCGATCCCACCCTGCTGGTGGAGGACGAGGATAAGACCTACGAGATCAACACCCCCGCTGAGAAGCTGGAGCATTCCAAGATCCTGTGGGGCATCCTGTGCCTGGCCTTTCTGGTGTATATCATCTACTACTTCATCACCAACGGCTTTACGCTGGGCCTGAACATCGTGAACATGATCTTCATGTTCCTCGGTATCCTGCTCCACGGCGACCTGCGCCGCTATGTGGACGCTGTGGCGGAAGCCGCCGGCAGCGCCTCCGGTGTGCTGCTGCAGTTCCCCTTCTATGCCGGTATCATGGGTATGATGGTGGTGCAGAATGAGGCCGGTGTGTCTCTGGCAGGCGTCATCTCCCAGTTCTTCGTGAACATCTCCAACAACGTCACCTTCCCCATGCTGTCCTTCCTGGCAGCCGGTATCGTGAACTTCTTCGTTCCCTCCGGCGGCGGCCAGTGGGCCGTGCAGGGTCCCATCATGATGCCCGCCGGTGCAGAGCTGGGCATCGGCGCCGGCCGTACCGCTATGGCCATCGCTTGGGGCGACCAGTGGACCAACATGATCCAGCCCTTCTGGGCACTGCCCGCTCTGGGTATCGCCAAGCTGTCTGCCCGTGACATCATGGGCTATCTGGTGGTGGTCCTGCTGTTCGTGGGTCTGGTAGCCTGCCTGGGCTTCCTGGCCTGGGGCCTTCTGTTCTGATATCTTCCTATCTTTTCCATACTCCTCAAAGCAAAAGAGGCTGGGTGTCCACCCAGCCTCTTTTGCTGTTTCGATTTTACTTCACCCAGCCCATCAGCTGCACGAAGTTCCAGATGAGCTTGCAGCCATAGAAAATGATCACACCGCCGCACACCTTATTGATGATGTTCAGCACCTTCTCGTTGAATTTGCTGCCCAGCAGCGACACAATGGTGGAGAGCGTCAGAAACCAGATCACCGACGCACTGCCGAAGCCGCAGATAAAGGGCAGATCGCCCCCGGCGGGCAGGCTGGCCCGGAAGGCCCCCAGCATCATGGTGCCGTCGATGATGGCCTGCGGATTGAACCACGTCACCACGAAGGCGGTGGTGAAGAGCTTCCACACCGGCACGTTCACATCCTTGCCGCCCTCCAGCGATGCCCTGGACCGCAGCAGCCCGATACCGATCCAGATGACGATGAGACTGCCCAGCCCCAGAATGACCTTCTGCAGCCACGGCACAGCCTGCATTAAGGCGCCTGCCCCTAAAAAGCAGGAGACACCCAGCGAGACGTCCCACAGAATGACGATCAGCGCCGTCAGATAGACCCGGCTGCGCCTCTGGGTCAGGGCGCTGTTGATGACAAACAGATTCTGCAAGCCAATGGGGGCCACATACGCCAGTCCCATGGTCAGTCCCTGCAAATAGATGTTCATAGCGGTGATTTTCTCCTTTTTAGTTATTTACTCCGATTTTGCTACCTGCTATAATAATAACACATTCTCCCCGAAGCGCAAGAGCGCAGATAAAGCTGAGCAGGTAAGGAGGAACTGACCGTGTCCCATTATGACTGCCCCTGTATGGAGAAATGCCCCCTGCACTACGCCATGTCCCTCATCGGCGGCAAGTGGAAGGTGCAGATCCTGTGCTCCGTCACCAACGCCGGGACCATCCGGTACAATGCCCTGCGGGGCAAGCTGATTGGTATCAGCAACACCGTGCTGGCCTCGGCTCTGCGGGAGCTGGAGCGGGACGGACTGATCCTGCGCCGGGAGTATCTGGAGGTGCCGGTGCGGGTGGAGTATGCCCCCACCGAGGACTGCCGCCGCCTGCTGCCCATTCTGGAGCAGCTGTCCGACTGGGCGGAGGCCCGTATGCCCGCCGATGAATCCACAACGAAAAAGGAGGAACCGCAATGACCATCCAAGAAGCACTGGAGAAGCTGCAAAGCTATGAGAAAGCCACCTTTGCCCTGAACCACGCAACGGGCCTTATGTACTACGACGGCGCCACCACCGCCCCCAAGGGGACGGCGGAGCTGCGGGGCAGCACTCTGGGTGAGCTCTCCCGCATGGGCTATGAGCTCACCACCGCCCCGGAGACGGTGGAGATGCTCCGCACCCTTATGGAAAACCGTGAGGAGCTGGACCCCGTCACCCGCCGGAAGGCGGAGGAGCTGTGGCGTGACTACGACCGCACCCACCGTGTCCCGGTGGCGGAATATGTGGCCTATCAGGAGCTGGCCGCCAAGTCCGACGCCGTATGGCATGAGGCCAAGGAGAAGAACGACTTTGCCCTCTTCGAGCCCTACCTCCAGCAGATGTTCGATGCCAGCCGCCGCATGGCCGGCTACTGGGAGCCGGAGAAGGACCCCTACGAGACCATGCTCTCCACCTTTGAGCGTGGCCTGACGGTGGCCCAGTGCGACGCCTTCTTCGCCTCCCTGCGGGAGAAGCTGGTGCCTCTGATCCGGCAGGTCACCGCCCACGCCGACCGAGTGGACGACGCCCCTCTGCACCGGGATTACCCCGTGGCTGTCCAGCGCCGGTTCTCCGACTTCATCATGGACGTCATGGACATCGACCGGGACCACTGCATCATCGGCGAGACGGAGCACCCCTTCACCATCAACTTCTCCCGTGACGACGTCCGCATCACCACCCACTACTTCGCCGATCAGGTGGCCTCTTCCCTGTACTCCGTGGTCCATGAGGGCGGCCACGCCCTCTATGAGCTCCACACCGGCCGGGAGTTGGCCCGCACCTGCCTTGGAAACGGCGTCTCCATGGGCATCCATGAGAGCCAGTCCCGGTTCTACGAGAACATCATCGGCCGCAGCCGGGCCTTCTGCTCCGTCCTGCTGCCGTGGCTGAAGGAGCACTTCCCCGCCCAGCTGGAGGGCGTGACGGAGGAGCAGTTCTACCGTATGGTGAACCGCTCCCGGCCCTCTCTGATCCGCACCGAGGCCGACGAGCTCACCTACTGCCTGCACATCATGGTTCGCTATGAGCTGGAAAAGCAGATGTTCGCCGGCACCATCACCGCCCACGACCTGCCCGCCGCATGGAATCGCCTGTATAAGGAGTACTTGGGCGTGGATGTCCCCTCCGACCGGGAGGGCGTCCTGCAGGATTCCCACTGGGCCAACGGCAACATCGGCTATTTCCCCTCCTACGCCATCGGCTCCGCCTACGGCGCACAGTATCTGCTGGAGATGCAGAAGGATCTGGATGTGGAGGCCGCCGTCCGCTCCGGCAAGCTCACCGCCATCAACCGCTGGCTGGAGGAGAAGATCTGGAAGTACGGCTGCATGAAGGACCCCGTGGCCCTCTTCGAGTCCGTCTGCGGACCCTTCCGTCCGGAGGAGTACGTGGCGTATCTGGAAAAGAAGTTCACGGAGATATACGAATTGTAATTTCTCACAACGATAATACAAGATATTATCGCCCCGGAGCGCTCCACAAAGCCCTCCGGGGCGATTTCTCTCCGTCCCCCCTCCGAAAAATAGAAACTCTTTCCTGTCTATCCTCCGCAGACAACGGGCAAAAGGCCTGTAAAAAATGACAAAATATGATAAATGCCCCTTGCACTTCGCAGGGAGCGGTGCTATGATATGGCTATCAAGTGTGCGGCCAAAAGCTCATGAGCTTTTTATCGTTTCTTAGAAACGATAAGGGGTGTTCAAAGGACGTGCCATTCTGAGAAGGGGCGCAGCCCCGACGTGAGAGTCCGCATTCTCCTTGCAGCGCCCCATTGCCCCACACGCAAAAAATAGGAGGAAGATACTATGACAAACCGCAAGAGTACCAAACGGGCCTTGCTGGGCAGCATCATGGCCATGGTTCTGTGCCTGGCCATGCTGGTAGGCGCTACCTTCGCATGGTTCACCGACACCGCAAGCACGGGTGTCAACAAAATTCAGGCCGGTAAGCTGGATGTGGCGCTGGAAATGAAGGATGCCGCTGGCCAGTGGGTCTCCGCCGAGGGCAAGACGCTGGACTTCGTCAAGGCTGCTGCGGGCGAGCAGGTTCTGTGGGAGCCGGGCTGCACCTATACCCTGCCGGAGCTGCGTGTCGTCAACAACGGCAATCTGGCCCTGAAGTACATGATCAAGATCACCGGCATCAAGGGGGATGCCAAGCTGAACGAGGCCATCGAGTGGACCATCGGCGATGTGGCGATGGGTGCCGAACAGCACCTGAAGGCCAGCGAGAGCAACGAGTTCACCATCAAGGGCCACATGAAGGAGTCTGCCGGCAACGATTACATGGACCTGACCATCAGCGGCATTTCCATCACCGTCTACGCCACGCAGGACACCGTGGAGAGCGACAGCTTCAACAACCAGTACGACAAGAACGCTGCCTATAAGGGTACGCAGGAATTCACCGAAGGTACCCACACCCTCAGCAACGGTGTCGTGGCTCTGAACCCCAATGACATCGCCGTAAAGGCCAGCGGAAGTGACACCAACGTCACCATCACCGGCGGCTATTATGACGGCGGCAATGGCGGCAATAACATCTGCGTCTATGCCATGAACGGCGCCACCGTGACCATTCAGGGCGGCACCTTCACCGTGGGCAGCGATGCCAGCGGCACGGGCAACTCCGTCGTGGAGAGCAACGGCGGCAACATCGTCATTGAGGGCGGCTTCTTCTATACCAACTACAACTGGCGTGGCTTCTACTATGTGCTGAACCAGAAGAACGACAACCCCGGCACCATCACCGTCAAGGGCGGCACCTTTGTGAACTACGATCCCTCCCAGGGCGACGATAATCTGGGCGGCAGCTTCGTAGCTGACGGCTATTCCGTGGTCTCCGAGAAGCACGGCGACGACACTTGGTACACCGTGGTCAAGGGTACCGGCGTGATCCCCGGCACGCAGGAAGACCTGAACAGCGCCATCACCGATTCTGCAAACAAGGACATCACGGTCATCATGCCCGCCGACCAGACCCTGACGCTGAACAACGGCATCGCCAACGAGGGCGCCAAGGCCCGCAACATCACCTTCGTGGGTGACGGCACTCAGACCGTGGACGTCATCACGGAGGCCACCGGTGCCGAGGGCGGCCGGCTGAACTATCAGCGTGGCTCCACCTTCACCTTCGAGAATGTGACCGTTCAGGCCGGTGAGGGGAACTTCGACGGCATCGTCTGCGACGAGCTGGTCTATCGCAACTGCACCATCAAGGGCAAGCTGACTCTGTACGGCAAGGCCACCTTCATCAACTGCACCTTCGATAACACGATGGCCAACCAGTACTCCATCTGGACTTGGGGCGGCACGGACGTGACCTTCGAGGGCTGCACCTTCAACACCAATGGCAAGGCCATCCTCCTCTACGGTCAGGCCACCGCCGAGAAGCCCACCGATCTGGTGGTGAACAACTGCACCTTCAACGACCGCAAGAGCGGCGCTGCCGGTAAGGCTGCCATTGAGGTGGGCAACGACTACAATGCCACCTACACCCTGACCGTCAACCACGCCACGGTCAACGGCTTCGCAGCCGGCAAGAATACGGGCTCCCACCTGTGGGCCAACAAGAACAGCATGGACGCCGCTCACCTCACCGTCACCATCGACGGCGCCAAGGTGCAGTAAGCGCAGAGAGCTGTATCATCCCAGCAAAATAACAAGGAGGGCCTCCGGCAATGCCGGAGGCCCTCCTTGTTATAATTCTATATCCCTCTTACAGCTTTGTGACCATGGGGATGATCATGGGGCTGCGCTTGGTGTGCTTATAGAGGTAGCTGCTCACCGCCGAGCGCACGGCACGGCACACCTCGTTGTCGTCCTTGCGCCGCCGGGCAGCCATTCCGTCCACCGTGGACATGGCCAGCTCCCGCAGCTCCTGCAAAAGCTCCTCGGATTCCTTCACATACACGAAACCACGGGTGACGATCTCCGGCTCACACAGCAGCCGGTGGTCGTGGGAGGACATACTCAGTACCACCACCACCATGCCGTCCTCGGCCAGCAGCTTCCGGTCATTGAGCACCACAGCACCCACCTCACCCACGCCGGAGCCGTCCACAAAGACCTCTCCGGCGGGTACGGAGGCCTCGCACTTCATGTGCTTGGTGGTCAGCTCGATGACGGAGCCGTTTTCGGCCACGCAGATGTTCCGGGGGTCCATGCCCATGGCCTCCGCCACCCGCTTGTGGATCTGCAGCATCCGCTGCTCACCGTGCAGGGGGATGAAGAACTTGGGCTTGGTCAGGGCGTGGATGATCTTCAGCTCCTCCTGACAGGCGTGGCCGGAGACGTGGAGCATGTCGGCCTTGTCGTAGACCACGTCGGCGCCCTTGCGGAACAGCTCATTGATGACCCGGCCCACCGTTACCTCGTTGCCGGGGATGGCG